>Ga0068714_10002467_pt1 | contig 23794 bp, 27 predicted proteins | sample MTBNYHSulfiMetaG_FD_62988 | JGI IMG/M metagenome (GOLD analysis project Ga0068714, IMG submission 62988) | Enrichment culture microbial communities from rom New York Harbor, USA that are MTBE-degrading - MTBE-NYH (New York Harbor Sulfidogenic)... | ecosystem: Environmental > Aquatic > Marine >... | reverse complement strand
GCAGGCTGTTGAAAAACGCGATCTGCTTCGTTGCGCTTCATCCTTCATCATTGCGGCGTACCGTATGTACGCCTCATTCCTCAGGATTCGCGCGCCTTGCATCTCATCGTTTTTGAACAGCCTGCCGAAATGCTGTTTTTAAACGGGCTGCTAGGGGTTCCCTTGGAGGGACATAACGAAAACAGCCACGGATGTAAAGCGGCCCCTGCGAAAGGGGGCGTTGGCGGATGGTCGGTTTTTCCGGACGAATCCCGGTACCGATGCCCGAATTGTTTGGACTCGAGGCGGCATCCGAACGGGAACGCGACAGTCAGAAGGGTCGGGAGGACCCGGTATTCCGGGAATTCCGAGAAAAACGTTGCGCACGCTCCATCCCGCTTGCAGCCCAGGGCGCGGAAGGAGTATGATCGCCGTGATTTTCTTCCCGAGATGTCCGCCCATGAATAACAGGCTGTTCAATAACGCGATCCGCCGGCGCGCCTTGGGCGTGACGCCGCATCCTTCGTCATTGCGGCGTACTGGCTGTACGCCTTATTTCCCAGGATTCGCCCACGCCGGCGGCGTGGCTTGCATCTCATCGTTTTTTGCCGGCCTGCTCGAAAGGGCGTTTATCAACGGGCTGTTAGAGGGGGATCGCGTTCTTTGGAGACCTGCCGGACTTTCATTTCCGGACGTTGGAGCGGCCTATGAAACCATGGATCCGCGTATATCTGAACCGCCGCGTGTCCGTTCTCCTGGGTTTGGGGTTTTCTTCAGGATTGCCGCTCGCCCTCACCGGTTCCACGCTTCAAGCCTGGATGGTGACGGAACATGTGGACCTTTCTCTCATTGGTATTTTCTCCCTGGTCGGTCTTCCCTACACGCTGAAGATGCTCTGGGCCCCCCTTCTGGACCGGTTCTCGCCTCCCTGGCTGGACAGGCGGAGAGGCTGGATCCTGCCGGCCCAATTACTCACGGCGGCTTCCATTTTCGCGCTGGGTTGGTCTTCGCCCGCAGTCAACCCATGGACCGTCGCCGCGCTGGCGCTCACCGTAGCCTTCCTGAGCGCCAGCCAGGACATCGTGGTGGACGCTTACCGCGCCGATGTCCTGAGGGAGCCGGAACGGGGAGCCGGAGCCGCCACCAGCGTCGTAGGATATCGGTTGGCCATGTTGACGTCCGGAGCCCTGGCCTTTGTATTGTCCGACCATCTGTCCTGGCGGAACGTGTACGGGCTCATGGCTCTTTTCATGGCCGCCTGCGCCGTGTTCACCTATATGGCGCCGAAAACTCCGGAGACCGAAAAACCTCCTCGAACCCTCCGGGAAGCCGTCTGGAGTCCTTTGGCTTCGTATTTCCAACGTCCCGGAGCCATCGAAATGCTGCTGTTCATCGCGGTATTCAAACTGGGAGACATCCTTGCCGCGACGATGACCACTCCCTTTCTTCTGGATCTGGGCTTTTCCCGAACGGAAGTGGGAACGGCCAACAAGGCCTTCGGCCTTGCCGGAACCATTCTGGGGACGTTGGCCGGAGGAGGGATCGTGGCGCGAATCGGGATCCACCGTTCCTTATGGGTGTTCGCCGTTCTCCAGGCCGTTTCCAATCTTTCTTTCACGGGTCTGGCGCTGCTGGGACCTCATTTCGGGGCGATGGTATGCGCCGTAGCCATAGAAAACATCTCGGGAGGCATGGGTACGGCGGCTTTTGTGGCGTTTCTCATAGGACTGTGCGACCGGAGGTTCACCGCCACCCAGTATGCGCTCCTGACGAGCCTCATGGCGGTGACCCGGGTTCTGGCCGGTGTTCCCACCGGATTCATGGCGGAAGCTTTCGGTTGGCCCATGTTTTACACGGTGAGCGTTCTCGGAGCCGTGCCGGGCATCGTGCTGCTCGCCCGGTTTGCACCCTGGAATCCGGCTCCGACACATCCCGACACCGCCTGATAGCAGCCCGTGAATAAACTCTATTGCGGGCAGGCCGGTGAAAAATGATGAGATGCAAGCCACGCCTTTGGCGTGGGGCGAATCCTGAGGAATGAGGCGTACAACCAATACGCCGCAATGACTAAGGACGAAGCCCAACGAAGCAGATCGCGTCTTTCACCGGCCTGATAGACGGTCTCCGGATCACCGACACTCTCAGGAAGGTCGGAGGATCATACCGCGCCCAGGGCAAATTCCTCAAACGAGGCCGGGGATGCCAGCAGTGGAGCCAGTTCACGCTCCAGAGCGTTCCTGCTCTCATTGTCCGTCCAGTCCAGCCAATTCCCCAGGTTATTCCAGGTACTGACGACCACCACGTGGTTGGGGTTCCTTTGTGATACCAACGTTTCCCCGGAAATATACCCCCGCTGCATCATGGCTTGGCTCCTGAGCCTCCGAATGAGTTCGATGGCCTCTTCCCGGTGCTCTTCTTTTACCACCCGATCGATGATCACTTTGACAGCCACGCTCTTCTCCTTTCTTTCAACCGCCTGCGCGCAATACGGTTTATCCACGGGCTGCTGGATATATCCTTTCAGATCCATTATATCCCAGTCCCGAGAACAGAACCAGAAAAAGACGGCCTTTTAAAGGCGCTCCTTTGCATCGATGAAGCCTTCACGGCCAAACCGGATGTCTACTCACGATGTTCGCGCTGTGGTCCTGAGAGGTCGGGCGCAAGGGTCATGGATTTTGCGCCGAACACTCCGCGTCCTGGATCCACCATTTCATCAATACGGTCTGTATGGCGGAAAGAGCTACAAAATAGGCCATCCATAGTGGGAAGCCGCCGATAAAGGAAACGGTGGAGCGCCATTGCCACCAGTCTACGGAAAGCAGGAATACCAGACCGAAGCCCAGAGAGAAGCCCAACGTCCTGCGACTGGGCAAGGAAAGATGAAATCCGTCCCAGGAACACAGCTTGAATACGACGATGTACACCAGGAAGGTGACCGCCAGGATGGGCGCCGCAGGCAGGAACCGATCCGTGGGCAGATAGCCCATATAGGACAGCAGCACCATGGCCTCTCCCACAAGGATGGAAGAAACGGCGGCCTTGGCTTGGGGCTTTTTGGAATAGAGTCCGAACAGAACCGTGGGAAAGAGAACGGCCAGTCCCGTGAACGTCTGCGTTGCAATCTGAATGATGGAAGCCGGAGGATTCATGGCGAGCAGCAGGCCGGCGGCCGCAAGACCCACCACGAAGATTCTGCCCGGAATGGCGCTGTCCGTCTGCGTGCGCACCAGGAGCGGATACACATCCCGGGAGAAAATGGAACTCAAGGTAAGCAACTGGGAGTCCATAGTGGACATAAGGGCCGCCAGACCGGCCGACATGATCAACGTGCCCAGGAAGTCTCCTCCGATGTGCGTCAGCATCAGAGGCAGAATTCGGTCGGCCTCTTTTCCGGAGAGACCGGGAAAGGAGATATGGCCGAAAACACCCAGCGTGACGGGCAGGAAAAAGACCACCGTACACACAGCGGGATAGAACAGCATGGTTCTTCTGAGAGCTTGCAGGTTATTGGCGCTGAAGAAACGCTGGAACAGCTGCGGAAACATGGGATCACAAAAGAACCAGAGCATCAGAAAGCTGAACCATAGCTCCGGTCCGAAACGTCCTTCTCCTCCGGGTCTGGCCATAAGTTCCGGATTGATTCCGCGAACCGCTTCGTTGGCCGCCTCCAGGCCTCCGTAATGAGAGGCCACGAGGAACAGAGCCGTGATCATGAGCAGGACCATGAGCAGTCCCTGAAACACGTCCGTCCACGCCACGGCTTTCAATCCGCCCCGGAACGTATACATCACGATGGCGGCGGTAATGAATGTCGCGCCCATGGAGTGGGGGATTCCAAACAGTTCCTGGAGCACGTATCCACCGGCCATGGGTTGCAGCGCCAGGTAGGGCACGGTGAAGACGACCATGACGGCCGCGAAAAGCACGGAAAGGGTTCGATTCCGATACACCAACGCCACCAGTTCCGCGGGGCTCACCAGGTTCCAGGTCTTGCCCAGCTCCCAGGTCTTTTTCCCGATAAGCCAAAAGGTAAGCGCCATAAAACCGGTGCCGAAACCCACGATGGGAAAAAAAGCGTATCCATCCCGATAGCCCGCCCCGGAGGCTCCAAAAACCGTAAAGGCGGAAAAATTGGTGGCGGCCATGGTTCCCAGCAGCACAAAACCGCCCAATCCCCGCCCCGCAAGAAAGTACTCGTCCGGAGTCGATTTCCATCGGCTTCGGGCCAATAGACCTATGGCCAGCACCACCGCAAAATAGGACGCAATAACGGCGACACGTACTTCCATGTGGAACACCTCCGATTATCAACGGGCTGTTCTGGAGCGACACACCAAAAAAAGACGGCCAAACCCGCAAGTCGGGATGGCCGTCTGCCTGACATAACTTGCAACCACAACAAATTTTGTCTAAGATATCAGATGGATTCGGTGGACACAAGAACAAAACGGTTTGCTCCGCTCACATTGCGGCGCCGCGTCTTCCGGCGGCCGCCGAAGCCCGTGGAGACAGGCGGACCGAGAGGAACCATGATCTGGAAAATCACCACGTTCAACACCAATTCCATACGTGTCCGGATGCCTATTGTTCTGAATTGGCTGAAGATTCATCAACCGGATGTACTCTGCCTTCAGGAAACCAAGGTCCAGGACGATCTTTTTCCCGCGGCCTCGTTTGAATCCGCGGGATACCACGTAGTGCATCATGGCCAGAAGGGATACAACGGCGTGGCCGTTGCTTCGAAACGCGCACCCCAGGAATTCCGAAGGGATTTCGGAGACGGGATGCCGACACACGAAGCCAGAGTGCTGACCGTGCGTGTCGACGACATTCGTATCCTCAACACGTACATACCTCAGGGACGGAGTCCCGACACGGTGTTCTTCGAAGAAAAGCTCCGTTTTCTCCAACGCGTTCTTCGGTATTTTGAACGTTCTTTTCAACCTGGGGAGCGGTTATTGTGGGTGGGGGACTTCAATGTGGCTCCGGAACGATTGGACGTGTACGACCCGGACTTGCTGGAAGGACAGATCGGCTTTCATCCCAGGGAACGCGCCGCCCTGGAGGATATTCGGAAGTGGGGTTTTGCGGACGTCTTCCGCATGCACCATCCGGACCCCGGCCATTTCACGTTCTGGGATTATCGGCTGCCCAAGTCCCTGCAACGGAACTTAGGCTGGAGAATCGATCACATCTGGGCCACGCCGACCTTGGCGGAACGTTGCCTGAACGCCTGGATCGACCGTGAGGCCCGGGCGCTTCCGAAACCGTCGGACCACACGTTTCTTACCGCGGATTTCGATGTGAACCGGACAGGGGATGCTTGAGGACGGAGGCGGAACCGGGTTGCGGGTTGGGCGGCGGCGTTGGGTTCCGAAAAAAGAACCTCACCAGCAAAAGGGCCAACTGGTGAGGTGTTTGGGCGATACAACCGGCCATGGAATGCCCTTTGGCCGCAAAAGAAAGCACAAAGCGTGCCGTGCCGTGTTCACTGGCGGGAACCCGACATCCGGCTGTTTTTCCGGACCTCGCTCGCGTGCACGTATCCTGAAGAACGATTGTGTGCCGAAGGAAGAAAAACGGTAACCCGAATTTCGCATCCGCGTGAAGAATCCCCGCGTTGGATGCTTACGTAACAGTCGTTGAAAGACAGCATTTACGACAGGCTGTTCAAAACGATGAGATGCAAGGCGCGCGAATCCTAAGGAATGAGGCGTACAACCCGTACGTCGCAATGACGAAGGATGAAACGCAACACAGCGGATCGCGTCTTTCAACAGCCTGGTAACAGCCCGTTGACAAACCGTATCGGCGGGCAGGCTGAGGTATTCTTATGCTCATGATCATGCCCCGCATCAAGTGGATGCCGTGGCTCCTGGTTTTAGGCCTGTTAGGCTGCACACCGAAACCTACGGAACAGGCTGCAAGTTTCCGCCACAAGGTGCTGGGAGACCTGTCCGACCTCCGGAGAGACACGGCCGCCGTGCTCCCGGAGGTCGAGTCCGAGGAGTTATCTCCTTTACTGGAGGGGTTCTTCACGGAAGTACCGGATAGAGGCGGTCTGTATGCGGGCCTGGTGGTGTTCAATCCCAAAGGACGGGTCCTGTGCGCCTACAGTCCTCACGAGGAAGCCGCCCGCCGAATCAAGGGACATGATTTCTCCAATTACGATGCGGTGAAAAAGACCCTGAGCAAACACGTTCCCAGCACCATGATCACCTATTACTTGATGCACGGTCAATCCAGGACCCTGGCGGTGGTCAATCTCCCGCTGAGCCGTTCAGGAGCTTTTGTGGGAATTCTTTCCGCCTTCTTCTGGGAGAGGATTCTCGAAAGGGATGCCGAAGTCACACTGGAGCAATTTCAGAAATTGGATTTCAGAAGCACACCGTCCCGCTCATGACTTTTCCGTCGGGGGTATGGAGAGGGGACGGCGCTTCGCCTACGGATTTTCAGGTTGCATGCGAGCGTGGATGTCTCCGTACACATCACGGATCAATCGGCCGGAGAACGTTTGCATGGCCCCGCTCATGGCTTTCACCACCGCCTTGGGACCCTCGCCCTCGACCCGTTCCTTGACGTGGTAGGATCGCTGGAACACGAGGCGCCGGGTTGCGTCCACCGCGCGCAGGTCCAGCAACGTGATCGTCGCACTCAGCACGCCCCAACGTCCTTCCGGGTCATTCCATTCGATGAACTCCTCCAGTTCTCCTTCCACGCGGAAGTCCGCTCTCAAGCTGCTCTCGGGACGAAACACTCCATCGAACAGCTCCGCCGAGCGAAGATCCCGAATCAAGAAGTCACTCAACAGGTCTCCCGGATGCACGCGCCACAACTGGTAGACGTAGTGATCCCACCGATAAGCGCTCTCCCGAACCACGATGGGAAATCGGTCGTACAAGGCGGCAACCTGGAAACGCTCCACCTCCAGCCGGGCCTTCAGAATCTCCCGTGGCTCTTCCATCCGGGGTGGATCGTATTCCGGCAGGTAATATCGTGTTTCGGGGGCCTGAAACTTCCCCGTGCACGAACTCATTAGAATTCCGGACAATAGGAAGACGACGAACCGAAGACGTTTCACGAGAGTCATTCCTTCCATGTTCGTTCGGGCTTGGGACCGCCGAAAAGCAGACCCGAAGGCTGGTCCTTGAGCGTTCGGGAAAGGTCGTTCAAATTTCTGAACGTCGTTTCCATCTCGCGGGTGATTCGGTCCAAACGCCTTTGAAAAAGCGCCGACCTGTGATCCAGGGAATCCACCAGACGATCCAGATTGTCCATGGTGCCGTGGAAGCGGGTATCCAGGTCCAGCGAAGCGAGACGTTCACGAGTTTCCTGCGAAAGACTCCGAAGGTCCCTGAGCAAACCGTCCGTAGTCACCAGAGCGCTCCGCACATGCGGGTCCCCGGCAAGGGATTTCAGATCGGCGGTGAGAACCGCCAAATTTTCCGTGATAGACTCCAGTTGTCCAATGATGCGTTCCCATCCGGGATTGGACACCAGGATCCGGATGGAGTTGGTAGTGGCCTTGATGCTGTCCACAACGCCTTCCATGTCCAAGGCGTCCAGGCGCTCCACCGCCCGGTCGATATACATGAAAAGCTGTCCCAGGGTCGAGGGCTGGGATGGAATGGGCGGGGCGGGCGTGGGAAAAGGAAGGTCCAGTACGCGTTCCATCTCCAGGGCGGAAGGGTCGATCCGGTCCAGTTCAATGAATCGAATCCCCGTGATTCCCGCTTCCTTGAGTTGGGCGCGGACATCGGGAGTGATGGGGACCTTGGAATCCACGTGCATCAGTACTTCCACAAGCCTTCCGTCGGGGGCTACGTTGATGCTCTGCACCCGTCCCACGGAAACTCCCCGGTATTTCACGTCCGAATCCGCGGTCAACCCGCTTACGGACTCGTCAAAATAGGTCACATACTGATTGGATACATACAGAAACCGTGTTACACCGAGCCATATTACCACCCCGAGCCCTAGAAGAATTCCGAGGAGAAGGAACAGCCCTACCCGAAATGTAGTCGCGTTGCTCAACATGTCGAATCCACCGCACTTTCCATCGATGACCCGTCCTGTCCGCGAAGACGGACGCGTACGAAGACGGCGAAGCGATCAGGGTTTTCGATGAAAAAACCTGCGGACCGCTTCATGTTCGCTGCTATCCCGAAGGATCCTGGGGTCTCCTTCCGCCAGGATTCCCCGAGTATTCTTGTCTAATAGGACGGCTCGGTCCACTACGGCAAAAATGCTGTCCAGATCGTGCGTTACAATAACCATCGTCGTATTCAAACTGCGATTGATCGTGAGAATAAGGTGATCCAGTTCGGCTGCCGTGACGGGATCCAAGCCGGCGGAAGGCTCATCGAAAAACAGGATCTCCGGATCCAACGCCATGGCCCGCGCCAGAGCCGCTCTCTTCCTCATGCCGCCGCTCAATTCTTCCGGGAAATAATGCTCGAACCCGCTCAGATCGACCATTTGCAGTTTCAGCAGCACCATGGTGTCCGTGATGGGACGGGGGAGTCGCGTATGTTCCTGGATGGGCAGCGCCACGTTCTCGGCGACGCACATGGAGCTGATCAGCGCACCGGACTGAAACAACACTCCGATCTTGGATCGCAACCGTTCCAGCGCGTTGCCGTGGTTTCCGGCAAGTTCGACTCCTTCGACGACAATGCTTCCTGAATACGGCCGGAGCAAACCGAACAGATGTTTCAGGAGAGTGCTCTTGCCGCAACCGCTTCCTCCCAAGATACCGAATATCTCCCCCCGGCGCACATCGAAGCTCACATTGCGCAAAATCGCCGTTTCCCCGTAACGAAGCTCCAGGTCTCTCACTTGTATCACGGGTTCTACTTCCACTACATGCTCCAGGACTGCAAAACGATACGATACAGCGCGTTGGCCAGGACCACCAGGAAAATGCCGCTCACCACGGCGGATGTGGTCTGCCTGCCTACTCCTTCGGCTCCGCCTTCGGTTTGAAACCCCCTCATGCACCCGATTCCCGCGATCAGGAAAGCAAAAATCACGCTTTTGGCGCTTCCATGCACCAGATGAGAGATCTCGAGAATCGAAACGGTTTCCCTCATGTATCCTCCAAAACTCACATTGAGCATGGTCACTCCGACGATCATACCTCCGACGATGCCGACGAGGTCCGCGAATAGAGTCAGAAAGGGCATTACCACGGCGGTAGCGATCAACTTGGGAATGACGACAAAGGCGAGGGGAACCATTCCCATGGTCGTCAGGGCATCCAATTCTTCAGATACCTTCATGGTCCCGATCTCGGAGGCGAAGGCCGAACCGGAACGCCCGGCCACGAGAATGGCCGTCAACAAAGGACCCATCTCCTCCACCATGACCAATGCGATCAGTTGGGCCAGGAGCACGCCCACACCGTATTGGCGAAGCGACATGGAGCCCTGGAATCCCATGACCAGGCCCACCAGGAACGCAATCAAGGCCACGATAGGCAGGGCGTCCACACCTACACGTTCCATGTGGTTTATGGTATCCTTCCACCGGATCCTGAACGGGTGTCGAAGTGAATGAAGCATGACCAGCGCCAGTTCTCCCACAAAGGAAACCTGGAAACTCAGATCCCGATACAGGCGGATTCCGGCGGCGCCCAGCCGCTCCACAAGACTGACCCGTCGGGACCGGGTGGGAAGCGCCGCTTCAATCAGGGCTTCCCTGTCCACCAAGTCGAGGAGGGCCGCCGTTCTCGGGGGAGCATGCTCCAGAATCAAGTCGGCTCCCGAGTTTCGTACTCGGTTCTCGATGGCCAGGAGCACGGCCAGGGCCGCGCCGTCCAGATACTCCACGCCGGACAACTCGGCTCGCACCGGCACCCCGGGATGCCGCTCAATCCATGGTACACATTCCTCCCATAGAATTCGGGCGTTTCGCGCCTCCAGACGTCCTTCGAAGCGGAAGAGCAGCCGGCCTTCCGTGAGTGCGGCAGTCAGCTTGAAATCCTTCATGGCAGGGGAGGGGTTCACCCTGGAACTCCTTCACGCTCGTGCGCGTAGAAGCCGTCAGGAGCCTTCCACGCAGGACGAACCGCCTGCGATACGGGCGCCAATTGATACCCCATACTCTTCAACTTGGGCACCACATCGAGCAGAACCCGCCGGGTATTCGCTTTGGTGATATGGGCGATCCCGATGGGAATCGTTCGGGTGGACGCCTTTTCCAGAAGCAGCTGGAAATTTCGGCGCACCTCTTCTTCCGTTCCCTCGTTGTCGAGAAAAGGAACAATCCGGGCGCCCGATGGAACCCCCATGGCCCGGGCCGTATCCAGACTCACCGGAGAATGGCCCGTCCAGCTGTCCACAAACAGCATGCGATTCTCCTTCAGAAATCGCATGACCACTCTCATGGTGGGCTCGTGTACCGTCGCTACGGAGCCTTGATGATTGTTGATTCCCACGGCCGAAGGGAGGGAACGATGCCACTTTTCAAGAAGTCCCCATATTCGTTCGGGTGGATCCCCCTTTCGGATGAATTCCTCCTCCGTTGCGTAGGAGGATCCTTCGAAAGGGGCATGGATCAAAATCTCGTGGTTCCAGCGCCGCGCGATCTCCATGGTTTGCCTGGAATATCTCAAGTTGGGCAGAATCGCTACGTTGATCCCAGGGTCCGTCTTAAGGACCCGGAGAACTTCCGGACCCAGGTTGTATCCAAAATCGTCCAGAATCAGGCAGATTCGCCGCAGAGGCGCCACGGGTATTTCCGGCTCCGGCGGCGCGGCGGGCGGAACTTCCACAGGGGGAATGATTTTTCGCCTAATGCTGCTTAATTCGATTTCCTTTTCGGATTGGCGTGCTTGCGGCGCAGGCGTTGAAACCTCTACCTGCAAGCCTTCCCCGATCTTTGTCGCCGCGCCGGCCGAGGGAGCACGGCTGCCCGACTGGAACAACTCCTCCAGAAAGGGCCGGGACCACAATCCGGCGACAAAACACAGCAACAGGATCAGTCCCAGTCCCACCAGCAGCCATGGACCGCTAAACATAAGAGGAAAGCGGGGTTTTTTTCTTCTCGAAGAGGACGTACGGGATCGCGACATACCCGTCTTTCGAATACGTTTCTTGGCGCCGGCAGGCGGCATCCTACGTTTCCTTATTCTCGGGAGAGGGAGCGGGCATCGATACAGCTAAATCCTGGTTGCGGCTTCCACCGACGACGGGTTATCCTAACATGGTCATGGAATGAATAACAACCTGCGTCGTATGCTTTTGGAAACGTCCCCTTTGATGGATGATATCCACGCAGTATGCGAAAGACGAACGATCCTGGAACCCTCACGATTTGTCGATTGAACGATGGATACGAAAAGCATCCGTAAGATCTTCAGGACTTCGTGGAACCGGGGTTGCGAACAGATCGGGGGACGTCGGCGAGACCCAATGGCGTCGATCTCGAAGAACGAACCAGACGAACGTCGGCGAGAAAGGACGGGTCTTCATGCCGAAGCCGCAACGGCGTTCCGGTCGAGCCCCCCTGCGACGTTTCCTTCGGCCCCTCGGAAGCGCAGCCCCCCCATTTCCATATCACTGGGAGGACCGACATGGTTCCGTGGGGACTGCCGACATATTCGATCCACATCCATTTCCTTCGCCATGGAGTAGCGGAAACATGGGTAAGCGACTATCCGGAAAGCGGGTCTTTCACTGCCATGTGTGCAATAGCCCACAGCCCTTCTGTTGGACATGTCGTTGCGGCTTCCAGATCTGCCCCGAATGCATGGAGAAAAACAAGTGGGGAATCAGCAATGATGTCACGTGGCTGTGCCCGGATTGCGGCAGGATGAGGGGATTCTGACCATTGAAAAATCGGGGCCGGAGGATGTGGTTTTCCCCAAAAGAAGGCCGCGCGGCCCTCTTTTGGGATCGTTTCGGCGGGAACGCAAACACGCGGGCGCCATCAACGGGAGGCGCCCAGGTTGAAATTCGGGATTGGCGGAATGCTTTTCGCCTCCGATCCGACGGTTCGCCAAGGCTGCCGTCCATTCCACCGGCACGGCATGACTTCCGGCATGGACTTCACCTTCGCACCTGGAAGAAAGCCCATGCCTCCTCCCTGCCGGCGGCGCCGTTCCCTTCCTAGACGGGCAACACCCGCCTCTACTGGAAGTATTCGGGAACCTTGTCCGAGAGTTGAATGGAATTGGTCGCCTCGAACAACCGAATGGCCTCCTCAAAGGTGTGCACCGTAATCCGCTGTTTATATCTTTCGTCCAAGCCGTTGAATTGGTCGGCAAAGACCTTATTGGCCTTCTTGATGTTTCCCCCGATGTTGCCCGTTTCCTTGGACCACTGGACGATTTGTTCCCAGAGTTCATCCGGAATTCCGCGATACGGGCGCTTGACATAGGTCTTGTCGGGCAGGGTAACGGCGTTGCCTTGAAAATCCATGGCCGTACCGAATGCGATGTTCTGCCAGAACGTCCCCACATTCCCTTTCCGGATGCCGTATCGGATGAATTCCCGAATCTTGTCCAGGGAGGTTCCCGTGATGCCGTGCTGCGCGATGTCCACGTCCCACTCCTGAATCGCTTCATAGATCCGGCGAGTCAGGTCCAACTGAATCCCTTCTTTCGCGTCTCCAAAATAGGTTCCGTGGATGGAGCCGTTGTTGATGGCCAAGAGGTGGGGATGAATCCCCGCCCGGTTCAGTTCCTCTATAAACCACCGGGCCTCTTCGGGGTTGGTGAAGCCCTCCGAGGTGCCCATTTTGGCGCCGATCTCGCCCAGTTCCACCTCGAGACAGAGATTGTGATCCTGAATGATCCTTCCCAACTGGATGGTCGCCTTCAGGTTGTCTTCGTTAGGCATGTGCGAGGCGTCCACAGCGAAGGAACTGAATCCCGCTTCCAACTGCTCATGAATCAGATCGGACACTTTGGATACCTCGTCCAGACTTTTGACTCCCAAGTGGTCGGCGTGGATGGCGAAAGGAACTTCCTTGTTCCCTAAACGCTCGTTCACCTCCATAATCGCATCCACAAAAGTCTTCGGGGTGAAGTCCGTATATCCCAGTTCGGACTTGGCGATTTCGTACATCAGCGGCGCTCCCGTCGCCATGGAAGCGCGGGCCAGGCCTTCAATAGGGAGCCGGCACCGGATATTGGCGGCCATAATCATGGCATTGTGTTTCTTGGCGGTCTTCACAAGGGGTGTCCCACTGATAAGAGGAATATCGGAGTCCTTGAAACGCGCCCGGACGTTTTCCGGTCTGAGATCCGTAAAATTCATTGTGTTTCCCCCATGTTTTAATCGGGATCCGAGTCCCGCCGATTGGGTCGACCGAAGCTTCTCGCCGGGACCGTCCGATCCGATGCGATTTCAGAGTTATCCCGCCAAGCGCATACCCACGATTTCCGCAATCTGAACGGCGTTGGTAGCTGCGCCCTTACGCACGTTATCTGCGACGATCCACAGGGCCAGTCCGTGATCCACCGAGAAATCCCGCCGTATTCTTCCGACCAGGGTTTCATCCTGACCCGCCGCATCCAGGGCCAACGGGTACTCGAGCCGGCTCACATCATCCACCACCCGCACCCCGGGAGCACGGGAGAGTATCTCACGCGCTTCTTCCGCCGCAATGGGACGTTCCGTCTCGATATTCACCGATTCGCTGTGTCCGTAAAATACGGGCACACGCACCGTTGTAGCGGTAATCCGAAGGCTGTCGTCCTCCATGATTTTCCGGGTTTCGTTAACCATCTTCATCTCTTCTTTGGTATATCCGTTGTCCAAAAAAACATCGATATGTGGTAATACGTTGAACGCAATCTGATACGGATAAACCTTGGGTTCATATCGTGCGCCGTTCATCAAGGCTTTGGTTTGCTCCCGAAGCTCCACAACCGCTTTATGGCCGGTGCCGGATACCGCTTGGTAGGTGGAGACAACCACCCTCTTGATCACGGCCCGGTCATGCAGAGGCTTGAGGACGACTACCATCTGTATGGTCGAACAGTTGGGATTGGCGATAATCCCCCGATGATCCTTGATTCTGTGAGGATTGACCTCGGGCACCACCAGTGGGATATCGGGATCCATCCTGAACGCGCTCGAGTTGTCCACCACCACGGCTCCCGCCTGGGCCGCCATGGGTCCGTATTCCTTGCTCACCGAGGCGCCGGCCGAAAACAACGCGATATCGATTCCTCGAAACGATTCCGGTGAAAGCACCTGCACGGGAATACCTCTGCCTCTGAACTCGAGTTCTTTTCCTTCGGATCTAGAAGAAGCCAGAAGGATCAGGTTCTTGATCGGAAAATCCCTCTCTTCCAGACAAGCGATCATCTGGTTTCCCACTGCCCCCGTGGCGCCCACCACGGCCACATTGAACTCTCGTTTCGGCATAATCCTCTCTTTCCTCCCCCGTATCACTCTCTGTAATCGGCGGTCTCGGTTTCTCCGAGACCGCACGCTTTCTTCATCCGCGTCGCTTTTCCCCGCCGATCCGAATCCATACCGCCGTCAGCGCCTCGGCGGTGCGCGCCCCTTTCCCGCGGGCGGCGGTCAGGTCCGATCCCGGCGCCGGCCGGCGGACTTTCCGACCTCCTCGTCGGAACCATCCATTCCCTTTGCGGTTTCACGCCGCGGCAACACTGTCAACATCCCGTTCTCGGAAGAAACCCGTTCCGTCTTGTCTTCCTCGCGGGTACGCCTGCGTACGATTCGCGCCAAGAACGCCACAGGCCCCGAAAGTACATACACAAAAGAGACCAAAAAACTCATGATATGGGGCTTGGCCGCAATAACCACAAGCAGGAGCAGGCCGATCACCAGGGAATTGAAGGACTTCTTCCTGAAGTAGTCTAAACTCTTGAAGCTCACATAGCGGATCGTGCTGATCATCAGGAACGATAGTGCGAAGATCATCACCATCAGAAACGTGGAAAACTGCTCCGGCGGCACGTCAAGATGTTCAAACAACAGAACCGTAACGGACACCATCACCGCCGCGGCGGGAATGGGCAGCCCGTTGAAAAAGTTTCCGTCCAGAGTCCCGACCTGGACATTGTACCGGGCCAACCGTAAGGCGCCGCAGGCCATGAAAAGAAACGCCGCCAGCCATCCCAACCTGCCCAGCGGTTCCAAGGCCCAAAGGAACACCATCAGAGCCGGGGCCAAGCCGAAGGCGATAAGATCCGCGAGCGAATCGTATTCCACGCCAAACTGACTCGTGGTATTGGTCAGACGGGCGATGCGCCCGTCCAGACCGTCCAAAACCATGGAGATGAGTATGGCCAGCGCCGCCGTTTCGAATCGTTCCTGAATGGAACAAATGATGCAAAAAAAGCCGAAGAAGAGGCTGGTCGTTGTGATCAGATTCGGTAAAACAAATATGCCTCTCTTCCTATCCGCTTTCTTGCGTCTTCGTCTCACGGCAGTCTCCCCAAAAGGGTTTCGCCGGCCCGCACCCGGCTTCCGGAGCTTACCGACGGCTCAAAGTCCGGAGGAAGGTAGAGGTCCACACGAGATCCGAACCGAATCATACCCATACGACTTGCCTGAAGAGCGCGATCCCCCACGCTCGCCCAGCAGACAATCCGCCGGGCAATCAAGCCGGCCACTTGGACCACGACCAGCTTTCGTCCATCGTCTGTTTCAAGCACCACGGCGTTCTGTTCATTTCCCGTCGAAGCTTTCTCGATGTTCGCAGCCAGAAAAGCGCCCGGCCTGTAGTGGAGGCTGCGTACCGTTCCCGTCACTGGAAACCGATTCACATGCACATCCCAAAGGGACATAAAAATGCTGATTCGGAGGCAGTCTCCCTGGTAATACTGATGCTCCACCCCGCGACGAACCGAAAGCACGGACCCATCCGCGGGAGAAACCACGGCGCCGTGCTCCGTGGAAAACGTACGCTCGGGATCTCGAAAGAAATAGAGACAGAAGAGGGTGAGCAAAACCGCCATCACACTCGGAACACTCCACCCCAACAAAGCAAAAATCACACTGACAAAGGCCCCGCTCAACACGAACGGAACACCCTCGCGAGCCACAGGCACACGATCGGTTTTCATCGGCTGATCCACGGCTCAGGAATCCCGCATTCGGTATTCCGACAGAATCCGTTCGATCCGGTCCCTCCCCGCCAGCTTGAGTTTCTGGAGTCGTTTTCGCTCAAACGCTTCCTCACTCGACAAGTAGCTCTTTCGATTGAACTCTTCGATCCGTTTTTCATAGTCATTATGTTCTTGCATCAATTGTTTCAGTTCGTGGTTTTCTTGGACAACTTTTTCAATCAAGGTTAGATCATCGGGTTCCATACTCCCCTCTCGCTTGGAAAATGCGGGATCGAACTCCAGGCGCAGACTACCCTGAAGTACGCATCAGGCAGGAATCATGGTGTATCTTTCTAAAATAGCTTATAATCTTCCCCTTGCCTTGTCAACAGAATCCAGGAAACCCCCATGCCGCGTTCGACGGTGCGTCACCGGCCGGACGATTCCTCGCGGCGTGCGGACTCGTTCTCATCGGACTGGGCGGTGCATGAACGGTTTTCGGCCTTGCGTCCTGCCAGGCTGTTGAAAAACGCCGCGGTTTTGGTGGTTCCGCATGTGGATTCGATTGTCGCGGTAGGACGGTAATCAACGGGAGGACGAATCCGCTGTGACGGATACCCGGCTGAGTTCGGCGTCAGCGGGCCGCAAATAATTGGGGGTCAGAAGGAACGGGTCATCCGATTCCCCGGTGAGTATTCGTTTCCGCGCCGCCAGGGCCACCTGGAGCGCTCTGATTTGATGCGCCCATCCGGGCGCAAAGACGGCCTTGGGCCCCAATCGTCTGCAAATCAGTTCCCGATACGCCGCGGCGCCTTCGCCTACAAACAATGTTCGTTCGGCGCATTCATCCAGAAGCGCTTCCGGAGAAAGAGCACGCTCAGGCCCGGTCCGGTGCATTTCGCCGTCTGAAGACGCGATGAATCGCGCCGCGTATACCTGGTGCTTCTTCGCGTCCAGTACCGCCATCACGGGCTCTGCGGAAGTTGGGACATTGCGCGCCAGAGCTTCCAGGCTGGATACACCGATGACAGGCTTTTTCAGGGCGTAAGAAAGCCCCTTGGCCGCGGCCAGCCCAATGCGGACTCCCGTAAAGCTGCCGGGACCGACGGACACGGCTACGCCGTCCAGGCTTTCCCATGGGAGGTCACACCACTTCATCAACTGCTCCACGCTTCGATGCAGCCGCGCCGCGTGCATCTTCGAACCCCTGAGAAGGATTTCCCCCAGGGCGAAGTCGTCCTCCGTCACGCATACACTTCCGGCGGCTCCGGTGCTGTCCAGCGAAAGCAGGCGCATAGCCGGCATTATCCCGAAACCAGTCGTACAATATCGTTGTAAAAGACCAGTACCATCAGCAGCACGAGTATCACGAATCCGACCTGTTGAGCGATTTCCCGCTTCCTGACGCTGATGGGCTTCCCGAGAATCGCTTCCAGGCCGAAAAAGAACAGATGCCCGCCGTCCAATATCGGAATGGGGAATAAGTTCAAGATCCCCAGCGAAATACTGATCACTCCCATGAAATAGAACAGATTCAGCACGCCTTCACGGGCCTGTTGGCCCGCAAGTTGCGCAATGAGGATGGGCCCCCCCACCGAATCCGCCGGCAGCTTGCGCTGAATGAGCCGCACCACACTGATCACGGTGACCTTGGTCACCCAGTAGGTGTTTTCGACACCATACCACGCCGCCCGCAGCGGTCCCACGGATTCCCAGATCAACTTCCCCGCAGGGGACACTCCGATGATGGGAACCGGCTTTTCTTCCTCCAGAGGAGTGACCCGCAACGACGTCATTCGGGTCCGGACGGTAAGTTCTTGTTCGTCCCCGTTGCGGCTTACCTGAAGCAGGATGGGTTCCCCGCCGCTCTGTCGAATGAGACGGGCCATTTCATCCCATTTTTCCACGGGGACACCGTTCACCGAAAGAATTACGTCCCCCGGCAGGACACCGGCCTCATCCGCAGGATAGCCGGCCTGGACATTGCCGATCTCCGTGGTTACGGACGCCAGCCCCGCCGCCCACGCAAGAACGAAGAAAATGATCACGGCCAGCACAAAATTGAACATCGGCCCGGCCAGCACAATCAGAAATCGTTTTCCCACATGCTTGTGGGAAAACGATCGGTCCACCTGAACCTCATCCACTTCTTCCTGGGGATTCTCTCCCACCATTTTCACATATCCGCCCAGCGGGATCATGGAAACACGGTAGTCCGTTTCCCCTATGCGACGCCCGAACAACCTGGGACCGAAACCCAACGAAAAGGTGGTGACCCCCACCTTGAACCATTTTGCCACGATGAAGTGTCCTAACTCATGAAAGAAAATCAGGACACCGAGCACCAAAATCGTTGAACTGATGGTAGATGCTATATGTTCCATGTGATCGGCTCAGCTCTTGCCGAAGGCGATCCGGTGAGCCGTTTCCCGGGCCCAGGTATCCGCCTTCAGGATATCAGAGAGTTCTTGTATGGGTTGATTGTCGTGTTCCGCCATGGTTGCATGGATCAGTTCGGGAATCCGGACATAGGCGATCCGGGATTCCAGAAAGAGCGCCACGGCCACTTCATTGGCCGCATTGAGCACGGTGGGCATGGTGCCTCCGGCGCGCCCGGCCTCCGCTGCCAGATCCAGGCATGGGAAACGCTCCCGGTCCGGTTTCTCGAAGGTGAGTTGTCCAATCTTGAACAGGTCCAGGCGCGGAAGATCCAGATGCAACCGCTCCGGAAACGACAGGGCATACGCAATCGGAATCCTCATGTCGGGAACGCTCAAATGGGCTACTATGGAACCGTCATGGAACTCCACCATGGAATGCACGATGCTCTGGGGATGAATATGGATGTCGATGGCCTCCATGGGAAGTCCGAACAGCCACCTCGCCTCGATGGCTTCCAGGCCCTTGTTCATGAGCGTCGAGGAATCCACGCTGATCTTAGGCCCCATTTTCCAGGTCGGATGGGCCAGAGCATCCTCGGGTCGGATGCGCCGGAGCGTGGACATAGGGGAGTCGCGAAACGGTCCGCCGGAGGCCGTCAGCAGGATTCGGCGTATTCCGCAGGCGTCACGCCCCGCCAGGCATTGCAGGATGGCGCTGTGCTCGCTGTCCACCGGGAAGATGGATACACCCCGCGCTTCCGCTTCCTTCATGACCAGCTCGCCCGCCATCACCAGCGTTTCCTTATTGGCCAAAGCAATCCGTTTTCCGGATCGCACCGCCTCCCATGTGGGCTTCAGACCCGCGGCCCCGACAATGGCGGAAACCACCACATGGGCTTCCTCCATACATGCCGCCTCCACGAAACCCGCTTCCCCGTCCAGGACCCGTGTCGTTCCGAAAACTCGATGCCTGAGCCACTCGGCATCCTCGGAGTTGAGCACGGAAACCAATGCGGGCTCAAATCGGCGCGTCTGCCGGAGGAGGAGTTCCACATTTCTCCCGGCGGTCAACCCCACTACCCGGAAACGGTGGGGGAAACGAGCGATAACATCCAGCGTGTTTCTACCGATGGAACCGGTCGAACCCAAGATTACCACGTTCCTTCGGCGGAACGGCTCGGTCCTCGCATTGAACGGCTGCATGCAATTCAGGTGGCAAAGAGTTTGAGGTACAGGTAGAACGGAGGTCCCGCAAAGAGAACTCCGTCGATTCGATCCAACATTCCCCCGTGTCCCGGCAGAAGGGAACCGGAATCCTTGATCCCCGCCGCCCGCTTCAACAAGGATTCGAACAGATCCCCCACCTGCCCGAAAACCGCGAGCACGGCGATGAGCGCCGCCGCGTGCGCGAGTGGAAGGTCCGGCATAAACAAGGCGCGGAAGCCGAATCCAAAGCCGAGGGAACACATCAGTCCGCCGATGCTCCCCTCCACGGTCTTCTTGGGACTCACGGCCGGATACAACGCATGCCGTCCCCAAGTCCTGCCCACGTAATAGGCTCCCGTATCCCCGGTGAACACCACCAGCATGGGCAAGACTACCCACAGAGCGCCGCCGGGCTCCATGCGCGCCAGGATGAAGAAGGCCGCGAGAAGCGGCACATACATCACCCCCAGCAACTGCTTTCCCAAGGCCAGGTGTGCGGTTGCGATATCCTCGAATCGAAACAGATGAATCGCCATGGATACCAGAACCGCTCCCGTGAAAGCGGCTCCGACCCACCCCGGGGAGCCCGTTACGGACACCCCCAGCACCGCGGCGCAAAGAACCATTCCCACGGCCATGTACACGCGCTCCCGATGTTCTCCGAACAGCAACGCCAGCAATTCGTATTGGGCCGCCAAGGCCGCGAGTATGACCAGAACACCGAACGCCGCACCCGGCAGAGCGAAATTCACGGCCAGCACAAGGGGAGCCAGAAGCGCTGCTGTGATCCATCGCTTGGCTTGCATGGAACCGTCAGCCCGCCGACCCGCTCGTCTCGATCTGGTCCCCGATTTTACCGAACCTTCTCTGGCGTTTCCCGTATTCTTTGAGAGCCTCCAGAAATTGTTCCTTACGAAACTCAGGCCAAGCCGCGCCGGTCATATATAGTTCAGTATAGGAAATCTGCCATAAGAGGAAATTGCTGATCCGCTGCTCCCCGCCGGTCCGGATGAGCAAATCCGGATCGGCCAGCCCGGACGTATACAGATGGTTTCCGAACATATCCTCGCTAATCGCTTCCGGCTTCAGCTCACCGTTCAGGCACTTTTCCGCCAGGATCCGGGCGGCCCGAACAATTTCGGATCGTCCCCCGTAGCTGAGCGCGAGATTCAAGACCATGGCGGAATTCCACTCCGTGGTTTTCACCACGTGTTCGATCTTCTTTCGAATTGCGGCGGGCAATTTCTCCTGGGCGCCGATTACCCGAAATCGGATATCCTGCTTGACCAGTTCCTCCTCCTCTTTATCCAGATATCGGCCCAACAGGCGCATCAGTCCGCGGACCTCGGCCTTGGGCCGCTGCCAGTTTTCTTCGGAAAACGCATACAGCGTCAACACCCGGATGCCGATTTCCCGGCTTGCCCGCACCACTTCCCGAACGGATTCGGCGCCGCGCCTGTGGCCCCAAAGTCGTTGGCGTCCCTGTTTACGGGCCCAGCGACCGTTCCCATCCATAATGATGGCCACATGGCCGGGCAATTCGGATGGTGTCAGTGTTTGGCTCAACGACGTCAAATCCGTGAAAGGTTTCAGCCAAATCGTATAGGGGGGTCACCGTTGGTGATCAAAAAAAGAAAAGAAGTATCCCCCGGGCGGGATTCCCGGTTGTCCCAGAGGCAACCGCAGATCCGACGGAAATCCGGACAGCGGGACAGTGGATGGAACCCATGCAAGCAAACGTCGATTCAAACTTCCATTACGTCTCGCTCTTTAGCCGCGGTCACTTCATCGATCTTCTCCACACGCTCGTCGGTGATTTTCTGAACCTCGTCCTGTCTTCTGTAAAACTCATCCTCCGAGATCTCGCTCTCCTTTTTCAATTCCTTGAGCATATCGTTGGCGTCCCGGCGCGCGTTGCGGACGGATATCTTGGCTTCCTCGCTCATCTTCCGAACGAGCTTCACCAATTCCTTCCTTCGCTCTTCCGTGAGCATGGGAATGGATATGCGGATGACCTTTCCATCGTTCATGGGGGTCAGCCCAAGCTCGGACTTCAGTATGGCTCTTTCGATATCCCCCATGATACTCAAATCCCATGGCTGGATCAGGAGCAGTCGGCTTTCGGGTGCGGTGACCGTCGCCACCTGGTTGATGGGCATACTCGTCCCGTAGCACGACACTTTCACTCCGTCCAGCAAAGACGGCACCGCACGTCCCGTCCGAACCCGATTGAAGTCCCGTCTCAGGGCTTCGATGGACTTATCCATCCGTTCCCTGAGTTCATCCAGGATCTCCTCGACCATAAGATTCTCTCCCGGGCTGACCTAATCCAGCTGTTCTCCCAACTGGAAACGAGCAAACCTTCGAATGTGAATGTTCTCCCCGATGGATGCGATGACTTCGTTCAGCCGATCCTTCACCGTTTTCTCTGCATCCTTCACGAAAGCCTGCTCCAGAAGGCAGTTGTCTTTGATGAACTTCTGCAGCTTTCCCTCGGCGATCTTCTCCACCACTTTCTCCGGCTTGCCGGATTCAAGCGCCTGATCCCTGTAAATGACACGTTCCTTTTCCAAAACGGATTCCGGCATGTCCTCGGGACGAATACACAGAGGGTTCGTAGCCGCGATCTGCATGGCGATATCTTTGACAAACTCGACGAACGCCTCGTTCCGGGCCACGAAATCCGTTTCGCAGTTCACTTCCACCAAAACCCCGAGCTTGCCTCCTCCATGAATATAGGCGTGAATCAGACCTTGTGTGGTGGCCCTGCCGGCGCGCTTCGCGGCCGTGGCCAGACCCTTCTTGCGCAGATACTCGACGGCCTTTTCGAAATCACCTTCGCTTTCCGCCAGGGCTTTTTTACAATCCATCATCCCTGCGTTCGTCTTCTCGCGCAGTTCCTTGACCATTTCAGCGGTAACTTTCAAGATCCGTTCCTCCCGTCAACCTCTCATAGTTCCTCAGAGCCTTTCGGCTCCCGACAACTCGCTTACACGCAGAACACCCTTTTCGGCGGGAGTCATTCCTCTACGGCCGTTTCCTCCTGGGCGGCCCGCGGTTTTCGGGAGCCTTCCTCACGGCGGATGACAACCACTTCCGGACCCTGACCTCGGCCGCCGGGGGATTCCGACACCGGATGCTCCTCCATGGCCTGATCTTCCAACCCCGACGCGGACTCCTGCGCCGCCTCCCGACGAGTCTTACCTTCGATGCAGGCATCGGCGACACGAGAGGTCAATAGTCGGATAGCTCGGATGGCGTCGTCGTTGCCGGGAATCAGATAGTCGATGTTTTCCGGGTCGCAGTTCGTATCCACAATGGCCACCACGGGAATTCCCAACCGATTGGCCTCCCGCACGGCGATCTGCTCCTTCTTGGTGTCCACAACGAACATGGCGCCGGGAAGCCGATCCATGTTTTTGATGCCGCCCAGGTTCCGATTCAGCTTGATGATTTCCTTCTCCATCTTCAAGACTTCCTTCTTGGGAAACTTGTTGATGGACCCGTCCTCTTTCATGGATTCGAGTTTCTTCAGCCGCTGAATGCTCTTGGATATGGTCTGAAAATTGGTCAGGGTTCCGCCCAGCCATCGATGCGCCATATAATACATACCGCATCGTTCCGTTTCTTCGATAATGGAATCCTGCGCCTGTTTCTTGGTCCCCACAAACAATACGCTGTCTCCGCTTTGGACCGTCTCGACGATAAACTCGTAGGCCACCTTGAACATCACGACGGTTTTCTGGAGATCGATGATGTAAATCCCGTTTCGAGCGCCGAAGATATAGGGTTTCATCTTCGGGTTCCATCGCCTGGTCTGATGGCCGAAATGGACTCCGGATTCCAACAACTGTTTCATGGTTACGTAAGACATACTTCCTCCCTTTATTGGTTTTGCCTCCGCTTCTTGGGATACCCGTCATACCCGGCCAACGGACTCCCCCCATGGGAAACCGCCGGGCACCAATAGGGTGCGAAGCGTGCGCAGTCGGACCCCCCGGAGGGGTGTCCGCAGTTCATGATGGGCCGCCGAGGGACGGAACCCGGAGCGTCGCGGTTCACCGTGTACGCCTGTGAGCCGCGAAGACACGGACATATCCGCACCCTGCGGGACGTACATTGCATCGCACAGGGTTCGCATGGCCCGCCTCTTGCCCGCCCGCCCGTGATCCGAACAAATCCAGGACCGTTGAGG
>Ga0068714_10002464_pt1 | contig 23851 bp, 22 predicted proteins | sample MTBNYHSulfiMetaG_FD_62988 | JGI IMG/M metagenome (GOLD analysis project Ga0068714, IMG submission 62988) | Enrichment culture microbial communities from rom New York Harbor, USA that are MTBE-degrading - MTBE-NYH (New York Harbor Sulfidogenic)... | ecosystem: Environmental > Aquatic > Marine >... | reverse complement strand
TCATAAGTATCCCTCCTTTTGGAAGTCGATGTTTGGTAACATCTATTTATGAGTCAACGATCCCTTTTTAATCACTCTTTGGGTAACATTTTATTTGAGGCAATTCGTCATTATATATTCGCTTGATTTGGGTCTATATTTAGGATAATATTATTTTTATAATAGGATTTGTTAATCTGAAAAATTTGAGGCTACCTACTACGATATGGTGAGAGATCAAAAAAGGAATGCAGTGTAAAAACCTTACAACTTTAGGACAAAAAAAGTCTTAACTTCAGAGGCGGAATTCAGGATAATGATTAATGGAAACATCTCGTATCCACATGAAAGTAATGGAGAAAAGATAGCATTTCGAGCTTGGGAAGCAGGGTATCTTGCCTTGGCCGAACAATGTCATCAGGGAGTTCTTCTCATTGATGACAAAGGTATAATAACTTACTGTAATAACCTCGTAGAGAGTATTTTTGAGTGCTCGGCAATACAAATTATCGGCCAGTCCTTCTTCCAGTTTCTTCCCAAAACACACCACTTAAGATTGCACCACCCTACCAAAACTAATCATTCTGTAATCCTAAAAGATAACGCCAAGATGCTTATCCCTCTTAAGGGAAAACCTAGTGGTATCAAATGGTTGGAAATAAGTGTTTTCAATATCAACTTTGGAGAACTCAAAAAAACTTCAGTTATCATTTATGACAGGACTGAGTTTGAGCAAATGAAGAGATTGGCAAAAGAAGGGTTAAAGATAGAGTTTACAGAGGAAGTTGATGAAGGTTCAACAAATTTAATGATAATAAGGGTACGCCCAAACGGAACTATTCTTTTTTTTAACCGAAAATGCGAGGAAATTACAGGATATAATAAAAAAGAAGTTCTCGGTAAAAACTGGTTTAATTTTTTCCTCGCTCCAGAAAAAAAGAAAATTTCAAAAAAGTGTTTCCTGAGAGGGTCATTGGCTTCCCCTTTTTTGTGTGAAATAAAAACCAAGGCGGGCGAGTTTCGAACCATCTCTTGGGTAAATTCATTGGTTTATGATGGGCGGGGAAAAATCAATGAGCTTATTGGGTTTGGGACGGATATCACTACACTTAAATATTTGCAAGAAGAGGTGAAAAGCTCAGGAAATCCCCTGACCAAATTTAGTGATGATAGTACGGATTACATTGATTTTGATCATAATTTTCCAACCATAAGTAATAGTCCTAGGTTTACCGGCTATAAAATCAATGAATTGATGGGCAAAGAGCATGTTTTTCTTTTTCATACAGAGGGTAATAATAAGTTTGAATCTTTTTTAAATAAGATGATGGGAGGAGAGATTTCAAGTTTTGGATCTGAGCCAAAACTGAAAGACAGCAATAAGGTAAACCTTGAAGCTCAAAATTTGAAACAAGATGTAGGACAGTCTAAGGTTTATCAGATCAAAAGGGTGGGCACATGTGAACTAATTGGAAATAGTGATGAGTTCCGGGAGGTTTTAAATTTTTCAGAAAAAGTGGCAAAATCACCAGATACGAGCGTATTGATCGAGGGAGAGACTGGAACTGGAAAAGAAATGGTTTCCTTGTTTATACATTTTTCCAGTGACAGAAAGTTAGGCCCCTTTATATGTCTCAATTGCGGAGCAATTCCCGGCGAATTGATGGAAAGTGAACTCTTTGGGTACGAAAAAGGAAGTTTCACCGGAAGTTTGAAAGACGGAAAAATGGGTAAATTTGAACTGGCTGATTGTGGAACTTTATTATTGGATGAAATTACCGATTTACCTTTAAACTGCCAAAGCAAGTTGTTAAGAGTTTTAGAAACAAAAAAATTTTATCGAATTGGGGGAATACAAGAAATTACCCCTGATGTTCGTATCATAGCTTTAACTAACAAAGACATCAATAAGCTTGTGGAAGAGGGAAAATTTCGTCAAGATCTTTATTACCGATTGAGCGTAGTCCGAATTTCAATCCCTCCTTTACGGGAAAGGAAGGAAGATATTATCCCTTTAAGTAAATATTTTATGATAAAATATAACCAAAAATTTAATAAAAACTTCAAGGTTGTGTCGCCTCAAGCCGAGCAAATCTTATTGAACCATTCCTGGAAAGGAAATATCCGGGAATTGAGAAACGTTATAGAGGGGATAATATTGACTTCAGAAGGAGAAACGATTTTACCTTCTCATTTTAAAAATTTCTTTTTCATTCCCTCTTGGCAATCCAATGAACGAACAGCCCAAAAGCCCCAACTTCCACCTGATGGTATAGTTCTTGATGATCATATTAAAAACCTTGTAGAACAAGCAGTTAAAAGAACCGGAGGAAATAAGACCCATGCCGCTCAGCTTCTGGGTATCTCCCGACCTACCTTCCTTTATCGTCTGAAGAAATATGGAACTAATGAAGGGATGGGCATAGGTAAGAAGAGAGATGTCAAAAATCCTACAGGCGTTAGATGATATCCTACAATTTATTTTTTTCTATAAAGGAATTTTAGTTAATCACTTTTTTTCATAAAATTCCTACCTAGTTTTAAAGTCCTGCCAACTGTAATTATTTTAATAAGTTTTCTTGACTTTTCTCCTGAACCGCCACTCTTTCACAATTATTGGCATAACCCATGCTTTATAATCAAATATCAAATAAAAAATATTTTTTAAAAGAGATTCTTAACTGAAGGAGGTTAATGAATGGCGAAATTTCCGTTTAAAGATTTGAGGGAATGGATTGAGTTTCTTGAGGAAAAAGGAGAGTTAGCGAGAAATAAAGAAGAAGTATCACTAAAAGGGGAGGTGGCAAGCATTTCAGAAAAAATTGCCCGGACGGGGGGGAAGGCTGTACTCCATGAAAATATTAAGGGCTATCCTGGATGGAGGATTTTCAGTGACGGGCTGACGACTCGCCAAAGGATAGCCTGGGCTTTAGGTTTGATGCCTGAAGAAATGGGGCAGAAAATAGGAGCGATTAAAGATGCAGACTTGGTAAAAGCAAAAAAGATAGAGACAGCCCCTTGTAAAGAACTTAAGTGTTTTGGTGATGATGTAGATATGATCAAATTTCCGATCCCTTACAGCAGCGAATTCGATATCCCTCCTTTTATCACCGCCGGCGTGGTGGTGACGAAAGATCCGGATACAGGTTGGCATAATTCTGGGATCACCCGGGTCCAGCTTCAAGGCAAAGCACTAATGACTAACCTCCTCCAGAGAGGTCAACACGGCTCTATGATTATCAACAAATATTGGGAAAGAGGACAGGAATGGGCTCCCATTGCTCAGGTGATCGGCACCGATCCCCTCTATTACTTGTGTTCTCAGATGTCAGCCCCCACTCAGATTGATGAATGGGATTACTGGGGGGCATTCACTGGGCAGCCCTTCGAGGTGGTTAAGTGCGAAACCAATGATATTATGGTACCAGCCAGTGCCGAAATAGTAATTGAGGGTGAAATCTCGAAGACAGAAAGAATATTGGAAGGACCCTTTTCCGAATTTACAGGGTTCTATTCGGGATGCCGATGGGTTTCTGCTTTTAGGGTCAAAGCTGTTACTATGCGCAAAAACCCAATCTATCAATATCTCAAGATGGGTAAGGAACCTAATGAGGGGTTGAACTTCACCAATTTCATGATAGAGAGCCAGCTGTTTAGACAGGTTAAAGCCCTTATTCCTGAAATTAGTGGTGTCCATTGTATTACTGGGATGGGTACGACCACAGCGGTGTCAGTACCGAAAGAGGCGAGGATTAAAAAACCCGGTTTAGTTCGAGTTATCGGGATGACTGTCCGGGCGGTCCAAGCAGGGAAATGGGTTAAAAATCTTTTTGTAGTAGATGATGATGTTAATATTCAATCCCATCATGATTTATTATGGGCCATGTCAATGCGATTTCAGGGAGTGAACGATATTACAGTCATACCGGATATCACTGGAACAGATTTGGATCCTTCAGAGGCCTCCCTCGGTAAGGGGGCTGCCCATACCTCGTACACAATTTTTGATTGCACTGAACCATTATATCCTTATGATGAAGCTTACCGCCGAGGGTTAGCCAAGCCTGCTTCTGATGAAATTATCAAATCAGTTGAAGTCAAATGGGCTGATTATGGTTTTTAGATAAGGAACGAGGAGAAAATTATGGATCTTATAAAAAGTGAATACACTGATGTCCAAAAAGCTCGGGCTGTGATGTTAGAGAACCGTAAATGGGTTAATGACCATATAAAGGAATTGCAGGAAAAATACCGGGACAAATGGATCTGCGTTTTAGATAAAAAGGTCGTGGCCCATGGTGATTCTCTTAATGATATTCGGAAAGTTACTGAAGATAGGGAGGAAGTGGTCGTTCTGCGAGTTCCCGAGATAATTGTGCAAATTATATAGGGCACAATAATTACCTAAACTAAAGCTTTTTTGTTTTCATATAAATTTTAGAGATAAGTTTCATAGCTACTTCTAAGTTACACACTTCAAACATATTATCTGAGGAGGATTAGCAATGCTTGATTTAAGGGATTTTATAGAAAAATTGGTTGAGCACGGTGAGCTTAAGATCATTGACAAGGAGGTGCACTGGGATCAAGAGGCGGCAGCAATATGTGCTATGGCGAATCGGGTGGGGGCTCCTGCAGTGTGGTTCAAAAAAATTAAGGGATATCCCAAAGGATATTCACTGGTGGGGGGTACATTAACCGGGCCAGGAACTCACTTTCCCGTCCAAGGGGAGAGGTTCATCAGGAAGCCCTGGACTAGGACTGCTATTGCTCTGGAATTGGAACCCAGTATTGGTTATGGGGAAATAATTGACCAGCTCATTGAACGGGCCAATAACCCGCTCAATCCAACAGAGCTTTCAACTGGTCCTTGCAAAGAAGTAATTAAAAAGGGTGCCAATGTAGATATTTTTGAGTTGCCAATCCCCCACATTCACCATGGCGATGGGGGACGTTATTTAACATTGCATAACTTAATAGTAAAAGATCCTGACACAGGAGCCCAGGATTGGGGATGCACCAGAGTCATGGTTTTAGGAAAAAATATCCTGGTTGGTTCTTTCCTCCCTCGGGAAAAGTCTATCACCCCCATACGTGGTGACTATACGTGGAAAATTTTCCAAAAATATGAAGCCCAAAATCGGCCTATGCCTTTCTGTATTGCCATTGGTGGGGATCCCGTTAGCTATGTGGCCTCCATGATGCATTCCCTTGAAGGTGTATCCAAGGCGGCGATTGCTGGTGGACTCTCTCTTTCGCCTTTAGAAATAGTCCCAGCGGAGACATGTGATTTGATGGTGCCGGCCAAGGCTGAGATTATAATCGAGGGAGAAGTATTACCCAAACAAAGGGCAAGTGAGGGCCCTTATGGAGAATGGACTATCGGTTTCACGCCGCCCATGCCTCAGCCCATCATGAAAATCAATGCTATTACCCACCGAAAAAACCCCATTTTGCCATTTCAGGTGGAAGGGTGTAAGGTCTGGGATTCAATGGCGATTCTTTCGCTCACGGCTTCCATGGATATTCTAAAATGCTGCCGGGCGAATAACATGAGGGTCCGCTGGGTTAACGTACCCCCCGACTGGGGTTTGGGTGCGGTTGTGGTTTCCACTAAAAACTATTTCAATGGCTACCTTTTCTGGCTAAGTCGTACTATTTTTAGCAGTAATTTCTCTCATCTTTATGATAAGATTTTCGTGGTGGAAGATGATGTGCCCCCTATAGACCTTTTCTTAGTCATGGGGGATTGGATGAATAAAAACAATATGTTAAAGGATATCCATTTTATGGACGGGGCTCCCTTTAAAAGTCCTATCTTAGCCTACGATAGACCAGATGAGACGCCTCTCAAAACGTCCACCCGAGTTTACTACGACTGTACTTGGCCCCTCGACTGGAGAAAGGAGGATATACCTCCTCGGGTTCATTTCGAATTTTATCCGGAGCCAATTAAAAAGCTGGTCTTGGAACGGTGGAAGGATTATTACGGATTGAAGAGTGAACCAATTTTTAAAGAGTACAAATAAGAAAATATAGTATTACTAAGGAGGTCTAAAAGTGGGTCAAGCAAAAAAAGCAGAAACCGAAGAAGGAAAGCAACGTGAGATAGAGAAGTTACAGGTCGATTTAAGCTGCGATTTAAATTGTAAAACCTGTGACAAATATCTCACCTGTAGGCGGCCTGAAAAAGTCCAGATGATAGAATCCGTTCGTCTGGGAAGAGCCCGCACTGCAATGGGAAAGATAAAGCATAAAATTGCGGTATTAGCCGGTAAGGGTGGTGTAGGCAAATCTATGGCAACGGCTGTGATTGGGATGGCATTAGGGATGCGAGGGCATAAAGTTTGTATCTTGGATCAGGATTTTGATGGACCGTGCATCCATAAAATGATGGGGGTAATGGGGAAACCTTTAACCATGGGCAAAAATGGGATAATCCCAGTAGAAGGCCCACTGGGAATTAAGGTTGTTTCTATGGGTAATGTTATTAAAGACGAAGAAGTCCTCACCTGGTTTCATCAGATGAGAAGAAATGCCACCGAAGAACTTCTCTGTCATGTTGACTATAAGGAGGTCGACTATTTGCTTATTGATCTACCCCCGGGAACCAGTTCTGATTCGGTGAATATCATGCAATATGTTCCAGACTTGGATGGAGCCGTGGTGGTTACTATACCCGCCAAGGTATCCCAAGTTATTGCCAAAAAGGCCACAAGGCTTTGCCAACAAGCTGGCGTCAGGGTTTTAGGGATCATCGAAAATATGAGCGGCTATATCTGCCCTAATTGTGGAAAAAGGTATGATATTCTCCAATCTGGAGGAGGCGAATTTTTGGCTAAGGAGTGCAATGTACCTTTTTTAGGGAAAATTCCTTTAGACATAAGGGTTAGCCAATCAAATGATAGTGGAGTATCCTTTTTGGTATCCCACCCGGATTGTGAGAGCACTAAGGCTACGCTTCAAATTGTTGATAAAATTGTTGCTAGTATAAATTAAAAAGAACGCAAGCTATTGATAAAGGGAGGGTTAATAATGGTAGAATACCCATATGCTATTGAAGAAAAGTTTTTAAAAAGATTTGCTGAGGAAATTGACAAGGAACAAGAAATTAAGGTTAACACCTTCTGCCATGAAGATATGAAATGGAAGACCATTAAGGCTATCATATCGAAAAAAAACATAAAAGGGAGTCAGCAGATCGGCCTCTATTCTCGTTTTGGGGTTTATACTGAAACCAACCCAACTCTTTTTATGAAAATCATTGAAGAACTGGAGTTTGAAGGAGACCAAGAAGGTCGAATAGCCCGCTTGTAAGTTTAAAACATTCAATCACTCTTCACTGGTGATCACCATGAACCAAAAGCGTGATCATTAAATAGGAGGCAAAAATGGATCTAAGGGATTACATGGAAGTCTTGAATAAAAGAGGAGAGCTACACGTGATTGATAGGGAAGTTCATTGGAACCTCGAAGCTGCTGCTCTTGGGGCAATGAATAACCGGGTGGAAGGGTCGGTCATTGTTTGTAGAAAAATAAAAGGATATCCGGAAGGCTATTCTTTAATGATTGATCCTTTCCATGGAACTTTCGAGAAACCTTATCGTAGGGTTGCACTGGCTTGTGGGATGGACCCCGAAATACCTATCCATGAATTTACCGCCGAATTGGCTAAAAGGGTCAAAACCCCTATCAAGCCCATTATCGTCTCAACCGGGACATGTAAAGAAAATATCCTCTTAGGGAAAGACGTTGACCTTTATAAGTTTCCTTGGCCGTACATCCATCACGGTGATGGGGGGAGGTATTCAACACTGCAGTCTTGGATCTGTAAGGACCCTGATTCCGATTGGGTTAACTGGGCTAATTATCGGACCATGATTCATTCTCGAACCGCTATGGGAGTAAACCCTACTCCTGGAGGCCATCTTTATATCATTCATGAGAAGAGTGAAAAAAAGAACCTTGCCACCCCATTTTGTGTGACTTACGGAGGGGATTTGGCCTGCGTTATGGCAGCGGCTTTTGCTGTACCTTATGGGGTATCTGAAGTTGATGTTGCTGGCGGCATTCGACAAGAACCCATAGAATTGATTAAAGCTGAAACCAATGGCCTTTTTGTCCCAGCTGATGCAGAGATAGTCGTTGAAGGTGAACTTCTTCCCAATGTGCGCTGGGATGAGGGTCCCTTCGGAGAGTTTGCCGGTTTCATGCATGGCCCGAGAGTCCCTCGGCCAGTGATGAAGGTTAATTGCATCACCTATAGGAATAACCCGGTTCTGCCTATGGTTGTGGAAGGAAATCAGCCCAATACTACTACCGCTCTTTTGAACTGTATCGGGATGGAAGTGGTTGACCTTTGCCGGGCACGGAATCTTCCTGTTGTTAATGCCTATTTTCCCACGGAATCATCTGTGAGTGCATATATTGTGAATTCACATATCCCTTACCCGGGGATCATGAGTGATGTCTGCTCGATCATTGAAAAGAGCAAGATGGCCGGCTGGGCGATGAGAATTTTATTTGACGATGTCAACACCCCATGCAATTGTACTGACGATGTGATGGAGGATCTCTGTTTGCGCATGCATCCCTCCCGTGACTTTATTATGACCAATCACCCGGATGGCCCGGCAATGACCGAGACGGCATTCTTTTCAATGGAAGAAAAGGAAAAAATGGTGGCCGCTCATGCCCGGTGCGATATAAGTAACAAAACTGGACAGGTAAAAATTTCTTTTGAAAATGCCTTTAATGAGGAGGTAAAGGATTGGGTCCGAGAGAATTGGGAAGGATTCGGTTTTAAAGAATCTTTTAAACTCAGAAAATAACAAACAAGAGAGGACGACGATGGAAAAAGAACAGAGGATAGAGCATTTTAACGTTGACTTGGGATGCGATCTTGACTGTGCTAATTGTGAAAAGTACTTAGAGTGTAATGCTCCAGAAAAGATTCCGAGTTATGAGCGGAAACGCATGCAGAAGGCGCGTGAAGCGATGGGTAAAATAAAAAAGAAGGTTTTAGTTATTGGGGGCAAGGGTGGTGTAGGCAAATCTCTAGTCACAGCCAACCTTGCAGGCGCCTTAGCTATGAGAAAGAAGAATGTTACGGTCTTGGATCAATCATTTGATGCTCCTGTGGTTTGTCATATGTTGGGGTTTAGTGGGAAGAAACTTACCGTGGATAAGGATGGGATTGTTCCGGCTAAAGGGCTTTTAGGAATTCAGATGGTCTCAATGGGTTTAATATTAGAAGAGGATGAAGTTCTCACTTGGTTTCATGAAATGAAAAGGAATGCTACCGAAGAATTCTTATGCCACGTAAATTATGGTGAGAGGGATTATCTAATTGTAGATGTTCCGGCAGGGACAAGTTCTGACACAGTAAATTTGTTGCAGTATGTACCCAATCTGGATGGGATCGTGGTGGTTACTGTTCCCTCAGAAGTCTCCCAAGCTGTAGCCATGCGTGCTATTATGCTTTGCAATAAGGTTGGGACAACCGTTTTTGGTGTAATTGAAAACATGCGAGGTTTTAATTGCCCAGGATGTGGAAATAAGGTCAATATACTTCAAACAGGGGGTGGAGAACGGCTGGCAACAAAAATGAATGTTCCCTTCATTGGTGCAATTCCACTAGATCCCAGGGTGAGTGAGTCGTCAGATAAGGGGGTTCCATTTATAATTAAATATCCGGATATAGAGGCTTCCCGAGTGATCAATGATATGGCGGATAGGATTGAAAACACTTGATCAATAACTACCTGCCGAAACACTTAAATAGTAACAAAAGATTTTTTTAGTATTTTGATGAATCAATTTAGAGGAAGGACATGTTATGGAAAGCGTGTTTAGAGAGGGCTATGAGGTATTTCAAGCCTATCTGGACAAACAAGTAAAAAAAATCGAAAAAGGGGAGGCGGTGGTGCTTGAGGTTAGGGATTTGAGTGATTTTACCCGAAAAGTGGTTAAGGCAAAGGTTAATAAATCAAAGGAATCTCTTCCTAATGGGGTCGACCTCTGGGTTCATAATTTGAAGGATGAGATTTATCCAGAACCCTGGGTAATTGAAGTTGTGGAAGAACTGGATGAAATGGCCTTTAGCCTGGATTCTCTTTAATAGATAATGGGTAATTAAAGAAGAGAAGTTTATATGGGAAAAGAAGAGTACGTGCTTTTTAAAACTAGCGAGAAGGATCCTCCTCAGTATGAGGAAATAGACGTCCTCCTAACTGATAAGGATACAATGGAAAAATTCACGGCGAAGGTGATGATTTCATCATCAGAAGATGACTTCCCCGATGGGAACCGGTTATGGTTGCAGGAAAAAGATGCAATAATGATTCAGGAAGAGAGACCGTGGAGAGTGAAAATCTTAGAGCGGGAGATTGACCAGGCCAGGGAAGTTGGGGTAACGAAAAAACGGATAAGCCTGAGTGATCGGCATGGCTTCATGGTCAGATCCATGATCGAAGAGAGGGAAGATGATGAGAAAAAAGAAAAATAATTCTTCAAGGAGTCTTAGAAAGTATCCACTTTTTTCAACGTTAGCTATGCCAAAATGATATGAATCTAAATTCGGATTTATGCATAAAGACAAAAAGCCCTAAAGTATTATGTCATAAATGTCAAAATTACTGTCCAAAAGGCGCTATCCAAATTTCAAAAGCTATAATCATTGACGAAAAATGCGATGGATGTGGCATTTGTGCAGTTGTCTGTCCCACCGGCGTATTTATCTTCAATGGGAATAAAAGAATTTCTCCCTCCACGGATACACTGAAGAGAGAGAGGACTTTCTATTGCTCTCACGTGGCGGACTCCCAAGGTAAGAAATGGTCGGGAGCCTTGCCACCTCAAATAGTGCCTTGTCTGGGTGCAATTTCAGATCTGTTTATCTTGAGGTTTATATTCAGTGAAAGAAACCCTCTGGTCTTGGTTAAGGGCGATTGTGAGGTGTGTAAGACAAAAAAAGGGTGGGAAGTATTCCTCCAAACAAAGGAAAAAGTTTTTCGATATCTTGAGTTCTTAGGGTTATCAAAAGAGTTATTAGTTATAAGGAACTATGAAGGGGAGGATTCGATCCAGTTAGATTACATCTATACAGAATTCTGTTTAGCAATAGAGGATAAATTAAAACTTACCAGAAGGGATCTCTTTAGGTCAGTTAAAGATAGAGTAACTGATCTGAGGGAGAAATTGTTTTCGTGGGGTGGGGTTGAAGAGTTAGATATGACGAAAAGGGATCGCTTTTCTCCCAATAATTTGGATGAATTAAAGGAGTGCTTAAAAAATGATAAAGGTCTTTCCACGCTTCTGGGTAATTTTACCGAGCTAAACATTACTGATGACTGTTGCGGATGTGGGGCTTGCACAAATTTATGCCCCACAGAAGCTTTAAGGCGAGTTGATACCGATAATAAAAGAGAAATCTTTTTTACTCCCGCAAAGTGTTTTGGCTGTGGGTTATGTTACGATATCTGTCCGAGCAAAAGCATCAAGATGTCCATAATGAAAAATTTAAGTTCTTTTTATGAGGATAGTCTTCTTAAAACCTTTTTCATGCTTTCCTATCCGGATTGCAATCATATTATTTATTCTCTTGACGAAGATAAAGGCGGGATTTGTCCCATCTGCACAAGGAGAAGTGAGCTCTTTTTGGGGTTAGTGTGAACAGATGAAGATTAGTTCCGATTTATGGCCATAAATAATGAAGGGAGATTAAGTTGTGGGTTTAAAGATAACACGGCGTAGTTTTATGAAAAAAGCTGCTGCAACCACGACCTCGTTGGGGTTGGGGAGTAAGTTTTTGGGTAAGAAAGCCTTTGGATTTTTCGGAAAGGCCAATGCAAAGGTAAAACCAGAAGAGGAAAAAAGATTATGCATATGCGAGATGTGCGATACGCTCTGTACTATGACAGTCCATGTAGAAGATGAAAAATGCATCAAGGTTTCCGAAGGCCCCCCAGATACTCATAACCGGGGTCACCTTTGCTCAAAAGGGCTATCAGCAATGCAAAACTTATACCTCCCAGATCGGATTAAGACCCCCCTTAAAAGGACTGGGGAAAGGGGGGGAGGTAAATGGAAAAAGATAACATGGGATGAAGCCCTGGGCGAAATAGCTGACAATTTAAATCGGATCAGGGAGAAACATGGGCCACAGGCCATTGCTTGTTATTCTGGAGCTAGTTTTGGTCACTGGAATCTTAATTCTCGATTCTTACAGAGATTCATGAATGTAATGGGTTCGCCCAATTATGGGGCGTCTGGCAGTCTATGCTTTAATAACAAGGTGGTGGGGTATGTTGGTACTTGTGGTACTTTCCCTTGGCCGGATTATAAGCACGCCAGATGTATAATAAATTGGGGTGCGAATGATGCGTACTCAGGTGCACCAGCTTCATATGACCTTCTGGAGGCCATAGGGCGGGGGGTGAAATTCATAACCATTGACCCTCGGTTTACGGTCATGGCATCGAAATCAGACCTCTATTTACCCATTCGTCCGGGAACTGATGGAGCCTTGGCTAATGCGATGATGCATGTCGTCATTAAAGAAGGGCTTTATGATTCCGATTTCATTTCCAACTGGACCTATGGGTTTGATAAACTGGCTGCATTAATGCAGGAATATCCTCCCGAGCGGGTAGAAAAGATCACTGGAGTGCCGGCATCTAAAATTAGAGAAGTGGCCCTCGCCTTCGCAAAGACAAAACCTGCTTGTATTTGGGCTGGTAACGGAGTGGACCACCATACGGGAGGTTGTCAAGCGGTAAGAAGCATTTCTTGTTTGGTTGCCATTACTGGAAATTACGGAGTAAAGGGCGGAATGGTTGAATTTCCAATAGAAGTTCCCACGGCCAATATTTCACTTTGCGAAAAGATCCCGGAAGAGTACAAACCGTTGGGACAGGACAGGTTTCCCCTTATAAACATATTGGGGAGAGTTGATTCAAGCTTCGGGACAGCACAAACCCAGGTCTTCCATGAAGCGGTGCTAAATGGTCTACCCTATCCTATCAAGGCCATATTCACTATGGGGGGGAATATGACCAGCCAGTTTCCGAATACAAATTTGTGGATCAAGACAGTGAAGAAACTCGACTTTTTCTTCGTAGTTGACCCTCTCATGAATCCAGACGCTCAGTTTGCTGACATAGTCCTCCCACCGGCTATCTATCTGGAAAGAAATGATCTCCATACCACATTTTACCGATATCCTGGTCAGCTTTTTGCAATTTTCAAGGATAAAGGAGTTCAGCCCATGTGGGAGACCTATAGTGATTGGGAAATTATCATGAAGCTGGCCAGAAGAATGGGGTTAGGAGAATATTTTGCCTGGAAGAGCCATAAGGAACTCGTTGATGAAATGCTAAAACCGGCAGACTTAACGTATGAAAAAGTGAAAGGAAAAGGATTTCATTATCCTTGTGAGACACCCTATAAAAGCTATAGGGAAAAAGGGTTTAATACCCCAACAAAAAAACTTGAACTTTACTCAAAACTTTACGAGCAGCTCGGACATCCCCCTCTGCCGCACTATGTTGAACCCGCGGAGAGCCCTGTAAGTACCCCGAAACTGGCAGAAGACTATCCCTTGGTTTTAAACACCGGGGGGAGAATAGCCCAAACCGTGCATAATCAGTTCTATAATCTTCCATGGCTGCACCAGATTGTGCCGGAACCCGGGGTGGAAATCCATCCTAATGATGCGTTCAAATACGGTGGTATAAAAGACGGGGAAATGGTGATTGTCGAGTCCCCCCGAGGGAGCATAAAAATAAGGGCTAAGGTCACAATGGGGATAATCGAGGGAACAGTTTATCTCCCTGACGGATGGAAACAGGCCAACGTGAATTTATTAACCAATTCCAACTTAGATATCATTTCTGGCTTTCCGTCTTTTAAGTCACAATTATGCAGGGTAAGAAAGGTCTAAGGAGGGTAAAACTAATGACGAAACAATATGGGTTTCTCTTTATTGCAGCAAGATGTTTAGAGTGCAGGGCATGTGAAATTGCCTGCAAATCAGAAAACAACCTCCCGCCTTTAAAGCTTGGGGAAGGGGGGCCAAAATGGAGAGGAGTGATCAGAATTGGTCCTAAAGAGGTGAATGGTAAACTGAACATGTCTTTTGTTTCTCTAAGTTGCTTGCATTGTGCAAAACCTCCTTGTGAGGTAGTCTGCCCAGCGGGTGCAATAAGTAAAAGGCCCGAGGATGGAATAGTGGTGGTGGATCAAAACAAATGCATCGGGTGCAGATACTGTGCTTTGGCCTGCCCTTTCGGTGCCCCCCAGTTTGGAACAGATGGAACAATGCAGAAGTGCAATTATTGCCTGGAGAGGACTGCAAAGGGTCTGCCTACCGCCTGTGCGGCAGTTTGCCCTGGAGGGGCATTATTTTCAGGCACACTGGAAGAGCTTTCTGAATTGGCAAGGGAAAAGGCCGCAAATCTCCTGACTGCTGTAAGTGCACAACCGTCATTATTTATTGGAAAATGATAGGCTTTTCTTCAAGTTTTTCTGTGATGAGGTGTTTTGATTAGCTTCTTTTTAGGCTCAATCTGAGAGATTAGGAGGGTTTCATTTATTTCCGTAACTTTTAGCTTTTGGTCTTCGCAAAAAAATATTGGATTTTTAACTGGGTATATCCTCTAAGGAGGAAAGGAAATGCCAATTGAACTACAAAATACATGGGGATGGAAAATAGTTCTTGCTCTTTTCTTTTGCGGTTGCAGCGCAGGGACGTTTTGTACTGCTGTCATTTCTGAATTTTTTAAAAAGGAAGAGTTTGAGGATGTCTCGAGATTTGGTGCATTGCTGAGCCCTTTTCTTGTAGCCTTAGGGTCGTTATTTCTACTGTTAGATCTTGGCCGACCAATTCGGGGCTTGATCTTATTCAGAGCATTTACCAATACCACATCGTGGATGGCGATAGGTGCTTGGATTTTATTTGCTTTTCTGGTAATCACCTTGATTTATTCCTTCTTTTGGATGAATCCAGAAAATCGATATATAAAGAAAATGAATTTATCTACTATAGTTCAAGAAAAGGGCATAAGACGAGCTATTGGTGTTGGTGGTCTCTTCGTTGCCCTGATGGTGGCAATCTACACAGGTTTACTTTTACAGGGCTCCCGCTTTCGCCCTTTCTGGGACACGTTCCTTCTACCAACGCTGTTTGTGGTCTCGGCAATGTCAACAGGAATCGCTTTAGTCGGATTGTATCCATTTTTTAATCAAACAAATGATAAGAAAAGAAGAATGATTGGAGTAGCTCAGGCATTTGGAAAAGTTGATGCCGTACTAATTATACTGGAACTAATTATTATAGGTGGTTACCTCATGAGCATGTGGGAGGCCACACCTGAAACTAAAACATCGGTAGCGATCATCACCTCAGGGAAATTGAGCTTAGTATTTTGGGGTGGATTGATTTTCATTGGACTGGCTTTACCACTTTTCCTTTTCCTGTTTAGCCATACCCAAAGGATTAGATATGATATCTTAACTATTTCCTTTTTGGGTGGTCTTTGCATCCTTGCGGGAGGAGTTATAATGCGGCATATCATCCTCGCTGCGGGATTGCCGATCTCTTTATCAAGTCTGGATATTGAGCAAATCCTTCAACAAATGAGCTATATTCTTTAATGATAATATTTTTTCATCATTTTTTCATCAAATAAAAAAGACTTTCTTAATACGCCATTAAAAAATTTCTGTTTGGAGGATAGCCCGAGTAAGCCAATTAGCAAATCACTTGAAAAGGGAATTGTAGATGTCAAAAAGACCAAATGTGTAGGATGCCGGTATTGTTTCTGAGCTTGCCTTTTTGGTGCTCCACAGTTTGGAGATTCAGGCCTAATGGGAAAATGTGATCTTTGCAGTGACCGTATCAAGGAAGGTAGATCTCCGTCATGTGTAGCAACCACCTGCTCTACTAAAGCTATTAAGTTTGGCTCATTGGGAGAGTTGGAAAAATTAGCGAGGGAAAAGGCGGGCAAGAAGCTTCTTGGGGCAACTCAACCTCCATTTTTTATTCATTATTAACTATTCAAGAGAAAAGGAGTGAAAAATGGAAAAGGTAAAATTATATGTACTTAATAATGGTCATATGTGGGTCGAAATGGGGTTCCTCTATCATTTTGGGAGTCAACAGGATACAGGAAAGGCCTACGAGCCTGGAAGCTTTTGCATTGCGAATTGTTCGTATTTTATTGACCATCCGGCCGCTAAGATTGTTTTGGATTTAGGTTTCAAAACTCAGGATTTTGACAAACTGAAAGGGTTTCCGATGCGGAGAAACGAGGAAGGGTTAACCTACAAACAATCTCCGGATGAGAATCCCAAAAGCCAATTGGAGAAAATCGGGGTTTCAATTGATGATATTGATTATGTTGTTATCTCTCATCTGATGCTGGAACACGATGCCTGGCTCCCGTTATTTAAAGGGAAAAAAGCCCGTATCATTGTCCAGAGGAAGGAATTAGAGTATGCCTACGCCAACGGGAACTGGAAGGCAGCTCCCGAGCCCTTTCATAGTTGGATGTACTGGGAAGAGCACTTCGATCATCCTGATTTGAATTATGAATTGATCGAAGGAGACCGACTTCTGGCAAAAGATGTACAAATCATTTATACCCCTGGCCATACCCCTGGATATCAGATGATGAAGGTCGGATTGGAAAAATCGGGAACGATTATCCTGTCTCCTTGTGAACACCGAGATATGTACTACGGTATAGGAGTGAATGCGCTTTCTCCGGGAATTCCTCATGCCTTCACTTATAGCTTGGGAGATGAGCTTCGTAATTTTAGGAAAATTTTACAGATTGTTAAAGAAGAGAATGGTCAAATATTCTTCGGGCATGACTATGAACAATTTAAAACCCTGAAAAAAGTCCCTCAATATTATGATTAGTTAAGACCTACATAACTTTTGTCAGCAAGGAAGTAAGGAAATGAACAAACAGCCCAACGGCTTGCCGCGAGTATTCAATTCTGAAGCAAATGTCAATGGCTGAAAATGAAACATTTTGTAATCTTTTTCTGTACTCTTATTTTGGATATTTTGGATCAGTTTTTCGGTTCCATATCGTTCAACAATCCCTATAAGAATGGTGGTTATTTATGGGGCAAATAATCTGAGGTAAGGAGGTCAAAGGTAATGGAGAAAAATTTATTAAGGGCCTCTCGCTTAGTACCTTGTTCAGTTGTACTCCTAACTGTGGGGACAAAGGAAAAACAGGATGCTATGACAGCTACCGCTATGTTTGTCTCCGAAGATCCGCCTTTATTTATTGTCAGTGTAGCTAAGCACATCGTCTCTCATGAGCTTATAGAAAAGGCCGGACAGTTTGCTTTAAATGTGGCCTCTACCAATCAGGTCGGATTAGCTCAGCAATTAGGTTCTACCCATGGGAGAGCGGTGAACAAGTTTAAAGAGTTTAACATCAGCGTAGAAAAGGCCAGTAAAATTACTGCTCCTTTGATAAAGGGTTCTTTTGGAAATATTGAATGTAAAGTTATTACTTCTCTCATAGCTGCTCATTATACTGTTTACTTAGCTGAAGTGGTGGCGTATAAAGTCAATGATAAGTTAATTCCCATTGCCTGGCATGGCAATAAATATTTTGCCCTGACAGCCGAAATAGCCAAATAAAAACCAGGGGAATCAAACGGCCGCAGAGAAACCAGAAAAGGCATACATCTGTAGAACATGTGGCAAGAGAGAAGATATTGAGTATCTGTGCAATCCTGCGACTAGAGCGACAATGTGCCAGCTTTTGCGGGCAGACTGTGGTGGAAGCTTGGCACATGGGTATTCCGATACCAAAGGAAAAATTTATGGAGTTAGATAAAAAAGTGGAGCTTATTCAAGTACCCAAAGGTTTTAATGCTGCGTGTGCTTTTATTGACGACAATGTTTCGCAGGGACGGGGGGGGAATATTGCCCTTTACTATGAAGATAAAAAAATCACGTATCGTGATGTTCAAAAAGAAGTAAATAAAATGGGCAACTCCCTTCTTGAGCTGGGAGTTGAGATTGAAAACCGGGTAAGCCTTTTGTTGTTGGATCGTTCTGAATTTGTGTATAGTTTTTTTGGGGCCATGAAAATCGGAGCTGTGCCAGTTCCCCTTAATACCTTCATGACCTCTGCAGATTATGAATTTTTTCTTAATGACAGCCGATCCAAGGTTTTAATTATGGAAGAAAGTCTCTGGGATAAAATTGAACCCATTGAGAAAAATCTAAAGTATCTAAAACATATAGTTTGCCTGGGGGCTCCCCAGAAAGGGCAAATATCATATTGGGATTTGGCAAATAAAGCAAGCCCGGAACTTGAAGGGGCTGAAACCTCTAAAGACGATTCCTGTTTCTGGCTTTATAGTTCCGGGTCCACGGGTTTTCCCAAGGGGGTAGTTCATCTTCATCATGACCCTTTTATTCATGCAGATTGTTTTACCCGGTTTGTAACCGAGATGAAGGAAAATGATATTGGATTTAGTGTAGCGAAACTTTTTTTTGGGTTTGGCTTAGGGAATCTTTTTTTTGCCTTTAAGGTTGGGGCATCGCAGGTCCTTTGGCCGGAAAGGCCGACTGCTGAAGGTATTTTTCAGATCATAAACAAATATCGTCCCACCATTTTTTATTGTGTTCCCACCATGTATGCCCGTCTTTTAGAAGAAGGTTTATCCCAATTCGATTTAAGCTCTCTTCGCCTCTGTGTTTCAGGAGGCGAGCCCCTTCCTGCGGATTTGTACCATCGCTGGAAAGAAAAATTTAATTGCGAGATAATCGATGGAATCGGGACAACTGAAAACATCCATATGCTTATTGCCAATCGACCGAGTAAGGTAAAGCCCGGGAGTACAGGGCTTGTAATCCCTGGTCACGAGGTAAAGATCGTAGATGAGAGTGGTAAAGAAGTTCCCGATGGAGAAATTGGCGATTTAATGCTCAAAAGTGATTCTCTAACTCCCGGGTACTGGAACCAACATGAAAAGAGCAAACAAATAATAATGGGGGAGTGGTGCAAAACCGGGGATAAATACTATCGAGATGCTGATGGGTATTATTGGTATGCAGGAAGGTCGGATGATATGATCAAAGTAGGTGGGATTTGGGTTTCCCCGGCTCAAGTCGAGGCTACTCTAATGGAACATGAAGCAGTCTTGGAAAGTGCGGTGGTGGGGCATCCGGATGAAAACCAACTGATTAAGCCCAAGGCGTTTATAGTTTTGAAAAAGGGTTATCAACCTTCTTCTCAACTGGCAGAGGAATTAAAACTTTTTGTGAAAAACAAGATCGCTCCCTATAATTGGCCTCGCTGGGTAGAGTTTGTCGATGATCTTCCCAAGACGGCAACCGGAAAGATTCAGCGGTACAAGCTGAGAAAATATGAGGTAAATCATAAAACTGAGTAATTAGTTTAACTTGCTGATTACCTGGGTTTGATTATTCAATTTGTGAATTAACCAAAAAATTGGAAAATCAGAAAAAATATGTATTCCCGTGTTGGTCCAATAAAATATGCCGCGGTTATTTTTGATTTAGATGGAACTCTTATTGACTCCATAGAGGTTTATTATCAAGATTGCCTGGAAATTTTTCGTCGCATGTCCCTACCTCCTCTCCCAAAGGAAGAGGTCTTAAGAAGGGTATATGGTTCTGGCTTAACCCCGTGGGAGTCATTAATTCCATCTGATATTCCAAATCGGGAAGAGTTTATCCAACGCTGCATAGCTATTAGCAAAGAAATCTGGCCAATAATATATCAGGAAAAGGCGCATCTTTTCCCTGGGAGCCTTTCAACAATTGAGTTTGTATCTCAGAAAGGAATAAAGATTGGTATAGTAACCTCGGGTCGGCAGGTAAATAATGAGATTCATCATCTCCTTTCCGAGGAAGGAGTTATCCCTCTTGTTGATACGATTATAATGCGGCATGATACTTCTTTGCTCAAGCCTGCGCCTGACCCTCTCCTCCTTTGTTTAGAACGTTTAGAGGTACCTCCGGAATTTTCTGTGATGGTAGGAGATGACCCGGATGATATAAGGGCTGGGAAAGCTGCAGGAACCAGGACTGCTGCAGTTTTGTCAGGGGTGGGAACGCTCGAATCCTTACAATCACTGGATCCTGATTGGATCATCCAGGGGGTGGAGGAGATACCACATATCCTCTTTCCCCCTAAAAAATAACATTCTCTTTGGGTCACAGAATCCTTTATGGAAGCTTTTTTTCATTTCTTTCAGATGCTTTAAGAGTGTATCCAATCGCAACGTTTTTCACCTCCTCTACCCTTGGTTTCCTGTGAGACAGTGAAGATCTCAGTACCCGCAGGGGTGAAAATAATCCTTTAGGTGGTTATCTCCCACGAGTGAGCCAGAATGAGTCCCTATGGAAACTATCTAAAAACCTATATTTGGGATGACTTTGAACCCTTTATGGAAGTAAAGTCAGTAAGGCACCTAACCGCTCTTACGATTCTCCTGGGAACACCAGCTGTCCCCTTAGATCCCTCAGCCTCTCAAGGCAGACTGATAAATGGGGGATTGATGCAACTCGGAAATCCTTTTCTACTTCGGAAGGATTTCAAAAAACTGACCTCAAAAGCCAATTAACTCTCTTTGGTGAAGGATATTTCACTAGAAACTATAAACACCCCTGGGTGTAAAGTTTTAAAGGATTGCCGACAAATTCAGGATATTAATTAAGAGATGGTTTGAGTATAATAGGTGATGAAAGGGAGTGGGTAGTTTTATGAAATCAAGAAGTCATCAAAGCTCTGAATTTGTGGTAAAGGAGTTTAGAGACCAGACTCAATGAAAGCAAGATGCTGAAGAGAAGATTAAGATTATTTTGGCGTAAAAAAGAACTGAAACAGACATTGATAATGCGAGGACGCCTTGTTTCAGGAATGAAACAAGCAGCTTTCTTTACTCAGTTAGATTGGGTAAAGGAACAATGTCAAGAAAAGCTCGGTTTTATTCCCTACCCAGGAACTGTCAATTTGGAGGTATTGGAGGAGGATTTATCAAAATTAATACAAATAAAAAAAGAGGACGGCGTAAAGCTGATTCCTCCTGACCCTCAATTCTGTGCGGGTCGAATTTTGAGAGCTTCTATCGAAGGTGTAAATGGTTGCCTTTTTATCCCACCTCAAGATGTCAATGTCCACCAGCCAAATATTATCGAGTTAATGGCCCCGGTGATGGTAAAACAAATCTTGGGAGTAAATGATGGTGATATTCTAACGATAACATTGACAATTGGAGGATTATCAAGAAGTTTCGATCGTTTGTTCAGGTTTTGGGAAAAGGAAGTAACTTAAACCAAAAGGCTAAGAAAATTATGGCGATTGCATACCAAAAGGGTCCGTAAGGATCATTTTGGCGAATGGCCAAAAAGATGCAAATTATCCTGGGAAAGAGTTTATCTTCGTCGAAAATAATTTCAATATAAAAAAAACTTACTAATAAAGGGAAACGTACAGCAGTGAAAGACATACGAGCCTTCATAAAAGCATTAGACAAAAAAGGAAACCTTCTTCAGTTAGAAGATGAAATAGATCCAAAATATGAAATTTCGGGAGTATTAAAAATTCTTGATGAGAAGAAGGGGCCGGCGGTTCTCTTCAAAAAGCCAAAAGGATATAGCATTCCCGTGGTTGGAAACTTAATAGGAACCAGAAAGCGCCTGGCAATGGCTTTGGGGATCAATGAAGAAGATCTTATCAAAGAATATCTTCAAAGGAAGAAAAACCCCATTTCTCCAAAAATGATTTCTGAAGGCCCGGTAAAGGAGGTAGTCCTTAAAGAGAAGATAGACATTTCTGCATTATTTCCGGTTGTGACGTATAGTGAAAAAGACACAAATCCTTACCTAACCGCTGGAGTAACGATTGTGAGGGATCCAATTTCGGGTCTTCAGACTATGGGTCTCCATCGTTTGCAAGTTTTAGGAAAAAATCGCCTCACAATTCTTCTGCTTAGCCCCCCAATACCTCAATATTACCGACAGATGGAAGAGCAGAACAAACCTCTGGAGGTCGCCATCGTCATAGGGGTAGATCCAGTATTTATGTTCTCTTCTGTGGCTTGGATGCCGGTGGGAACTAAGTTTGATCTGGTGGGAAGTCTCTACGGAGAACCCGTTGAGATGGTAAAATGTGAGAGTGTAGGGCTTGAAATTCCGGGCCATGCAGAAATTGTATTAGAAGGGAAAATTCTACCTCATCTTCGCGAAAATGATGGCCCTTTTGGGGAAACTAGTGGATATTATGTGCCTTACAGAAGCCCGGTTATTGAAATAGAAGCTGTGACTCATCGCAAAGACCCTTATTTTCAGGCACTCCACCCCTGGACTAATGAGGCATTCATATTGTTAGTTTCTTGGGAAGCAGAGACGTTGCAGAACCTTCAAAACCGGTTTCCCGGGGTGAGGCAACTCAATTTAATTCCGGATACAGTGGGGGCTCACGCAGTCATATCCATTAGTAAAAAAGATAAAGGGGAGACAAGGCAGATGATGCTTTCAACCCTGATTGATAATCCTTATATCAAGCGGGTAGTTGTGGTGGATGAAGATATTGATGTCTACAATCCCCGGGAGGTGGAGTGGGCGCTGGCCACTCGTTTTCAGCCGGATATTGATCTTGTCGTTATTTCTGACTTAGGAGGATCTCCTTTAGATCCCTCAACCAAGCCCGGCTATCTGACAGCTAAAATGGGCTTAGACGCTACTAAGCCGATAGATCAAAAAGAAAAATTTGACAAGATTGACATCCCTCAGAAGGTACGGGAGAGGATGAGCCACCTTGTAAAAGAATGCCTAAAAAATTTTCCTTAAAAAGTCTCTCTCTTTCGCTTTAGTCAACCCTGGACATGACAAAAGCCTATGATACTATAAAAGAAAAATTGATTTACTCTAATTGCTCAGAGTCGCCTGCTTTTTATTTACGTTAAATGGTGCCTTGCACGCTGCCTCTCAGCAAATTTTATGAGGAGATAGATAATTAAGACCTTTGCACGGCAAATCACGCATAATTTACTTGTAACCATATGAGATAATTTATATAATGATGATTATTCCATCTCAAGGAGATCATCAATGACAGAGAAATTCACCACCCCCGGTTTTGCCGATTACTTCGTAGGGCAAAGAAAAAACGCCAACACGTTTCTTGATACGATACATCAGATCATCGACTTCAGAGAGATTGAGAAGCTTCTGAGAAAAAAATACAAAAAGAGAGCAAGCGCTAACGGCAGACCTGCTTATCCACCTGTGCCGATGTTCAAGCTTCTGCTTCTCCAGAGGTGGTATGGATTAAGCGATCCGGCAATAGAGGAAGCTCTTAAGGACCGTATCTCCTTCATCCGGTTTACCGGTTTTTCTTTTCAGAGCCCGCTTCCCGATTATTCCACCATCTGCAGATTCAGAAATACCCTTCTCGATGAGAACCTCTACGAACCCCTTTTTGCCGAAGTCAATCGGCAGTTGGAGGAAAGGAATCTGCTGGTGAAAGGAGTAAACGGCGCCATTGTTGATGCAACCATCATTGAATCTTCCCGCAGACCGAGAAAGGTTATAGAGATCATGCCTGAAGACCGTAAAGAAAAAAAGGCGCAGATGCCTCCTTGTGTAACCTACTCAGATGATGCCGATGCAGCCTGGATCAAAAAAGGAAAGAAGCCTTATTATGGATACAAGGCGCATGTCAGCGTTGATGCAAAAGACGGCTATGTGATAGACGGAGGGCGTGTTGCCCAAAGCTCTTTGAAATCAAAATAGTTCAATGCGATCTGGATTAGACTTCAGTATGTATAGAGTGCATTATAATAACCGGTAAAGCACACTCAATCC
>Ga0068714_10002463_pt1 | contig 23861 bp, 21 predicted proteins | sample MTBNYHSulfiMetaG_FD_62988 | JGI IMG/M metagenome (GOLD analysis project Ga0068714, IMG submission 62988) | Enrichment culture microbial communities from rom New York Harbor, USA that are MTBE-degrading - MTBE-NYH (New York Harbor Sulfidogenic)... | ecosystem: Environmental > Aquatic > Marine >... | reverse complement strand
AGTACAGCCGGGACATCGAGCCGATGAAGGACGGACACACCGACAATTACTACTACCAGATGGTCTCGTACATTCGTCGGTACAAGGGTATTCGCAGGCCGCCTGTGGCGCAGCGCGATTATCCGATCGTCATCGACAGGCGCTTCGACGACTGGGAGCAGGTCGAGCCGGAGTTTCGCGACACGCAAGGCGACGTCGAGCACCGCGATGAAGCCGGCTGGGGCGGTGCAGGCCGGTACGTGAACACGACGGGGCGTAACGACTTCGTGACATTGAAGGTCGCCGTCGATGCGAACGATGTCTGCTTCTACGCCGAAACTGCCCAACCGCTGACGCCACATACCGACACCAACTGGATGCTGCTGTTCGTTGACGCAGATCGAGACAGCACCACCGGATGGAACGGATACGACTGCCTCGTAAACCTCGAAACCGAAAGCGACCGCACCACCAGCGTACATCGCTTCACCAACGGCTCCTGGCAGAAGGTCGCCAGCGCGGACTATCGCTACAGCGGCAATCAGATGGAGATCGCCATCCCTCGCTCGACCCTCGGACTCGTGCGCGGCAACATCGCGTTCGACTTCCACTGGGCCGACAATGTCCAAAGCCTGGACGACGTCATCGAGTTCGCGATTCATGGCGACAGCGCCCCCAACCGCCGCTTCAACTACCGTTTCCAGCGACAGTGAGATTTGCCCCCAAATCGTCATTTCAACGGGAATGAGCCACCCCATGACTTTGTCATTCCGACTGAAGCGAAGCGGAATGGAGGAATCTGGCCACGAATTCGACGTGCGCACAGTCTATGGCCAGATCCCTCGACTTCGCTCGGGATGACAAGAGAGGCGATGCGCTCCGCTCAGGGTGACCAAGGGGTTGCTGCGCCAGGGGACGATGGACAAAGCGCCGGGGGTTTGCTATGACATGGGGGCAATGAGAAAGGCTTTTCGGAGATCATCATGAAACCCTATAGGCAGTTGAGCGCGTTGGCGGTGTTGTACGGCTTTTGTGCGGCTGTGGCCGGTGCGGCCCTGCCCGCGCCGGTGGCAGACACATTGAAAACGCGGGCGATGAGCGATCCGCGGGTGCGGACGTATGTCTGGCCTTCGCGGATCGTCTGGCACAGCGAGGGCGTGCAGAATGCCGATGTGCTTTTGCGCAAGCGCTTGGGTCAGGTCACGCTGGATGCGCTGGACCCATGCGTGCTGGATAGCAGCAAAGGTGACGCGGCGATTCTGCTGGATTTCGGCAAGGAACTGCACGGGGGCGTGCAGATCATGGTCTGGCACAGCAAGAACAACAAGCCCGTCCGCCTGCGTGTGCGCTTTGGCGAATCCGTCAGCGAGGCGATGGCCGAGTTCGGCGGCGCCAAGAACACAACCAACGACCACGCCATCCGCGACCAGACCACGCTCGTTCCCTGGCTGGGAACCACGGAGATCGGCAACACGGGTTTTCGCTTCGTGCGGATCGACCTGGCCGATGAGGACAGCTTCGTTCAGCTCAAGAACGTGCGGGCGGTCTTTCTCTATCGCGACCTCGACTACGTGGGGTCGTTTCGCTGTAGCGACGAGCGGCTCAACCGCATCTGGCAGACCGGTGCCTATACGGTCCATCTGAACATGCAGGACTATCTTTGGGACGGCATCAAGCGCGACCGTCTCGTCTGGATCGGCGACATGCATCCCGAGACCGAGACGATCCGCGCGGTCTTCGGAGCGAACGAAATCGTCCCCAGGAGCCTCAATCTGATCCGCGATGAAACGCCTTCACCGTGCTGGATGAACGGGATCAGTTCGTACTCGATGTGGTGGGTGTTGATCCATCACTCGTGGTACACCTACACGGGCGATATCGACTACCTGCGGAATCAGCGAGCATACCTGACCGACCTGCTCGGTCGGCTCTCGAACTGCGTCGGACCCGATAATCGCGAGGCGATGCCCGAAGGTCGCTTCCTCGACTGGCCCAGCAGCGAGAACAAGCCGGCCGTCCACGCGGGCTTGCATTCGCTTCTCGTGATGACCCTGCGAGCGGGCGCGGAATTGTGCGACGTCCTGAACGAACCGGCGATACGTCAGAAGTGCCTCGAAAGCGTTGAGAAGCTCAAGCAGCACATCCCTGATCCGGCCGACAGTAAGCAGGCGGCGGCGCTGATGGCGCTGGCGGGCCTGGACGATGCGGCTATGCTCAATCGCGAGGTGCTGGCAGTGGATGGGCCGCAGCGAATGAGCACATTCTACGGCTACTACGTCCTCCAGGCCCGGGCGATGGCAGGCGATTACCAGGGCGCCATCGACGTAATCCGCCAATACTGGGGCGCGATGCTCGATCTGGGCGCGACCACGTTCTGGGAGGATTTCGATCTACAATGGACGACGAACGCCGCGCGGATCGACGAGCTGGTGGGCGAGGGCAAGAAGGACATCCATGGCGATTTCGGCAACTACTGCTACAAGGGCTTTCGGCACAGCCTCTGCCACGGCTGGGCGTCGGGCCCGACCGCCTGGCTCAGCGAGCACGTGCTGGGGGTGAAGATCATCGCGCCCGGCTGCGCCGTCGTGCGAATCGAGCCGCACCTGGGCGATCTCGACTGGGTCGAAGGCACGTTCCCGACACCCAAAGGTGTGATCCGCGTCCGCCATGAGAAGAAGGCCAACGGCACAGTTGAGTCAATGATTGAAGCGCCGCCGGGAGTTCAGGTGCTTCGATGACGATCCACCACGAGCGGGAACAGCAGGCGATGGAGCGTATGTTGCAGGCCATCTCGATTTCGCTGTGCATCGCGTGCGTCGCGGCGGCGGGCGCCGAGGCTCCGTTCGCCGTGGGTCAGCAGTGGACGTATCGCCACACCGGGCCCAAGCCGGGCAGCTTCGAACCGAATGCCATCGACGGCGAGCGGATTGCCCAGGTGATCGGCGAGGACCCAAACAATAGGCTCTGGATCATCGAGGAACGGTACACCAATAGCTCCGATCCCGTGGGCCGGCTTCGCATCGATCGGGCCAGAATGCTCATCGCCATCGAGATCCAAGGCAAGCAGGGACCGCCCGGCCTGCTGCGATACGACCCGCCCATCCCGTACGAGGCGCCCGATCTGGCCGTCGGGGAGAAGACCACGATCGAGACGACGCTGCGGATGGATTCACCCAAGTTCAGCATGCCGACCACGCTCGAATTCGAGCGGCTCGCCGACGAGACCATCGAGACCGACGCGGGCACATTCGAGGCCTGTCGACACTACAAGACGACCAGCCGTGCCACGTTCGACATCAGGATCGCCAAGGTCCCCGTGATCGAGGAGCGGCACCGATGGCTCCATCCTCGCGTCAATGGCCTGGTCAAAGAGACCTATCATCGGGAGCCGGTCAAGTTTCTCTCCTGGTCTCGCCCAAGGTACGACACGTCGAGCGTGCTGACCGCGTTCGGCATCGAGCCGGTTTCCGAGGCGCCCGCAGCGGCCATTACGCCGCAGCCTCCTGCGGCGCACGGCACGCACACGGGTTCAGGTGGGATTCTGCTGCTGGTCGTTGCGGTTGTTGCCGCTACGATGGGTGTGCTCTTGCTGCGCCGCAGACCGGCGAAACGCAAGCGTGCGAATTCCACCGACACGCCGTGAAAATTACGTAGTCACCACAATTGACGACCTTTCCCCAAAGCGGACAATTCGTCTGCATGACACCCTTGAATTCAGACACCTCGACGAAACACGCAGCTCTCCAAAATCTCCGGTGATCTTTCGCTCGCAGCGCATGCGGCCTGTCGTCTCCCGGGAGAATCGATCCCCTGAGAGCACCAATGGTCCCCAGACACGTGCAATGCAGCGCGCGGTAGTCGTCTGCACATGAGCCGGATCGGTGCGGGAAGGGCCGATCGGAACAAGGAATCAACGTCTAAGTACAGGGAGGTATCTTATGAAGAAGACTGCATTACTTCTGCTTCTGGTGCTCGGGCTCAGCAGCACCGCCTTGGGCTACTGTAGCGTCTGTGTCAACGTGCAGGATATGGAGTCTGGCACCGACATCCTGCAGGTCTCGGGGCGCCTCTGCTGCACTGGTGACTGGGAGATCGACCACTATTGCGTCAAGCGGATCGGCAATCAAATCTATGTGGATGTTTATCTGAATTGCGATTGCCTGTGCGGCTGTACGTGCGAAGTGGTAGATGAACCCGTTGCACTCGATCTCCCCGGCGACTGCCCCCTCAAGTGCGGCCTGTACGTTCTCGTCGTCCGGGTGTGGTGCACGTACGAGGGCTGCGCGTGCTACCCGTACAACATGTTCTGCCAGCCGATCTTCTGCGGCATGGCCATGGACTCTTTCCAGGTCGTCTGCGACTGCTGCGGCTGCTTCCCTTGCCAGTGCGCGTTCTGCTGGCCCTGTTGCAGTGTGCCGGTGAACGTGCAGTGATCACCACGCCGGATGTTACAGGTTGAACCAAGAGCGGTCCGGGCGGTTGCGCTCCGCGGGGCCTTCCGTCCGGCGTTACGAGGAGGAGGCCCTTCCCCACAGAGGAGGGTGACTTTTTCTTCCGCTAATTGCGCGGCAGCAGGTCGATGTCTTCGCGCTGGAGCAGTTGGATGATGTCGGCCTTGCTCGGCAGCGCCTCGATCCCGCCGAACTTCGTGCAGGCCAGAGCGCCTGCGGCCGAGGCGAACTTCACTCCTTCGCGAATGTCGTCCTTGACGGCGCAGTACGCCGCCAGGGCGCCGGCGAACGCCGCCCCGCTGCCCGTGTGGTCGACCATGTCCACCTCAAACGCCGGAACGTGGTCGGCGCCGCTGCGATCGACAACCATACATCCGCGGCGACCCATCGTGATCACGGCGCAGCGCGCGCCCCGCGCCACGAGTTCGGACCCGATGAGTTTGGCGGTGCGGATGGTCGCCGTCGACTGGTCGGTGATGTCGGCCGCCTCATAGAGATTGGGAATCAGAACGTCGGCGGCAAAATACTCGACGGGAAGGTCCAGCCCCCGCTGATTCTCCTGCTCGGTCGGCCGGGACGGATCGAAGATCACCTTCGTGCGGTGCAGCTCGCAGCATCGCAGGGCCCTGGCGATCGCCTCCTGCGGCAGGCAGCCGTGGATCAGGCAGACGTCGGCGTCGGCGATCAGCTCCTCGGCCCCGTCGATATCCGCCGGCAGCAGGGCACAATTGGCGCCCGAGTAATGGCAGCAGGCGTTCTCCCCCTCGGCGTTGACATGGGTGACGACGACACCCGTGTTCTTGGCGGGGGCCGTATACACGTAGTCGACGTTGACCTTGTAGTCGGTCAGGCCCTTCTTCGCCATCGCGCCGAAGGGATCACCCCCGACCTTGCTGATCAGATGCACCTGGCAACCGAGCAGCGCCACCTGCACGGCCTCCAGCGGGCCGGGACCGGCGAGGGAATAGGACAGGGCCGAACCGCTGACGGACTGGCCAGCGGAGGGAATCTTGGCGCACTTGAAGGCCATGTCGGTGTATGTGGCGCCGATCACGACGATTTTTGGAATCCGTTCCACCATGACTAACCTCTGGCAATCATCTCTCTTGGCGGCGTCAGTATAGGCTTGCGGTCTGCGAAACACAAAGGATTTTCGGACGCCGACGCCATATGACCTTTCTTTTGCCCCTATCGGTCAGATCGGCTGGCGTCTTAACCACAGCTCGATCACCCGCACGATGTAGTCGATTTCGTCGGCCGAGAGCGTCCGGCCCTTGGCAATCCCATGCCATTTCACCAGGCAGCCCCGACAGCACGTCGCGGTGGCGTGCTGGGCGATGAAGACCGGATGGTTGCGCATCGGCGTCTGCTTGCCGTCGTTGGCCGGCTCGGCGTCGGCCAGGCGAGTCTCGACGAACTGCCGCGCGTGCGCCAGAATCGTCTCGATCCCCCGCTGTCGCAGGTACGCCGCTTCCCTGGCCCCCAGCCGAAACCGGCTGCGAAACCCCGACCGCCCCAACGCCTCAAACAGCTCATCCATCTGTCGCATAGCCGGGCTGTCCTGGTACATCGTTCGACAGAATTGGTTCAGGCGGGGACGCCGACGGCGGACATGTAGATCACGCTTTCGCTGGTGCCGTCGAGGTGGAGGATCTTGTTGGTCTCGTCGTCGAACAGCGCGCCGATCTGGCAGGAGCCCAGGCCCAGACTGACAGCGGCCAGGGCGAGGTTCTCGGCGATGTGTCCGGCGTCGAGGTATATGTAGCGATAGGCCCGTTGGTCGTACTTCCACTTCGACCTTTCGAAGATCGCGGTCCAGATAAACACCGCCGCAGCCTCCGCGCACATCGCCTGGCCCAGCGCCGCGCTCGCGACCGCATGGCGCAGGTCGGCGACCACCAGTTGCTCCAGCCTGTGGTCGCGGATGGCGTAGTGGTACAGCCCGGGCTTGAGCGTCTCGAGCTCGTTAGCGACAAGGTACGTCTCGATCGGATAGAGCGCTCCGGCCGACGGCGCGGTGCGGAACTCGTAGCCGCCCTCCGCTCGCGCGATCCCGGTCGACGCCCAGAGCAGATACGCTACCTGGCCCAGGCTCAGCGGCTCGGCCAGGAACTCGCGAACACTCCTGCGCTGCCGCAGCGCCACATCCAGCGGCATGGGCCTCTCCGGCGTGAACGCGGGCAGAGCCACCTTCGCCGTACCCGGATAGCTCTTGTACAGCTCCGGCTTGGCCGCCCAGTCCAGCCGCCGACCCTCCATCCGCTCAGGAAAGTACTTCGTCTCCCGCTGAAACCGATCGCCAACGCCATCCATCGAATCTGCCTCCGTCGCAAAGCCACCGCCCAATCGCAAATTGTGCGCCGCGCCGCCCTTTCGTTTTCTATCTGATTTCGGCGTAGTCCTCGGCCATGGTGGACAGCAGGTCCTCTGCCTGACGACAAGAGCCCTCGTCAGAGAGCGCTCTCATTGGAAGCCAGAAAAACGATGCGTTGCTGGAATAGACGAGAAAACCGTGGCGCGATTTGCGCACCTTCTCGACCAGCCTCCAACTCTGCCTCAGGTCGGATTCCGCGGTCGTGATGCGAAAGCCTTCGGTATCGAGCTTCCAGACGACTTCCAGACCCTGATCCTTTCTCTTGCTGTACTGGCGGCGCAGTCCCCATCGCACGTCATATCGGCGCAGCAGCAGAAAGTAAACTCCCACCGCCGGAAGGGCCACTGCCTGGATAGACCAGCCGTCCGAATCGTAGGCGCACCAGCCGGCGAAGATCGCCATGACCGACAGGAAGACCAGCCCGATTCGGAACGGTGGCCGGAATATCACCCGTCGGTGGCTCTCATGCGCCTTGAGCAGGTCGTCTACCGTCCACACGTATGATGCCGTAATCTCCTGGTTCATTTCTCTCCCTCGACGATGACCGTGCGATTTCCACGAATTGCACGAGAAGGTTGCGCTGGATTACGGCTTGAGGTGTTTGGCGAAGAACTGGGCGACGAGGATGTCGACCTGGGGGTCCTTGAATCCGCCGTGACCGCCGCCGCGAACGGTGTAGAACGTCACCTCGACGCCCGCCTTCTTCAGTGCATCGTAGAGCATCTCGCTCTGGTTGTGCGGCACGAGCGGGTCCTTGTCGCCGTGGACAATCAGGAATGGCGGGTCGTCCTTCGTGACATACGTAATCGGATTGGACCGCCGGACCAGCTCGGGGCTCTCCTGCACCGGCCCGCCGATCAGCCTCGACTCGGGCGAGTCGGCCGCATCGTGGTCCATCGTCGACCAGAAGCTGCTCATTTTCGCAAAATCCGTCGGCCCGAAGAAATCGCACACCGCCTGCACCCGACTGGAAACACCCGCGTCAGACCCAACGTCGAAAGCCTCGACGTTGCCCGCCGTTCCCAGCAGCGCGACGAGGTGCCCGCCGGCCGAGGCGCCCCAGACGCCGAAGCGGTTCGGGTCGATGCGGTATTCGTCCGCGTGGGCCCGCAGCCAGCGGATCGCGGCCTGGCAGTCCTGGATCTGGGCCGGGAAGACCGCGTGCCGGCTGAGGCGGTAGTTGATGCTCGCCACCGCGTAGCCCTTGTCGACGAACCCGACCGCCGGACAGCCCTCCTTGCTGCCCGCCTGCCAGGCGCCGCCGTGAACCCAGACGATCAGCGGCAGCGGCGCGTTCGGCTCGGCCGCCGGCAGATACAGGTCGAGCTTCTGCCGCGCGTGCCCTTCCGGCACATACGCGATGTCCTTGAGCGTCCGCACTCCCGCCCGCTCCTGCCCCGATGCACCTGCGCCCGCCAGGGCCAGCAGCACCACCACGCAGACGTACACCAGCCCCCGCCGGACCTGCTTGTGACTTGCTCTGTCCATCTCTTCGCCTCCCACAGTAGACCGCTTCAAAACGGTCGGGATGTACCCGAGCCCATCTTACAAAATGCGAAATTTCTCAAGAAATTTCCTCCCAGACTGCCCGAAAGGGGCTGCCGACGCAAGTGCTTTTCTCTGTGTTGCTTAGCCGCATAACAATCGACTCTCCGCGCCAGCTCCGGCCACAAAACGAACAGAATATTCTGCGAATACACAACAAAACTATTGACGCAAGAGTATGGTCAGATGACAATACTCACATGGTCGAGTGGTTGGTACACAACTCGTTCGAATCGCGAGACGCCTCGAAGCGGGATCTCATCGAGGTGCTGCGGCGGCGGGTCGATCTGCTGACGGGCGCCGAGCGGGCGCTGATGGAGATGTATCTCGACAGCGGTCAGAGCTATCGTCGCATCGCCCGACTGACCGGCTCGAACGCCAGCACGATTGCCCGCAAGCTGCAACGGATCGCCCGGCGACTGACCGACGACACGTTCTTCTGCTGCCTGCGGTACCGCAGACGGCTGCGTCCGAGGGAGCTGGCGATCATCCGCGATCACTTCGTCCGCGGCCTGTCGATCGGGCACATCAGCGCCGGCCGCAATATCAGCCATTACCGCGTGCGCAGCGCGATCCGCAAGGCCCGGCGCCTTGCCGCGTTGTACCGCTCAGAACACCATCTTCAGGAGAATTGCCTATGTCCGTCCACACCATCAAGAAAGAGTTCGACTGGGCCGGACCCGTCAGCGAACGGGTCGTGAAGCTCTGCCGGATGTTCGGAGTCACGCTCGAGCGGCTCGTCGACAGGGGCCCCGTCCATCAGTGCTCGCTGCGGATCGAGCCGGGTGACATCGTCTGCATCACCGGTCCTTCCGGCTCCGGCAAGAGCGTCCTGCTTCGCGAGCTGGAACGGAGCATTCGCGACCGCGACCGCGTCAATCTCGACGACATCGAGATGCCTGTCGACCGGACCGTGATCGACTGCTTCGACAGCGATCTCGTGACGAGTCTGCGCACGCTGACGGCGGCGGGTCTGGGCGGCGTCTTTGGTCTGCTGAACCGACCGCCCCTGCTGAGCGACGGGCAGAAGTACCGCTTCCGGCTGGCCCGGGCGCTGGCGATGGCCAGGCCGTTCGTCTTCGCCGACGAGTTCTGCTCGGAGCTGGACCGCATCACCGCCGCAACGGTCGCCTTCAACGCCGCCCGCTTCGTCCGACGCGCCAAGACCACGCTGATCGTCGCCACCAGTCACGACGACATCCTGATGGACCTGTCGCCCGATGCGATCGTGGTCAAGGACTTCACCACGTCCGCCCGGGTGATCTACAAAACAGCGAGGCAACCATGACGACCAGAGAATCCACGCCACGATTCTTTCATTCCGACCGAAGCAAAGCGGAGCGGAGGGATCTGACCGAGAAGAGGCGCGCACCTGATCGATGGCCAGATCCTTCGACTCCGCTGCGCTCCGCTCAGGATGACAAAGAGCAGACGGTGGGCGGTGATACGGCTGCCATGTGCGGAGACCTGCAACCGGAGCGGCGATGTTCTCTCCATGCGAAGCTGGAGGTGGTCGTGGGCGAGGCGGCGGACTATGCGTCCTTCGCAGCGTATCACTATCGCGACGAGAGGCCGACTGCGATCAAGGCGGTGTTCCTGCTGCGGCCGAAGCGTTCGCTCGGATCGTTCGGCACGCAGCCGGCGGGCGTTATCGTCTACGGCATGCCCAATCCTCGCGTCGCGCTGCGCCGGGTCGCGACGAACGGGCTGTTCGCGAGCCTCGACCGCCAGACCGAGCTGGCCCTGATCAATCGCAACGTCCGCTGCATCGCACGCGTGATCATCGAGCCGCGTTTCCGAGGGATCGGCCTGGCGACCCGGCTCGTGCGCGAGACGCTCGGGCGAATGGAAGTGCCCATCATCGAGGCGCTGGCCGTGTGTGGGGCGGTCAATCCGTTCCTCGAACGCGCGGGCATGGCGCCCTTCGCGCCGCGCGTAGACGCATACCACGCCGAGCTGATCGAGGCGCTCAGCGCCGTCGGCATCGAGGTAGGGGCGTCCCGGCGCGCCGGGACGCCCCTACCTATCGACGCGGCAGCTCTGCAGCAGCAGATCGAGACGCTGGACGGTGCAAAGGCCGCCTTTCTCGAACGGACGATCCAGCGCTTTCTCAAGAGCCACGGCAGCCGCAGGACCATGCCGCCCGGGCTCGAACGAACGCGATACATCCTGACCCGACTGACGAACCGACCGAGGTACTACATCTGGTTCCATCCCACTCTGGAGGTGACCTGGCCATGAAGCTCGTGGGGGCGAGGCAAAGCACAGACCCTGGGAGTCCCTTAGGTCCTTTGGGGCCTGAGCGACCTAAAGGACCCAAGGGACCTAAGAGAAGAATTAGTGGAGGCAACGATTCGATGAAGATGCAGATTCGACAGATCGCGCTATCGCGGCTGGTGCCGCACCCGGATCATGCCAATCGCATGAGCCGGGCCGCCTTTCGTAAACTGATGCACCACATCCAGGGGACCGGCCGCTACGAGCCGCTGGTGGTCCGCCGGCATCCGCAGCAGCGAGACCGCTTCCAGATCATCCACGGCCACCACCGATTCGAGGTGCTGCGCACCCTGGGCCACGAGAAGGCCCACGCCATCGTCTGGAACGTCGACGACGAGCAGACCGACATCCTGCTGAGCACGCTGAACCGGCTGACCGGCCGGGACCAGCTCGATCGGAAGCTCGCGATCCTGCGGCGCCTCCGCGACCGGCGTCCGCTGCGCGAGTTGGCGAAGTTGCTGCCCCAGACGCGAGGCCAGTTGGAGCGACTGACCGGAGAGCGGCCCACCGCCGCTCGCGGGCGCAGCAAGACCTACGCCTTTGCGACCCCGATGGTCTTCTTCGTCGACGAGCAGCAGCAGGCGATCATCGAGAGCACGCTGACAGCGCTCGCCGAGCAATCTTACGAACCCACGAAAGCCGCCAGGCGTGCCGCCGCACTCACCCGGATCGCCCGTACGGCCCATGTAGGGGCGAATGATGATTCGCCCCTACCGGCCAACCATGATGTGCCCCAACCTATGAAGAGGGCGTGACCGATGACGTACGAGACGATTGCGATTCCCGGCGGGTTCATCAAGCTGATGCGCAGCGACGCAACGCGCGAACTGCTGAAGGACCCCAAGGCCTTCGACCTGCTGACCATGATCGCCTTGCGGGCCAAGCGAACGGATGAGTTCAACATCCACGGTCTCAAACCGGGCCAGGCCCTGATCGGCGACCACGCCTCCTGCGGCCTGACGCGCCAGGAGTACCGCTCGACCAAGGCTCGCCTGGAACGCTACGGCTTGGCAACCTTCCAGGCAACCACCCGGGGAACGATCGCAACCTTGTGTACAGACGCCATCTACGACATCAATGTGAGCACAGACAACCACCCGGACGACCAACAGCCAACCCACGAACAACCATCGGGCAATCAACGCCCAACCACTATCAAGAAAGAGAAGAAGGAAAAGAAGGAAGAGAATATTACTTCTCTCGGCGCGATGGGCATCGCGAGAAGGCTGGCGGAGTTGTTGTGGGATTTGATTCGGCAACGCAAGCCGGATTTCAAGGAGCCCGACCTCGATCACTGGGCGCGGGACATCGACCGCATGATCCGCCTGGATGGTCGCGACCCGCAGCAGATCGAGGCGGTGCTGCGCTGGTGCCAGGCCGATGCGTTCTGGCAGAGCAACATCCTCAGCGGCGCAGCGCTCCGCCGTCACTTCGACCGGCTCGAATTGAAGATGCAGCCGCAGCCCGCCCGGGAGAGCACCGCCGAGATGATCGCTCGCATGGAGCGGGAGGGCAAGCTCTGATGACGCGGGGCGAGCAGATGCGATTCATTGACGAGGAACTCAAGGGTCTGTGGCCTCAGTGGAGACCGACGGAGGCCGAGATCCGCATCTGGATGGGCGCGCTGGCCGGTCCCGACTACGCGACGGCGCGAACGGCCCTGGATCGGTGCTTCTGCGAACACGCGGGCAATTACAGCAAGCCCAAGCCCGCGCCGTTTCTGGCCAAGCTCCGATCGCTCGGGCCGACCTCGACGAATGCCCGGCGTCGCGCGCCAGCCGACGTACAGACCTGCGTGTTTATCGAATGCCTCGAAGCGCCGCCCTGGAACGTGCACCTGGCACACCAGCGCGCCGGGGTCTACGTCTGTCCCATCGAGCGGCAGGACGATCTGGATTACGTCCGCGTCTGCGCCGAGCCCATGCGAAAGCGCGTCGAGCAGCTTTACGGCGGCCACTGGATCACCGCCGTTGAGAAACCCCGACCGGCCAAACAGAGCAACGAGCCGTTCGACCGCGAACAGAACCGGCATGACGCCTACGCGCAGATCCTGGCCGGACCCGATACGCCCGGCCGACGCTGGCTCGAACAGCACCTGGCCCAGGGCGATCGTCGTGACGATACAGAACCGGCCACGCTAACCAGCGACGCGAGCCGGCTCGGTGAGCAGATGGACCCTTTGCCCGAGACGGTCTGCCCATCCTGAGAGCGGCCGTGGTCCTCTTTGACAACTTCATAGAGTTTCGTTTTCTCCTCGTTGATCGAAAGCAGGCCGGGGTCTTTATGGGACGGTCGGGGCAGGCGCCTTGTTAGGATTCCATTAGCAGCCCCCTTCGCGTCGCGCCTGCCATGTCGCGTGACGATCCCTCTACCCCATTTTCCGGTGAATGCCACAGGTGGAGCCTTCTACTGTTGCGACAGATGCGCGTGTCGTGGCTCAAGTTCGCCGGCCCAGGTGACGAAAAGACAGAAGACCCAATGCCGGCGGATATTCTGACAGGAGCTGGATCGGAGTTAGCAGAAATTGGTGGATCGCATGGACAATAATGAGCACATGTCACCCTGCACAGGCACGGCAGACGAGAGCTTGTATTCCTGCCTGCACCGCGCGTCGAGAGAGCTTCAGGTTCTGGACATCATGAGCCAGGACGTAGTTACGGTCTCCTCCGCTGACAGCATCCAGCACGCCGCCCGGATCATGTCCCAGAACCATCTCTGGTGTCTTCCCGTCGTCGATCGTGAGGTCTTCCAGGGTGTGCTGACCCAAGAAGCGATCCTTCGAGAGATCGCCCGTTCCGATCCGTCTCCGTCCGTCGTGACCGTGGCCGAACGAATGCAGAGGGACGTCCAGAGGATCGCCCCGGACGTTTCTGTATGTGACGCGAGCTGGTTCATGGAAGAGACGCAGGTCAAATGGCTGGCTGTGCTCGCCGGAGAACGCCTGGTCGGGGTGGTGACACAGAGCGACGTGACACGAGCGCTGATCTCTCCCCTGAGACTGGTCGAGGTCGGCGCGATCATGAGGGCGGACGTGGTCGCCGTGGACGCCGGCACCCGCCTGTCGGATGCGGCCCGCATCATGGTCAACGAGAACCTTTCCTGCCTCGTCGTCATCCATGGTGGCAAGCCCGCCGGCATCCTGACCCCGACCGATATGATCGAGAACGCGGTTGCCGCCACGCGGGACTCCCGAGAACTCCTGGTGGTGGACGCGATGTCGTACCCTATTGTCTCCATACCGCCGTCCGAGTGTCTGGTGACGGCCAGCCGCATCATGGACCGCAAGCGCGTGCGCCGATTGGTGGTTATGGAGGGTGAGCACGTGTGCGGCATCATCACGCAGACCGATATTCTGCGGGCGCTGCAAGAAGCTCTGCTCCAAGAGGAGATCGGCTCGGCGGACGGGCCTGAACCCTCCTGATCCGAACGCAGAGGCGGCCCGCCGTCTCGGCCCTCCATCAAGGTGGTCCCGGGGTTCCCAGGGCATAACCAGAGGGGCCGCAGGCCTCCTTGCCCACAGCCCCATTGGAGATCGAGCCGTCAAGACCGCGCCGCACCTGCTCTATTCGGCGGGCGCGGTGATCTGTTGCATCAGGCCCATGATGTCCCACGCCCACCAGGTCTCGACGATCTGGCCATCGGCGAAGCGATACATCGTGGCGCCTGAGAACGACACGGGCCTGCCCGTAGCCGGGATGCCCGCCAGTTCGCCGCCATGCGTGCCGTTAACCGTCCAGGATGCTACCGCCTTGTCTCCTTCGGCTACAATCTGATGCACCGTGACAACCATGTCGGGCAGAGCGGCCAAGTAGTCAATGATTGACTGAGTGAACATCTCGTCGCGATCGTGTGACATGTAGGGCGCATACATGTAGTCGACGGGCGGATTGCTGCCCCTCAACTCCGGGTGGAACAGTTCGACGATAGGCTCCAGGTTCTTCTGGTTCCAGACCTCATCGACGAAACGCATGACCATGGTCTTGTTGACCTCCGGATCGCCAGGGTCACCGGTTATCTCCGAGGGGGCGCCCCAGGCGTAATCCTCGGGCGTCGGTCGAGGTGGCGTGGCCACACCGAGCTGCTGCATCATCGCCAGGCTGTCCCAGGCCACCCACTCGGTCTGCATCTTGCCGTCGGCCCACTGCACGAAACTGATCCCGGTGCCTGTAACGGTCGCCCCCGTTGGCGGCATCCCGAGCAGCTCGCCGAGGTGGGTGCCCGTACTCGTCCAGCGCGCCACCGCCATGTCGCCCTCGGCGACTATGTCGTCCACGGTGAACTGGATGTCGGGGAAGGCCGCCCGGTATCCGGCCACGAGCAGTTTGAAGCCTTCGGCACCGACCGGACCACTGGCGCCCGGATTGCCGGGGTCGATACGGACCAAGTCGGCGGCGACCAGTTCATCGACCGCATCCATGTCGCCCGCATTCCAAATCTCGTCAAAGATGCGCTGACCTCGTACCTTGTTCGCCTCCACGTCTGGCGGCGGCAGCAGGGGCATGCCGAAAAGTTCGACCTCGGCGATCTGCATACTGTTGACCGAGCCGCCGACGGGACCGCGAATGGCGGTGAAGAGGACCTGATAGTAGGAGTACGCCGTATCGTTGGTCAGGACGATGGGTGTGGCATTCTTCGTGAAGCGCGGCCATTCCGTCGCACCCGCGAAATCGACGATGTCCCGCCTGGCAATCAGCGTGTACGGCCCGTCGATGCTGCCGTTGGAGCCGTACAGCTCGAACGCGATCGGATCGCGACCGGGGACATCGTTGGCGGTGATGAACGAGATACCCGTCACGATGGTCGGTCCCACCGCCGGCTTGACGCGGAAACCCGTCGGTCCGGCGTCGGGGACGAAGTCGCCTTTGAAGTGCAGGTACTTCGTATTGACGTTGTCGTCGATCGCCAACGCAGGTGTTTCGGCCGCCGGCCAATCGCCGTCGTTGGGCACACCCTGGACCAGATCGCCCGGTGCGGTGACATCGGCCATGTAGCCGGTCAGGAACAGAATCTCGCCGGCCGACAAGGCGCGGTTGTAGATCCGCACCTCGTCGATGGCGCCGATCCAGTCGCAACTCCAGCCGTCCGAGCCGATCAAGACAGGCGTCGGGCTGCTGGTGATCGCGCCCATGGGCGTCGATTCGGTGGCCTGGCCGTTGAGATAGGCCGTCAGCGTCTGGCCGTCGGCCGAGCAGGCGATGTGGTGCCACTCCCCCTGCTGGAGATTCTGCCCGACATAGGCCCAAGCCCTCGGCGAGGTATTGAACGTGAACGCCATATAGGGCTTCGGGCTGCCCCAGCCGTACCGAACCTGCCAGCTCCAACTGGGACTGGCCGTACTGAGCGCCTTGGCCATCGGCGCGGTCTCGGTGCCCTTTCCCTCCGGATCGTCGGCGTCGGGGCGGATCCACAGCGACAGCGAGATCGCACCGGTGATGTCCAGGGCGGGATCGTGAGCGACCTCGATGTAGTCCCCGTCGCCGTCGAACTCCATCGCCCCGCCGATGATCCCATCGCCCGGCTTGGTATCGCCCATCACGGTCCCGTCCAGGCCATTGCCCGAACTGTCGGTGGCATCGCCATCCAGGGCATAGGCAGCGACGAGCCCTTCACTACCCGGATCGATCGGCGTCACCGCCGTGAGCTGGGTCATCACACCCAGCATGTCATAGTAGAGGGCGAAATTGGTCACGAGGCCATCGGCATCAAAATGGCGCAGACTGCCAGCGCGCAGCGCAACCTGGCGGCCTGTGGCGGGCATACCCATGAAAGGACCGTTGTGAGTGCCGGTGAAGACGACTTCGACCACGACCCAACCATCACCCAGGTCGATGGCCCGGACGAACTGACCGATCATGTCGGGGAACGCTTGCAGGAACATCTCATTGCCCGCGACGTATCCGTCACGACCCAGAGGTACTCCGAGTCCCGCGTCGTAAACCTCCACGTCAGCATGAAGCATCTTGGCAAACTGAGCCAGGTCATGGCTGTTCCAGCGCGCCAGCAGTTCGTCATTGGCCTCCAACGGAGACAGCCCGCTCGGCTCCGCATCGGGCAGCGTAAAGGACGGCACCAACTCCGGCAGCTCCGGCGCCGGCATCACGCCGAGCTGAATCATCTCGCTGAGCACATCGGTGTAGATCGTAAGCTTCTTGACCTTGTCGCCTTCGAAGTCGACGATCTCCATCGCAGGAAGCTGAACGGCGTTGCCGGTGGGCGGGATGCCGTTCCACATGCCCTGGTGCGTGCCGCCGATGGCGTACTCGGAGACCACGATGCCGGGGCCGGCCAGCATGTCGGGCTTGGTAATGTGCCAGTCAGGGAACGCCGCGAACTCTCCCGCCATGACCGCCTTGATCTGATCGGCGCCTGTGAGGACCATGCCGAACGGCACCAGATCGAAAGCGCCGTCTTCCGTGAAGTACGAGACGAATGCGTCCAGGTCGTGCGCGTTGATCGCCGCCCCGGCCGCATCGGCGATGGCCAGCAGTTCGTCCGGAGTCTGCGCCGGCACCGGCAGCGCAGAAAGCAGGAGTACGACGAACGACAGCCGCACCATGTCTTTTCGTATGAACATGATGACACCTCCAATTCTTGTGTCCCAGGATGGGATGTACGGAAAGCCTTGCAGTAACGCATGTTGCGTGATGATCGAGGCGGGCCTCTGTTCGGTTCCATGCCGCCGACCCTCCAGACCAGGATGCATCGGCCGCGATAGGCTCGGGGTCTGAGCCTGCAGCCGCGCCGACCCGAGCCATCGTAGGAATCCGGCCCGGCCCGTGTCTATTGTGGGAACTACGTAATTTGTGGACCCGATGGAGAGACAAAGAAAACAGGCACGGCTGTGGCGAAGCCTTTCTTCTCGTCCCTGAGCGGGATACGCCAACGCCGTGCCCGACTCCATCCGCGCATCGTTTGCAGCGCCTACTCCGGCATCGGCGTCGGCACGCAGGCGGGCATCATCGTCAGGCGCTTTCCCGTCCACTGCCATGGGAAGCAAACGGCCGGCTCCTGCCCTTCGTCGGGAAAGCCGTCGCCGTCGGCATCCTGCGCCGCCAGGTAGTAGGCCCCGGTGCCCTGGCCCTGAAGCAGATCCGGGCCTACGATTTCTATGGTACCGGTCAGGATACCGATGCCGACGATGATCTCTTCCTGGTGACTGGGGCCGTTCGTGAGGTACTCAAGGGTAGTCATCTCATATTGATTCGACGCGATTCGCACGGCCCGCGCGCCGGCGAACTTGACAGCCTCTGAATCCGGATAGAGATCGCTAAGCACAGGAAAGACACTGATTTGCTCGAACTCACCGATGAATGACGTCTCGGTAGTGTCCTCGGCGATCCATACGCCCTCGATGATCATGTTGCCCATAGGGGTGGGAATGCTGGAGATCCAAGGACCTGCCAGCGACCACTCCGGCCCCGCCATGATCTGCTGCATCATGCCGTACATATCGTACATCCACCAGTTTTCGACCACCTTGCCGTCGGCAAAGCGATACCACGTGATGCCGGGCAGAGTTACCTTCTTGCCAGAGGGCAGGTGGGTACCCGTGACGGTGTAGCGACCTGCGACCATATCTCCCTCAGCGACAAACTGGTGCAACGTGACGTTCATGTCCGGCATCTCGACGATGAAGCCCTGTGTCGCGTCGCGGTAGCGGTCAAGACCGAACGGCTGATCCGGCAGCATGGGATTGTGGACGACGACATCCACACTGTGGGTCGCCTCCACCTGGTCCACGCGCTTGCGATTCCAGACCTCCTCGGTGTAGCTGATGACCTTTACGGTGTTGGTTAGGGCGTCGCCGGGATCACCGGTCACCGTCGACGGTTCGCCCCAGACGTACTCATCGTGGTCGGTAGGGATCACCCCGAGTTGCTGCATGAGCCCCAGGATATCCCAGGTGGCCCAGTCTTCGACGGCTTTGCCATCCCTATAGCGCGTCATGTTTATCCCGGTAGATGTCGTATGCAGACCCGTTGGCGGGATGCCCATCAGTTCACCCTGCTGGGTACCCGAAGCCGTCCAGCGCATGGCCACCAGGTCGTTCTGCGCGATGATGTCGTCGATTACAAAATTGAGATCGGGGTAAGCGGTCCGGTAGGCAGAAACCGCTTGCTTGAGGCCTTCCGGGCCGGCGATGTCACCCATAGCGGGCTCATGGTAAACGTAGTCGGGCGCGATGATCTCATCGGCCACGGCCAGGTTTCCCTGACTCCAGATCTCTTCGATAGCGCGACGCGCGACCGCCTTGTTCGCCTCCGTGTCGGCGGCGGCCGGGCTCACCAGCCCACCCAGCGCCAGGGTACAGAGAACAAAACAGATTCGGATTCTCGGCTTCATCTTCAGGCCTCCTTAAGACAGTGTGCGAATGATATGTTCTGCGGAACCTCGACGGCGATCGAGGCAAGGGCGCCCTATGCGGACTATAGTCTCTCCAGGACCTGTGGCAATTGTGGGAACTACGTAATTTGTGGAGCCGATGGAGATAGAAAGAAAACAGGCACGGCCGTGGCGAAGCCTTTCTTCGTCCCTTAGCGGGTGCGCCAGCGCCGTGCCCGACTCCATCCGCGAATCGTCTCTATTCCGAATTCTATCGCCGCCCGATCCGAGCACCATTGGGGGAACTACGTATTTTTTGCACCACTCTCGGCAGTCCTCACGGCCGGCTCGTTCAGCGCATCAGTCCTTGGCCTTCTTGGCGTTCTCGGTGAACCACTGTTGCCAGGTCTGGCCGTTGTCGGGAGAGGCTTCGACTCTGACCGTGTAGCCGTTCCCATCGGCCGAGAACGTCTTGACGCTTTGCGTGGGGATCTTCTGTCCCTGGGCGGTCACCACAGTCGAACGGCTCGTCCACGTGCGGCCATCCGACGAGACCGTCTGACTCGAACTCTCTGTGCTTCCGTCACTGATGTAGACATGGGTCACGTAGTGTTCGGCCTTGGCATCGTATCCCGTCAGCGCGACGATGGTCGTCGTGCCCGCTGGATTGTGGTCCTCAATCCTTTCCTCCAGAAAGCGACCGCCCAGGACGAAGCGTGCCGACAGCGTCCCGGAGAAGGCCCCGGCCCCGCCGTAGGGCAGCCCCGCCACGGGAGGATCGACCTGCTCGCCTTCGTACGTCCACTTGCCGACGAACACCGCCAGCTTCTTCATTTCCGGATCGAGCTTGTCGTTATCAATGGTCTTCTCGATCTCGGACTCGTGCGTCGCGAGGCACTGCCAGCGGCCGTCGCGCTTGAGCCAAGTTTCGCTGAAGAGATCCTCGTGCTTCTTTCCGCCCGGCTCGGTCCATTTGACAATGCCCTTGACCAAGGCCATATCCCCGTAGAGTCGAACCTTGGTCCCTTCGACGGTCATGGCGATAGACCGCGTGTCCTCCGACTGAACGTCACGCAGATACTCAGCCTTTGGCATGAGCGTCCCGTCCGAGAGCGTAAGCACATACTCATCGGCCAAGAGACGATCCACCGTCCGCACATCACCGGCCACTTCGGCACTGCACCATTCCTGCTGCACCCGGATCAGCTCCCGCTCGTCGCTGCTATCCTTGATTCGGGTATGGACGGCCGCAATATCAGGCTGCGCTTCTTCGTCGAGGACTCCGTTCGTGTCCTTCCAGACGAACCGATCCGGGCCCTCGAAACTCAGTTGCACGTCGCAAGCAGCCTTCTTGCCTGCGGCCACCGCCGTCCTGTGACCTGTCATCCGCGACTCGGACAGCACCCTTCCACGAATCTGGGCTTGATACAGTCCGTCGTCGCCTGCATAGCTCATCGAGACAACGATGCCGTCTTCCGATATCCCGTCCCAATGAAACATCTCGGTCCCAAAGCCGGATATCTCGCCCCTATCGTACGAGGCATCGCCGATAACTGCGCTCCCTCCGGCGTTCCATCGGTAGTCGATACGCCCCGTTTCCTCGCCGGCACGGACCTCCCACGTGCCTGTCATCCTGTCCAGGAACGCCCGGACTTTCTCGGGCATCGGCGGACCGCTCTGCTGAGCAGAGGCGACCCCGGCGGCCAACACAATTCCCACAACAACGATTCCAATCATCCAGCGTCTCATCAGTCACATCCTTTCCGCCCCGAGGGCGATGGGAGAATCCGGGAAAACCCCTGCTCGTCCATGGCGCGTATGTCACTGGGTTCCGACGCGGCGCCAGGCTTCTTCGAACACCGAACCCATGCGATTTCCTGACTGGCGGAAGCTCTCCCCCTCGAATCGGACATTATCGGTGAACGAAGCAGGAAGGTATTGCACCCAGTCGGCGTCGCTCACGAAACGAACCGTCTCTGTCAGTGTCTTGCCGTCAAAGCTGTAGTCGCCTCCCAAGGCCAGGTTGATCTTCCCGGTGGACGTGTCGAAATCCAGAAACAGGATGATCCCGTTCTGATAGGATTTCAGGGCTTTCCTATTCTTCATGTCCTCGGGGGCGCCGTCGATCGTTTGCGCCTGCATGCTCCACAGTCCCTCGATCGCCTTGGCGGCCTCGTCCGTGCCTTCGGAGACTCTTGACGCGTGCGTGGCGACGCACTGCCAGCGGCCGTTGCGCTTGATCCAGGTGTCCGTGAAGCGATACTTGCCGCTGATGTCTGTGCCCTTGTACTGGCCCTTCTCGATGGCGATCCCGGTGGTCACACCCATATCGCCATAGACGCGGGCCTGGAGATCTTCACACGCCGCAGAGGTGATCTTGAGATCGTCTGACTGGATCTCTGCAAGCGACTGCTTCTTGGAGCGGACCTTCCCGTCCGGGGTGCCGCTGGTGTACTCCTCGGCCCAAAGCCGGTCCAGCGTCGCCACATCCCGCGTCAGCAGGCAATTCTCCCAAGCCGCCGCCAGCCGGATCAGCTCCTGCTCGTCGCTGGTGGTCTGGACTTTGATGTGTCGGCACTCGATGTTCGGTTGCCAGGTCTGGCCGTCGGCGGAGACCTCTCCCGTGCGGACGAAGCCGGTGCCGTCGGGCAGATCCTTGTCACGACCTCTGAACTTGTACGTCTTGCCGTCGATCACCTGTGTTCCCTCCCAGGCGGCCACGGGACCTTCGACGGTGAAGGGGGCCTGCTCACGATAACCGTTGTTGGAGAGGAACACGTACTGGTACGTGTTGGTGGCCGGGTCGTACGTAGAGATTTCCTTGGCCTGCGTCTCCCCGCTCGGGCCCTTGCCTTCGTAGAAGTACATGCCCTCGATGGCGAAGCCGTCGAGGATGGGCTTGCCGATCCATTTGCCCTTGATCTCGCGGCCGGGTCCGAACGGGCTGGTGAAGGTCTTGCCGGTGATGGACCATTCGCCGCACCATTCGAGCATCTTCTTGTGTCCGGCGGTGAGTTCCGGCTGGTCGCCGGCGGCCTGAGCAAGAGCCGTGGTGAGCAGACAGAGAATCAGCAGCAATGCGATGTGCGATTTCATGTTCCAACTCCTTTGTCCTTTCGGTGGCGGTTGTGAATCACATTGGCACGCGCCTCTGAGATATTCGCTGGCGGCGAATCAGTCGTCCTCGCTCGCGCTGGGCCCACCGTGGTCGGCGATCAGGAGCCACTTGCCGTCCTGCTTCATGAGGATATCGGTCCAGCGGCCCTGCGCGGTGTGCTGCTCGCCTTCGCTGTCGTTGTAGAGCTGCGTATAGCTGAGGCGATGGGCGGAGCCCACCCTACGCCTGCAACGTGCCGGGTGCCGTTCTCAGAATGTGCCTTCGGGCACGTAGCTGGCCTCGGGGACGAAGGTGCCTTCCTTCATCTCGATCTTCGTGATCAGATGGAGGTTGTCGGTGAAGAGCTTCTCGATCTCCTGGTCTGGATTGGCCTGCATCTTCTGGTCGAGCTCGACGAAGGCGGCCTTGTCTTTGGCGCAAGCGACGCCGATAAAGGCCAGCGAGTCCTGCCCGAAGATACGTTCGTACATGTAGTAGGCCATGGGCGATTGCCTCTTGTCCTCCAGCTCCTTGATCTTCTTGGCCACCGCCTCAGCCTCCTCGTACTTGCCCGGCTTGATGTGGTAGACGATCACCGACTGGTAGAACGGCTGGGAGAAGTCGGGCACGAAGGCGGACTCCGTCGGCATATGCGACAGATCGGGGCGGAACACGCAGATCTGCGTCGATACACGGCTGACACAGGAGCCCGCCTGCTTCTCCAGCTGCTTGCTCTTGCCGCCCGTCTTCTCGTTCCAGGCCTGCACCATCTCCATGTAGTTGTCGATCTGGGCAAAGGCGCTGAAGGTCGCATACGTGCAGACGCGAAAACCCTGCACGAACGTCAGAAAGGGAAACTCGAACTTGTGCTGAGCGCAAAGCTTCGCGTCGGCGATTCTCGCCTGCATGTACGTCGCCATCAGCTCGGGCTTGATGTCTTCCTCAGCGGCACACCAGAATTGAGGCTTCTGGGCCTGATCCTCAGCCGCCAGGCCCACCGCGCCGTTCAACACCCACACCAGAACCACCAATGCCAACAATACCCATCGCCTTGCTTGCCTTTCCATGCTCGGTCTCCTTCTAACAAAAGATTAACACAGTCCACTTTATCTCCAGTGGCAAGCACGCTACGTCCGGTGCGCAGAGCTTGAGCGCATCTGGGATTGCCTATTCCAGCGGCCCATGCGCCGGCCGCGATTTGTACAGGGGCGCCGTTCTTGATGATCGCTTGTCGCTGGGGCCGTATCTACGGCCGCACACTACCACCGGTCCTCCCTCGGTGGCGGTGGAGAGAGGATACGGGACCACGCCCGGCGGCGTCTATCGGGGAAACTACGTATTTTGCCCAGTCCGGAACCGATTGCGGGCTCGGTGGGTCGTGGATGTCACGAGGAAGTTGACGTGGCGGTCTCTTCGCGGCGGATTTGCTGTTGCCGCCGGTTGCCGAGGATGATCCCGGTCGGCAGCAGAATGCTGTAGGGAATCCACAGGAGCCAGCGCCACGGGCTGGGAAGCACGAAGAGCAATACGAGAAACGTCAGGCCCGCGATCCAGGTGACGATCGCGGCACGGACCATGAACCCCCGCTCACGCGGGCCGTGCGTGTTGCGAATGCTGTAATACGTCCCGATGGCTCCGCCCGCCACGCCGAGCACGACACCAAGCACGCCACCGATCCATCCGCCAAATTGATTCGGGCTCATGCGAATCACTCCTTTGCCTTTGCCTGCCAACGCCAGCACCCCCAGACCCCGCCCGCACGTGGCGATCCACCGAGCGGCCACTGGCTTCGTCGGCAGATTCAGGCCCTGCCTTA
>Ga0068714_10002461_pt1 | contig 23873 bp, 22 predicted proteins | sample MTBNYHSulfiMetaG_FD_62988 | JGI IMG/M metagenome (GOLD analysis project Ga0068714, IMG submission 62988) | Enrichment culture microbial communities from rom New York Harbor, USA that are MTBE-degrading - MTBE-NYH (New York Harbor Sulfidogenic)... | ecosystem: Environmental > Aquatic > Marine >... | reverse complement strand
TGGTAACGACCGAGATCCCCAGCACTTCCATCCCGGCATGCACCGCAGCGATCACTTCGGGGACGGTCGACATCCCCACCAGATCTGCCCCCATCGCGCGGAAGGCTCGGATCTCGGCCGGCGTCTCGTACGACGGACCGAGCGCAGCAAGATAGACGCCTTCTTTCCATTCGGTCCCCTCCGCGACGGCTGCCTTCTTCGCCAAGCTGCGCAGGCGAGGCGAGTAGGCCGTCGAGAGGTCCGGGAAGCGTGGGCCAAGCTGATCGACGTTCGGTCCGCGAAGCGGGTTCGCGCCGAGCATGTTGATGTGGTCCGAGATTCCCACCAGATCGCCTGCACGCAGATCGGGCCGAATCGCGCCGGAGGCGTTTGTCACGAACAGCACCTCCGCGCCCAAGACGGCGAACAACCTGGTCGCGAACACGACGTCATCGAGCGGCCTCCCCTCGTAGACGTGGATCCGCCCCCGCTGGAGGATCACCGGTTGGCCTTCGAGGCGTCCTACCCAGAGATCCCCGGCGTGCCCCACAACCGTCGCTTGCGGGTAGTGCGGGATCTCCTCGGCCCGGAGGATCCGACCTCCCTCCGGAACGCCGAAAGCGTCCGACAACCCCGATCCGAGGACAATCGCCACCCGTGGGGGCTCATCGAGCAGGCGGCGAACGGCCGCGGCGGCCTCCTGCAGCTTCTCCCAGCGCATCTCGTGCATCCGTCCTCCTACTTCAACCCGAGCGCTTCGATCGCCTCAGCCACCCGCTGGACGCTCACAACCTCGACCTCACCGCGGGAGAAGTCCCGCGACGCGCCGGGCGCTACAACCCTCTCCATGCCCATCTTCTGTGCTTCGCGGATCCGGTCGCCGAGTCGACGCACGGATCGAACCTCTCCCGACAGTCCCACCTCCCCGACGATCGCCGTTCGCGCTGGCAGCGCCCGGTTGCGCAAGCTGGAAGCCACGGCCGCCACGATGCCGAGGTCCGTCGCCCGCTCGCGGGCCTCAAGCCCACCGGCAAGGCTCAGGTACACGTCGGCCGCGCCGAGCTGGATCCCGACGTGCTTTTCCATCACAGCGAGCAGGAGCAAGAGCCGGTTTGCGTCGAGGCCCGTGCAGCGCCGCTGCGGAATCCCGTACCCCCCGGTCGGCGAGACGAGCGCCTGGAGCTCTACGAGAATCGGCCGCGTTCCTTCGAGGATCGGCACGATCGCCGCGCCAGCCTTCGGCGGCCCACGGAGATCCTCGAGGAAGAATCGCGATGGGTCTGCGATCTCCGCCATGCCGTCGGCGGCCATGCGGAAGACGGCCGCCTCGTTGGTCGCCCCGAAGCGGTTCTTGACCGAGCGGAGGATGCGGATGTCCTCGCTGCGGCTGCCCTCGAGGTAGACGGCCACGTCCACCAGGTGTTCGACCGATTTCGGGCCGGCGAACGCGCCCTCCTTGGTGATGTGCCCCACGAGAAACGTCGTCATCCGGCGCGACTTGGCGAGCCGAATCAGCTCTCCGGAGGCCTCGCGCAGCTGGCGGAGGCTCCCCGCTTCTCCCCCGGCTCGCTCATCCACCGTGGTCTGGATCGAATCCACGAACAGGACCGCCGGCGAAACCTGCTCGATCGCGGCGCGGATGCGGGATAGCGACTGCTCGGACAGCACATAGAGCCGCTCACTCCCCACGCCGATCCGGTTCGCTCGGAGCTTGACCTGCCCTTCCGATTCCTCCCCCGAGACGTACAGCACGTTCCCGTGCCGGCGCGCCGCGGCTTCCGCCACCTGCAACAGGAGCGTCGACTTGCCGATCCCCGGCTCGCCGCCGAACAGCACCACCCCGCCAGGGATCAGCCCCCCGCCGAGCAGGCGGTCAAACTCGGCCATCCCCGTCGTCCACCGCTCGACGTCAGTCAGGTCGACGCGGTCGATCGATCGGAGCTCTTCCCCGATCCATGACGTCTCCGCCGCCTTGCCTTCGGGGAGCGAGACCTCCGAGAACGAATCCCACGCCCCGCAACTCGGACACCGTCCGAACCATTGGATCGATCGGTGCCCGCACTGGGAGCAGACAAACGGCATGTCAACCGGTTTCTTCGAATCGAAGCCCGTCGCCTTCGGCGGTCGCGGTGATCGCGCGGCCGGACGGCAGGTTTCCGAGGAGGATCTCCTCGGACAGTGGGTTCTCAATCAGCCGCTCGATCGTGCGCCGCATCGGCCGCGCCCCGTACTTCGGATCGTACCCCTGCTCGATCAGCAGTCTCCACGCCGAATCGTCCAGGGAGAGGCTGATCTCGCGCTCCTCCTGCAAACGCTCCGAGAGCTCACGGATCATCAGCTCCGCGATCTCCCGCACCTGGTCCCGGTTCAACTGATGGAAGACGATGATGTCATCAAGGCGGTTCAGGAATTCCGGCCGGAACACCTTGCGGACCTCGCCGGTCACCCGAGCCTTCATGTCCTGGTACGACTCCTCGGAGGTCGAGTCCTGGTCGCTGAACCCGAGCGTGCCGCGGTCGCTGATCAGGTCGCTGCCGACGTTCGAGGTCATGATGAGCACCGTGTTTCGAAAGTCGACCCGCCGTCCCTGGGAGTCGGTGAGGATTCCGTCCTCCATCACCTGGAGGAGGATGTTGAAGACGTCGCGGTGCGCCTTTTCGATCTCGTCGAACAGGACGACCGCGTACGGACGATGGCGGACCTTCTCCGTCAGCTCCCCCGCCTCCTCATATCCGACGTAGCCAGGAGGGGCCCCGGTCAAACGAGAGACAGCGAAACGCTCCATGTACTCGGACATGTCCACCCGAATCAAGGCGTCCTCATCGCCGAACAGGAACTCCGCCAACGTCTTCGAGAGCTCGGTCTTCCCGACGCCGGTCGGGCCGAGGAACATGAAGACGCCGACCGGCCTGCGAGGGTTTTTCACCCCGGCGTACGCGCGCCGGATCGACCGCGATACGGCCCGCACCGCCTCATCCTGGGCAATCAGTCGCTCGTGGACCTTCTCCTCCATGCCCAGCATCCGGGCAGTCTCCTCTTCCTGCACGTGCCCGATCGGGACCCCGGTCCACATTGCGACCATTTGGGCAATCTCGCGCCCTGTCACTTGCAGCTCGTTCGCACGATACGCTGTCTCGCTGAGTTCCGCGATCCGCGAGATCAGCTCCGCCTTCTGATCGCGCAGCCGCGCCGCGGCCTCGTAGTCCTGCGAGCTGACCGCGTCTCGCTCGTCCTCGTCCAGGCTGTCGACTTCCTCCATCAGCTCCCGCGCCTCGTCGGGAACCCGAGTCCGCTGGAGCTTGATCCGCGCCGCCGTCTCGTCAATCAGGTCGATCGCCTTGTCGGGCAGGAACTGGTCGGTGACATATCGGTCCGATAGACGAGCCGCCTGCTGCAGCGCGTCGTCGGTGATCTTCACCCCGTGATGCTTCTCGTATCGGGGGCGCAGTCCCTTGAGGATTTTCACCGTCTCCTCGACCGTCGGCTCCTCAACGTAGATCGTCTTGAACCGGCGCTTCAACGCCGGGTCCTTCTCCACCGACTTGCGGTACTCGTCGAGCGTCGCCGTCCCGATGCACTGGATCGCCCCGGAGGCAAGCGGCGGTTTGAGGATCGACGAGGCATCGATCGCGCCTTCGGCGCCGCCCGCCCCGACGACGGTCTGGAGCTCGTCGATGAACAGGATGACGTTGTCCTCCTCGGCCACTTTGCTGATCAGCGCCTTCAGCCGCTGCTCGAACTCGCCGCGGTACTTCGTCCCCGCGACGACCGACGCCATGTCGAGCTCGATGATCTCTTTCGATCGGAGGACCGCGGGCACGTCGCCGCCGGCGATCCGCTGGGCGAGCCCCTCGACGACGGCCGTCTTTCCGACCCCCGACTCGCCGATCAGCGCCGGATTGTTCTTCCGTCGCCGCGTGAGCGTCTGGATGACCCGCTCCATCTCCTCCTCCCGGCCGATCACCGGATCCAGGTTCCCCGCCATCGCCTCTTCTACGAGGTTCCGGCCGAACTCGATCAGATCCCCCTTGCGCTGCACCCCGCGACGCGCGGTGCGGACCGTCATCCCCATCCCGCTCGAGGGAAGGAAGAACCCACGTGCTTTGTTTAAGTCGATGCCGAAGTGGTGCAGCAGCGCCGCCCCGGTCCCCTCGCCCTCGCGGAGCAGACCCATCAGGAGATGCTCGGGCCGGATCGCATTCAACCCCGCCCGCCTTGCCTCCTCGAAACTAATCTTCATGACCCGCTTGAGCCGCGGTGTCGGCTCGAGGTCGTCGGCCGACAGCCGAACCTCACCTCGTTCCTTCTCCTCCTCGAGCAGCGTGGCAACCTTGTCGTACGTCACGCCGCTCGACGTAAGGAATCGATGCACCTCGCCGTCCGTCACCTTGAGGAACGCGAGGAGAAGGTGCTCCGTGCCGACGTAGCTGTGCCGCCAGCCCTCCGCCTCCTCTTGCGAGATCGCGATGATCTCCATCGACTCTCGCGAGAACTTGTCGTACATCCTTTCCTCCTCAAGGGATCAGCTGATCCGCCGACAGTATATCGGGGCGACCTCAGTCGGCAACCGGATCGTCGCGGCGATTGAACCGCGTCATCACCGCTGAGATGCCCTCACGACGGAACAGGTCGATCGCGTCGACCGCATCCTCCAGCACCGGCAGGACTCGGCCCCACTCGCAGTCGGTAAACCGGTCGAGCACGAAGTCCCTTCCCGTCTCGAGCCGCTCCTCAATCTCGATCCCGATGCGCAACCGTGGAATCTGCTCGGTCCCCAGCGCCGCGATCACCGAGGCCATGCCCTTGTGCGTCCCGGCCCCTCCGGCACTGAGCGCCTTCATTCGCCCCAGCGGCAGATCGAGATCATCGTACACGATGAGCGCGTCCTCGGGCGGGATGCGATGCGATGCCAGCACCCCTCGCACCGCTTGACCGCTCTCATTCATGAACGTCATCGGTTTCGACAACAGGAGTTCGTCCTCCGAATAGACAAGGGCGGAGTGCTCGATCCGCCCCTTCCTTCGGAGTCGATGGACCGCGCGGTACAGGTCCACGACTTCGAACCCCACGTTGTGTCGGGTCAGCGCGTAGTCCCGGCCAGGGTTTCCCAGTCCGAAGACCGCCTTCACCTACGCCTCTTCGCCGGCGGACCCCTCGCTCACCTGTGCCTCTTCCTCGGGGGCCGCACCCTCCGCCGCGGGCCGGCCTTCCTCGACCTCCATGCCCCGCGGCGTGATGACGGCAATCAACGTCCGCTCCGGCGGGAGCAACGGCTCCACAGCGCCGAATTCGATGTCGCGGACGTGGATCGACTCGCCGAGCCCAAGCCCCGAGACATCGATCGTGATCAGTTGCGGCACGTCCCCCGGAAGGCCATGCACCGGAACGGCGCTGGAGAGGACGCTGAGGATCCCCCCTGCCTTGACCCCCGGTGCCTCCCCGATGGTTTTCAGCGGTACATTGAGCTTCAGCGGTTGCCCAGCCTTCGGATGATAGAAATCGACGTGCTTCGGCTCGTCGGTGATCGGGTCGTAGTCGATCACCTTGACGAAGACGTCCATCTCCCCAGCGCTGTCTCCGCCCACGATCGAGAGATTGATCCTCGAACTGCGCGTGATCCGCGAGAACAACGTCTGCAAATCCTTGCGCGCCATCGCGATCGACACGCTCTCCATCGACGGGCCATACACAACCCCCGGAACCATCCCGTCGCGCCGGAGGGCGTTCGCCTTCCCCGCGGTCCTCTCTGTCACTTCCAGCGTATGCATTGTCTTTTCACCCAGCCGTCCGCTCCGACTCCTCGGAGGTCAATAGTGTGGGAAGAGGTGGCTCACCGACTTGTACTCGAAGATCCGGTGGATCGTCTTCGCCAGATGCTCACCCACGTGGATATACTCGATGATTCCACTCCCGTCCACGCGATTGGAGAAGATGGTATTGGTCAGAACCACCCGTTTCAAGGGCGATTCCTCCAGCAGTTCGATCGCGCTTCCGGAAAGCGTCCCATGCGTGCAGTACGCCGATACCTCGAGCGCGCCCCGCGCAAGGACCGTGTTCGCCGCCTTCACGAGGGTCTTCCCAGACGAGAGGATGTCATCAACGAGGATCGCCCGCCTTCCCGCGACGTCGCCGATCACGTTCATCACTTGGACGTCCGATCCGTCCGGAGACCGGCGTTTCTCGAGGATCGCAAGCGGAGCGTTCACCCGTTCGGCGACCATCCGCGCCCGCACCGCGCCCCCCGCGTCCGGAGAGACGATGACCGCCCCTTCGAGATGCTCAAACGTCGCTTCCATGTGGTCGGCAAAGATCCAGTCCGTCCTCAGGTTGTCGACTGGGACATTGAAGAATCCTTGGATCTGCCCCGCATGCAAGTCCATCGTGAGGACGCGGTTCGCCCCCGCCGCCTCGATCAGGTTCGCCACCAGGCGCGCGGTGATCGGAACCCGCCCGGTGTGTTTGCGGTCCTGTCGGGCATAACCGTAGTAAGGAACGACCGCGACCACCTGCCGTGCCGACGCGCGGCGGATCGCGTCGATCAGAATCAGCAACTCCATCAAGTTCTCGTTGACCGGGGGGCAAGTCGGCTGGATGACGAAGACATCCGCGCCGCGGACCGTCTCCTGGATCCGAACCTGGATCTCCCCGTCCGGGAACCTGGACACCGACGCGTCGCAGAGGCCGATCCCGAGTGAATCCGCGATCTCCTGAGCCAACTGCGGATTGGCATTGCCGCAGAGAAGCTTCAGCTCCCTACCGATCATCGTTCGCGTCCTCCCGCAGAGCCTGTTTCTTGTTGACTTGTCTCGTCCGCCCGAACGCAAGGCCGCCGGCCGGCACGTCCTCGGTGATCGTTGATCCGGCCGCGACGATCGCCCCCTCTCCGATCGTCACCGGCGCCACCAGGGACGCGTTGCTCCCGATGAACGCGTTTCGTTCGATGACCGTCCGGTGTTTGCCCTGCCCGTCGTAGTTGCATGTGATCGTCCCCGCACCGATGTTCGTCCCAGGGCCGACCTCGGCATCGCCGATGTAACTGAGATGCCCCGCCTTAACCCCCCGCTCGAGCCGCGCCTGCTTGACCTCGACGAAATTGCCGACACGGGCTTCCGGTCCGACATCCGCCCCACGACGCAGATGCGTGTACGGTCCGACCTGGCTGTTCGCGCGGACGTGGGCCGTCTCGAGAACTGAGTACCTGACGGCGCAGCCCGCTTCGATCGTGGTATCCTCGACCCAGCAGTCCGGTCCGATGCGGCAGTCCGGCCCGATGTCTGTGTCGCCCCGAAGATGCGTGCCCGGATAGAGGATCGTCCCGGACGCGACGCGGACTCCCTCGTCGACGTACGTTCGATCGGGGTCGAGCACGGCGACGCCCGCGCGCAGGAGGGCCTCGATGACCCGCTTGCGGCCGATCGCGTCGAGCTCCGTCGCCTTCTCGCGCCGCCTCTCGCCCATGTCGCCCTCGGCCTCCGATGCCCGATGATACGCGAAGCGGGGAATCCCGATCAAGCCAAACCGCCCTTGCAGAGCGGACCCTGAGCCTTATACTCCGACGGTTCGCGCCGACGCGCGGGAAAACCCCGATCAGGAGGCGATCGACGATGAGGAAACGGATGTTCTCGGGGATTCAACCGACGGGAACCCTCCATGTAGGTAACTACTTCGGGGCGGTCCGCAACTGGGTGGCAATGCAGGAGACCCATGAGAGCATCCTCGGAATCGTCGACTACCACGCGATCACGGTCGACGTCGAGCCGGAGGTTCTACGCCGTGCTTCGCAGGCGATGGCCGTAGACCTCCTCGCCTGCGGCATCGACCCCGAGCGGGCGATCCTGTTCCTCCAATCCGACGTCCCGGAACACACCGAGCTCGGATGGATCCTCGGCTGCGTTACATCCTACGGGGACCTCACGCGGATGACGCAGTTCAAGGACAAGGCGGCGGGCAAGGACTTCGTGTCCGCCGGTCTGTTCACCTATCCGGTCCTTCAAGCAGCGGACATCCTCCTCTACCGCGCACACGGCGTGCCGGTCGGGGAGGATCAAGTCCAGCACCTCGAACTTTCACGGCGCATCGCTCGCCGCTTCAACAGCCGGTTCGGGCAGCTGTTCCCGGAGCCGGAGCCGATCGTCGGCCGGGGGGCGCGGATCATGTCCTTCTCCGATCCGACGATGAAGATGAGCAAGAGCGCCGGAGAGGCTCACTACATCGGCGTCATGGAAGAGGAGGCCTCCATCCGGAAGAAGGTCCGCTCTGCAGTCACCGACGTGGGGCTCGAGCCGGGGACCGAAATGTCTCCCGGTGTGGCGAACCTGTTCGAGATTCTCGAGCTCTCGGAGGAGGGCGCCCAGGGTATCTCGACGTCCGGCGGGCTGCGCGCCGAGTTCGCGCGGGGGGAGCTGATGTACTCGCGCCTCAAGGACGAGGCGTTCGAGCGGCTGATGATGGTGTTGCGCCCGATCCAGCGCCGACGGGCCCAACTGCTGGCCTCGGGGGACGCCGTCGCGATCCTGCAGGGCGGGGCACGTCGCGCGCGGGAACTCGCCGCGGAGACGATCGCCGAGGTGCGCCACCGGGTCGGGCTCGGAACCGCGTAGCCGTCAGCCGCGCACCCCCCCCTCGTCAAACAGCGGCCGGATCTCGCTCCACATGGCGTCAAGCTCCGCCCGCCGCAGTCCGGCTCGCGCCTCCCACGTCCGGTCAAGCAGCCCCGTCTCGGGGACGCGAAACGCCTGCAGCGCATAGCGTCGCGCCCCCGCAAGGCGTCGGGCTACGCTCAGGAGGTCGGCTCGAGTGAGCGTGGGCACGCCCGTCGTCCGAAACTCGTAATCTGCCGGGCCGGCGCGCAGGAGGGCGATCGACGCCTCAACAGCCCGAACGTCGCATCGCACACCGGTCAGTCGCTCGTAGCGCTCGAACGGTCCCTTCACATCCATCGCGACGTAGTCTACGAGCCGCTGCGCGAGCAACGCGCGCAGGACGTCCGGCCGCGTCCCGTTGGTATCCAGCTTGACGAGGAGGCCAATCCGCTTCACACGCCGCAGGAACGCCGGAAGCCCTCGATGAATCGTCGGCTCTCCGCCGCTTACCACCACCCCATCGAGGAACCCGACCCGCTCCCGCAACCGCTCGAGGATCTCTAATGTGTCGAGCGCCGGAGCCAAACGATCCGGATCGACGAGCTCCGGGTTGTGACAAAACGGGCACCGTAGGTTGCAGCCGACGGTGAACAGGGCAGCGGCCACCTTCCCCGGGTAGTCGAGCAGGGTCGTCCAGTGCGCACCGCCGATCGGCAGGTCGTCGGCCATCGCTTCTTCACGGCCTCAGCCCGAACCGGAGACCGGGGCGAAGATCCTCCGGTCGGCGAACTCCGCCTGCTTTCCATCGTTCCACTGCTCGACCGGGCGCAGATAGCCGACGACGCGGGAGTACACCTCCGTCCTCGAGCCGCAGGTGGGGCATGCGGCATGCTCCCCCGCCAGATACCCGTGCTGCGGGCAGATCGAGAAGGTCGGTGTGAGGGTGTAGTAGGGGAGCTTGAACGTCTCGGCGATCTTCTGCACGAGCCGCTTCGCCGCCCGCCCGTCTGGAAGACGCTCGCCGAGGAACCCGTGAAACACCGTTCCCCCGGTGTAGCGCGCTTGCAGCGGATCCTGAAGGCGAAGCGCCTCGAACAGGTCGTCGGTCCATCCAACCGGCAGCTGGGTCGAGTTCGTGTAATACGCCACGTCGCTCGCGTACGCCTCGAGGTTGTAGACGCGCAGATCGGGGAACCGGGCGCGGTCGATCCGCGCCAGCCGGTAGCTCGCCCCCTCGGCTGGCGTCGCCTCCAGGTTGAAGATGTCGTGGGTCTCCATCTGATATTCGCCGAGACGATCGCGCATCCAGTCGAGCGTGCGCAGCGCGAATTCACGTCCCGCCGGGTCGGCGATCGTGCATCCGACCAGGTTGAGAAGCGCCTCGTTCATCCCGATGAGGCCGATCGTGGAGAAATGGTTCCGCCAGTAGCCGCCGTGCGCCTCCCGGATCCTCTCCAAGTAGAACTTCGAGTAGGGATACAGTCCCTGCTCGGTCAGCGACTCGAGGGTCTTGCGCTTCAGGGCGAGCGCTTCCTTCGCCAGGTCCATCAGCGCGCCCAACCGCGCGAAGAAATCCAGCTCCCCGCGGGCGAGATACCCGAGGCGCGGCAGATTCAGGGTGACGACGCCGATCGAGCCGGTGAGCGGGTTCGCCCCGAAAAGCCCCCCCCCTCGACTTCGCAATTCGCGGTTGTCGATCCGAAGCCGGCAGCACATGCTCCGTGCGTCCTCGGGATGCATGTCGCTGTTGATGAAGTTCGAGAAGTAAGGGATCCCATACTTCGCCGTCATCTCCCACACCGGATCGAGGACGGGGTTCTCCCAGTCGAACTCACGCGTGATGTTGTAGGTCGGAATGGGGAACGTGAACGGACGGCCACGCATGTCCCCCTCGCACATCACCTCGGCGAACGCCCGGTTGAACAGGTCCATCTCCGCCTGGTAGTCCCCATAGGTCAAGCCTTGCAGCGCGCCGCCCACGATCGCCGGCTCGTCGCGCAGGTGGCGGGGCACCCTCAGATCGAGCGTCACGTTGGTGAATGGCGTCTGGAAGCCAACCCGCGTTGGGACGTTCATGTTGAAGACGAACTCCTGGACGTTCTGCTTCACCTCGTCGTACGAAAGGCCGTCGGCACGGATGAACGGCGCGAGGTACGTGTCGAGGTTGGAGAAAGCCTGCGCCCCGGCCGACTCCCCCTGCAAGGTGTAGAGGAAGTTGACGATCTGGAGGAGGAGGACGCGGAAGTGCCTCGCCGGCTTCGACTCGATCTTGCCCCGCACCCCACGGAATCCCTGGAGAAGGAGATCGCGCAGATCCCATCCCACGCAGTATGCGCCGAGCGTCCCGAGATCGTGCACGTGGAAGTCACCTGATTCGTGCCCCTCCCGGATCGCTTCAGGGTAGATGCGGCCGAGCCAGTACCGCGAGATGATCTTGTCGGTGATGTGCGTGTTGAGTCCCTGGAGAGAATACGTCATGTTGCTGTTCTCGCGGACGCGCCAGTCCCGGTCGGCGAGGTAGTCCTCGACCAAGGGAAGCCCGTTCATCATCCCCCGCATCTCTCGAAGCTCCTCGTGCTGCTTGCGGTAGAGGATGTACGCCTTCGCGGTGCGCACCCTGCCAGCGCGGATCAGGATCTCCTCCACGAGGTCCTGGATCTCCTCCACGGTCGGGTATTCACCGACGAACCGCTCATCGAGGTGCCCGGACACCTGGTTGCTCAATGCCGCGGCGGCGCGTTCGTCGGGCTCCCCTACGGAGCGCATCGCCTTCCAGATGGCAGTCGTGATCTTGGCCTCGTCGAACAGAACCACGCGGCCATCGCGCTTGACGATGTACTGCATGCCTCCCCCTCTCAGATACGAGCCTCCCGCCCGGCAGAAGCGACGACCATCCTAGCACCGCCCTTCCGGTCCGACAATCGGCGCCTACCGCCCGTACACCGTCGGAACCGGCAAGGGTTGCGCCGCCGACCCCGCTCTCGCGGCGGGTATTGGACATCGATCCCACGCCGTCGGAAGACAGAATCCCCCCATGCGGAGGCGAAGGACGGTCCGAGCTTGATTCGAAATCCCCGCTTCGCTACCATCGACCATCCTTTCGGACAGGTCACACCGGAAGATGGGCATTCGAAGAGGTGAGTGCGATTCCTAATATTGCTTCCGCAAGCAAGCGCTTGCGACAGAGCCGCAAGCGAAGAGGGCTGAATCGGGCCAAGAAGGCCGCAATCAAGCGCGTGGAACGTCAGATCCGCCTCCACCTCGAGGCCGGGGACAGAGAGGCGGCACGCGCGCTCCTCCCCGAGCTGGCCAAGGCCGCGGACAAGGCTGCCAAGGGCAACTCGATTCACGCGAACAAAGCCGGGCGGATCAAGTCGAGGTGGACGAAGAAGGTCCAGGCGTAGGGGAGGAGGCCTCTGATGCGGCAGTTCGATTTCCTCAGCAAGACGAAGTACTTCGTCCCCCTCTCGCTGTTTCTGATCGCGGTGAGCGTCGTGATGCTGATCCCCGGCGTCCGCGGCCTGAAGCTCGGGCTCGACTTCACCGGAGGGACGGAGTTCACGGTGATCTTCGCCGAGCCGGTCGACGCAGCCGAGCTGCGCGCCTGGCTCGCCACGATCGACGCCGGGGATGTCGACTTGACGAAGAGCGTCATCCAGGATGTGGAGGGGGACGCGAAGATCATCACCGTCCAGCTCCAGGACTCGCGCATCGCCGATCGCATCGAGTCTTCGCTCAAGGCGCAGTTCCCGGTCGTTGCCGGCGGGTTCAGCCGCGCGTTGATCTCGCAGCAGGTGAGCCGCGAGCTCGCGCAGAAGGGCTGGCAGTCCGTCCTGCTTGCGGTGGCGGCCATCCTCGTCTACATCTCCTGGCGCTTCCGCCTCCGATACGCGGTCGCCGCCGTCGCCGCGATCGTCCACGATGTGGTGATCGCCCTCGGCGTCTTCGCGATTTTCCAGGTCGAAGTGAATTTGGTCACGATTGCAGCTTTCCTGACCATCGTCGGCTATTCGCTCAACGACACGATCGTCATCTTCGACCGGATCCGCGAGAACCTGAAGGCCGAGCGCCGCCGTCCGATCTTCGAGATCATCAATCACAGCGTGAACCAATCGCTCAGCCGAACGCTCAACACGTCAATCACGACATTCATTCCAGTCATCATCCTCTTCCTGTTCGGCGGGAGCGTCCTGCGCGGCTTCTCGCTCGCGCTGTTCATCGGCGTCATCGTCGGTACCTACTCGTCGATGTACGTCGCCAACCCGATCCTCTACGCCTGGAGTGGGCGGGCCGACCGGTCTAAGAAGGGCAGATGAGGTCAATTCTCCGGGACGGGAGAGAGTGGAAACTCGCTCCCGAGCCGGATGCGTTGCTCGTCGGCGAGATTCGCAGCCAACTCGGTTGCGCCCGCCCGTTCGCCGTCCTGCTCGCCCGCCGCGGCGGACCCGCCTGGAGGCGCATGATCGACCCCGGCGCACATGCGCCGCATTCCCCGTTTCTCTTCACCGACATGGAACGGGCAATCGACCGAGTGCTCCGGGCGATCGAGCGCGGGGAACGGATCTTCATCCACGGCGACTTCGACGTAGACGGTCTGACCGGGGCTGCCATCCTCTATCGAGGCCTTCGCCCCCTCCTCGGACAGAACAAGCTCAAGGTCGATGTGGGAGATCGGACCAGCGGCCATGGGATGTCAAGACCATTCGTCCTGCGGGCGATCGAGGAGGAGTTCGGCCTCGTGGTCACCGCCGACTGCGGCATCTCAAACCTGGAAGAGATTGCAGCGCTGAACGCAGCCGGGATCGACACCATCGTCACCGACCACCACGTCCCGCCGACCCCGCTGCCCGACGCGCTGGCGATCATCGATGCGCATCGCGAAGGGGAGACCTACCCGAACCACGACCTCGCCGGCGTCGGAGTAGCCTACAAGCTCGTCTGCGGCCTCTACGAACGGCTCGGACGGCCGACGCCGTCCCACCTGCTCGATCTGGTCGCGCTGGGGACGATCGCCGATCTCGTTCCTCTCTCCTGCGGCGCGGAGAGCGAGAACCGCGCGTTCGTCCGCGAGGCGTTCGAGCGAATCGGGAGAGGAGAAGGGTCCTCCCAGGGACTGCGCGTGTTGCTCGACAAGCTCGCGATCAACCCGAAGAAAATCAGCACCTCCGACATCGGCTACCTCGTTGCGCCCAAACTCAACGCGGCGAACCGCGCCGGAGATCCGAAGGTCGCCTTCCTCCTCTTGATCACCGAGATCCCCGATCAAGCCGAGTATCTCGCCGAGATCCTCCTCGACTACAACCGTGATCGGGAGATCGCGCAGAACGACCTCATCGCCCAAGCGGAGGAGACTCTGCGCGATGAGCAGCTCAACCCGCAAGAGGATGGGCTCGTCTTCGTCGCCGGCAGGTACTGGAACGAGGGGATCCTCGGTCTCGTCGCCTCGAACCTCGCGGAGCGGTTCCGGGTCCCGGCGATCGTCGTCTCCCGCGGGGACCGCATCAGCCGGGGATCCTGCCGCAGCGTCGGGGGATTCGACATCAGCGCCTGCCTGGGAGCGACGAACGACCTCCTGATCCAGCACGGCGGGCACCGGATGGCGGCCGGATTCGCGGTCGCTAACGAGCAGCTGGCGAGGCTCGAGGAGCGCCTGTATGCGTACGTCGCCGCGCACCGCGACGAACTGACGAGCCTCGCCCCGGAGGAGATCGATGCGCGGGTCTCGATCGCCGAGATCGACACGCGGTTTCACAACGATGTGACCTCCCTCGGGCCGTTCGGCCCCGGAAACCCGCGACCTCGTTTCCTCTTCCCATCATGCACCTTCTCCGACCTCACGCTCGTCGGAAGCCGCAGGCAGCACCTCAAGGGCCAGGTTGTGCAAGAGGGCACGTCCCTTCAGATCATCGCCTTCCGGATGGGGAAGCATCTCGACGCGTTCGAGCGAGCCGGACAGGCAAGCCTCGTCGGCCACGCCGGGTTCGACGACTGGCGCGGGTGTGTGCAGATCCAGGGGATCGACCTCGTCACGGGGATCGCTTAGCGATCCCCATGGCGCAAAGGTGCGTGCAGATCCAGGATATCGCCCACCCTGCCGGAATCAATCAGCCATCCCCGTGACGCGTGAGAGGCTCCTTCGCAGAGACGCGCGCTCACTTCCCGACGCAGAAGCGGGAGAAGATCCCCTCGAGAATCGATTCTCCAACGTCGATCCCCTGGAGCTCCCCTGCGGTTCGGTAGGCGAGGCGAAGGTCCTCGGCGACCATGTCCACCGACTGCCTGCTGCGGGCCGTGTCGGCTGCGGCGTGCAGCGCGCGCGCAACACGTCGGATCAAGTCGTGTTCCCACGCGTCGAGGAGGAGCACTGAGTTGCGTGTCGGCAGCGCGCCGCCGATGAGCAGCCGCAGGATCGTCCCGCGGAGATCGTCGATCCCTTCCCCTCCCCTCGCCGACACCTCGAGCCGCCCGTCCCAAGAGGCATCGGGGACCGGACCCAGCCGGTCCGGCAGATCCGCCTTGTTCAGGATGAGGATCGACGGGACGCTCCACGATCGCGCAAGGACCTCCCGATCCTCATCGGCGAGCGGCTCGCTGCGGTCGAGGAGGCAGAGCACGAGATCGGAGCGGTCGATCGCCCGGCGCGTCCGGCGGATCCCCTCCGCTTCGACCGCATCGCCGGGCGCTCGCAGCCCCGCGGTGTCGATCCAGCGGACAGGAATCCCCTCGAGCGACGCGTCCTCCTCGACCGTGTCGCGCGTTGTACCCGGAATCGGCGTCACAATGGCCCGTTCCTCCGCGAGCAGCGCGTTCAAGAGCGTCGACTTCCCGACGTTCGGACGGCCGACGATCGCCACCGTCAGCCCCTCGCGGAGGACCCTGCCTTGTGCGCACTGCGCCAGCATCCGCTCGATGTCCCGGCAGAGGCGGTCGATCCTCGGCAGGATCGCCTCCACGTCCACGTCGAGATCGGGGTAGTCGATCTCCACTTCCAGGTCGGCGAGCAAGTCGGCGAGTGATCCCCGCAGCCGGGCCAGCGCGTCCGAGAACCGGCCCCCCAGCCGGTCGACCGCCGCCTCGAGGCCGAGGACGGTCCGCGCGTGGACGATGTCGAGGACCGCCTTCGCCTGGTCGAGCGAGATCCGTCCGTTCAGGTACGCGCGCTTCGTGAACTCCCCGCGCTCCGCCAGGCGCGCCCCCCGCGCAAGGACGAGGTCGAGGACAGCGCGCGTCGCGACGACCCCCCCGTGGCAGTTCACCTCCACGACGTCTTCCCGTGTGTAGGTCCGCGGCGCCCGCATCACCGACACGAGCACCTCGTCAATCGATCGCCCGTTGACCTCGATCCGCCCATGGTGGAGGGTGTGCGTCGGGGCGCAACCGAGCGATCGGAGCCGCGACGAGGACGACCGAAAGACGCCGCACACAATCTGAACCGCATCGGGGCCGGTCAGCCGGACGATCCCGATCCCCCCCTCCCCGATCGGAGTGGAGATCGCAGCGATCGTGTCTCCGTCCATCACGCCCCGTCGGGTTCGATGATCACACGGCGCTCGTCGCCATCCCCGACGCTGAACGTCTTCACCCCCGGCACGTTGGCCAGTGCGACATGGATCGTTCGACGCTCATGAGGCGGCATCGCGTTCAGTCGAACCCGCTTCCGGTCACGGCGCACCTCCTCCGCCTTGGCCAGAGCGAACCGGATCAACTCCCCACGCCGTCGTTTCATCGCCCCGTTGACGTCCAAAACGATCTCGATGTCCTCCCCGGACTTCCTGCGGATCGCCCCGCGGAGCAGGTATTCGAGCGCCGTCACGACGGAACGCTCCTCGGGCAGGGAGAACATGCTCCCCTCGAGGTTGACGTACAACCCCCCCTCGGGAGCCGCCGGCTCCACCTCGAAGGTCGCTTCCTCCTCGAGGATCGCCAAAAGCTGTCGGAGGTAGGCTTCAACCTCCTGCTGAAGCGCCTTCGTCTCCATCGTCCGCCGCCTCCGTCTCGTCGCCCTCTTCTCCGGGAGAGATCGAGACCGTTTCGCCTCGAGCCCTTGCCATCTCCCAGTTCACGAACGCCTGCTGCCCGACCTGCGCCGCGGTCGTCAACAGGTAGTAGAGCCACAACCCCGCAGGAAATCTCCAAAGGAGGATCCCCATCAGCACCGGGAAGAAGTACCCCATGTACTTCTGGATTCCCTTCGCGTCCCCGGTCGGCATCGGGGTCATGTATTTCTGCTGCACGATCATGATCAACGTCGTCAGAACGACGAGGATGAAGTAGGGGTCGTAGAGGCTCAGGTCCGGGATCCACAGGAAGCTGGGCGAGAGGTGGATCTGCTCGCTTGCGTAGAGCATCGCGCGCCAGATAACGAAGATGATCGGCAGCTGGATCAGCATCGGAAGGCACCCACCCATCGGGTTCACGCCCTCCTTCTTGTACACCTCAAGGACCTTCTGCTGCATCAGCTGCCGATCGTCCTTGTAGCGCTCTTGGATCCGCTTCAGTCGCGGCTGGATCTGCTGCATCCGCGCCATCGAGTGGTACTGCTTGCGCATCAACGGGAACAGAACGACGCGACTCAACAGCGTGAACAGGATGATCGCCCAGCCGTAGTTGCCCGTGTATCGATAGAGGATGTTGAGGAACTGGATCACAAGCGCCATCGCCCGCGCGCCGATTCCCGGCGCATCGAGCGCGTCGATCCCGACCGCCTCCATCAGCAGGAACCGCCGCCGCCCGCCGTACGTCGTGAAGCGATACGTCGACCTGCCTTCCGGCGTCGGCAGCCTCACGCCGAACCGCCACCCCCCCGACTCGGTCGCCTCCGAGAACGGGACCACCGAAGTGCCTTCCCCCGGGATCAGGAAGAAGACGACCTCCTTGTCGATCAGGCCGAGGCCGCCGAACGAGAAGTACGACCCGGAGGCGAGCGGCGCCGACGTCGGCTCCCCATCGAAGAGGTACTCCAGTTCACGCCCCTTCGTCTGCGGCATGTAGTTCTGCACCGTCATCGAGACCCCCGCGACCCCCTCCCGGCGAGGCTCGATCTGGATCTCGACGTCGAAGTTGTAGAGCGCGTCAGGCTCCAGCGTGAACCGCTTGATGAGAGAGTAGTCTTCCAGCTCGCCGACGAACGTGATGACGAGCGCACCGGACTCCGTCCATTCCGGCTCGGCGAGGGCATACGTCCCGTCGGAGCCCTCTCCGCGGAGGTCGAACGGGAACTCGGCGTCGACGGTATACCGGCGAGCGAACGACTTCGCGTCGGTTGTCGTCCCATGCACGAGTTCGCGGATCTGGGAGCCATAGGGGGCGAACGTCAGAAGGACGCTCTTGAGCGTTCCGCCATCCTCCGAGAACAGGTAGTTGGCGAGCGGCGTGGTCACCACCACGTCCCGCGCACCCTCCCTCTCTGCGATGTCATAGGTAATCCTCGGTTCGGTCGCGATCACCGACCCCGCGACCAGGAGCAAAACGGCACAAAGCAACCCGCATCGGACTGGCTTCATTCCCACAATGACCTCCTTGGAAGAGGGTATCGTAGCCGCCAAACGTGCGCAACCTCGTTGAACAGTGCGTTCCGGTGCGCTACACTGCTCGTTGACGATGTTCACCGGTATCGTGCAGGGTCTTGGGTTTGTTCGATCGTTGCCGGCCGGGGGGATCGAGATCGAGCTGCCCGGCGCGATGCACGACCGAATCGGCATCGGAGAGAGCGTCGCCGTGAACGGGGCCTGTCTGACGGCACGCGGGCCGATCGGGCAGTCGTTCCGAGCCGACCTCTCGAGGCAGACGCAGTCGGGAACGACGCTCGGTGCGCTCCGTATCGGAACGCGCGTCAACCTCGAACTCCCGCTGCGACCGAGCGACCGACTCGGCGGACATCTCGTCCTCGGCCACGTCGACGCCGTCGGCAGGATCCAGGCATTGTATCGCGACGGGAACGACTCGACGTTGATCGTGTCGTACCCCACAGCGTTTTGCCGCTACGTCGTTGAAAAGGGATCGGTCGCCGTCGACGGGATCAGTCTGACCGCCTACGGGCTCGACGAGAATACGTTCCGCTGCGCCATCGTTCCCGAGACCTACGCGAGGACCACCCTCCAGGACCGGCGGGGCGGCGATCCGCTCAACCTTGAGTTCGACATCCTGGCGAAGTACGTCGAGAGGATGATGGGGCATGTTCATCACGATTGAGGAAGCGATTCGGAAGTACAGGCAAGGCGAGATGCTGATCCTCGTCGACGACGAGACCCGGGAGAATGAGGGGGATCTCGTCATCGCCGCCGAGCATGTCTCGGCAAGCGCGATCAACTTCATGGTCACGCACGGTCGCGGCCTCGTCTGCGCGCCAATCACCGAGGACCGCGCGCGAACCCTCGGCCTCGCGCCGATGTGTCCAGAAAACACCGCGCTGCACGGGACGCACTTCGCTGTGTCCGTCGACGCGAGGGAGGACATCACAACAGGCATCTCGGCGTTCGACCGCACTCGGACGATCCAGCTTCTGATCAACGATGCGACGCGTCCCAACGATCTTGCCCTTCCCGGCCACGTCTTCCCGCTGATCGCGCGGAACGGAGGGGTCCTCCGCCGCGCCGGCCACACCGAGGCGACCGTGGACCTCGCCCGCCTCGCCGGGCTGAAGCCCGCGGCGGTGCTCTGCGAGATCTTGAACGAAGACGGAACGATGGCCAGATTGCCCGAGCTCGAGGCCTTCGGGGAGAAGCACGTCCTCTCGATCGTCAACATCGCCGACTTGATCGCCTACCGCAAACGGACCGAGCGGCTGATCGAGCGGGTCGCCGAGGCCGAGCTGCCGACCCGCTTCGGGGCATTCCGCATCATCAGCTACACGAGCGCGATCGAAGACGAAGAGCATCTGGCGCTCGTGATGGGCGAGGTCGTCGGCGCGGAGAACGTGCTCGTCCGTGTCCATTCGGAGTGCCTCACGGGAGACGTCTTCGGATCGTACCGTTGCGACTGCGGCGATCAGCTCCACCACGCCCTGGGGCGGATCCGGGACGAGGGGCGCGGCGTGTTGGTCTACATGCGCCAGGAGGGACGCGGGATCGGCCTGAAGAACAAGGTTTGCGCCTACCGGCTCCAGGATCAGGGGCTCGACACGGTGGAGGCAAACGAGCGGCTCGGCTTCGGCCCGGACCTGCGAGACTACGGCATCGGCGCCCAGATCCTCTGCGATCTCGGCCTCTCCACGATTCGCCTCCTGACGAACAACCCGAGGAAGATCATCGGCCTCTCCGGCTACGGCCTGACCATCGTCGAACAGGTGCCGATCGAGATCCCCCCCAATCCGTTCAACCGGCAGTACCTCAGGACGAAGAAGGAGAAGCTCGGACATCGACTGAAGGAAGTCTGACATCGTGGGAATGCGATACAATCGCAGAACCCCACCGACGGCGTAGGGCCCGGCCGCGGGGAGCTGCGCGTCTCGGATCCGCGAGGAGGCATCCATGGGAGCAACGTACGAAGGGAAGCTCGACGGAACCGGCCTACGCGTCGGCATCGTCGTCAGCCGGTACAACAGCCTGATCACCGAGCGGCTGCTTGAAGGGGCGCGCGATCGACTCCATCGCTCGAACGTCGCGGACGACGCAGTCGACGTCTGCCGCGTCCCCGGCGCGTTCGAGGTGCCGCGGGCGTCGAAAGCGATGGCCGACACGGGCCGCTACGACGGGATCGTCGCCCTCGCCGCCGTCCTCCGCGGCGCGACGCCGCACTTCGAGTACGTCGCGGCCGAGGTGAGCAAGGGGCTCGCGCAGCTTAATCTGGAGTCGCCGGTCCCCGTAGCGTTCGGCGTGATCACCGCCGACACGATTGACCAAGCGATCGAGCGCGCGGGCACCAAAGCCGGGAACAAGGGGGCTCAGGCCGCCGAGAGCCTGATCGAGATGGTCAACGTCCTGCGCGAGCTGGCATGAGCTACGAGCCGGTACGCGGGATGAACGACGTCCTCCCCGACGAGCTTGGCTGGTGGCGGCTGGTCGAGGACGCGATCCACGAGGTCGCGCGCTGGTACAACTACCGCGAGATCCGTTTCCCGATCGTCGAGCATACCGACCTGTTTACCCGAGGAATCGGCGAGGGGACCGAAGTCGTCACCAAGCAGATGTTCACCTTTGCCGACCAAGGGGGACGCAGTTTGACGCTCCGCCCCGAGGCGACCGCGTCGGTCGCGCGGGCCTACCTGACCCACGGCATGCAGAGCAACGCGCCGTTCCAGAAGCTCTACTACCTCGGGCCGATGTTCCGCTACGAGAAACCGCAGAAGGGACGCTACCGGCAGTTCCACCAGTTCGGCATCGAGGCGATCGGCTCGCTCGACCCGAGCCTCGACGTCGAGGTCATCGCGTTCGCGTGGACATTGATGCATCGGCTGGAGATCAGCGGCCTGTCGCTCCGCCTGAACTCGATCGGCTGTCCGGGCGACCGGGCGGCCTACCACGCGGCGTTGCGCGCCCACTTTGCCGACACGATCGGCTCGATGTGCAGCGACTGCCGGCGCCGCTACGAGGAGAACCCGCTGCGCATCCTCGACTGCAAGGAGCCGACCTGCCGGCCGCACATCGACCGCGCCCCCGGGCCGGCGGACCATCTGTGCGCCGAGTGCGCCGCGCACTTCGCTGAAGTCCGGACGCTGCTCGACCGGCTCGGGCTCTCCTACGAGATCGACCCGCACCTCGTCCGCGGCCTCGACTACTACACGCGGACGGTCTTCGAGCTCGTCTCCGTCGACCTCGGTGCGCAGGCCTCGCTGCTCGGCGGAGGGCGGTACGACGGACTCATCGAAGCGCTCGGCGGCCCGCCGACCCCCGGGGTCGGGTTCGCCTGCGGGACCGAACGGCTTGTGCTCGTGCTCCGAGAGCGGGGGACGGCGTTTCCCCCTGCGCGGCTCGAGCTCTTTCTCGCCTCAGTCGGTCCGGACGGTCGCCGGTCCGCGTTCGAGCTGTGCGAACGCCTCCGCCGTGCAGGTCTCTCCGTCGAGGTCGACCACCGCGGACGCGCCTTGCGAAAGCAGCTCTCCCTCGCGAACCAGCTTCACGCCCGTCACCTGATCGTCCTCGGCGAGGACGAGGTGCGCACGTCGCGCGTCGCGCTCAAGGAGATGGACTCCGGCCAAGAGCAAGAGATCGAGCTGTCCGCTCCGGCGATCGTCCAAGCGCTGCGCGGCCGGTCCCACGACGAGTGCGCCTCTCAGCGCCGCGAAGGAGCTTGAGATGGAACTCAGACTGATCTCAATCGAGAATCCCGAGGGGCTTAACCTGATCCTCGGCCAGTCGCACTTCGTCAAGACGGTCGAGGACCTCCACGAGGCGCTGGTCACAGCCATCCCGGGGATCCAGTTCGGCCTTGCGTTTTGCGAAGCGTCCGGCGCCTGCCTCGTGCGCCACTCAGGAACGAGCGATCCGCTTGAACAGCTCGCCGTCCGCAATGCTTGCGCAATTGGTGCCGGGCACTCGTTCCTCGTCTTCCTCAAGGACGCGTTCCCGATCAACGTGATGGGGGCGGTGAAACGGGTCCCCGAGGTCTGCCGGATCTACTGCGCTACCGCGAATCCACTACAGGTCATCGTCGCAGAGACGGACCAGGGCCGGGGGATCCTCGGCGTGATTGACGGCGCAGCGCCGAAGGGCGTCGAAGACGAAGCCGGAGCCGCCTGGCGGAGGCAGTTCCTCCGCAAGATCGGATACAAAGCGTAGCCGGCGCAACCAGACCAGGAGGAGCGGCGGGTCGGCTTCCGCCGACCCGCCGTGGACAATCCCGTGCAGAAAGCCTCTCGCTCAGTACCGCCAGTCGCCGTTTCTGCCACCGCGCGAGCTGCCGCCGCGGCCACCACCGGGCTTTCCGCCGCGGCTGCCGCCGGCACCACCTCCGCCGCTTCGCGGCGGACGGCGCTTCCGATTGCAGTCGCTGCAGTAGACCGGCCGGTCGGACGATGGTTCGAACGGAAGCTCCTCGATTGCTTTTCCGCAGTCGGCGCACTTCAGGTCCAGATGACGCACGTCGACCATCCTTCGTTCTCCAAAAGCCATTCCCTCTCCTTTTGCGGTCCCGGTCCGTCAAGCACCGACTGCCCAAGGCGGTATCCGCAAGGAGAGACGTTACCCCAATTCGCGCAGGAAAGGAAGCCACCACGAGAACGTTGACCGACGCGAGCGAATGGGACAGGATTTCCTGACAGCGACGCTGTTCCACCTTGTAAGGGAGCCGCAATCCGAGACGGAGGGGACGCAGGCACGATGACACCGACCAGGAGGCCCTACGCACCCGACCCCGACTTCCTGCGGATCCGCGGCTTCCTCAACGAGACGTACGCAGCGTTCCCAAGGCCGTTCAACTGCGGTCCGGAGCGCTGGAACGACGCGCGCCATTTCATCGCTCCCATGATCGGGGGCTACGGAAGGGACGCGGATCGGGAAGCGCCGGCGCGCGCCTCGATCGCGCGATGGGAGTAGCAAATCGGCATTTGGTAGGACGAAGACGGAGCCATCGCCGGCGTGACCTGCATCGAGCACCCCGAGCACGTCGCCCTGTTCGAGACAATGGTCGCCTTCGGTGAGACGCGCTACGCACACCCCGAATCGACCCGCGTCTAGCCGTGGGTCTGCGAAGACGACGCCGATCTGATCTCCGTCCTCGTCGCGCGGCGGTATGAGCAGAAGATCGAACAGGTTTCGCATCCCCTCGAGCACACGATCAACGCGCTGCCGCCGCTCGAGCTTCCCGTGGGTTCCGCCTGGTGTCGATGGCCGAGGAGAAGGACGTCGACCGACGCCGTGAGGTCTTCGGTCGCGCGTTCAACCATGAGGATCCGCGCGAGTGGCCGTCCGCGGGCGCCGGACGGGACACATGCCGCGTGCTGCATCGTGTGGTTCGACCCGGTCAACCGGATCGAACACCTCGAGCCGCTCGGCACGCATCCGGACCACCGCCGCAGGGACCTGGCGAGGCAAATCCAGTTCGAGGGCATGCGCCCCCTGAAAGCGCTCGGCGCGACGCGGATGCCGATGATCGGCGGGTTCGACCCGTTCTATCTTGCCACCGGGTTCGAGAAGCGGCGCGCGCCGCATCCATGGGCCATGCAGCTCTACCCCGATCCCGGACATCCCGCGGCCGCGGCTCCCCTCGGCGTGGAGGAGCAGCGCCGCTACAATCCCGCCATGAGTTCAAGGCCGCCTCGATTGGAGACTGATCGCCTGATCGTGCGGCGGTTCGAGCCGCAAGATGTCCCGGATATCCTTGCCTACTCGGAGCACGAGGCCGGCGATCGTTTCCGAGCGCGCAACATCGATTGGG
>Ga0068714_10002460_pt1 | contig 23877 bp, 19 predicted proteins | sample MTBNYHSulfiMetaG_FD_62988 | JGI IMG/M metagenome (GOLD analysis project Ga0068714, IMG submission 62988) | Enrichment culture microbial communities from rom New York Harbor, USA that are MTBE-degrading - MTBE-NYH (New York Harbor Sulfidogenic)... | ecosystem: Environmental > Aquatic > Marine >... | reverse complement strand
GGACCTTGAGGGCGTTGGGGGACGCGGGGTACGTGTAGAGCTTCATGGTACCTCCCGCGGGAGGTCAACCCGTGGCGGACGTTCCGGATTCCAGCAACCGTGCGGGAAGGGAAGCGGCGGCGTCCAGGGCCACCCCCACCGCGTTCGTTTCCAGCTCGGCGGTCGCCGCCGGCTCGAGCAGCCCGTGCTCGTCGCCGATGACGGCGAGCAGCGCGCCGCAGCGGACGACGCCGGCCGGAGACGGACGCACCCCGATCGGTGCGACCTCCCGCGAGTGGACAGATCCCAGGACGAACAGCTGCGCGCACTCCATCTCGCTGGCGAGGACGCCGAGCGCGGCGAGCTCGTCGACGTACGCCCGATTCGCAGCCGATCGGGGGCCGACCCCGAACTCCCGGGCGAACAGGGAGTCCTTGCTGTGGACGACCCCACGATAGGTGTGCTCGCCCAGGCCGCGGCGGAGGGCCGCGTCCTCGAGGGCGCGAACCCACTCGGGGTCGGCGGTCGCCGGGAACTCACGGCAGGCGTAGCGCTCCGAGCAGCCCTCGTCGCGGACCGCGGCGGTGGCCACCACCAGGCTCCCGGCACGAACCGACGCCGGCTGGAGCGAGCCGGAGGTGCCGAGGCGCAGCAGGAGCCGCGCGCCGAGGGTGATGAGCTCGGTGACGATGATGTCGACGCTGGGGCAGCCCATGCCGGTGGCCACGACCCCCACCTCCACCGGCCCGGCCGGTCCGTCGAGCTGCCCCAAGTAGGCGTTGTGCTGGCGCTCCGACGGTACGGTGACGAGGCCTCGAAAGCGCTCGCCGATGCGGCGGGCGCGGCCGTCGGAGCCGGGGAGCAGGAACACCCGGCCGAGCCCTCCGTTGCCGGTCACGTGCTCCGGGCCGATGGCGAGGTGGCGGGGGATGCCGTGGTGCATGGTGGTCACTCCAGGTTGTGCTCGAGGGTGGCGACGCGCTCCTCGGCGAGGGCGGCCAGCGCCGCGGGGGAGACGGAGCCGGCGAGGCTCGCGAGGTGGGCCTGGTGAGCGTGCCAGAGCGTCTCCAGCTCGTCGTCGCCGACCCCGCGCCACGTCTCGCGCGCGTGGGCGCGCAGCGTCTCGAGGCTGCGCAAGTGGGGCGCGGGCCACCGTTCGGCTATCGCCTCGGCCAGGGTGAGACCGCCGGCGGCGTGGCGTGCGAGGCCGCGCCAGTAGTCGGCCACGTCCTCGACGTAGGTGGGGATGTCGAAGGCGCGGGAGCCGGCGTCGTAGATGACGCAGCGCTCCAGCACGGCCGCAGGGACCTCGAGCTGCGCCACCTCCAGCTCGGGGGCGAGGAGAGCGCCGAGACGGATGAGGTCGGTGCCGGGGATGGCGAGGCGCAGGTCGGTGCGGCTGTCCACCAGCCGGAACTTGCCGTCGAGGTACACGGCGTGGCTGCCCAGGTAGCCCGGGAAGGCCTCGCGGAGCCTCGCGTCGAACGCGGCGAGCACCTTCTCCAGCTTGTGGCAGCCGATGGTGAAGAACACCAGTCCGCGGATCGACGAGCCGATCCTGAGCAGGTGATCGAGGAGCACCTCGAGGCCGTTGGCGACGGTCACCCCGGTGGCGACCACGTCCGCCGCCAGCAGCAGTGCCCCCGGCGGGATCATCAGCTTGCGGTACATGTCCTCGTGGACGGCCCAGCGCCCCTCGACCCTGTAGCGCTGCGAGCTCATGAAGGCGGAGGCGTGGGCGTTCCAGCCGTAGGCGTCGTGGAGCGCGTTGCGGAGGTCGAAGTTGAGGCCCCCGCGCAGGAAGTGGAGAACGCAGACCCGGGTGGGGGTCTGAGCCTCGAGGAGGTGTCGGAAGGGAGCGCTGATGAGGGCTGCGGCCATGGCGCGGCGCAGGGCGCTGGTGTACTCGCAGCCGAGCAGCTCGGGCCGGTTGCAGATCTCCCGGCTCCACGGGGTGGTCACCACCCACCGGGAGACCTCGGTCTGGTGGTCGCCGCCGATGGCGTACCAGGACGCGTCCGCCGAGCGCGAAAAACGGGTGAGGTGCTGCACCGTGGCTCCACCGGAATCGTAGGTGGCCGGGTCGTCAACCGCAAGGGCCGCCTTGGTGCAGATGGGGGGTCAGGAGGTTCGGCGAGGGGTCGAATCGAGATGAAGCCACAATGAGTCTAGCCCGCGGAGTCTCCACCCCGGTCACGGACCTCGAACCCGTGCCCGACTCCACGCTCGAGGATGGAACCGGCTCTCTGTCCGCCGGCACTACCAGAAGTACCAGACACCGAGGGCGGTCTGGTTGCGGCGCATCGTGTTCGAGAGCTCGCCGGCGTCGACGGTGCGGTCGACCCATCGATAGCCGAGCGACAGCGCCCACTTCGGGTCGAGCAGGAACCCCACCTGCGCGGTGAGGTCTGTCAGCCCGACGTCGGAGTCCGACCACCAGTTGACGGAGGACCACGCCAGCCAGCGACGGCCGAGCGCGGCGCTCAGCCGGGCGGACACCAGGGGACGCACCACGACCTCCCCCGCCGACAGCGTCTCGCGGTCGGTCTCGAGGCGGAACGACGTGTCGAACACCGCCAGCGACCCCCCGACCACCACCTGCACCCTCGGACGCCGGAGGGCGACAAGGCCCGCCCCGACGCGGTAGTCGTAGCCGATGTACCGGCTGCGGACCGCGGTGCCGGCCGGAATCAGCTCGCCCCCGAACGAGATGTCCTCGTCGAGCAGGTAGGACTCACGGACCTCGAACGGGGCGAAGCCTCCGAACAGACCGAGGTTCACTCTTGGCGAGATCCAGGCGGCGCTGACGAAGGCGGTGGTGGTCGGGTTGTTCTCGCTGTCGAACCGAAAGTCAATGCTGGCTGGATCCTCACCGAGCTCGAGGTCGTTGCGAATCACGTCGGCGCCGCCGAGCTCCCACAGGAAGAACCGCCTCGGGACCGAGGTCTCTGGCCAAGCGACGGGCGGGGCGGGCGTCACCGTGGGGTCGACGACCACCTGGACCCCGGCGCCGCCACGGGTTGCAAACAGCGCCATCTGCACCCGCTCGTCGATCGGGTCCGACCACAACCAGTTCGAGATCAGCCCGACCGCGGCGCCCGACACCACGTCGTCGGCGAAGTGGTTCTGGCCGACGACGCGGCTGATGCCGGTGTACAGGGCGAGCACCGACGCCGGAGCGCCCCACTTCGGCCCGTATCGACGCCACAGGAACGCCGCCCCCGTCACTGACGCGGCGGTGTGGCCGGAGGGAAAGGAGTTGTCGGCCGTGTCGTCCGGCCGGGTCTTGTCGACGATCTCCTTGACACCGTGGGTCAGCACGAACGCCGTTCCCGAAGCCAGCCCCAGCTGGCGCAGGCCCTCCCAGTCCCGGGCGCCGATCGTGAAGCCGAGCGCCGTGACCCCCGGGATCAGCTGGGTGACGTCTCCGAGCGACCGGATGTCGTCGGTGTCGGCAAGCGCGAGGTAGCCACCCAGACCGAGCGCCAGCCCCCCGGTCAGCCACCGGCTGGTGCGGTCGAACCCGCCGACCGGCCATGAGCTGGGGGGGACCGTCCGAGCCGAGCCGCCAGAGTCGGCCTCGCCCGGCGAGATCGCCAGCGCGACCCCAGAAGGTGAGGGCATGGCCAGGAGCGTCGAGGACCCCGACGCCTCCGAGCCAGAAGCCAGGCCCTGGTCGACGACCGCCTCCAGCGCCGGACGGATCGAGAAGGCCCGACCGTTGTCCTGGGAAATGTCTTCGGCCACGGCAGCCGCTGCCGCTGCCAATGTCACGAGGGCCAGCACCGCGACAACGCCGCTTCGAAGCCAGATCGTCACCCCAGAACCCTCCCTCCTCTCCTTTTAGAACGTGAAAACCGCGAAAACACCGACGGTGTTGAAGCGATAGGTGACCCCGAGCTTTTCGTCGCCCTCGTCCGACCGGTACTCGACATCGGAGCCGCCGAGGCCCAGGCCGAGGGCAAAGAGGTCGGTGATCGAGTGCTCGATGCTGAACTCGGTCTCGATGACCCGCCCTCGAGAGTCCCCTACGGACAGGTCGATCAGGTCGGCCTGGAAACGGGTGATCCAGCGCGCTGAGAGCGCGTAGTCGAGGAAGAACCCCACCACCGGCACCGGGGCGATCACGTCCGCCCCTTCCGACACGCCCTCGACCCACTCCTCCCCGGTGTCGCCCTCGAGCCGCGCCTCACCCGACAGCGTGAGACCGATATCGAAGGTGCTCAGCCCGGCCAGGAAGCCCGCGTTCAGCCGGTCGCTCTCCGAGAAGTCATACCGGTAGGTGAGCTTGTAGATCCGCATGTCGAGCTCGCTGGACACCGTGGCGTTCGCTCGATAGACGTAGTCGCCCCACTCGATCTCGTCGTCGATGACCCGGGATGCGGTGCGGCGCAGGTCGGTTGCGCTGAGGCCCAACGAGTGCCTTTGGTTGAAGCGGTACGTGGCGCCGACGACATAGGTGTTCGTCTGCTCGTCCAGACCGAGCGCGTCCTCGAGGATGATCACCGCGCCTCCGAGACCTTGCGGAGACCACGCGGCGCTGGTGTCGAAGCTCGTCAGGTTACCTCCCACGAACACCCGCCAGGTCGAGGTCAGCGCCGGCGTGGTGATGTCACGCCGTGCCGTGCCGGCACCGTCGTCGGCCGTCGTCGCCAGTGAAACGAGAAGCACCTGAGCGCAGCACAGGCCGACGAGCACGATGTGGCGGCGACCGCGCGGTCGACGCGAAGGCCACGGCTCCTCGCGAGACCACCTCCCGCGAAGCGTGGATTCACGAACGAAGTTGCTGCTGCGCATGGCTCCCCCTCTCCGATCGGGACCCCTCCCGTCGCCGGGTCCTTGACCTCAGTTGTTGCAGAAGATGTCCATCTTCCGCTTGGCAACGTCGAACTGCTCGGCGGTCTCGGCCGCCAGCAGCGCCTCCTTGGCCGCGAAGCACTCGGCCGCCTCCTCCTGGAGCTCCTCCTGGACGTCGGGGCTCGACATCACCGACGCGGCCTCGGGCGCGCACGCGGCACGATCCGCCCGGCGGACGTTGGCCTGACCGTTGACCTCCTCGACCGCGACACAGTCGCCCTGACGGATCTCGGTCTGGTCCGAGACGACCTGGATCAGGCGGCCGCCGCCGAGATCGACGGTGTAGACCTTGCCCTTCAGGTCGCCCTCGCGGGCCCGGGCGATGGCGCCGCCCGCGACCGCGCCGGCCGCGGCGCGACCCCACTTGGTCGTCGAAGACCGCTTGTCGCCGGTGGTGTGGTAGGCGAGCATCCCCCCCACCAGCGCGCCGGCGGGCGCGTTCTGGGACTTCAGGTTGATGTCCTCGACCTTGACCACCGTGCCGACCGAGATCGAGGCGTTCTGGCCGGGCCGCTGGGCCACGGCGAACGGGGCGGTGAGCAGGGCCATGGCGACGAATGTTGTGAGCCGACGAATCATGACGCGAACCTCCCTTGCTTGTGGTCTGAACGCCGCACTCGAGCGGCGAGACGTCCTCTGTTCGTAACGAGATTCAAGGTCACGGCACCTCCCACTCGATGAAGTCGAGCCGGTCGATGGGAACCCGGTCCTCGCTCAGGAACAGCACGACCCGAAGCCCGTCGGTGAAGTAGGGGTCACCGGTGAGGTTGCCGCGCGGCACCTCGATCGGCGCGGCGCCGACGCCGGTGACGAAGGCGAACGCGGCCACCCCCTGGGCGTAGATCAGCTCCTGGAGCAGGCAGCTCCGGGTCTCGTCCACGTCGGGGTCGATCTTGTGGGTGGAGATGGTGGGGGACTTGGTGGTGAACCGCACGCCGATGTCGCGGCTGATCTGGCCGAGCCACACATGCTCACCGTTGCAGGTGACCGGAGCCAGCCACAACCTGAGGTGGTTGCGCTCGTCCACGGTGGCCCGCGCCTTCTGCAGCGCGATGTCCTGTGGCCGCCCCCACACGTACAGCGGGCTGATCGGCGAGTACAGGTAGCGGCGGCGGAGCACCGACGAGACCATCGTCTTCCACACCGAGGACGCGCTCATGGTCTCCGTCACGTGCCACCCCGCCCGCACGAACGCCGGCCACACGGCCTCGTTCGAGCCCACCACGACGATGTTGAGCGGGTCCCCCAGCCTGCTCCCCTTCTGGTTGGTGACCGTCGCCGGCTGCCGTTCGAGCCAGCGCCGAAGCCGGTCCAGGTCCAGGTCCTCGAAGCCGGGGTAGAGGCTCTCGAAGTCGACCTGCTGGTAATCGGTGTCGAGTGCCGGGACCTTCACCAGGAAGTCGAAGCTGAGCACGTCCTGGTGATCCCCCACCAGCTCGACGAGCACGTGCCTGGCGCCGAGGGTCTGGTTGACGAAGGCGTAGCCGGAGATGGTCCGGCCCGCCGGAACCCGGAGCGGCATCGCCCGCTCATGAAGGGCCCTCTCCATGTCCCTGCGGGCGTCCCTGGTGTAGCGCCTGCGACCCATCCAGGCCACCTCGAGCGGGGAGTAGTAGTCCTGGTCCAGGGCGTGGGGCATGAACCAGTAGTCGTACCCGCTGCCGTTCGCCACCTCCACCCACACCGCCTGAATGCCCTTCTTCCCGGCCTTGAACCCGAACAGCTCGCGCGCCTCCGAGGGCGTCGGCACCGCCACCGTGACCGTGACCCCGTCCCGCGTCTCGGACACCGCGCGGTCGACGAAGCCGACGTCGGCTGCCGTGGCAGGCCGGTACGCGGTGCGGGTCGCGCAGCCGCTCGAGGCGATCACGGCCACGCCGAGCGCTGCGATCCACGCGTGTCGCGCTGCTGCTCCCACGGCATCACCTCCAACGGCTCGTTCGTGCACGGTGATCCTCGTGCCTGCTCAGGTGGTCTTCAGCGGCGGATTCAACGTGCCGACGCTCCCCCAACTACTTGCCCGGCTCGTCCTCCTCTTCGGCCTCGGGGGCGTCGGCCGGCCGGATGGTCAGCTTGGCGCCGCCGAAGCCCAGCTGCACGCCGGTGCCGGTGCCGACTAACGTGAGCGAGATGTCCCCCTTGGTGACCACGCTCGCCGATGCCGCCTTGCCCGCCGCCGCAGTGGCGCCGGCCGCGGCCCACCCGCCGTACAGCTCCGAGATGTCGCGGACCTCGGTGAACCGGCCGGTGGCGTTGCGCACCGCGGTCTTGCCGGCGGTGATCCCCCCGCCCGTCAGCTTGAGCTTGACCTTGGCGGTCTGACCGTTGTCGCAGGTGATGACACCTTGACCCTTGCCGGTCGAGTACAGGGCTGACCAGCCCTTGAGGTCGAAGGTCATGGTGCACAGGGTGAGGCCCTGGCCTCCCTCCTCGGCTCGCGCCGCGGGCACCGCAGCGACGTGAGCGAGGATGAGAACGAGCGCGAGGTGCATCAGACGGGTCATGGTCGTGGTCCCTCCTGTCGAGGAATGTGAAGCAGCCAGAGATCTTCGGGTAGGGTGTTACCAGTGCGGGGTGTAGCCTACATCCCGCCACGCTCGCTCTTTCCGATGGCACCGACCTGCGGCACGATGCCGCACTCGCCGCGCCGACTGGCCGCCGCGACGCGACGCCTACCACGCATGGCCCACCTGGATGTACCAGACGTCCTCCTCCGGGCCCCGGGCGATGTCGGCGCCGACCCACAGGCCGAGGTCGGCGGCGAAGAGGTAGCGCACCCCGACCCCTCCGGCCCAGAGGGGATCCTGGCTCTCGAACCGGTCGATGTCCCCGTCGGTGGCGCCGCCGCCGGCAAACCCGACGACCGCCCACCGCGGCGCGATGTTCCAGCGGAGCTCCGCCTCGGCAGCGACGACCCCCTCGTCCTGGTACCGCATCGCCGGGACCCCGCGCAGCGTGATCCATGGGTAGCCCCAGAAGGGCGGATCGCCGCTCGCGGCGGCGCCCTCGAGACGCAACCCGAGGACGATGTCCGGGCTCAGCGGGTGGAACGACAGCGCCTTGAAGACCGTCTTCCAGTAGTCGAAGTCGCCCCCGAACGAGGTGTCGTGGCGCCACACGTCCAGGCGTACGAGCTGCCCCCGGCTCGGCGTGAAGGTCGTGTCGCGACTGTCGAAGAAGCCCTGGAAGGCGAGGCCGGCGTCGGTCGTCTCCCCGAGCCCGACCTCGATCGGGTCGTCGCCGCCGAGATCCAGCCTGAAGCTCGTGTCCGACCGGTTGACCTTGAGCTTCCCACCGAGGAAGAGCCGGCTCGATGAGACCCGCGCGCTCAGGCTCTGGAGCAGAAACTCCCCGCGGGAGTTGAAGCCGACGGCGCGGTCGACGAGGTAGACCGTCGCGTTGACGTTGGTCGCCATGAGCGCGCCGACGTACCGCAGCCGATCGGCACTCCACGACGCCGCGTGCACCACCCCGGCCGCCCAGGTGTCGTCCTCGGTGTAGGCGCCGAACACCGCCGTGACGTCCGGAGGATCCAGCTGCCCGTCGGACAGCTCGACCCCGGCGTCCGGCACGTCGACCCGTGTCAGCACGGTCCCCGTCTCGCGTCGCGGGTGGATCAGCACGAGCGACGCCCCGAGACCCCGCCCGATCGCCGGCTCGGTGAGGAAGATCGGCACCGGCAGCATGCGGAGCTTCGAGGAGCCGGCCTGCGCGCCGTCCGCGTCGTCGTCCGCGAAGACCCCCGGCGCAGCCAGCAGCGACGCGGTCAGCGCGACGAGCACACGGCGTCGCAGCGACCCTCGCCGCCGTCTGCCCGTCATGGATGCCGCCCCGCCCTGGTGGCGCGATCTCACCGAGTCCGCAGCAGGCATCGTCATGTCCACCTCAGAACCTGTACCCGACGGTCGTGGTGAGCTGGTCGCGGGCGCCGAACCCCGCGAGCACCACCACGTTCCAGTGCCGCCCGATGTCCTTGTAGAGACCCACGAGGAACGTGGTCTTGTCCACCGACAGGTCGATGTCGAACTCCAGGGGATCCCGCCCGGCGCCGAGGGGGATCGTCCCACGGATCGCCTGGTCCCAGTCCTGGTACTGGGCGCCGGTCTGGACGCGCAGGCCGATGTCGCCGAAGTCGTAGCCGACCAGGAAGGTCGCCACCAGGATGTCGAGCTCCGAGCTCGTCTCGTTGACGACGGTGGTCGCCCACTGCGCCGACAGGGCGCCGAACAGGCTCTCGAACTGGAACCCGGTGCTGAGCCCGAGGCCCAGCATCGTGCTCGTGGTCGTCACTGGCAGGGTCTCGTACTCCCGCAGCTCGATGCCGGTCTGCAGCCGCACGAGGGTTCGGAACGCGGGGGTGAACCGCAGCGTGACGTCCGACTCTGTCTCGACCTCGCCTGCCACCAGGTCCAGGTTGAGGAACGGCAGCACCCACACGTCGGCCCGCACCGACAGGGCCTGGGCGCGGTTCGTCGTGCCCGATCCCGCCGGGTCGACGAAGGTGACGTCGCCGCCGCCGACATCCGGGTTGTTGACCGTGACGCCGTCGATGCTCATCTCCTGTTCCTGGAGGTGGGTCACCAGGCCGATCCCGTACGGCTTCGGCAGCTCGAACCCCAGCTGCCGGACCTGGTCGCCCCACAGCGGCAGCGCGCGGCTCAGCCGGAGCTGTACCGTCCTCAGGTCCGCGAACTCCGGCGCCGCGGGCGGCGGCGACGTGCGCTCCACCCCGACGAGCTCGCCCTCGGCGTCGCGGTACTCGATCACCCGACCGGACAGGGTCAGCTCGACCCCGTCGCCGCCCCGCCGGCCGCGGACCGTGAAGGCGGTCCCGATCATCCGCTCCAGGTCGCGCTTCCAGTCGCGGTCGCTGCGCCGCGACGGCGCCGCCGCGTCGCGCACAATCCGGATGTCGAGGCCGTAGGAGGTGTACGGGTCCGACTCGAGCAGCACCCGCTCGCTGACCCTCGGCGTCCCACTGGAACGGCTGCTGTCCATGCCTGACCCCCAGGTGCCCTCAGAACCCGATCTTGAAGCCGAGCACGAAGCCCGACAGGGTCTTCTCGACGTCCAGAACATCCGCCTTGCCGTACTCCATCACCCTACGAACCCCCGCCTTCGCCGAGATGCCCACCGGCCGGTCCCCCGATCGTGCCGCAGGCCCGACCCAGGTCCGCCATGAGCTCCGGGGCGAGCGGCCAGGTTCCGGTCAGGGTCTCCAACTGATCACCACCGATCGAGACCTCTAGCCGTTCGGGCGCGAGGCGCGCCGCGCCGAGGTCGGCGCAGAGCCTCACGAGGGGGATCCAGATGAAGGTCCGGGCCGGCATGGTTCTCGTCTCGAGATCGACGGAAGCGGACCAGACCACGCCCTCCAGCGCACCGGTGTCCAGCGGCACCCGGCCTTGCTCCCCGTCAAGCGCCAGCACCGGTTCCCGGAGCCGGTGGGACGTGTCGCCGCCGGAGGCCAGGGCGGACAGCACCACGACCACGGCCTCGTCCCCTTCGAGCCAGACCCGGGGTGGCACGGCGAGGACGACGGTGTCCCGGCCCCGGGTCCGGCGCTCCGGTTTCCCGGAGGCGGCCAGTCCTTCCACCTCGCCGGCCCAGGGCACGAACCAGTCGTCGTTGTCGTCGGCCAGCAGGTCCGACCCGTCCAGGGTGACGCCGACCGCGACGTCCCGTCCCGGCTGCCCCTCGGAAGGCACCAGGATCCTCAGCCTCTCCCTCTGACCGCCCTTGAGCGGCGGCAACGGATGCTCGGTGTGACCCACCAGGGCCTCGGTACCGACCTCGACCACCTCGACCAGCAGCCGGTTCTCACCGGAGTACCCCACACCGAAGTTGGTCACCTCGACGGTGATCCGCCAGCCGTTCTTCTTCAGGTCCGCGTCGATCACCTCGGCGGCGACGACGCTGAACAGGTCGGAATCGGCCCCTGCATGGAGCTCCTCCTGGAGCTGCTTCGCCACCGCCGGCTCCACCCGCTCCTCGTAGCGCTCCTCCAGCGCGGCGCCGAGCTCGCTGCCTTCGAACTCGGGGTAGAGCTCGATCTCGACACCGTACACGGCGAGAAGGTCGCCGTCCTTGCGGTAGGTCATGGTGATGGGCGGCGGGAGCCCCTTCTCCGGGTCCCCTGGGGTGAAGTCCGACGGCACCTTCATCTCGGGAAACCGCCTCCCCCAGCCGGCGATCATCTGCTCCACCAGCAGGTGGTTCCGGGCCAGGATCTTCTTTCCCTTCCTGCCACGGATTCCCCAGGTCTTCCACCGCGGCGTGTTCAGCATGTAGAGCTCGTCCATCGTCGTGTCGTCATAGTGCTCGGTGTAGAGCTCGACGAAGCGGCGGTCCACGTCCCGCGGGTCAACGTCGGCATCGCGGCCGGTGGCCGCCCGGAAGCGCACCATGAGCTCCACCGTCTGGCGGATCATGCGACGGTTGTTCATCACGTTGGCGCCCAGGGAGTCGGGGTCCCGACCGACGACGGTGGCAGCGCCGTGGCCCATCCGTGCCCCGAACACGCCGTGGGGCTCCCAGTCGGCGGCGAAGTGGAGGAACTGCCCGAGCTCGATCAGCTGCAGCTCCGGGTCGGGCTCGGCGAGCACGCGCTCCCAGAGCTCGAGGAAGCGTGCTTCGTCTCGCTCGAACGCGTGCCAGTTCAACTTGTTGTGCGTCCTGGTGGGGTTCTTCTCCGCGTGGGTCGCCCGGTTGCGGTCGATCATCAGGTCGGCGCTGGCGATGAGATGCGCCTCGTCCCATTCGAAGCCCGCGAGCAGGGCCGAGGCGAAGCGGACGTAGTAGTGGGTGTCGCCGGCGTAGGCGCCGGCGGCGACCGGGAGCGCCAGCAGGATCAGCAGAATCGGTGCGAGGCGCCTCAGCCCCCGGTCCTGGCGCGCGGACGTTCGGAGGTCCTCCGGCGTGTCGGAATCGGCCCTGGTCGCGCGTTCGCCGCCGTCCTGCACACCGCGCACCCCCGTCATGCGGCGCCGAGACCTCGTCCCGACGCCCACCCCGCCGACGTTGCGCGATCTCGCGGCCTGCGTCGCCGGGATTCCCATGACCATTGGAGAGGTCCCTTCCTCCTCGCGTGCTTCAGAACCCGATCTTGAGTCCGAGCGCAAAGCCCGACAGGGTCTTCTCGACGTCGAGGACGTCCGCCTTGCCGTACTCCATGTCCCGATAGCGATATCCCGCGAGGACCGCGTGCTGGCGAGCGGAACCGAACCGCCAGCCGACCATGCCCTGGGCGGTCCACACCAGGTCGGTGCCGCCGGCGCTGACGTCGCCCCTGAGCGACAGCATCCACCGGGGCGAAAGCGACGCGGTGTACCGGGCGCCGACGAGGGCATCGAGGTAGCTCTCGTCGACGCGCCGCTGGTACGGGTTCGGGAGCGCTCCGATCTCGAGGCGGTAGCGCTCGTCCACCGCCAGATAGCGGGCGCCGAGCAGGAGCTCGACCCCGTTGGGTCCGCCGGCGCCCCGCCAGATGAGCCCTGCCTCGACGAGCATCTCCTCGATCTCGACGTCCAGCCGGCCGAAGCCCAGCCCACCCTCGGCGGAGTCCTCAAGCTCGATGTAGGTGATGTCGCCGAACACCCCCCAGCGCTCACCGACCCCCTCGAGGTGGAGTTGGAGGCTGGTGTCGAGCTTGTCCACCAGGTCGTCGAACTCGGTGTCGTCGCCGCCCACCTCGGAGCCGTCCAGGAGCAGCGTCTCGCTGACGTCGGTCGCCCACATGTAGGGCGTGATCGACCACTCGGTCGCGTCAGCGCCGCCGGCGGCGAGGCCGAGGACGAGGCCCGCGGCTGCAATCACTTTCAGGGAATCTGCTGTTCTTCGCATGATCGATCTCCTCCGCACGAGGTCACGGTTTCGGCAGCACGAAGTTGGCCTGCACGCGGAAACGCCAGCCGTCGGCGGCGCCGTCGGGCGAGGTCAGCCAGCGGCCGACGCCGCCCGACAGGCTGACCGGCAGGCGACCCATCATCACCAGCTTGGCGAGCGCCACGTTGACCGGCACCGACCAGGCTTTGCTCTCCCAGTTGTAGGTGGTCTCGGACTGGAACGAGAAGGTCCAGGCAGTGGCCGTCGTGTAGGCCACGAACGGCTGGACGAAGGTGTTGTCGATGTCGTCCCTGTCGTCACTGCCGGCAAAGGACCAGACGTGATTGGCGAGTGCGCCCAGGGTCCACCGCCCGCGCATGGTGAGCGCGATGGCGGTCGGCCCGGCGCCCCACTTCTCGGCCCCGAGCAGCTCGTCGGTGGCCGTGCGCAGGTAGAGGACCGGGCCGACGCCCCAGATCACGCCGTTGGTCGGCTTCTTCGGCGAGAAGAACGCACTCAGGTTGATGTCGCCCAGCCCGAACTGGGAGCCGGCGCCGGGAAACAGCTTGTCCTGGGAGATCACCGGCACGATGGTGCGGGTGATCAGGTTCCAGTCGTCGTTCAGGCTGAAGGGGTAGACCGGCTGGATGTTGGTCTGCAGCTTCCAACCCTTGTCGACCGGACCCATGTTCTGGTCGTAGTTCATCTGGACCGGGATGGTCAGCAGATCCGCGACCGGGTTGGTCAGATCCTGGGCCAGGTCCGAGCCCTCATCGGCACGGGCCGATGGGCACATGACCGTTGCGGCGACCGCGAAGGCAACGACAGCGTGCAGGAACGTTCTCATCGATCTTTCCTTTTCTCCCTCGGCGGGACCTGGCAGCTCGCCGTTGATCCAGAAGGTGAGCTGAGCGGGCGCCGCGCGCTGGAGGGGCGTGCGCATCTCGAGCGCGATGGTCAGGTCGACCCAATGTCGGATGCCTAGGGCTTGTAGTTGGTCATGCCTGGTCCGGTCTTGTCATAGACGTTGAAGAACTCGTCCTTCATGATGGTGGCGACCCCGCCTTCCGGCTTCTCGATCAGATCCTCCCCCAGCGTCTTGACCCGCACTTCCCATCCCTCCGGGAGCTTCTGGTAAACGCTTGGCAAGGCGGCCACGAATTCATCGTACGTATATTGCGGTTCGAGGCCCAGCTCGAACCCTTTCATGACCCAGGTGTTGCCTGCAGCATCGTCCAGGAGAATCACGGTCGTGCCCTTGTTCCAACCCAACCCGCTGTTCCGGGCGATCGTCACGGGCTTGTAGGTCGCGATTTCTCCCACGCTGGTGTTGTTGCCCATGTTCAGTTGGGCGCACCACACGGCTGCAAGACCGTCGAAATCCCTTTCGGCCCCGACATCGATTTCCACCCAATCGGGCAGGCAAAGTTTCGGGCCGTTCAAGGACGCACCGAGGACGCCGTATTCCTTCTGAATGTGGTCGAAATCGAGGCCCTCGAGCAGCGCTTGCGGGGCAGTGTCTTTCGACTCCGGGATGCCCTGAGGGGTGTGCATGGTGTTGTAGACGGCCGCGACGACGTCCCCCGTGCCTGCCTCGCGGCCGACAAGGAAGATCTCGACGAATCGCACCTGGTGTACATTGTCAACACGATCGTACTTGGCATCGGCGCCGTCGCCAAACACTGCGGGTAGCGCAGAGTCGGCGGGTGGTGTTGTATCTTGTGGTGCGCAGCTCGACAACAAGGTCACCGAAAGGGGGATCGCTAGCAATCCCACTTTCATCGTTCTCACAATCTGTCTCCTTTGAATTCGTCGACGTTCTGTCATTGCGTTCATGGTTCTCTCCGTGTGTTGTTGATTCCTGGTTCGTCAAGCTACTTCACCGGCTCAATCTTCGGGAATGTCCACGAGCCGTCCAGGATCTCTCTTCGAGGCTGGTACATGCGGATCGCGTAGTTCCAACCCTCGGTGATCGGCAGACAGTTCACGCTCTTGGGATCCCCGCCGAAATGTATCGTGAACGAGCCGTCCTCGTTGGGCTTGGCGGAGAAGTTGTTGAAGCTGTTCCGGCGGAGATCGTTCGCTTCCAGGTAGCCGTCGGCGTTGTAAACCGTGATGGACCAGAACGCATCCACCGGCACGTCTTTCACCGTTACCGCGTGCGGCGTCTTGCCGTCGTTCTTCTCGACGCTCGCCATGATGTAGAAGGCGGCCGTGCGCGGCAGGCCGCCCCAGCCGGCGCCCGCGGCGACGAAGTGATCGACCGGCCGGACCTCTTCCTTGGTGCCGAAGGCGTAGGTGGCGTCAAATCCGAGTTTAGCCAGTTCGCCGAGTGCCTGGCGCGCGATCGCCAGTTGATCGGTGTCCCAGTTCGGCGCCTCGAAGGGGCCGTCGCCGCCTCCGCTGACCACGATCTGGTCCTGCGCCGCATGGGCCTTGGCCAGGTCATCGGGATCGCCGGCATTGTAGAAGGTGCGGACGGTCACGTACGCAAAGCGCGTGCCGACCGTATCTTCGGTCAGCTTGTAGCTTCCCGGTTTCGCTTCAACGAAGCAGTAATGATCTTGATTCACCACATGCATCGACATGTGGCGGCCGCCGATCTCGGGCAGTGTGATCGTCACCGGCTTGGACAGGTCCAGCACCGTCGCGGAGTAGAGCGTGTCCTGGTTCATCCGAATCACCGGCTGGTTGTCCGGCGTGGTGGGCTCGCGCAGGTGCACGAACTTGCCGAAGGTCACGCCCACCATGTCCATGTTGGCGCGGATCATGTGATCCGATTCGGCGCGCACGAAGTTGGCTACCGTGACCGGTGTCGTGCTCACCTCGGCGAGAGCGTCTGAACCGGATGCCAACAGGGCAAGGGTAGCGACGGTTGCGGTGAGAACCGCTTTCATTGTTGTCCTCTCTTTTTGGACCTTGGTCTGTTTCTACTTCTGCTGCTCATTCCATCCGCTCATTTCTTCGAGACGGACGGACCCACACGGCGTGGGTCCGGCCGCCCCGGCACATGTCACGAACCGTCAATCGTCGTCCGGCGAGCCGACGAAAGCAGGCTGCCCCACCGGTAGGTACTTGAAATGGAGCTTCTTCAGCGTCCCTTCGAAGGCGAAGGGCGCCCTGTCGAAGTAGTCGTTGGCCACCGGCGAGCTGGTGTCCATGCCCACGTCGAAGGTCTCCGATGCCGTGAATACGACGGGCATCGTGCGCCGGACGGTGCCGGTGGCCGCCTTCGAGCCGTTGATCCAGAAGGTGAGCTCGGCGGGCGCTGCGCGCTGGAGAGGCGTGCGCATCTCAAGGGCGATCGTCACGTCTCCTGTCGGCAGGGTCCCGACCCTGATCTTGTCGCGCAGGAGCAGGAGCCCACTGTATTCGTAGTAGAGCTCGCCGTTCAGGGCATAGAGGCTCACGCCGCCGGCGTACCCGCCCATGGCGAAGATCACGCCGTTGGCCCTGGCCGGCACCTCGGCCTCGATCTCCGCCCGGAGGTTGCCGTTGCGGACGTTGGGCGCCTGGCTCTCGGGGATCCGGGTGATGCCCCCGAAGAGGGTCCACTCGGTGTTGGTGCTCCGTTTCATCTCCTGGGGGTTGAGCCCGGTATACAGGGCGCCGCCGATAGGCAGGACCTTGTTCTCCTCGGCCATCTGCATGAAGAGCGCCTTCATCTCCTCCAGCTTTTCCGGGTTGTCGGATGCCAGGTCCTTCATGAGGGAGTAGTCGGTGCGGGTGTCGAACAGCTGCCACTCATCCTGCATGGGGTCCCAGTTGGCGAGGTCCGGCATCTGCGCCACCCACGGGGTCCGCGGCCCGAAGGTGCTGGCCATCCAGCCCTCGTGGTAGATGCCGCGGCTGCCCATGACCTCGAAGTACTGGGTGTGCTTCTGCTCCAGAGCGTCGGCCGAGTCGAAGGTGTAGGCAAAGCTCACCCCGTCGATCGGGTCCTGCACGTGGCCGTCCACCACCTTGGGCGGCTCGATGCCGAGGATCTCGTAGAGGGTGGGCGCCACGTCGTTGACGTGGGTGAACTGCGGCCGCGGGGTCTTATCGGGCTCGATGCGCTGGGGCCAGGAGACGACCATGGGCGTGCGCGTGCCGCCCCAGTCGGCGGCGATCAGCTTGGTGTAGCGGAAGGGGCTGTCGCCGGCCCAGGCCCAGGCCGAGTGGTACATGTTGTCCATCCTCGGCCCGCCGATGGCGTCGAGGCCACCGAACTCGTTGGCCAGGGCGATGTGCTCGGAGATCGTGGAGGGAATCCCGTTCTGGGAAAGCAGCTCCGCGACGCTTCCGTCGATGCCCTCGGCCGAGGCGCCGTTGTCCGAGAAGATGAAGAGGACCAGGGTGTTATCGCGGATGCCGCGGGCCTCGAGCTCGTCGATGAGCTTCCCGACCTGGGCGTCCGTGTGCTCCAGGAACCCGGCGTAGACCTCCATCAGGCGGGCCTGGAAGGGCTTCTCGTCGTCGGGGATTTGATCCCACGCGGGCATGCCTTGCGGGCGCGGCGCACGGACGGTGTCGGCGGGGATCCAGCCCATGGCCTTCTGGCGCTCGAAGACCCGCTGCTGGTAGGCGTCCCAGCCGTCGTCGAACTTACCCTTGTACTTGTCGGCCCACTCCCGCGCCACGTGATGGGGGCCGTGCACGGCGCCAGGCGTCCACCACATCAAGAAAGGCCGATCCGGGTTCATGGCGAGGTGGCGGCGCATCCAGGTGATGGCCTTGTCCGCCATCGCCTCGGTGAGGTGGAAGTCCTCGTAGTTGTCCACGTGCGGCATGGAGATCGGCGTGGTGTTCTCCCACAGGGTGGGCTCCCACTGCGAGGTCTCGCCGGCGATGAATCCGTAGAAGTAGTCGAAGCCCCGCCCGGTCGGCGTCCGGTCGTAGGGGCCGTTGGCGATCTGCTCCACCGGCGTGTTGTGGTCTTTGCCGAACGCCGCCGTGGCGTAGCCGTAGTAGCGCAGGACCTCGGCAACAGTCGCCGACGACTTCGGGATCACGCCGGTATAGCCATCCCAGTCGTTGGCGAACTCGGCGATCTGACCGGCGCCGACCCGGTGGTGGTTGCGGCCGGTCATCAGTGAGGCGCGGGTCGGCGAGCACATGGCCGTAGTGTGGAAGGCGTTGTAGGAGATACCTTGCTCGGCCAGGCGGGACAGGGTCGGCGTGTGGATCTCGCCGCCGAAGGTGTCGGGCTGCCCGAAGCCCGCATCGTCGAACATGACGATGAGGATGTTGGGCGCGTCCTCGGGCAGGTGGCGCGGCTGCTGGCGCCACGTGTGCACGGACTGCTGCATGGTCGGCCCGACCTCACCCCCCATCGGAGGCTCGGGGAAGGGCAGCACCTCCTGGGCCGTCACGGGACCGGCTGCCAGACACACGCAGAGCGTCAGGCAGCTGAGGATCAGACTTCTCTGGGCTGCACGTTCCGATCGATTCATGTCGTCTCCCTTCAATCGTCTCAGCAGTGATCGTCTTCTGGCGAACGGTGTGGAGGGGGTCTCGGCGACGACTCGGCGCCGTATCGCTCTCGTCCCCTTCACCCTGGATGTCACGAACGCGTACCTCGTGGGGCACATCGAAGTCTCCTCCCTATCTGAACAGCACCTGGTAGCTCACCAGGAGCTGGTCCGCGTCGCTGCCGAGCTCGGTGCGCAGGCCCGTGAGATACGCGACCTTGATGGCGTGGCGACGTTGGAACGGCACCACGACGGTTGCGCCGATCCGCGAGTTGTCCTGCACGGCGACCTGCTCCTCGCCCGCGATCGTCTGGCGACCGCCGGTGAAGGAGTTGACGTCCAGCGAAGCCCAGAAGCCGGGCCTGAAGCGCCGCACGAGGTGGGCCTGCAGCGCGACCATCGGATCCTGCTCGCGGCGACCGGCGAGATAGTCGCCGTCGGCGCCGAGAAACCACGCGCCGGCGTGGAGCTCGAGCAGCCAGGGGGGGCTGAACGGGATGATCGTGCCGAGCTCCAGGCGGGCCGCCCACCGGTTGGCGCTGACGTTGATCAGGCGGTCGGCCTCGTAGCGCCCGGTGGGGGCGATCACCTTGAGGCTGGCGCCCACGATCGGGTGGGGGTCCGCACGCAGCGCCTGGAAGTCGGCCGGGGTCATGGTGGGCGCGCCGATCAGGTTGACCGACAGCGTGACGCCGAGGTCACCGAGGCCGGAGAGGTCGCGGCGCGCTGGGGTCTCACCGACGAGGCCCTTCGCGGTGCCCCAGGAGTAGGGCAGCTCGGCGACCAGGTTGGCCGTCCGGCCCCAGAGGCCGAAGGTGTGCAGGTAGCCCAGCACACCGGTGTGGATCTCGGCGTCGGCGCCGGTGATCGACGTCGAAGGATCGAGAAGGACGTCTCCCGAGACGTACGAGTAGCCGAGAACCGCGACCCGGGTGCCCTTCGGCGCCGGCCAGTAGGCGCGCGGCGTCAGATCCTGGCCGACGGCGTGCTCCGTCCACGCGCAGACGAGCTCGAGGCCCACGAGGACGGTCAGCACGACGCGGAGACTCGGCCGCCGCCGCACCTCGTGCGCCCGGGTCACCGGCCACCACCCCGGAGTTGCGGCGCCGCGCCGTCCGTCATCCCGGCGAGGCAGGAGGCGATCTCCTCCGCCAGCTCTGCCAGCAGCTCGGTGTACTCGTGGACCCTCGGCGAGGGCTCGTCGTCGCTCAGGCGACGCCAGCGCTCGAGTGCCACCGCGCAGTTCCGGTAGTCCTGACAGAGGTCCCGAAACGAGGCGCTCTCCCGACAGGCGCGGTCGACGAGCGAGTCGTGACCGGGGAAAGCGCTCTTGATCAGTGACCGCGCGTCCTGCCTGGAGACCATCACTCCAAACCTCGCGTTTCCTCGCGGTGCCCTTCCAACAGAGATCGGCCGCTGCCACTCCGGCGATGGTGGTGCCGCCGGCGGAGATGGCGCCGGGCCGTGACAGCCTCCGTCGGGGGGACGGCCACCCGCTACCTCGCGCGCACGTTGATCAGCCGCACCGGGGTCACGCCGAGGCTCTCGATCTCGACCGTGCCTTCCCCGAGCACATTGACCTGACCTGCCGCGATCATGGTGCCCGTGCCCCGGTTCTCGGCATCCAGCGTCAGGTCGATGAACCCGAACTCGTAGCGGCGCGATCGCGCCGCGGTCCAGACCTCGTAGAAGGTGATGGGGCGATCGGTGAGGGCGAGGATACGGCGACCCTCGGGCGTGTCGAGCTGCATCACCAGACGCAGGGGCGAACCGGTGCGGTTGGGGGTGGAGGCGTTGCCCATGTCGTGCTTGCCGAGCGCCTTGAGCAGCGCCTTGGGGCCGTCCTCACGCAGCACCTGGGCGAGCGCGGCGATCTCGTCGTCAGTGGCGTACCGGAAGACGTTGATCTCCACCGTCGCGGTCGAGCCCGCGGTCGGGATCCCCGGGGCCTGGGCGGTGGCGGCGAAACGGTCGCTGACCTGGACGCTGCTCGACGCACACCCCAAACCGACGAGAAGCGAAACCGAGAGAAACACCACACCGCTTGCCTGTCGAGCTCGCATCCGTCTCTCCTTCCGTCTGTCCGGCAGACCATCGAGCGCCTGTCCGAACCGTGTAGCGAGGGCGGCAATCCCGCAACGATCGCAAACTGTCGACCTGGTCGTGGGCCGCCACTGAGGAACGTGCAACAGCGCCGGGGCCGCGGGTAGAGGGTTACCAGAGCGAGATGTAGCCTACACACCGCCACGGGGGTGCTATCATCGTGGCGGTTTCGGCCCCATGGAACGCGATGTCACGCCCGACGCCACACCGGTGGACCCGAGCAGCGGCCTTGATCACGAGGCGATCCGACGGCAGCTCGGCCGAATCCTCGCGAGCCCCGAGTTTCACGCCACCGACCGGATGCGCGACTTCCTGCGCTTCGTCGTCGAGGAGAAGCTCGCCGGGCGGTCCCATCGGCTGAAGGGGTACACCGTCGCGGTCGAGGTCTTCGGGCGGAGTGAGGACTTCGACGCGACCAACGACCCCATCGTCCGCATTCAGGCGGGACGGTTGCGCCGGGCGCTCGAGCGGTACTACCTGGTGGCCGGGGTCGAGGACCGGATCCTGATCGACATCCCCAAGGGAGGCTACGTCCCGCGGTTCACCCGACATCCGTCGGGCGGCCTTCGGATCGCGGTCCAGCCGGCGGAATCGGCCTCCCCACAGACCCTGCCGGCGGCACCCGCCACGGGCGAGCTCCCCTTCACCGAGGGACCGCGCGTCGCCGTGCTGCCGCTCGAGAACCTGACCCGTGACCCGGAGCAGCTCGCCATGACCGTCGGCCTGAGCGAGGAGCTGGTCACCGAGCTGACCCGGTTCCAGGACATCGCCGTCGTCCCCTGCCACCTGGCGCAGCAACCACCCGGCTCGCCTTCGGATTCTCTCGAGCTGGCGCGGGGCGTGGGCGCGCGTTTCCTGCTCCGGGGTGCGGTCCGACGAGACGCCGAGTCGGTCAAGGTGTCCGCCCAGCTGATCGACACGAGGGACGGTCGGCAGATCTGGGCTGACGCCTCCACACACACGGCCGAAGCGAGCGAGCTGATCTCCACCCAGGAGCAGATCGCCCAGGAGGTGGTCTCCTCCATCGCCAGCGAGTACGGCATCATCGCCCGGCACCTGTCCGCGGAGTCCCGCAAGAAGCGGCCCTTGGAGCTCGCGACCTACGAGGCGATGCTGCGCTACTACGGCCACCAGATCGCGCCCACCCCGGAGTCGGCATCGACCTGCTTCGCCGCGCTTCGGTGCGCCGCCGAGCGGGAGCCCGACTACGGCCCGGTGTGGTCGGCGCTGGCGACCCTGCACTGCCAGATGTACACCTTCGACGTGCCGGGCTTCGATCATGCGCTCGACACCGCGCTCGAGTACGCGCGCAGAGGGGTGCTCCTCGAGCCGGGCTCGCAGCTCGGGCGCCTCATCCTGGCCTACGCCAGCCACCTCGGCGACGACTCCGAGAGCTTCGCCGACGAGTCCCAGGCCGCCCTCGCGTTGAACCCCAACTCGCCGTACACGGTCGGCGCCGTCGGGTACTTCCACGTTCTGCGCGGCGAGGTCGACACGGGGCTGCCCCTGCTGGACCGGGCGATCGCGGCGAACCCGTGTCACCCCGCGTGGTTCCACGCGGGGCTCGTCATCGACCACCTCCTCCGGGGCGACTACGAGTCCGCCCTGGGGGAGACCCGGAAGCACCATCCCTTCATCAGCTTCTGGGACGACGTCGTGCTCGCCGCCATTCTCGGGAGGCTCGGGAGAAGCGACGAGGCGAGCGCGCACGTCGAGCGAGTGACCGAGCTCAAGCCCGACTTCGCTGGAAGGGCGCGCGAGCTGATCCGAAGGTCGTTGAAGGTCGACTCGCTCGTCGACGATCTGCTCGAAGGGCTCCGCGCCGCCGGGATGCGGATCGAGCATCACTGACGAGAGGAAGGCGTCCCGGAGCACGGTCCGCCGCCGCGATGCTCGCGGGGTGTCTGCCCGGCCTGATAGACTCAGACGGCGACACGCCGAAGGCCGAGGCAGCGACTCGTCATCCGGGGGAGGCGACCATGAACCGATCGACTCTTGCTTCGTTGGGTTTCGCCGTTGGCGCGCTGCTCGTCGCGGGTGGCGTCAGCGCACAGGAGTGGGACTTCTCCTACTCGTTCGGGGACCCCAGCTCGACCGCGGGGCAGGAGTACGTCGCCGGCCTCGACAACGCCGAGATCTGGACGGAGGGGGGCGAGGTCACCTACTGGAAGCCGATCGTGGGGGGGGAAACGTTCGGCACCACGTCGCCCGGCGTCGTGCTCTTCCGCTTCCCGTTCGACCGGGAGGTCTCCCGCGCCCACCTACGGGTGGTGATGACGACCTTTCAGTGGTCCTACAGCCAGGGCCACGGCCGCCTCCGCGCGTCCGCCGACGGCACCACATGGGAGCTGCTGCTCGACGTTCCACCGCCGGCGTTCGGGGGCGCCAACATCGGTGTCTACGACGCCGACCTGCCGGCGAGCCTGCTCGGCACGCGGGAGATCTGGGTGAGGCCCGAGCTCTACTCCTACGGTCCGGAGGCGCCGACGGGCGGGGTGTGGACCAACACGGCCCAGCTGTGTCGCTGGACGGCCGGCGCCCCGAGCACGACCTTCCAGCTGGACGTCGCCTTCGCCAGGCCCACGATACCGCGCCCCGAGACGCCGGTGAGCCCGTCCGGAGTGACGGTCGGGCCCGCGGTGGGGTCCGCCACCGACCGCGGTGGGAACCGGGTCGTGGTGTGGTGGCAGGACGAGCCCCGGGCCGGCATCGCGGCGGGTGTGCCGGGGAAGCTGCTCGACGGGGCGGGGGTCTTCGGACGGCTGTTCGACCCCGAGGACCAGCCGGTGGGCGACCCTTTCGTGGTGGCCAGCGGGGTGACGACCGCGGCGCCTGACGTCGCCTACAGCGGTGACGGTGGCGTCGTCGTCACCTGGCAAGGGGAGGGCGGTCTCTTCGGACGGACATTCGGCAGCGACCTCGCACCGACGACCGCTCCGTTCCCCCTGGTCGACGGCCAGGTCGGGGTGGCGGAGCAGCCCGCGGTGGCGAGCGCGGCGGCGGGGGACTTCGCGGTGGCCTGGCGCTCGGCCGGCGCGGCGAAGGACGGTGGAGGCGGGGTTTTCGGACGGTTCTTCGAGCCGGACGGCACCCCCAAGGGGGACGAGGTTCGCGTCGACTCGGGCAGCGTGCTGCAGACCTCCCTGCCGGACGTCGCGGCCGGTGCCACCGGCTCCTCGTTCGTGGTCTGGCAGCAGCTGGCGGCGGGCAAGCAGGGGGGCGACGGGGTCTTCGGGCGTCTCTTCAACCCGGCGGGAGACCCGATGGGAGACCCGATCCCGGTCGACAACGGGGTGGGGGACGCGGAGGAGCCCAGCGTCGCGGCGAGCGCGGCGGGGGACCTGGTCGCCGTCTGGGCGCAGGACGGCGGTGACGTTGACGGCTGGGATGTTCAGGGCCGACTGTTCGACGCGGAGGGGCAGCCTGCGGGATCGCAGTTCCGGGTCAACAGCGTCGTGGCGGGCGACCAGCGCGCCGCATCGGTGGGGGTCAACTCCGCGGGGGACTTCGCCGTGGCGTGGGCGAGCGACGACGACGGCATCTTCGCGCGCTTCTTCAGCGCGGGAGGTGCGCCGCTGGGACCGCAGTTCGTGGTTGCGGAGCCGGAAGGGGGCCTGACTCCCACCTCGCCCGAGGTCAGCGTCGCCGGGGACGACACGGT
>Ga0068714_10002459_pt1 | contig 23887 bp, 13 predicted proteins | sample MTBNYHSulfiMetaG_FD_62988 | JGI IMG/M metagenome (GOLD analysis project Ga0068714, IMG submission 62988) | Enrichment culture microbial communities from rom New York Harbor, USA that are MTBE-degrading - MTBE-NYH (New York Harbor Sulfidogenic)... | ecosystem: Environmental > Aquatic > Marine >... | reverse complement strand
GCCAGCGCCGGGACCAACATCGTCGTGCTGTTTCCCATCGCCATGATGGGCAGTATCATCGGCCAGTTCATGAGGCCCCTGGCCTGGACGATGCTCATCATGACGGCGGTGTCCCTGTTCATCTCGTTCACGCTGACGCCGATTCTGTGTTCGCTCCTGCTCAAGCCCGCCAACGCTCAGCAAAGGGGGATCCTGCATCGCATGGAGACGGGATTCAACCGCTTCCTGGACGCAATCATCGCCGGCTACCGGCGCATCCTCTCGTTCAATGAGAGACACCGCGTTGCCGCGTTGGGTGTCCTGGGCGCCACGATCCTGCTGTTCGTCCATGCCATGTCCCTCGGGGATAAGGTTGGATTCAGCTTCGCGCCGAACAGCGACCAGGCGAAGGTCTTCGTCAAGCTGGAGTACCCGACCGCGTACGATCTGGACCGGACGATCCAGCGGGTTCGCCTCGTAGAGGAACGGCTCAAGGACGTGCCGGAGCTCAAGCACGTGCTCAGCGCCATCGGCAAGGTCGAGGGTGTGATCGGACAATCCACAGAGGGTGTCTACCTGGCCCAGTTGCTGTTGACGTTCTCCAACCGCGACCAACGGACGATGACGATCGAAGAGATCCAGACCGAGATCCGCAAGCGTCTGGCGGACTACCCGGAGTGTATCGTCACGGTCACACAGCCAGCCATCGTGGGCGGGCAGAATCAGGATATCGAGCTGCTGATCGCAGGCGATGAACTGGCGACCCTCAACCGTCTGGCGGTCGAGACGCAGGCTCGGGCCGCCCGCCTCGAGGGGATCAAGGATCCCGATACGACCGTGCGTGCGGGCAAACCCGAAGTGGCCATCGTGCCCAGGCGGGCCGTCCTGGCCGACTTGAACGTCCCTGCGACCAGCCTCGGGATGGTCCTGCGAGCCAACCTCGAAGGGATCGAAGCCGGCACCTTCAAACGGGGCGACCGCAACTACGACATCGTCGTCGAGCTGGCCGATGAGCCGGGGCGAGATCAGGTTGAGCAGTTCCTGTTCCCCGGAACCCCCGGACAGCCAATCCTCCTGTCGAACCTGGCCGAGGTGGAGCATCGTGTGGTGCCCGTTCAGATCACCCGGCACGACAAGCGCCGCGTCACGAAAGTCTTCGCCAACTTGAAGCCGGAGCTGCCGTTGGGGACGGCTGTCAGACGGATCGGGGACGGGATCGATTCGGAGGGGCGTTTCCCGCCGGGATACGATTACCAGTTCACAGGCATGTACGAGAGGATGGCCGAGGCGGTGGCCGCCTTCGGCGAAGCGGGTGTGATGGCCATCATTCTGGTGATCCTGACGCTTGCGGCAATTCTCGAATCGTTCAAGCAGCCCGGTCTGATCCTGGTGACGATCCCGCTGGGACTGATCGGCGTGATGTGGGCCTTGGCGATCACGGGCGCGAGCATGTCGATCTTCGTGTTGATGGGCATGGTCATGATGGTCGGTATCGTCGTCAACAACGCCATCTTGATCGTCGACCAGCTCAACGTGCACGTCCGCGAAGGGATTCCGCGGCACAAGGCGATGATTACCGCTTCCTGCGAGCAGTTTCGTCCGGTGGTCATGATCACTCTGGCGGCCGTTCTCGGAATGCTTCCGCTGGCCGTCAGCCGTGGGATCGGCGCCGAACTGCGAACCAGCGTAGGCATCGCCTCGGTCGGTGGTATTCTTATCTCCGGGATTCTCACCCTCATTCTGCTACCGATTCTCTATGACCTGTTCACGCGCAAGGGCAAGAAGCAGGGAACGGACATCCATGTTGGAGAATAGCCATGTTCGACAAAACCGACTTCTCGAGACTGGAGGGATTCCTCTGTGTGGAGCGGCTCGAATGGGCGGATCTCGTTCGCTTTCGCGACGACGTGTTCGGCATCGCGGAGTCGCCGCATGCGATCGAGAGCTTCCGCTGTCTGCTGGAAGATTTGGCCCATCGTCCGGGTAAACCCATCGCATTCTGCGGCACGAGTCGTTGCTTTTCCCCGGAGCGGTGCAGTGTGCTGCTGAAACAACTGGGCGATCTACAGAAACCACTGGAAGGACGCCGCGCGTTCACCAGCCCGCTTGCCGGGTTTGCCATGGCGCGCGAGGAGAACGTCTTCGGGGGACTGATTCGCTGGCTACGGTCGGTGAGACGGCCTGTGATCATGGTTTTTCAGGGCGACGTCTGCCTGCCGTTTCTCGGGATCGGGCTGGCCTGTGATTTCCGCATTGCGACCTCCGACACCGTCTTCCACAATCAAGGACGCGAGCTGGATATGCCGCCCGGCGTCGGACTGCTCTATCTGCTGCCGGCCTACGTCGGCCTGGGCCGGGCCAACAGTTTGGTGACACGAACCGCCCGGATGTCGGCGCAGACCGCGCTCGAATGGGGCCTGCTCGATGAGGTCGTCGCCCCTTCGGAGCTGGATGCGGCTATCCAGAGGATCGCCGCGGAGGTGTCGTGCTACTCGCAGGAGACTTTGAACACGATCAAGCAACTGCTCAATTACAGTCTGCCCAGCTTCGATGACTTCTTCACGATGGAGACCCAGGGACTCGACAAGGCATTGCGAGGAAAACCGTGGGACAAGCTTTCGGACGGGGGCTCGTCGGACGCTCTATCGTAGAGACCGAGACGCGAGGTTTCACGCTCCGATCCCGGATCGGCCACGAACGCCTGTGGCCTTCCGGCTGGCTTAATCCCGCTTGCGGTATCCGGACCGTTGTACTACTATTGTGGCCCCATGGATGAGCAGAGTCCACAACCTGGTGCTCCGCGCGAGCAGTTCCGGTTCATCCGGCAAGCCTATGGCCTGCTGGCCCCGCGGGCGTGGAGCGTTATTGTCTACGCGGCGTTGTTCTGTAGTCTGACCGTGAAACTGTACCACGCGCTGCGCTATGGGCTGCTGCGCGAATATCCCAGTTGGATCCTGACCGACATCGTCATCCTCCTGAGCCTCGAAGTGGTTCTGGCACTGATCTGCTATCGCTGGCCTCGAAAGGCGGTGTGGCGGGCGGCCATGATCGTCGCCGCGATCGTGTGCACGTGGTCGGTGATGAACGCGGCCTGGCTGATTCGCACCGGGACGCAGATCCTGCCGATGGAGCTGCTGCCGTGGTTCCGCGACCCGCTCAACATCAGCAAGCTCGTGGCCCTGAACCTGATCCGCATGCCGGCTGCCGCCGCAGCGTTGCTGTTGCCCAGCGCCGTTGCTCTGGCGTTCTTCTTCACTGCTCTGGCGAGGCCGCTGCCCCCGGCTTATGAACCTCGCACCTTCCGCACCAAGATCGTCTTCTCTCTCGTGGCGATTGTCGTGGCGATCGTCGGCACGGCGGCTGCCTCTCGCCTGGGTTCCGCACAGATCACGGCCGCCGGGCTGCGGTTCAACTGCCAGGCGCGGGCCATCCTCTCTTTTCTGCTGCCGGAGTATCGGCATCTGGTCCGCGACGATTTCAGCAACGCCACGCGTCAAATCCCGTACGCCAGCGATGTCGCCATCTCGCTGCGGCCACGCCGTGTCAATCACAACGTGGTGATCGTCGTTCTGGAAGGGGTTCAGTACAGTTGCACTTCCCTGGCAGGACACCACCTGCAAAGCGATGGCGATGGATACGATCCGACTCCCTATCTGGCGACCCTGGCCTCCGAAGGAGTGTGTTTCACCGACGCGCGTTCGGTGGTGACGCACACCACCAAGTCGCTGTTCGCCCTGCTGACGGGCCGGCGGCCGGGCGCGTGCCAGGACATCGGCGAGACCGTTCCCGTCGCACAGCCCTACGCCAGCCTTGCGACGATCCTCGAGAAGGGGATGGGCTTCCGAACGGCGTTCTTCCAATCGCCCACCGGGACATTCGAGTCGCGGGCGGGCCTGGTCCACAACCTGGGGTATCAGAAGTTCTATGCCCGCGAGGACTTAAAGGACCCGAACTCTTTCGTGGGCTACCTCGGCGCCGACGAATTCGCGCTTCTTGAGCCGATTCGCGACTGGATCCAGTCGGACGACAAGCCGTTCCTGCTGACGGTGATGTGTTCGGTGACCCACGATCCCTACGAGGTCCCGTCCTGGTACGGTGAAATGGCCGGGACGCTGCCCGATCGCTACCAGCAAACGATCGCCTACACGGACAAGTTCATCCAGGCCCTGGATGTCGAACTGGCCAGTCTGGGGCTCACGGACGACACGATTTTCTGCGTCGTCGGCGACCACGGCGAAGCCTTCAGCGAGCACCGTATCCAGGGTCACGAGCGCGTCGCGTACGACGAGGTATTGCGAATCGCGATGTGCATGAGAGCGCCGCTGCTGATCGAGCCGGGACAGCGCATCGCCAGTCCTGTCAGTTCCGTCGATCTGGCCCCGACGATCCTGAGCCTGCTCGGATTCGAGGTCGACGGACTTGACTTCGACGGCGACGATGCCCTCGGGCCTTTGCCTCTGGACCGTAAGGTCTTCTTCGCCGGCTGGATGCAGCAGGGCCCCTCCGGTTTCATCCAGGATGGCAACAAGTTCGTCTATGACCCCGAACAGAATACGGTCTCGCTCTTTCGCCTGAGAACCGATCCGCTGGAGATTTCACGGTTCGATCTGCCTGAATACGTCGCTAAGGGGTTCAGTGAGGAGATCGTCCAATGGCGAAGGGGCACCATCTTCCGCATCGATCAGAAGCCGACGGGAAGCATGACGCTCTTCGGTTCCTGGCTGTGCCGGTGGAACGGTCGTATCTCCAACGTCAAGCACCTCGAATGAGGACAATAGGTCGGTTCTGCCACCGGATGGTTCACCCTGTGAAGCCTTTTTTTCGGCTCACGCGAAAATCGGCAGAACAACCATTGCGGCCCTTAGTGCGGGTGGATACGGCACTTGCAATCGGACAGTTTGGGGCAAATGAAGCCTCTGGAAAAAATAGAGCAAATGAGATAAATAGGTACTTGCTATCGGTCGAAGGATTGACTACGTTGTTGGTGGCAGGTCGTAGGGCAGCGGTTGCGATGTGACAGATGGCCCGGCGACAACGACAGGGGGTGTGGCGCGGCGAGTGACGCCGCAGACCCCCTTCGGCGCGGATCTCCGAAAACCCGGGGCGGGCCGTCCTAAACTGACATGACGCCGATCTGACGAGGAGGAGGTACCGCCCGCCCTTTTATTACGGCAAGAGCCGAGGTTGGGCCCGAGGCAACAGGCGCGGGGCCGATCGCGGTTTCCCAGAAGCTACGGAGTCGTTCCGGAGGAGGGCGACTCCGTCTTCCTTTTTTGCAGGTACCGGCGTGCGGCACAGTTGTGGCTGCGATGAGGTTCCGCAGAGCACCATGAGACGGATCATTTCTGCTTCACGACGTACCGACATTCCGGCCTTCTACGGCGACTGGTTCATGCGACGGGTTCAGGGGGGATTCGCCGGCGTGGTCAATCCCTTCGGCGGCCGGCGATATCGTGTGTCGCTGAGGCCCGATGATGTGGACTGTTTCGTCTTCTGGTCGAAGGACTTCACGCCGTTCATCGCGCATCTCGAGACCCTCGATCGTCTCGGCTATCGATTCTACTTCAACTACACCGTGACGGCGCTGCCGTCGGTCTTTGAGAGCGACGTGGACAAACCCGCGGCGCTGAGCGCATTGAAGTACCTTGCGGGGCGCTACTCGCCCGCGCACGTCAACTGGCGGTTCGATCCGATTATCCTGTCGAGCCTCAGCGACGAGGCGTTCTATGTGCGTGCGTTCGAATCTCTGGCGAGCGAACTGGAAGGGCTCGTCGAGCGGTGCTATTTCAGCTTCGTCGCGTTCTACGGGAAGGTCCGGCGCAACTTCCGGGATTTGGAGAAGGCCCGCGGCGTTCAGGTGACTGAGCCAAACGAGCAGGTGCGGATCGAACTGGCCAACCGACTTGCGGAAGTGGCTGCTGAGCACGGCATCACGATGTACTCCTGCTGCGGCGATTACCTGCTCGGCGACCGGATCCAGAAGGCCCACTGCATCGATGGAGTTCTTATCGAGCGATTGTTTGGCCCGAGCGAGACACCGTACAAAGACAAGGGTACGAGGCCGGAGTGCGGCTGCACCGAAAGCACCGATATCGGGACCTACAACACGTGCCCGCACGGCTGCGTGTACTGCTACGCCAACGCGAACAAGGCAGCCGCCCGCCGGGCCTTCGAACTGCACGACCCCGATTCCGCCTTCCTGGGCTACTCGAAGGCCCAATCGGATGTGTGGATGGAGGAGTTACAGGGCTGAAGGAACCATCGCTACCCGGCCAGGCGGAGCACGAGTTGTTCCATCGCGACCTGCGTCTTGGCTTGGCCGGTTTTGACGGCGTAGTCGATGGCGGCCAGTTGCTCGATGTATTTGCCCAACTGCTCCAGCGACGTCTGCTTCAATTGCGTGAAGAAACGCTCCTTGTTGTTCCAGATTCGCAGCTTGCCGGCGACATCGCCGGGTGCGGCGCCCCTCTGGAGCATGGCCTTGGCGGTGAACATGCGGCGCAGGTGGTAGGCGAAGGCGCCGACGACGGTGTACTCGGCGCTCTTGTCTTCTTCGAACATGTTGCGCAGCCGCCGGATGGCCTGTAGCGGGTTGCCTGCGATCATCGCTTCGATCACTTCGAACGCGCCGAAGATGCGATTGTGTCCGGCCAGCGACTCGACGTGCGCGCTGGTGATCGCCTTCTCGTCACGCGCAAACAGGGCCAGTTTGTCGATCTCGTTGCAGAGCAGGGTCAGGTCCTCTCCGACGAGCTCGATCAGCATCTCGGCGACCGGGCGGTCGAGTCTCATTTTGCTCGTCCGCTGCGCGTATTCGATGAGATGCTTGGGCAGCTCGTGGCGCTTCGGCGGACTGACCTCAATCAGCGTGCCTATCTTGGCGAGCTTCTTGGCCAGCTTCGTCTGCTTGGGCCAACTGCCGACGGTCAGCACGAGAATGCCGGTCGGCGAGGGTTTGTCGAAGTAGTCCTCCAGGGATTGGCGGTTCTTCGAGACGAAGTCGTCGGCGCCCTTGATGACCACGACGCGCCGGCCCGTCAGGAACGGCGCGGTGCGCAGTTCATCGAGCACGTCGGAGATCGAGACCTGATCGCCGTCGGCCGAAAGCAGTCCTGTCATGCGGTCTTGCGGATCGACCAGGCGATCGATCAGCTCCTGGCGCCGGGCGTTGACCAGCGGTTCGTCTTTGCCTGCGATGACGTATATCTGCTCACCCATGGACGGGTCCTGCTCGATCTGCGGGCCTATGCCTCGCCTTCGCCTTCGTCTTCAAGGTCTTCGGCGGCGATCTTCTCGGCGGCGACCAGCTTGTCGCCTTCCTTGAGGTTGATCAGGCGCACGCCCTGCGTGTTGCGGCCGATGGAGCGAATCTCGTCGAGGCCCGTGCGGATAATCATCCCGTTGGCGGTGATGAGCATCAGGTCGTCTTCGCTCTGGACCGCCTTGAGCGCCACGACCTTGCCGTTGCGGTCCGAGGTCTTGATGTTCTTGAGGCCGAGGCCGCCGCGCGACTGGGCCTTGTAGTTCTCGATGCCCGTGCGTTTGCCGTAGCCGTTTTCGCAGACCGTGAACAGCGCCGACTTCTCCTCGACGATGACCATGCCGACGACCTCGTCGCTGCTGCGCAGGTGGATGCCGCGAACGCCGCGAGAGGCACGCCCCATCGAACGGACCTCCTGCTCGTCGAAGCGGATCGTCATCCCGTCGCGCGTGCCCAGGATGATGTGGTTTCCGCCGGTGGTCTGAGCCACCCCGATCAGCGCATCGTTCGGGTCCAGGTTGATCGCGATCACGCCGTTGGCGCGCGGGTTGCCATAGGCGTTCAGTCGCGTCTTCTTCACGACGCCGTTTTTTGTCGCCATCACGAGCTGCCGTTCGGGACTGCCCTCTTCATCCTCGAAGCTGCTGACCGCGATGATCGACGCGATCTGCTGGTTGCCCAGGTTCAGCAGGTTGGCGATGCTGCGTCCCTTGCTCTGGCGGCTCATGGCGGGCACATCGTAGACCCTCAGCCAGTAGCACTTGCCCCGGTTGGTGAAGACCAGCAGGTAGTCGTGCGTCGAGGCGATGAACAGGTGCTTGATGAAGTCGCCTTCTTTCGTGTCGGAGCCGATGACGCCGCGCCCGCCCCGGCCCTGGCGGCGGTAGGTGTCGGTGGGCATCCGCTTGATGTAGCCGATGTGACTGACGGTGACGATGACGTCCTCATCGGCGATCAGGTCTTCGATTTCGAGCGTTTCGACGGCGCCGGCGATTTGGGTCCGGCGGCGGTCGCCGTACTTCTCCTTGATCTCGTGGAGGTCCTCCCGGATGATGTCGAGCAGCACGTTCTCATTGGAGAGGATGGCCTCATAGCCGGCGATCTGCTCGATGAGTCCGGCGTATTCCTTGGCCAGCTTCTCGATCTCCAGGCCGGTCAAACGCTGCAACTGCATCGTCAGGATCGCGTCCGCCTGCGGCCCGGTGAGGAAGTGGTCGCCCCGGCTCTTGGCCTTGACGAACTCGGCGGGCAGCAGCTTGCGCAGCGTCGCCGTCTCGACCAGCCGCAGCGGCTTGTTCATCAGGTTCAGCTTGGCGGTCGGCGCATCGGGCGATTTCTTGATGATCTCGATGATCTCGTCGATGTCTGTCACCGCCAGAATCTGGCCTTCGAGAATGTGGGCCCGGTTGCGGCAGCGCCGCAGAAGGAACCGGCTCCGCCGGCGAATGACGTTCTTGCGATGGTCGATGAAACACTGCAACATCTCGCGGATGTTGAGCGTCTCGGGCTGATTGTTGACCAGCGCGATATTGGCGATGGCGAACGTAGTCTGCAACGGTGTGTAGCGGAACAGCTTGTTCAGCACGATCTCGGCATCAGAGTCTTTCTTGAGCTCCACCACGATGCGCAGTCCGTGACGGTCGGACTCGTCGCGGACGTCGGCGATTTCCGGAATGGTCCCGCCGTGCACGCACTCGGCGATCTTCGAGACGATCGCCGTCTTGATGACGGTGTACGGGATCTCGGTGACGATGATTCGCTCCCGCCCTCGCTTGTCGGTTTCGACCTCGGTCTTGGCTCGTACTTTCAGATGGCCGCGGCCGGTGGTGTAGGCGTCGACGATGCCCTTCTTGCCGCAGATGATGCCGCCGGTGGGGAAGTCCGGGCCGGGAAGGACTTTCATGATGTCCTTGAAGCCGCACTTCGGGTCGTTGATCACCAATAGCAGGGCATCGCAGATTTCCTTGACGTTGTGCGGCGGGATGTTTGTGGCCATCCCGACGGCGATCCCGGTCGAGCCGTTGACCAGCAGGTTCGGAAACCGCGACGGAAGCACCACCGGCTCCATCCGCGTCTCGTCGTAGTTCGGGACGAAGTCGACGGTCTCGTAGTTGAGGTCCTGGAGCATCTCCATGGCCGGGGCCGCCATGCGCGCCTCGGTATAACGCATCGCCGCCGGCGGATCGTTGTCGATGCTCCCGAAGTTCCCCTGCGGGTCGACAAGCGTGTACCGCATGGCCCAATCCTGACCCAATCGGACGAGCGTTCCGTAGGTGGCCTGATCCCCGTGCGGATGGTAGTTACCGCTGGTGTCGCCGACGATCTTCGCACACTTTCGGTGAGAGGTGCGCGGTCCCAGGTTCAGATCGTTCATCGCCACGAGGATGCGCCTCTGGGAGGGCTTCAGGCCATCCCGCGCATCGGGCAGGGCGCGAGAAACGATCACGCTCATCGCGTAGTTCAGATATGAATTCTTGAGCTCGTCAAGAATCGGCATATCCTCAAAGCGTTCCTGGGGCTGTTCCACGTCCTTCGTCATGTCTTCTATCTCGATTGGTCCGAATTCGGGTCAAGTCGCCAAGCACGGCGGCCGCGCTGGATTCTGTTCAAAAAAAGGTGTGACACACCCGTGCAAATGCCGATCACCATCCCTGGCCAGGGTTCCCAAAAGAGTGTAAGTTACCACCGGCGCCGGCGTACGTCAAGGGTTGCGGGACGCAAGAATCCGCTGATTTTCGGCTTGATGGGCTGCCAGCGACCGGATTTCGCAGGCTGGGGCTGCGGTTGGATTCTACTTCTCGGCGATCGTTCGAAGGGCGATATCCGAGATCAGACTGTCGAAGTCCTGGGCGACCCTGAGCGTCCGGACCATGTCGGGCAGGCGGATGATCCGGGCGATGTCCGCCAGGGCCCGCAGGTGCTTGGCGGGGTCCTGCCCGACGGGGTCCAGCAGGATGATCAGCACATGGGGCGCGCCGGAGGCAAGGGGCACGTCCAACGGGGCTTGTGAGACTCCGAGAAACACTACCGACCCCGAGACCTGCGGAATATGGGCGTGAAGCAGCACGACGTCCCTGGTCAGTTCCACCGGCTCTTCCTGGCTCATCGTGTGCAGCAGGCGGGTGATCGCACGCGTGTCGTCGGAGCCCGCGCCGAAATGGCAGCTCAGCAGTTCCCGAACGGCCTCCTCGGCGCTCGTGACGTCCATCTGCAACCTCGTCCGTTCGCGGGTGAACGTCGAGAAGATGTAGGAGGAATCGAGGATCTTGTCGGCCGCCTGTTGGCTGTCCCACCTTTGGGCGGGCGGTATGATGACGGAGAGCGTCGTCGTGGGGAATTGCGTGGCCAGGCGACCCGGGAGGCGATCCAGGACAGGCTGCCAGGCGACCTCTCCCTTCCGCGCGCTCATGAGGATAAGCCAGTCGTTCGCCTCGATCTCATCGGCCAGGTCCTCCTGCACAGTCTTCCACGCCTCAAGGGTCTGGACGGACGTGGAGACGGACGGCGGCGTCTTCGTGACGAACGCCTCTGCGGCGGCTTTCGTCTCGATGGAACAGCGGACCAGCAGGGTGGTTCCCGCCTGGTTGGCCAGCGTCTTGACCGCCGTGACTACCGACTCGAAGCCGCCCTGGCGCTCCGCCAAGGGCGGCAGGACAAGCACAATCCGTGCGGTCGTGCTGGCCGGCTCGCGGAAGCGGCTGACCATGACGAACTGAACGCTCTGTTCGACGACCGCATCGATGATCCGTCCGAACGTGCGGGTCTTGAGGCCGACCTGCCCGTCCCAGTTCAACAGGACCATGGAGATCCGATTGTCTCGGATGGTTCGGAGGATGCCCGACGTGACGCTGAGGTCCACGCTGGTCAGGGGAGTCACCGGGACGCCGGCCGCCATGGCGCGAACGACCGTATGGGCGAGGATCTTCTCGGCCGCCGCCACCTGCTGGTCTGAGTCGCGGCCCTCCTCGGCCACGCGAACCGGGTACAGCGGCTCGTGAGACCCCTTCTCCCGAAGCAGCAGGGCAACGTCGAGCAGCTCTCTGGCCGCTCCTCGCTTCTCCAGAGGAATCATAATCCTGTGCGGCGCCGAGGACGCATCGAAGCCCGCCTGCTCTTCGTGCAGAGCGACGGCCCGGGCGGCGCGTTCGGTGACGATCGAGCCGACCAGGCAGGTCACGGCGATCATCATGATGGTGCCGGTGATCACCGCCTCGGAGAATAATCCGAGGTCGTAGCCCACGATGACCGCGGCCAGCGTGGCGGCGGCCTGATTGACGCTGAGGCCAAAGATCAATCGGCCTTCGTCCCGACGGTACCGCAACGCCGTCTCGCAGGCCCGGGCGGCGCCCCATTTGGCCGCCAGCGCGACCGCGATCATGCTGATGGAAATGACCCATGCTCCGGGCCCCTTCAGCAGCAGACCCAAGTCGACCAGCATGCCCACGGAGAGCAGGAAGAACGGGATGAAGATGATGTCGCCGGTGAAGTGAATCCGGGTCATCAGAAGGCTCTTCTCGGGGATCAGGGAGTTCAGTGCAATCCCAACCAGGAAGGCGCCAATGATCGGCTCCAGTCCGGCGACGTGAGCCAGAAACGAGCTGAGCAGAGCGACCGCCAGGACGAAGATGAACTCGCTGTTCTCGTCGACCGCGATGTCGCGGAAGAATTTCCGACCGATCAGGGGGATGAGGATCAAGACGGCCGCGACGTATACGATCATCAGGCAGAACAGCCGGACCCAGAAGCCGACGGTCAATTCACCCCGCGTGGTGCTGGCGATCACCGAAAGCAACAGCAGGGCCAGCGTGTCGGTGAGGATGGTTCCGCCGATGACCGTCGTCACCGAACGGGACTTGGTCAGGCCCAGCTTGCCCACCGCCGGAAAAGTCACCAGCGTATGAGAGCTGAACATGCTCGCCAGCAGAATGGCCGAGGGAACCGTCAGTCCGAGCACCCAGATGCCCATCGGGATTCCCATCGCCAGGGGAACGCCGAACGTCAGAAGACCGAAGACGACCGCGTGGCTGCGGTTCTTGCGGACCTGGTGCAGGTCGATCTCCAGCCCCGCGAGGAACATGATGTACAACAGGCCGACCGTGCCAAGCAGGTGGATGGTCTGGTCCCGGGCCAGGATCCCAACGCCGTGCGGACCGAAGACGATTCCGGCGGCGATCAATCCAATGATCTCGGGCAGGTGCAGTTTCCGCGCGAACAGCGGCACGACCAGAATCAGCGCCATGACACTGCCGAAGATCAGTATGGGATCGGTAAACGGCAACATTCACGGTCCTCATGCACATTCGAAGCGGCCCGCCTGCGGTGGGTCGGCCGCCTGTACGGGCCATCCGTCGTTTCGGTCCTTTTGGTCCCTGTGGTCCTTCAAATTCTAAAGGACCAAGGCGACCCGCCAGTGGCGGACCGCCCTCACGGGAACCTACGCAAGAATCTTCTCGCTGTTTTTGCTTCCGCCAAAACCTGAACTATACTTTGTGTGTAAGGGGGTAGTAGAAAAGCCCGAGATCCGGAAAACTCGCTCATAATACTCCTTCCTTCTTTTCCAGGGGGGGCGGCTGACCAGGTGTCTATGCCAAGGGGGGTCGCTGTCTCCCTCTTTTTTTGCGCGCATCGCTCGGCCCATCGTGACATCGGGAGAATCCCCGCTCTTGCCTCTCGGGGTGAGCCCTTCACGCTCCTTGTTGAGAACCTACCACCCGTGTACAGATAGCGCGGCGCCGCTCGGCCTGTTGCTTGTTTGCGCGGGCTAAGAACGCGGATCGCTGCTTGGCTGGTTGCGGGACTCTTCTTGCCGGATCCTCTGCTGGATCCGGTTCGCGTATACGATCCCGACACACAGCAAGAGTGCGTAGGGGATCGACAGGAACCATCCGTACGGACGCGGAAGAATGATGAGAAGGAGAAGATAGCCGAGAACGTAAGCCCAACAGATGATCGCACCTTTGACCATGAATGCCCGCTCGCGAGGCCCGTGCGTATTCTTGATCCCGCAGTAGGTCCCAAAGACCCCGCCCGCGATCCCGACCAAACCTCCGACAAGACCGCCTATCCATCCAGCATTCATTTCCGCTCTCCCCACATCATCTCGCGATATCGCCGACTCGGAACACCCAGGCGTGCTGACCACTCAGTTCGTCGGGATCGAACTCGGGCAACGTAACGATCAGGTTGTTACCGTCGGCTTGCCAGGGGAGTGTCTCGCCGGTGGCCAGGAACGTGACCGTCGTGTTGCTGCCGGCCTGGACGTCTCTCAGTCGCAACTCCTTGCCAGGCCACTTGGGCGCGATCGCGTACAGATTCCCGTCCTTAAAGGTGAACAACACCTCCTTGCGTGCCTGCCCCGGCGGCGGGGTGACCGTTTGCTCGAGGATGTTGAACTGCGTCATGTACTCGCCCCGCTTGACCTGGGGGATGCTTCCTGCGCTCCACTGGCAAGGCACGTTCCACATGCGCGTGCCGTAGATGGCCTCGCCGTTGACGGCGAGCCAGGCGCCGATCTGGAGCAACCGCTCCTGCATGATCACCGGGATCGTGCCGTCGGCCCGCGGCCCGATGTCGAGGCAGAGATTACCACCCCGGCTCACAACGTCGGCCAGCATCAGGATCAGCTCCTGCGCGGATCGGTAGTCCTCTGCGTTCTCGGCGCGATTGTAGCCGTACGAGTGTCCCATCCCCCGGTTCTCCTCCCAGGGGTGGCTGTCATCGTCCAGGCCGGAGCCGTATTCGGTCGTGTAGAATCCGCCGTGCTTGTGCCGGACTCCTTTGCCCCATCGGTCGTTGATGACCAGGTCCCTCTCGTTCGGCGCGTGATTGAAGAGCCAGGCCAGCAGTTCGGGGCTTCGCCACTGCTCCCAGGACAGGTCCCATTCCCCATCCGCCCACACCACATCGGGCCGGTACCGCGTCACGAGGTCTTTGAACTGCCCGAATAGATGCTCCTCGACGAACCGCGCCTTGTCGCTCTTCCAGAGCGGGTGATACCACTCGCAAAGCGAGTAATAGAGCCCAACCCTGATGTCCTTCTTTCGCACCGCTGCCGCCAGGTCGCCGACGAGATCGCGTTTGGGCCCGACCTTGACGGGATTGTAATTGGCTCCATAGGTCCGCTCGGCCTCGGCGCTGGGCCAGAGTGTGTAGCCGGAGTGGTGCTTGGTGGTCAGCACGATGTATCTGGCGCCTGCCCTCGCGAACAGGTCGGCCCATGCGTTCGGGTCCCACAACTCCGCCTTGAACATCGGCGCAAAATCCCGGAACTGGACGTCCGCCCCATAGGTTCGCGCGTGGAATTCGGCCACCTGACCGTCGAAGGACTTCTCCTGGAGCCAGTACTGGTACCATTCGGCGTAATGGCCCTTCGGGGTCCACGCAGGCACGGAGTACAGGCCCCAACAAACAAAGACTCCGAATTTCGCGTCCGTGAACCACTGCGGCGTCGGCCGCGCGTCGAGCGACTCCCACGTCGGTTCATACCGCTCGGCCGACAGCGTGCTTCCGATCGGTGGCCTCAGGGTCACAAGTGCAAGAACAATGGCGATTGTGGATCTGCGTATTTCCATTTCCGCTCTCGAAACCCTTGCCTGGACGAAGATGGTGAATCCACCCACGTGGTTACGCAGGCGGTCCTCACGGCTACCATGCTGCCATCGACGCGCGGAGAATGCAAGTCTTGCGGCTTCGCCTGGCTTGGGAATTCACGAACTCGGCGGGCGCAAAAAATCGCGGGCCGCGGCAGAGCGACTGCCACGGCCCGTCCTTCCAAGGTAGGGGGGGTCACTTTATTCGTTTCGGCGCTGTCGCGCCAAGGCCATGCTGCCGAGAGCGAGCAGGGCGATGGTCGTCGGTTCGGGGACCGACATGGCCCCACTGAACCCGCCGCTGCCGCTGTAGCCGCCGTCGAGCATTTGGGCGAAGCTGTAGTAGCCTGGGCCACTTCCACCTTGAAGAGAAAGCTCAAAATCGAGCGAGGGTAGTCTGAGGTTCTCGAGGAGGGCCAGAGCGGCGGATCCGAGCGCCGAGCCCTCGTGTGTGATGAACAGGTCGGTGATGTCCACCTGGAACTGCGTGAAACCGCCGGCCACCGTTCCCATCGTCGAGAGGTCGGCGCCGGTCAACGTGCCGGTCAGATAGGTGACGCTGTTGTCGGCGCTCTTGATGACGATCTGCGTGCTGCCCAACGGGGTCAGCATGTATGGGGCATCGGGAATGCCTGCGACCTGGAAGGTCGGCAGATACACGTGCGCGCCGACCAGGGCGTCGTAGTTGCTGCCCAGTCCGGAACTGATGATGATGTCCTGATCGAAGCTCAGGACGCCCGCGCCGTTGTAGGACCAGTCGCCGGCGGCGTCCGGCGCCGGGCTGAACTCCAGCACCTGTTGCGGCGGGACCGTCTCGGCAGATGCCCCGGCGGAGACGACTGTCACGAGTATGACCATTGCTGTCAGCGAAGCTTTCATCCGTTTTCCTTGGGCGTCGTCGTGTTCAGTTTCCGACGCTCTCATGGGTCCTGACGTGGAAGCGTTCCTGCGCCGTAGCTCGTCGTCTGCGTCCAAGCAGGCCGAGCGATCCACCAAGTCCGAGCAGCATCAGGGTCGCCGGCTCGGGGACGGCCACGAGATAGTCCTGCATGCCGTTGTGCGAGATCACGAGGAGGTCCGCCTTGGCGCCACCGCCGGTCAGCTCGTGCAGCCATTTATTGGCGGTCTCGATGTCGAGGTTGGTTGCGCGGAAGCCGCCGTAGCCGGGCGTCCCGTCGACGGTGACATCCCAGCCGGCTGGCGTCGTCGGGAGCTTCTCGTAGATAATCTCCCAGACCGCCGCCGCGAAAACCGCCGCCATGCTGTTCTGCTGGTCGGTATAGGAGCCGCCGCTGGCCCAGGCCGAGTCGTAATGCGTGGCCCACAGCTCGCGGAGGTAGTTGGCCTTCGTGGTGCCGAGGACCTCGCCCGTGTAGCTGTTGTAGGCGTCGTCGGGCATTTGCACGTCGTATGTCACGGTAGCATCGGGTGCCGGCTCGTGCAGCTCGATGCAGAATCCAGGAATGAGGCCGTTCGACCAGGTGTCGCCGATTCCGGTGCTGTTGGTCTTGTCGAGCATGTAGACGCCGGCGGCCACGATGTCTCCGGCGTATCCGCCGCCCCAGAAGATGATGCTGTCGTAGGCCCCGAAGCCATCGTGCACGGCGTCCACGGTGTCCGCCTGAAGCGACGGCACGGCCGAGAGCAGCAGGGCAAATCCAAGGATCGCCGAAAGCTGTTGTGATGTGTCTGCCCGTCTCATGTCACCACCCCCCAGGAGCCGGTACGGTCGGCGGCGCGATGGCCGTCACGAGCGGATCCCTTTGGTCCTTTTGGTCCGTTACATCGCAAGGGACCGAAAGAACCAAAACGACCGAAACGACGGACGCCTTGGCGCCACAAGCGCCCCTCCGGTTGCGGTCCGGATGGACCACCAGCATCGGCATGGAACGTTGGACCTGCGTCTGTCGCATGAGTCCTGCAACCCCCCGGTCGCTGACGGCTGTGCGGAAGCATCCCAAGGATGAATCCGAGCCATCGAACGAAGCTGCCAAACCTGCCTTACTGAGTGCCCATGAAGGTAAGCGATGAGCACCCCCCATTTCGAGTGGATCGCTCCGTGGAACGATCTACGAGCATGAGTCTACCCTATTTCAGACCCAATGTCAAGAGAATTGGGCAGAATCGGGCCGCCGGGGTCCACTTTGGAACCTGATGCCCACGCGTAACCCGAGCAGGGCGGCGATTATCGGGCGATTGCCGCACTTTCTCAAAGTCCATCCGGCGAGAGTTTCTCAACCGGGGCGTCCCGATGTCAGGGCGAGCGGCGACACTACCGAACCAGGCGCGAAGGCTTGGGGATGGCAAGCGGCTCGACGGGGTTCCTGAGTTGTAGCCATTGTGGATAACGTGTGGACAAGTTGGCGGCGGGCGGGTCATAGCCTGTCCACATTCGGCGGAATACTGCAACCGGCGTGCCCGCCGGGAAGGCACCTGAGGTCTGCGCTAAGGCGGCGTCCTCCTCATGTCGTTTAAGGCTTTTGTTTTCAGATAGTTATGAATCGAAGATTTCCCCCTTGCGAAGGCGGGGATACTTGGACTTGCCCAAAGCCCCAGCCTTGCCTGGTATTTCTCGGACCTGGGGAATCTGTCCTTCTGGCGCGCCTTAAGGTGGATAAACCGTAGAAAAGTCCTGCCGGAGGGCCCGAGGCGGGCCGAAGAACGCCTGCCTGGAGCGTACTTATGGACCCCGAGGGGAGCCCCTGGCATTGTGATCGCGTAGGAGTATAATGGTCAGGCGGCGCTGCGGCATTAAAGATTTGTGGTAGAGAAAGCCTATGGAGAAGATAGGAACTCTTGTGCTGCTGATTGTCCTCTTGTGCAGCTTCCTGTCCTCGGGTTGCTCGCGAGAGGCCGGAAAGCCCACGGCGAGAACGTATCGTGCCGTCGGGACGACGTCCGACTGGGGAACGCAAATCGAAGGGCTGCAATCCCGATTGCGCCCGACAAAACGTCTCTGGCAGAGCGGCGAGATGCCGACTTTCAGGCTCGACCTCCGCAATCAGGGCCGGCGGTTGTTCGCCTTCAATGTCCGTGAGCCCATTTGTCCCGATCGCGTCTGGCTGGACGGACGCTGGCACCGACGGCGCGCGGACGAGGCGGCCCAGGCGAAGATGCGTCCACTGGCGCCTGCAGCGGAACTGACGGACCTGACACTGGGGCTTCCGCCGGAGATGGGGCTGGCGCTGGAGCCGGGCCGGCATACGATCCAAGTGGCGTTCGACATCGAGGATCTCACCGTGGTGAGCAATCCCGTGGAGATCGAAGTGGCCGCGGCGCCCGCCGGGACTGCGGCCGGCACACCGTAGTCCGCCACAGGCGGACAGGGCTGCTGGCTCATCGGCTTCTTTTGGTTACTGAACGCTGGGGTGGCCTTTGGGATAGGCTTCGGTGCTGCTGGGGGTCGCGCCGGTGATCGAATTGACGCGAATCTGCGTGGGACCCTCGACCGCGTCGACCAGCGAAGCGTTGTCTACGGTCACGACTCCGTCGATCAGTTCGGGCACACTGTAGAGACGATAGCAGGACTCGTAGAAGGATGGACGCCGTTGCGGCAGCACGAACGGCTTGTGCGTCTGGCCCTCCGCGTCCACGTAACTGATGTATGGTCGGGTATACAGCCCTCCCTGTCTCTTGCTGCTGAACACGATCCAGCGGCTGTTGCTCGACCAGCTATGCCATGATTCGCTGGATTCACTGTTGGCCTGGACTCTCTGGTACGCGCCGGTCGTCAAGTCCATCATGTACAGGTCGCTGGTCGGCTGATAGACGGGGAAACACCCGTACCGGCTCATGCAGAACAGCAGGAACCGGCCGTCGGGCGAGACGCGAGGCAACAAGATGCTCCGGCTGGTGTCCTTGGCGCTCAGCACCGTCTCCAACGTGCCCCACTCATCCGTCGCGAGGTCGTAGCGGATTCGCATCAGATCGTACTGCACCTCGGCATATCGCCTGGGCGGCACCGTTTGCATGTCCGTCCACAGCAACGGGGCACTGCAAAAGTACAGGTACTTGCCGTCGGGAGTCCAGGCGGGATAGGTCTCCAGACGCGTCTTGTCGGACAGAGCAGGCGTCGTTCGGATCTGCTTCTTCTCGACGTCGTAGTAGACGATGATCGAGTCGAGGTCGACGACGTCGTGGATCTCCTTCTGCGCCGTGTGGAAGAACTGCCTGACGTCATTGATCGAGTACGTCACGATTCTGCCGCTCGGATGCCACGAGGTGTACCCGAACTTGGCGCCGATCTTCTCGATGCGGCCGTCGTGAGCGTAGACGGTCGCGCTGGGAAAGGACGTGCTCCGGATTCCGAGGAGCATCCTGTCGGGATCGTTGCCCACGAGACTGTGGCAGTTGGCGCAGCCGTTCTCGAAGCAGCGCGTGTCGAGCAGAACCGTTTCGTCGAAGGTCTCCAGATTTCGCTGGCAGATCTGCATCGGCTTCGGGAAGTACGACGAGGGCATCATGAAGCGGTAAACCAGATGCGAATCGATCGGCTCCGGTGCGATTCTGTTGTGGATGGCCTGGTACTGATTCCACTGGCCGGCCTCGGTCTTCACATACACATCGATCGAGATTTCCTTGCCGGCGTTTGCGCTGAGCAGGGCCTTCCATCTTTGCTGCGGGATGAGGATTTCGCCCGTTTGGCTGAGGATTTCGATCTGCTCGCCGGCGTCCGAATGGATCCTCGCGGCGTATCGGCGGCCGGGCTCGTCGATCCGGAAGTTCAACGGGGCGATGTTGGGTGGAAGGACGACGCCCGTGTAGTCCGGCGTGATCCGGGGTGCTGCGGCGACGACCGCGGGCGATTCGGGGCTCTCGTCTTCGCACGAGCCCATGAGCACAGCCGTGACGAAGATCAGCAGAGCCAAAGGTGTTGTCAGTAGCCTGGTCGAGTTCATGGCCGCGTTCGTATCCGTGCCGGCGTTTCACAATATCCATCTTGTCGCGTGTGTAGCGGCGTCAGTGGCCGCGGGCCAGTCGGACCAGCGACACGTTGTCGAGATACACGCCCGCATCGTCCGATCCTGCGTAGATCTCGATGGAGGCGTCCAGATCGGTCTGCCCTTCCATCACGAACGTGTGAGTGAAGTGCTTCAGGACCAGATCCTGACGCGTCGCGGACAGATACACAGGGCCCATCTTACTGTAATCCCAGAAGGAGCCAACGTTTTTCTTGTTGACCTTGACCTCGATCAACCGCGACGATCTGGCTGCCGCGTCAAACTCCAGCACGTAGGTCTCACCCTTAACGAGCTTCAGGCCGGACTGTATCAGTCGGATGTTGTGATTGTCCTGCCCCGCGCGATTGATTTCCACATGGGCTTGCCCGTCCTCGACGGTCCATTGTGCGTCGGCGGAGCTGCTGCAACTCAGGGTCCAGTCCGCCTGGCCCAGAGCGAAGTCCCCGTTTCGAACCAGGTTGCCGCTTGGCTCGTTGGGGTCGTACAGATACGCGACGATGCTCTCTTCGTTGGAGAAGTCGCTCTCGTTGCCGTCCACGTCCACTGCCGTCACCCGGAAGTAGTACCGGCGGTCGTTTTCCAGATCTCGCAGATGGAGCAGGGTCTGGTCGCACGTCGCGATCAGTATCTGCGGCTGAGGATCGAACCCGCCGTACACGCGATAATAGGCCGTATGCGGATCGCCGAACTTGTTGAACAGGAGGGTCACTTTGTCGGCGTTCGGCTCGACCACCAGATAAGGCACCTCCACCGTGCCCGTCCAGGGGAAGCGGAACACGCGATAGGCGACTGCACTGCCACTGATGAAATCCATCTCGAACTCGACCTCGCCTTCGCGATTCACCTCCGTCACCTTCGGGTATTCCGACAGGACGAAGTTGACGAGGGTATTGCCGTTGGGCAGGCGTTGAGCATTGCCCTGGTGGTAGGCGTACCGGTCAGGGGTCGCCCGATACTCCCAGATCAGCGTAGCGGTCATCGCGTTCGGATCGAGTTCGTATTCCACCGCGCGGGAAACCGGCGGATCGTGCTCGTTGCCGTTGTCGAAGACCGTGTAGCGGTGCGGACCCACAACGCGAATATCGTGCTGGCACGAGAAGCCGCCCAGCGGATCGTTCACGAAGACGAAATCGCTGTAACGCCCGCCGAGCCTCCAGATGACCTGGCCCGTCCGGCGGTCGATCTTGGTCACCTCGTTGAGGTGACGGCTCGAGACCAGGATGTGGCCGTCCTGGTCGATGTCGATCGCGTTCATATGTGAGACGCGCACGCTGGGACTGCGCACATCCTCGAACTCCTCCGGTCCAATGGCGGCCACGTCGAAGTTCTCCCAGGCCCGCCACTGGAAGATCAACTCATCGGCGGCGGTGAACTCCTGGATGCAGGTTTCGTGGACGACCGCATTGGGATGTCCCCCTTCGATGATGCGGCTCATGTCGACGTTGTGGATTGTCCGCAGGCCCAGCAGCAGATAACTCCCATCCTCCAGAACCTGGAGATCGTGGCTATCGGCTTCGTAGCCGTTGACGGCGCGAAACTCCTTGATCCGATTGAAGTTCTGGTCGTATCCGATGTACTGCGTTTCGGTGATCATCCCGTTCTTCTGGACCTTGAAGTCCTCGGCGCCCTTTCCGCGCCGATACCAGACGGGCGCACCCCGATTGTCGAGGATGAGGGTATACAGTGGCGCCTGGCGGGACTCGATGAAGATGTATCCATCGGCGGGGTTGCGGTTTGTGGTGATGCTCACGTGAGGGAAATCTCCGGGCACGGAGACGCCGTTGTGCATGATGGCAGGTTCCCCCGCGATGAGATCGGCCGCCGGGTCAGCGGTGGGCACGGTGCGTGCCGTCATGCTCAGCGTTTCCACGTGAATCGTGCCATTCGCCGCAAGGGGTCCTGCCGCCGGACGCAGGACATAGAACCGATACGCCAGCGGCTCGACCAGCCTGGGGGGCAATGTGCTGCCCACAGGGGTCAGGCGAACGTCCACCGCCTCATCCGCGACGAACGGTGTCGAGGGCTGAAAGACAATCGTCCGGCCGTCCGTGGCAATGGTGGTCGTACCCGGATGAAGGCCGCTCTCGTCGCCGACCACCCGGATGAAGCTCGACAGGTTGATCAGGTCCGTCGGCGCGTTCTTCTCGAATCGGATCAGAAGGCGGGTTTCCGGGGCGACGTACTCCGATTCCGGCCGAGGATCGAGATACTGATAGCCGTATTCGAAGACGGCCGCGTAGTCCGTTACCGTGCCACCGTGTGTTGCGCCGGCGACAGCCAGAAGGCCTGTCAGGATGAACGTCATGCAAGATCGGCTCATGGTATCGGTGGTGTCTGCTATTCGATGGAAAAGGCCGCGTCGCCCTGGTCTGCAATCGCTTCGTCGGTTGAGCTTCTGATCTTGATCGAGTAGTCGTCGCCCGGCTCCAGATCCAGATCGACCTCCCATTCAAAGGCGCCGATGCTGGGGGCGGTGGCGATCGTCCTGATGAGCGCGTCGCCCTTGTAGAGCTCGATCACCACGGCTTCTGCCAGATTGTCGTTCCACCGGATGAAGTATTCCAAGCCGCGCCGCCATTGCTCGCCGCCGTTGGGCGAAAGGACCTCGATTCGCGGCGCTGCGGCGGCAAACGAACGCGTGGACCAATCGCCAACCCCGCCGGCGTTGATGGTGCGCACGCGCCAGTAGTAGGTCTGCCCAGGCGGCGCTTCTGCCAGCGTATAGCGGGTTTCGGTCAGGTCGATCTCGTCCACCGTCAGGGCAGTGAAATCGGGGTTTCTCGACACCTGGAGATCGTACGACCGTCCAAACCCTCGGGGCGTCCAGAAGAACGAAACGGGCAGCCGTTGGTTGAGCGCGGCGCCATCAGCCGGTTCGATCAGCAGTGGCGCGTAAGGTACTTCTTCGAGGTCCGGAAAACCGACGATGAACTCTCCGAATCCGGACAGGGCCGCTCGCAACTGCCTCGTGACGGGATTGTAGTTCGTCGCCAGGGGCAGGAACAGCCCGCCTCCCGTGCCGGCCCGGTGGTAGATCGTCAGCGTATTTGGATCGGCATAGCCGAATGCCCCGGATCGGTCGGCGAAGCCGAAACTCTCCGCGTCGAACGAGATGGTGCCGGTCATGCCGATGATATCCCGGGCGGCAACGGTCACCCGTATGGGGAGCACACGTGGTGCCTTGCCGGCGAACTCCGGAAACAGCGGGGCAAACGGCTCGCGCGTGACATAAGCCTCGTTGTAAGCTTCCCCGTCCAAGGTGTTGACCTTGAGTGTGACACCCGTCTCGGCGCCGTCGCGGTCGAAGACGTATGTGTTGCCTTCCATGAGCTCGTAACGGGTCACGTTGGTCGCCTGTTCCGCGAGCGGCCAAACGATGCGGGAGAATCCTCCGGTGACGCCCTCCTGGGCACATGTGATGTCGTACACCAGGGAACCGTTCGGATCGACTTCCGTCATGGCCGGCGCCTCGCCCGCCTTGGCGGCGCCGCCCCAGTTGATCACTGTGTTCCCGCCGGGCAGACGCGTGACGCTGCCGCCGGTCAGGGCTCGAATGTCCGGGTCGTTGCGGTACTCCCAGACCAGGGTCGCCGTCCGGTTCTCTTCGTCCAGGGCGTACTCCACCGCGCGGGAGTACGTCCTTTCCTGATCGCCGACCGCCTCGTCGGCTCCGTTGTCGAACAGGGTGAGATTGCCGTTGGCCAGCCGGCGGGCGTCATGCATCAGTTTGAAATACCGCGGCGCGTTCTCCTCGTGCTCGTTGAGGAAGGTGAACTCGTTGTGTTTGCCGCCCATGCGCCATATCAACTCGCCCGTGGCTCGGCTGACCTTGACCACCTCGGAGGTCTCGCGACAACACACGATGAGATTGCCGTCGATCGGATCGAGCGAGATGGCGTTCACGTGGATGTAGCCGAAATTCTTCTTTGTAATGTCTCGGTAGGAATCGGTGATCGGGATATGGTCCCACGTCCGCCACTGGAAGATCACCTGTCCGTCGGCATCCAGTTCCTGGATCACGGCGCCGGTGACAGTGGCGGTTGGATGGCCCCCCTCCACCACCTTGCTCATATCGACGGTCTGATCGTCGTAAGTAA
>Ga0068714_10002457_pt1 | contig 23914 bp, 17 predicted proteins | sample MTBNYHSulfiMetaG_FD_62988 | JGI IMG/M metagenome (GOLD analysis project Ga0068714, IMG submission 62988) | Enrichment culture microbial communities from rom New York Harbor, USA that are MTBE-degrading - MTBE-NYH (New York Harbor Sulfidogenic)... | ecosystem: Environmental > Aquatic > Marine >... | reverse complement strand
TAGCCGAACAGCTCGCTGCTGATGAGCTCTTCGGTAAATCCGCCGCAGTTGAAGGTCACGAACGGATAATCCCGGCGCGGACTCAGCTGGTGGACAGCTCTGGCAACCAGTGCTTTGCCTGTACCACTGGCCCCCTGCAGGAGGATATTGCAGTCCACCGGGGCGATCTTTTGAACCAGAGCAAACAGCTCCTGAATCACGGGGCTCACGCCGACAATAGCGTTCAAGCCGTCTCTGCCTTTGAGTGCCTGCCGCAGCCTGAGATTCTCCCGGCGCATCTCCATTTTTTCCAGGGCGCCCTTGATGAGCAGCCTGATCTCATTCAATTTGAGCGGTTTGGTCACATAGTGGTACGCTCCTTCCTTGATCGCCTCGATGGCGCTTTCTATGCTGCCGAACCCGGTGATGATGATGACCTCGGTTTCATTTCTCGCCGCCTTGGCTTTAGCCAGGATCTCCATACCGCTCACATCCGGCATGCGCAGGTCGGAGAAAACGATATCAAACGGATGCTGCTGCATCCGCTCTAAGAAAGATCGGCCCGCCGTAAACGCTTCGACCTCATAACCGTCTTTGCCCAGGGCCTGGCTCAGGCGGCGGCAGACGATAACCTCGTCATCAACCACGGCTATTCGCGGCATCTATCCCCCCGTTGGCGAACAACGGCCGGCACTTTGCTCGACCTCATGGACGGCGATCGGCAAATACACTGAAAACAGAGTTCCCACGCCGACTTCACTCTCGACCTCGATGTGCCCGCCATGACTTCGCACAATCGAATAGGCGGCCGCCAATCCAAGGCCGGTACCGCGCCCGACGCTCTTGGTGGTGAAAAACGGCTCAAAAATGTGCTCCAGGTTCTGCGCACGAATGCCGCTTCCCGTATCTTTGATATCAAAACGCACCTGTTCTGGAGGCGCGGCTTCCACTTTAATGCTGATGGTGCCTCCGTTCGGCATGGCCTGGATGGCATTGAGGAGCAGATTCATGAACACCTGCTGGAGCTTGCGCAGATTGCCGTGCACCTGCGGCAGGTCTGCGGGCTGTGTTATCTCCAGCTTTATTCCGGCCAGCATGATCTGATTCTTGACCAGGGCGACCGTGCGGTCGATTATCTCCCGGGCTTCGAGATTATTGAAGGCAGGCCGTTCAGTGCGTGAGAAATCGAGTAGGTTCTTGACGATATCGCTGGCCCGCTCGGCCTGCATCAAGATGTCGCGCATCATTTCCCGCGCTTCGGTGCTCATCACTCCGGAAAACTCCTCCATGTAGGTCTCCGCAGTGAGGTAAATATTGTTAATGGGGTTGTTCAATTCGTGGGCAATACCGGCGGTGAAGGTACCCAGGGCGGCTATCTTTCTCGCTTGCAACAGATGCTCCTGGTTAGCCTCGATCTCCTGGGCCATAGAATTGAAAGCGCCGATTAGAGTAGAAATTTCGTCGGTGTGCAGCCCTTCGTATGAAGTCGGCCGGTAATCCCCTTTGGCGGCCCGTTGAATCATGGCCTGAAGCACGCCCAGGGGCCGAAGCAGCCCCAGAGAAATCAGTTTGATCACCAGCAGCATGAGGACCAAACAGACGCCCAGAAAGGCAAACGGCAGCAGTGAGGTTTGGAAGATGGCCTTATGGATACGCTGTCTCTTGGTGGTGCGAAGTCTTTCTGCAAAGTCCACCAGATTTTTGCCGCGCGACCGGATCTCTTCATCGTTAATGGGCATGTCGATGTTGCTTTTATAGGTTCGAATGGTGTGCTTGTAGTTTTTCAGCGTATCGAGGAACTTATCCAATGATCGCTGGTCGGTCACCCTGATAATGTCACTGGCAAGCTCCGCGACCAGCTCATCGATCTTTTGCAGATAAACCGTTCCTTCACGCAGACTGGCAACATCCTGATAGAGAATGAAGTTTTTTTCGAACCGTCGCGCCTCGAGGATGTTGTTGAGCAGATCATCGTAGCGCTCCCCCAGAAAGAGCCGGGCCTTTACCGTGGACAGGCTCCAGAAGTTCAAGAGTGTGAGTGCGACCAGAGACAGAAAAGCCGCCGCAAAGACGACAAAGATCTGTCCCTTGATGGAGCCGAACAGCCCTTTCAAATTCCAGCTTTTACGGTGTCGCACATTCGGCCGGAATAGACCGCCACTATTCATGAACTTCCCCTTTACTTTCTGATTCCCCCAGAGCTTGTCCACACCGGCCTTCAGGCAGGCCGTCAGCCAAATGGACCAGCTGAGGCCTACCTTTCTCTGATTATCACAGTGCTGGAGACTCTCGCAAAGAATATTCCATTTGTGGCCTCGCCCTAAGCTGCGCTGATCGCAAGCCAAACGGTTTCCTATCGGCGTTTCAAAATGAAATCGCATTGCCTGACGGGCGCCTCAGCCTGTTCATTTTGAAACAGCGCTTGCTGTTCCTTCATCATAAACTCCCATTGACGAGAAGAAAAGGTTGCCGTTTCAGTGACTTGCCTAAATGGCATCGGCTTTGCTGATACAGGGGCGAGGGAGGTGCGGCATGGAACGGATACTGGTCAGCATGAGCTCCCGCCAGGGCGCATGGGAAGCTTGGTCGAGGGCCATCTCATTGGCCAAAAGGATAGACGCCAAGGTCTATGCACTGCTGGTGCAACCTCCGCATGCACCTGGGAGAGGGGGCAGGCGAGAGCACGAGGAGGCGGGTGTGCAGAAAAGACTCGAGCTCCTGATCGAGCTTGCCAAATCGGAGGGCATTCCGATCGACTACTTCATTTCTGACGGAACATTCGAAGATGAGGTGGTTCAATTTGCCGATCTCAACAAAATCACACTGCTGGTGGCCGAGTTTCCAGACGGGGATCACCGCCACCCGGCCCGTGAAGAGGTGGCTATTCACAAGATTCGCCATCGGGTCCGGTGTCGGGTGGAACTGGTAAGTCCCCGTGAAACCCAACCATGATTGTTAGGAGAGGACAACCGAAATGAGCATTCCGTTGAATCTGTATCTGCCGATTGCAGGAAATAGTGTGAACATCGTAGCCATTCTCGGGCTGGGAGGAGCCGTCGGTTTGTTGTCGGGCATTTTCGGTGTGGGAGGCGGGTTTTTAATGACCCCCCTGTTGATCATGTTGGGCATTCCACCGACCGTGGCAGCGGCCTCGGATTCCAACCAGATCGTGGGCGCCTCAACCTCCGGCACCCTGGCCCATTTCCGCCTTGGCAACGTCGATTTCAGGATGGGCTGGCTGCTGTTGATCGGCGGTGTGATCGGCGGCACCGGCGGCGTTCAGATCATCAAAATCCTTCGCCGGCTCGGCAATGCGGATTTTCTGATTACCGTCACCTACGTGCTCATGCTCGGCATCATTGGCAGCTATATGTTTATGGAAAGTCTGCAGGCCATGCGCAACCAGAAGGCCCAAACGGCTGAACCAAGCAAGCAGGAGTCGTTCTATGTGCGCACGACGCGCAGCCTTCCCTGGCAAATGGAATTCAAGCGTTCCGGTGTTCGCCTGTCAGTGTTAATGCCTCTTGTGCTTGGCATCCTGGTGGGCATTTTGGCCGCTATCATGGGGGTCGGCGGCGGCTTTATCATGGTTCCCGTGATGGTCTACCTGCTGCGCATGCCGATGCATGTCGTGGTTGGAACGAGCCTCTTTCAGATTCTTTTCACCTGTGTCAACGTGACCTTCATGCAAGCATGGGAGAACCACACCGTCGATTTTATCCTGGCCCTGCTGCTGCTGATCGGCTCTTCGGTGGGCGCTCAGCTTGGTGCCAGGGTCGGCAAAAAGCTCCACGGCGACCAGCTCAAGATCCTGCTGGCTTCACTGGTGCTCATCGTGATGTTCAAAATGCTCTATCAACTCTTGGCCAGACCGGCCGTCCTGCTGGCCTACATCGGAGGACATTGATCCATGAAGAAGAAAAGCATCCTATTCACGACGGTGTTGTTCCTGTTTGCCTTCACTTCCATTTTTGCCCAGGATACCGCCCAGCTGAGCGTAACACCTCAGCTGGTCGAAATCGGCACCTTCTTCGACGGCGCCTCCCTCATCGCAACCGGCACCGTGCCGGCCACCAGCCATGTCGTGGTACGCTTTCTGGGGTCGTCCTGCGATTTGCATATGAAACAGAAAGGCAAGCTCTTCGGAATCATGTGGATGAACCTGGCTTCGCTCATTTTTCGAGGCGTCCCCAATGTCTGCATCGTCAGTTCAGCCAAGGATTTTGACAGCCTTGCGGAAGCTAATGAAGGCTTTGCTGTCAATAGCCTGCGTCTCGCCGGCATCAAAGACAACGCCCGGATCGAGTCCAACGGAAGCGACCAGACAAAAGCTTTTGAGGAGCTGATCAAATTGAAGAACCTGGAGGGGCTCTACCTGGAGACCAGCGGCAACATCTCGTACGGTGAGGCTGACAACGGTCAAAAGAGCTTCCGGGCACAGATCCACGTACCCTCCCGCCTGTCGCCGGGCAGTTATATAGTAGAGCTGACAGCGCTGAGCGACGGTAAAATCGTTGCCCGTGCCGAACAGCCGGTCAAGGTCAACCTGGTAGGGTTTCCGGCCCTGCTCGCCAATCTGGCCTTCGGCCATTCAGCCCTGTATGGCCTTTTGGCCACCGTTATCGCCTTGCTGGCCGGACTTGCCATCGGCATGATCTTTGACAGTAAAGGTGCCCATTGAGGGTGAAGCGGGAGCCGTGAAGTCGGTGGACTATAATGAACATGTTAGATGGCCTCAAGGAATTATTCTGCTTCTGGCACCCGCCGAAGCCTCCCATTCCGTTCACGGTGCTCTTTAAGAAATTCAAGAGCATCCTGGAGCGCAACAACCGGATTCTGGAATTGATGGCGGACATGGGCGATAAGCTCGGCGGTGAGTACGTTTTTGACCGGCAATACATCAGCGATGTCTGCGAACGCGTGAGTGACTTGGTGTTTAAGCTGGTTTCCGATCTTTGTGTGCTGACCGAGTCCGACAATGTCGAGCTGTTCATCGCCTTTGAACGGATTCAACATGAAATTGACGAGGAACTGGCAGGCAGACGAGCGATTCCGATGACAAGACCTGCCATCCTCCTTGGTGAGCTCAATTCGGACCTGAACGAGGAGGTGGGCAACAAGTTCGCCACCCTGGGGGATATTCGCAACACCCTTGGCTTGAACACACCGGACGGGTTTGTTATCACAACCAAAGCCTTTTTCGACTTTCTGGATTACAACGATCTTTGGAAGCACATCGAAACAGCCCTTGCCTGTCGCAACCAGCACGAGCGAGACGCTTTTGAAGCCAAAGGTGAAGAAGTACGCAGGCGAATCCTGCAAGCCGCTGTGCCCAAGAATCTTATGGCCCACCTGAACACCATGTTGGATATCGTTGCCGGCAGGTATGACAGTGAATCCCTGTGGCTTGCGGTGAGAAGCAGTGCCTGGGCCGAAGACAGCGAGCACAGCTTTGCCGGCCAGTATGAAAGTGTTCTCAATGTGCCGAAAAGCGGCATCCTCGATGCCTACCGGCGAGTGGCAGCCAGTGTCTATTCAGCGGAGGCCTGGGAATACAGGCTGCATCGCGGGTACAGAGAGCACGAGATTGCCATGGCGGTCGGCTGCCAGTTGATGGTCAAGGCACGGGTAAGTGGGGCCATGTACACTTATGCTCCCCTTCCCCGGGAAAAGGAGGTGATGCTCATCAGTGGCGCCTGGGGACTCGGCCCGGCGGTTGTTCAGGGAATCGCCGAAGCGGACCGATACGTTTTGGACCGCTGCCCGCCTCACCAGCTGCTCTCGCGCAAGATAGGGCAAAAGGAGCGCATGCTGGTGCAGGGCTCACGCGGCGGCACCTGTTGGCAGGAAGTTGCCGAACTGCTGCAGGGAGCCCCATGCCTGACCCCTGATCAGCTGACCAGACTGGCGCAGGCGGCTATGCTCATCGAACGCTATTACAAGCGGCCGCAGGACATAGAATGGGCCTTCGACCAGGACAACCATTTGTATATCCTGCAATCCCGCCCCCTCAATATCCGCGCCGAGCAGCTGGAGGCAAGGCCAAGCATTGACGAGGCAACGCGCAGCGAGCAGGTGATATTCGCCGATAAGGGCACGGTGGTCCACGGCGGGGTGGCATCGGGGCAGGTGTTCGTTGCACAGAGCGGCAAAGATCTGAAAGACTTTCCCTACGGTGCCATTCTGGTCGCACGGCATACCTCTCCACGCTATGCGCAAATCATGCAAAAAGCTCAGGGGATCATTACCGATGTAGGCTCGCCCACCGGCCATATGGCGACTCTGGCGCGCGAATACCGGGTGCCGACCGTTGTCGATACCGATATTGCCACCAGGATGCTCAAGCCGCGGGACGAAATCACCCTGGATGCGAGTGAAAACGTGGTTTACCGGGGAACGGTCAGCGAATTGAGCCGTTTCGAATTGACCGAGCGGGAGGTGTTCGAGGAATCCTATGAATACCGGCTGCTCAGAAGGCTTCTCAAAAAAATCAGTCCGCTCAACCTGGTAGATTCCCATGGTGATGATTTCAAGCCGAGCCGATGCCGGACATATCACGACATCACCCGCTACAGTCATGAAAAGGCCGTTGAAAAACTCATAGATCTGAGTGAGAATTATCAAAGATATCATGACAAGATGCCCAAGCGCCTGCAAGCCGACCTGCCGCTGGGCTTGACGGTGATCGACATAGAGGACGGCACAAGCGCCCCCCGTGACGCCAGATCGGTCACCCCGGATCAGATCAGGTCGGTGCCGTTGAAGGTGCTCCTGGAAGGATTGTCAGAATCCGGAATGTGGGCGACCGACCCGGTCGCGGTGGATATGGGCAGTTTTATGTCAAGCGTCACGCGAACGTTCAATACGTCGTTTTCGAGTCATCGCAGACTCAGCCGTAACCTGGCCGTGGTGAGCAAAGAATACATGAATCTGAACTTGCGGCTAGGCTATCATTTCAACCTAATAGATGCTTATATCGGCAATGTGGCCAATGACAATTATCTCTCCTTCAGGTTTCTGGGAGGCGTTACCGACTCTATCCGCCGGTCGCGCCGTGCCAGGTTTATCGCCATGGTACTGGAACATTTGGACTTCCGGGTAGAAGTGCATGGAGACCTGGTAGTCGGTAGATTGAAGAAGAATTCAACCGCCAGAATGTGCTCCAAGACAAAGGTTTTAGGCGGCCTGATCGGTTACACCCGGCAGCTCGATGTGAGCATGAGAAGCGATGACCAGATTACCCGGAGCTTTGTGGACTTTATGCAGCATGCATCATGGCAGGAGCAGGGAACCGGCGGCAGCTGACCGTTTTGCACTGCAGCTCTTCCCTTCATGCTTCACGCCAGAACGGAGGTGTCCAGTGTCCGCGACCATTCAATCCGACAACGGTGAGACAAGGAAGACTCAGATCCTCATCCTGGATGATGAACCGATTGTCTGCAAGCGCCTCAGGCCGGCCTTCCAGAAAGCCGGCTACGAGGTGGAAACCTTTACAGACAGCGCCTCAGCCATGGCCAGAATCGAACAGAAGCGGTTCGACATTGTCATCACCGACCTCAAGATGCAGGGAACCGATGGGATGCGGCTCCTTACGCGCACAAAAGAGATCTGGCCCGACAGCAATGTTATCGTGATCACTGGCTTCGCTACTTCGGAGACGGCCAAGGAGTCCTTCCACAAAGGCGCGTTCGATTTCATCGCCAAACCGTTCAAGCTGAGCGACATTCTGGATACGGTGCGACGCCTTGTCTCAGCGAACAGTAAGGGCTAGACGGCTCACTGGAGGTCAATCATGCGCCTGGGGTTACTCCGGTTCAAACGGAAAAGGTCTGCTTCTGCACAGGATCTGGAGCTCGTTCGTTCTATTTTTGCCAAGTTCCGGCGCATCCAGAAGCTCAACACCAGGGCGCTGGAGCTCATGGCCGAAATGGAGCAGGCCCTGGGCGGTGAATACATCTTCGACCGGGCTTTCCTGGAAAGCTCGGTGCGCGAGCTGAACACCCTGATTCACCAGGTGGCATACAGTCTCAATGCCATGTCTCGCAATCGCTATATCGATTTGTTCGATTGCTACCAGAACATACGAAGCGTTCTCGAGGACATTTTGGCGGGGGGTGCGGGGCCGTTTGCGAGCCACCTGACGCTGCCCTATACCATCCTTGGCTGGGAGTTGGAGCCGCTGGTGGGAGCGCTCAATGTCGGTCTTGCGGAAGCCCGGCTGCGTCTTGATCTACCGGCGCCCGATGGCTTTGCCATAACGGTTGCCGGCTGCCGGCTGTTTTTGCAGGAGAATGAACGAGCTGGGACTTTGTCAGGCGGCGAGCGGAACGACTTGTCTCCGCCTGAGGCCGTGCTTCCGGCGGCCCTGCAGGCAGCCATTACGGGTGAGCTGGAGAGCCTTTTTGCCAGGCGCGGAGGCCCAACCGCTCTGACGGTGCGCGTTTATACCGGGAGGGGCCATGGCGAATCGGCTGTTGGCATCAATGAAGTCCATCCGGATGACCTGCTGTCCGCCTGCAAGGACGCTCTGTGCGAATGTGCCAGGCAGCTCGCCGACCGGCAGCGAATGGACGGCTGTGTGGCCGTGGCGGTGCACGAGGCAGTAGCGGCCGACCTGGTCGGCTCCATTGCCGACACGTACTCAGCCGAGCTTTCTGCCAGGCTTTTGCGGGTTACCGCGGCACCCGCGGATGCACCACAACGAACTGAAGAATACCTCCTGCGAAATATCTATCCCTTCGATCTCGTACACTCGGAAGTGGTCCCCAAAGCTTGCGACGCACCCGTTTTTCCCGGCGGCTCTCCTTTGCTTAAGGCAACAAACGGTCTCTATCGTGGCTCCGCGCTCCTGGAGCCGGATTTCTTGAAATCCATTGCCGAATGCGCCGCCGTTTTCGAGCGCATGCTCGGCTGTATGCCTGAGCTGCACTGGGCCAGGTCGAAAGAAGAGCACCAGCCTGTCGTGCTGGACATCAGGCCGATAACGGCAAGCGACGGCACAGCCGCCGCCGGATGCAAAATGGAAGAGGCCCTGGCGGCTGCGGAAGTGATGCTTCAAGGCGGTCAGGCTGTACAGACGGGCATCGCTGCCGGGTGCGTCGTGCACGTTACCGACCATGATGATCCGGAGTCATTCCCGCATGGTGCCATCATCTTCACCCGGGTGGCAAGTCCAACGCTGAGTCCATTCCTGCGCAGAGCCGCCGCCATTGTTACCGAGCTTGGCACCTCCATTGGTCACCTGGCGACCATTGCACGGGAGCTGCGAGTGCCCGGCATTTTCGGCATGGCCAACGCGTTGGAGCGGATTCCGACCGGTATGGAAGTAACCGTGGATGCCGGCGAACGGACCATTTACCGGGGCATCGTAGGGTCTTTGCTTGCTTGCAGGGAATGCAGCACCGACCTCTACCCCACCGATCCAGAATATGCCATTCTGCGACACCTGCTGCGCTGGATCATGCCTCTGCGGCTGATCGACCCGGAATCGAGCGAATTTTCCGTGCACAACTGCCGTACCTATCATGACCTACTTCACTTCGCTCACGAACGCTCCATTGAAGAGCTCTTGCATATTCAAGACCGCGGCCGCGATCTGGCCCATTTGCATGCCCGCAAGATTGACCTTCCCATCCCGCTGGATCTGTTTGTGATTGACTTGGGTGACGGTATTGCTGCCCAGAGCGGCACCACCATTTCGCCGGATGAAGTCAGGTCGGTGCCTTTTGCTGCCTTTCTGCGCGGGCTGGCCTCCGATGAGATGTGGCAGCGCAGTCCCGGTTCCATCAGCATGAGAGATATCTTCACCGGTCTCGACAGAACCTTTGCAGCGATGACCAACCCGCCGGAATACGCAGGACGGAACCATGCCATCGTCGCCGAGAATTACATGAACCTGGGGCTGCGGCTCGGTTACCATTTCAGCGTATTGGATACCTATCTCGGCAACAGTGTGAATCAAAACTACATCTACTTTCGCTTCGTCGGCGGCTTTGCCGATGAGAAGCGGCGGCGGCGAAGGGCAGAGCTCATCCGGAGCATACTTGCGGATTTGCGTTTCAAGGTCACGGTCAAAGGGGACCTGGTGGTCGGCAAAATCAAAATCGCCGAACAGCAGGAGATGATCACGATCCTGGTGCGACTGGGGGAACTGACCGGTTTTACCCGCCAGCTCGACATCGCCATGGCTTCCGAAGCTCAGGTGGCAGAGCTTGAGGCGGTGTTCAGGGATAAAGCGACCCGTGACAACTCCGGGGAGGATGGTCACGATGGGTAATTTCATCAGCGTGATGCTCGAAAGATGGCGGCAGCGCAGGCGGGAGCGTGCCGACCGGGTATTGGGTGAGCTGAAGATCCGCTATCACACCTTTCGGATTATCCTCGCCCATAATGAGATTTCGCTCAATTTGCTGCGATCGCTGGATCAATCGATAAGATGGTTTGGCTCCGCCGACAAGGATTTGGCGGAAGAGACCGAGGAGCTCCTCAACGTGACCTACGAGCTGGTGGATGGACTGAACCGCCTTACCCGCGACCGTTATGGACCCCTCTATGAGAAATTCAGAAGCCTGGCCCTGGACATCAAGAAGGCCCTGGCTGCCGCTGTGGCAAAACCGGCAGAGGAGCTGCACTGCATCTCTTTTGATGGACTTGGCGGCGACTACCGGGCTCTGGTTGGTGGCAAAGCCGCAACCCTTGCCATGCTGAAGCAGGGGGGCTTCCCCGTTCCGGACGGCTTTGCCATCACGGCTCGCGCCTGTGGCAGGATGATTGCCGAAAACGGCCTGGAAACGTTTATCCAGCAGAGGCTGCAGCGGCTCGGCAGCGGCCGGCTGCAGGCCGGTGAACTGGAGGCGGAAGCCGCTGAGATCCGCAGGCGGATCTTGGCCGCCTCCATTCAGGGAGAACTGGAACAACAACTTCGGCTCTCCTATGATGCCCTTACGGAACAAGGAAAGAGTGCCATATCCGTTAGAAGCAGCGCCCTGGTCGAAGATCACCTCGAGCACAGTTTTGCCGGACAATTCAAAAGCGTACTCAACGTCACCTCCTTCGCAGGTTTTAAAGAGGCGCTGAAGGAGGTGGTTGCCAGCAACTACAGCCCCCGCGCCCTCCTCTACCGGCTAAACGCCGGGCTCCCCCTGGCGCGGCACGATATGGCCGTTTTCTGCCAGCAAATGGTGCCGGCCAGGGCGGCGGGCGGGCTTTTTACGCTCGATCCGGCAGCCCCTGACAGTGGGCGGATACTGATAAGCGCCGTGCCTGGACTCGGTATCCTGGCGGTGAGTGGCAGCGCTCCGGCTGATCTCTATCGGCCCTTGCGGGACGAACCGCAACGGGAGCCGCTGCCCCAGTGGACGCAGCTTTCCTTAAAGACCCACAAAGCGGTCGGCGCGGCGCAGGGAGGCGTACGCGAGCAACCGGTATCCGCCGAAGAGCGAAATGCTCCGGTACTCTCCGAGCAGGAGGTGCTCTCCCTGGTTCGCCTCGGCCGCATGATCGAAAGCGTGGTCGGCCGGCCGCAAGATATCGAGTGGGCAATCGGGGGGAACGGAGAGATCTCGATCCTGCAATCAAGGGATATCCGACTTTCCGTAAGGAGTCGACAGGCGGCGGAACAGGTGCGGGGCAAACTGCTCCTGGAAGGCGGTGTGTGCGCTTCACCGGGTCGAAGCGTCGGGCAGGTGAAGGTCGCCCGTGCGGTGCAGGAGATGGAAGGGTGGCGCAGGCGCAACGAATCGGTTCCGACCGTCATGGTACTGCACCAGAGCCTGCCCGATGCGGCTGGTTGGCTTCCGGAATTCCAGGGAGTAGTGGTGGACCTCGGCAATCCGGCAGATCATCTCTCCTGTGTTGCCCGGGAATATTCCGTGCCGATGCTGACCGGCATGGGCAAAGCCACCGAGCTGCTGCAAGACGGCCAATGGGTGATCCTGGATGCTGATTTGGCGATGCTGTTTGAAGCCCCTAAAGCGGTATGGTCGGAAGCGGCTGCACTGCAGCAAAAAAAAGGGAGCCGCCGGCCGTCTGCAAACCAAGTTATCACGCCGGAGCTCAACAGACTGCGGCAATTGATCGAGCCGCTCAATCTCACCGATGCCTACGGACCGACCTTTTCCATCCAGGAGTGCCGATCCTTGCACGATCTCATTCGCTACACCCATGAAATGGCGGTGCTGGCGATGTTTGATTGCGGCGATGTAGCACTCGAGGAAGCTGGTATGGTCCTCCATCACCTGGAGGAAGGCACGCCCTTCGATTTTCTTATCGTTGATCTCGGCGGCGGCCTTGCCCTTCGGCACAATGGACCCAAAGTTCGCCCCGGGGACATTCTGTCAGCTCCCCTGCTTGCCCTTTGGCACGGGATCACCACTCCGGGGCTGCGCTGGAGTCAGCCGCCGCCCCTGCCCAGCATTTCCGGACTGTTCACCCGCTCACTTCTGGACGGCCGCAGCGCCCGCCCGGTAGGGAGTCAGAACTATGCTCTCATTACCCGCGATTACCTCAATCTAAACGCTCGGGTGGACTACCATTTTGCCATGGTGGATGCGGTCTGCGGGGTTAATCCGCGAGAAAACTATATCCGCTTTCGGTTCAAGGGGGGCGGCACCAATGCCGTGCAGCGGGAAAGGCGGGCACGGTTCGTGGTGAAAGTGCTAACCGCCCACAACTTTTCTGCCGACCGGCAAAGTGACCTGGTAACCGCGTCTATCGTGGAAACGCGCCGGGAGGAAATCGAAGAGCGACTGGTGATGCTGGGAAGGCTGTTGGGATTCAGTCGCTTGCTCGACGCCACCATGCGCGACGACAGCATGCCCAAGCGCCTCGCCCGCGCCTTTCTGGACGGCGATTACGCACTGCAGGGCCTGAGTGACCAGCGGGCATGAAGGCAATCTACGCAGCCAACCAACTGTCGCGGCTGGAAGCCGCTCCTGCAAAGGGGCTTTTTCCATGGAAACCACCCCGGCTCCCGCAATCAGGCATGGTAGAAGTGCAGGGCAGGCAGCTCCACAGCGGTCAGCAGGTTGCCGTGAACCGCTCCGGTATCGATGCCGATCTTATCGGCCGTGACGAAAGGAGTCGCAAAGGGCGTATGCCCGAACACCACGGTCGCATCCAGAGGCTGCCGGCAGCTCAGAAAGATATCCCGCACCGAGAGCAGCCGGTCGAGTGGGCAGGTGTCCAGATCCTCACCGGGAATGATGCCGGCGTGAATGAACAGGTAGTCATTCAGCCGGAAATAGGTCCGCAGCCCCTCCAGAAAAACCCGGTGCTCTTGCGGTAGGAAGGAAAGCCCGCGCAGGCTGCGCACGGGGCTGTCGCCGTAGCTCTTCAAGGTTGCCTCCACCCCCAGCGGGCGCAGATTGCGCAGGTCGTCGGGATCGCCGCTGCGGGCATATCGAAGCAGCTCATACTCGTGATTGCCAAGAAGAAAAAGGGTGTTTCGCACCTTGCGCTTCACCTCCAGCAGAAAACTGACGACCTGCCGGGACTCCGGCCCCCTGTTGAGATAATCCCCCAGGAAGATGAGAAAGTCCTGGTCAGGATCAATCGGCAGGCGCTCGAGCAACCCTTTAAGCTTTTGATAACAGCCGTGAATGTCACCCACGGAAAAAATTCTGCCTGGGGAATGAGAGTGGCGCATGGGTCGGTCTTTCGTTTGTTCGGGCTTAAAGAGCCTTTCTTTTTTTAGCACAAAACCTTAGCGAGCGAAAAGTGCCTGTCAAAGCGCACCCACGGCTAATGTGTTCTGCAACAATCCAATAATTATAACGCCAGGTTAGGATCTATTCTCGTCATCTCTGCGTGGGAGCCTGGCCCTTCGGGGCAATGGAAAGGTGATTTTAGGGGCCAGAACGGTACTGGTCAAAGAACCGGATTTACTGCGGCAGATGGAGATGATCGTTAAGAGTGTCCAAGAGGTGAAATCGATTGAGCTGCAGATGTCCAACCTTAAGGAGTGGAATGATTAAGGGTGCTCATGGCGGGAGTGGAGAGCTGAATCGTCAGCCAGGTCGGAAGGTCTGGAAGTTTTCACTACAAGCACCGGACAGCGCGATCGGCGCACGATTCTCTCGGCAAGGCTCGGACCGGCCAGGCGGCCAAGCCCTTTTTCCAGGCTGGAGGCCAGCATGACCAGGGTGGCGTTTTGTTCCCGCGCCACTCGAACGATGTTGCGCAGCTTGGAGCCCTTGCGGACCAGGCACTCCACCTTCAGGCCGTGGTGCTCTGCCCTTGCCTGAACACGCTCGACGACCTCACGCCCGCCCTGGCTGGAAGAGCTCGCCTCGCTTGGTTCATGCCTGCTGCTGCCGAAAAATCCCCCCTCCACAAACAGTAATGCCAATTCCCCGCCAAAAGATCCGGCAATTTCGAAAATCCGTTCCATGACCGCCGCAGTGACAGTATGGTCAATTACCGAAAGAATCTTATTCCATGCCAGCATTTGGTCGTGCGGAACCACCAACAGGTCGCAGCTGCTGAATCGGCTGATCCCGGTCAGTACGCCGCCCGTAAAAAGCTGCAGGAAGGATCGGGAACCAGAATTGCCCAGCACTATCAGGTGGGCATCTTCCGTTTCCGATCGCTCGATTATCTTCTGGTGGATCTCGCCTTCCTCACAGACGATGCGGACCCTGCTCTGCTGTTCTTCCGCCACTTCCAGGGCTTCATTTAGAATCTCCTCGCATTGACCCTGCAGCACCGCCTTGATATTCCTGACCCCGACCAGGCTCAGATCCCCCTCATAAGAAGGGGCCACGGTGATGACCGTGACCCCGCCTTTGGCCCACTGAGCGAGCCGGATGGCTTCCCGCAGGGCGTGAAAGCCCGCCGGGGAGCCATCCACCGCCGCCAGGATTCGCTTAGGTCTTAGCATAGCCCTCTTCCACCTGGTACTCCACTCTGCTGGCCCGGCTCGCCTTCCACATGCTGCCCAAGATGATTGAGGCCCCTATCAGCAACGCTATGCACATGGTTATAAAGCTCACTTTGCCAAGAATGTCAATCGTTGTCGCGTTGACGTTCATCATGCCGAGCTTGTTGAGATAATTGGGCACGGCCAGTGCACGACTCACCGCCACGATCAGCATTATGGTGGCCATAACGATTTTGATCATGTGCTCCTTGACATAAGTGGTACCGATGGCCCCGAGCTGAACACCAAGAAGCGAGCCGGCCAGGATAATCAGGGTCAGGCGGATATCCACCATACCGTGAATGGCCCAATTAACCGAGCCACCGAAGCCCATCACGAAGGCAATCACCAGCTCCGTGGCAGAGGCCACCAGGCTGGAGGCTCCCACCACGTAAATCATGCCCGGAACACCGATGAAGCCGCCCACGGCGATGGTTGCAGCCAGCATACCGGTGGCAAAGCCGACCGGAACGGTAAACCACAAGGAGATCCTGAGATTGGCCCGCTTGAAATGAACCATTGGAGGAAGATTGATGGATTGCAGCTTTTTGGCCAGGGCACAAACTTTCTCTTCGCCGCCCGATTTAGATGTCTTCATAGCGTCAAAAAGGACGTAGCCACCGACAATGACCAAAATCACCACGAAAGAAAGACTGACATACAAATCTGACCCCGCCTGCCCCCACCGGCTCAGGATCCACTGCTGGATTTTGATGCCCACCTGAACACCGACTCCGGCCGATGCAGCCGTGACCAGCCCCAGTTTGATGTCCACCTGCCCGTATTTGTAACGCTTGTAGGCGCCCACCAGTGCTTTGGGAAACTTGTGACACATATTGCTTGCCACCGCCACAGTGCCGGGCACTCCCAGGCTCATCATTCCGGGCGTCAATACGAACGCGCCGCCTGAACCGATAAAGCCGCTCACCAGTCCGCCAATGAACCCGACCAGAAAGAGAAAACCGATGGATAATACGTTCAGGTCAATAAATTGAATAACCTCGTGAGACACTTCGTGCATAACGCGACTCCTTTATCTATTTGATGGTGTCATTCTCCAGACCCCACACAGCTGGAATGTCGTATTTCCTGACCGCATGTGAACAGAAGTTGCGGCTTGGGATCTGATAAGGTAGACTCTAGATTGCCAGTCCGCTTGCTACATTCTGTGGAACGGATTGATATAGGCATATGCACGCGGTTTTTTCGCCGCTTTTTTGCGCTGCGCGACCACCTTCTTTTCCGTCTGCCGCAAAGCGTCTTTTTTCATCGCCTCGATTCCCAGCAGCGACCAAAGGTTGCTGGCAAAAGCACCATGAGCGAATGAAAAGAGAAATACGGTGCTAACCGGCAGGGCGGCATACCACCCTCCTTTAGTGAAATAGGTCATTACCGTATCGGCATTCAGGAAGACGGCCGCATACATGGCTGTCGTAAGCAGACCATAGCCGATCGTTTGCCCGACTGGTTTCTTTTTTCCCAATACCTGATCCTTTGCCATTCCTGTTCCTCCCTTCTCTTTGAGTGAATTTGAAATAACACTGAACATCGGTATGGTGACTTCTCTGGCAACTTCTCTGGTATCGACCTCAGAATCAGCCACCACAAATTCAATACGCTTCATCTCCTGGTTGAACTCCTCGACCGCTGCTCCTACGTCTCCGAACTTCACCACGTGCTCATAGCGAATCCCACTCTGAGACGCCATTCGTTTAAACCACTCGGCCGATTCCTTCGCCCCGCGAATAAAAGCCTGACCATCCCAGTTGGGGCATACACTCATTGCCACCAGGTCATAATCAAGCCGCTCCGCAAGATGAATCGAATAGTCCATGGTCTCTTGCGAGAAAGATTGACGTGTTCCCACCACCAGGATTTTTCGCCGGCCCTTGGAAGAAGCATCTTCAATACTTTTAGTGCTCATGTTATGATGTACCTCCCTTCAGGACTTGAAATTCCAGATCTGCTGTGACGACTAGTGTTTTCAAGGGTTGTGCCAGCCTGCAAGAATTGATCTATGTATTTGAAATTTTTATGAAAAGAACAACAACGAGCAGATCGCAGCAGGTGCGAGGCTGTTGCAAAATGCAATAGACATCATTTTTGGCTTTGTAATTAGTGCGATATTACAAGTATTTTAGATATTGCATCGGGATCTGTTGCAGCATTACAATACGCAACAATCAAACAGGATGAGAAAATGGCTCTTTTTCGCAAGTCTGAAAAAATCGAACAGCAATCACCCCCTGCCACCCAGGATCTGGTTGATCTTCGCACGGCAATAGAGTCGGCTCAACTTTCTGAACAGGTTGTCACTGTGGCGTTGAAGGAGCTGGAGCGGCTGGAAAAGATGGATCCATCAAGCCCCGAATATTCCATCGGTTTGAATTACATTGACTTCTTGCTCGCCCTGCCATGGCATCAATTCACCGAAGACAACCTCAATCTCAAGCGAGCTGAAAAGATTCTCGAAACCCAGCACTACGGCATCAAACATGTCAAGGAGCGGATACTCGAATATCTTGCCGTGCGCACACTTTGCAGTACTAAGGCATTTCACATTCTGGTCGTGGACGACGAGGAGATTGCTAGAACCAATCTGCAGTATGTCCTCAAAAAGCAGGGATATCAGGTCCGAACTGCCGCCAACGGACTCGAGGCTTTGGATGAACTGAAGAAGCATGAGTTCGATCTGATCCTCACCGATTTGAAGATGGAAAAGATGGACGGTCTCCAGTTACTGGAGTCTGCCAAGCGGATTGCTCCTCACACCCAGATTGTGCTGATAACAGGCTTTGCTACGGTCAGCTCCGCCGTGGCCGCCCTCAAAAAAGGCGCAGCCCACTACTTGCCCAAGCCTATCGATCTCGAAGAATTGCGCTCCACGGTTAAGCAACTGCACGAAAAGAAACGGCATATGCAAATGACACGCAGCCCGATTCTGTGCTTCACCGGACCGCCGGGCACGGGTAAGACTTCCATCGGGCGCTCCATTGCCGAAGCCTTGGAGCGTAAGTTCGTGCGAATTTCTCTTGCGGCTCTGCGCGATGAGGCGGAATTGAGAGGGCACCGAAGGACCTATGTGGGCGCAATGCCCGGGAGAATCATGAACGAGATCAAACGGCTGGGTGTCAAGAACCCGATTTTTATGCTGGATGAAATAGACAAAATCGGGCAGGACTTCCGGGGCGATCCCGCTTCAGTCCTGTTGGAGATCCTCGATCCGGAGCAGAACAACCGTTTTTCAGACCATTATCTGGATTTGCCCTTCGATCTTTCCAGCGTGATGTTTATAGCTACCGCCAATGCCGTGGAAAAGCTTCCGGAGCCTTTAATCGATCGTCTCGAGGTTATCCAGTTCCAGGGGTACACAGAAAAAGAGAAGAAAAACATCGCGGGAAATTATCTTATCCCACGCCAATTGCGAGAACATGGTTTGAGCCACACAGGGGTGGAATTCACCGACGGCGCGGTGATAAAGATCATTAGAGAGTATACCCTGGAAGCCGGCTTGCGTAATCTGGAGCGCGAAATTGCGATGATCTGTCGCAAGCTCGCCCGGATTCTGGTACAAAACGGAGAAATGTCCGCGCGACTCACAGTCGATGAAGAGATGACGGCAAAGCTCCTCGGCCCCCGCAAATTCACCCACGAAATCGCGCAGGCGGAACATCGCCTGGGGGTGACCACCGGACTTGTCTGGACCGAATTTGGCGGGGAGATCATCTCTGTTGAGGCAACCCTCATGAAAGGGAGCCAGCAGCTGATCCTGACCGGTTCATTAGGGAGTGTGCTGCGGGAATCGGCGCAAACGGCACTCAGCTATGTTCGGAGCAATGCTGAGCGCTTTGCCATCGACATCAACTTTTTCGATGGCAACGACATCCACATCCATATCCCTGCCGGCGCCATAGCAAAAGACGGCCCTTCGGCCGGATTGACCATCGCCATGGCACTGTTGTCGCTCCTTACCGCCAGGCCCGCCCGCAGAGATGTTGCGCTTACCGGGGAACTGACCTTGAGCGGCAGCATTCTACCGGTAGCCGGTATTCGCGAAAAGATCCTCGCAGCTCAAAGGGCGGGAATCCGGACTGTCGTCTTCCCTAAACGCAACGAAGTGGATGTGGCCAGCCTTGAAGAGGATGTGAAACAAGGCGTCCAGGTGGTTCTCGCCGACGAGATTCCGCATCTGATGGAGATTGTGCTGACCTGATGGGCTCGCTCATTTAATCCATACCGTAGCGCTTCAGCTTACGCCACAGAGAAACCCGATCTATGCCAAGGATTTCGGCTGCCTTAGTTTTGTTGCCGTCTACTTGTTCCAGGACCCAGCTTATATGCTCCCGTTCATTCTCTTCCAGAGATTTGAATTCTCGACTTGGCCGATGAAGCTTATGAACCATCTGCTGCAGGTCGGGTGGCAGATGATGGGCTTCAATGGTGTTTCCCCTGGCTAGGGTAACCGCTCTTTCCATAATGTTTTCCAATTCCCGAACATTGCCCGGAAACTGATACGACATCAGAATATCCATGACCTCATCGGAAATCGCTTCCACCGGTTTACCCTGAGCTTCCGAAATCTTGCGCAAAAAGTGAATGCTCAGGAGCACAATATCTTCCCTGCGATCTGCCAGCGGGGGAACTACCAGACCGATAACATTCAATCGATAATAAAGATCCTGGCGAAAATCGCCCTGCTCGACTTCTCGCTTAAGGTCTTTATTGGTTGCCGCCAGCACCCGTATGTCTACCGAGATCTCCTCGGTTCCACCCACGCGCATCAGATTCCGCTCTTGCAGGACCCGCAGCAGCTTCACCTGCATCGCTAAAGGCATATCACCGATTTCATCCAGAAGGATCGTCCCCCCGTGAGCCACCTCGAGCAATCCCTTCTTGATACCGCGTGCGCCCGTAAAGGCTTCCTTTTCGTGTCCGAACAGCTCGTTTGCGAGCAGCTCTTCATTTAAAGCGCCGCAGTTGACTGCCAGAAAGCGATTTGGCGCCCGGGGGCTAAGCCGGTGAATGGTTTTTGCCACCAATTCCTTGCCGGTTCCCGTTTCTCCCTGTATGAGCACATTGCAGTCGGTGGGTGCAATCTGTTCAATGGTCTTTCTGAGATTCTCCATTGCCGCACTGTTGCCAATCAGTACAGGGGTGTCCCGCCGGTCTTTGAGCTTTTGTTTCAGCTCGCCCACTTCTCGCCGCAGCAGTCTCTGCTCCAGAGCCCGTCGGACGAGTGCGCGTACCTCTTCGATCTTGTAAGGCTTGGGGATGTAGTGATAGGCGCCCCTTTGAATGGCCTCAACGGCGGAATTCACGGTGGCGTAGCCGGTTAATATAATGACCTCCGTGTCGGGATAAAGCTGTTTGGTCCTCCGCAGGACAGCCATGCCATCCAGGGGCTGCATGCGAAGGTCGGTCATGACCAGATCGAACTCGTTTTTTTCCAACTCACGGACAGCGGCTGCGCCATGTTCCGCGCAAACAACGACGTAGCCCTCTTTTCGCAGGATGTGCTCCAGATTTTCACGAGCAATCGGTTCGTCATCAACAATCAGAATTCGAGCTTCGCTCATCCGCCTTTATACCCTTCAGCAAACCGCTTCACCCGGGAAGCGGATAATGAACTGAGTGCCTTCTCCCTCCTCACTCTGCACGGAGACGGAGCCATGGTGTTTTTGGATGATCCCATAGACGATGGATAGTCCTAGTCCGGTGCCCACTCCCACATCTTTAGTGGTGAAAAACGGATCAAAAACACGCCCGATATTCTGCTGAGGAATGCCGACCCCGGTATCCTGGATAATGATGACCACTTCCTTGCCGGGAGCTTGCCTTTCTGCGGTAATTCGTATCTGACCGGGCGGATTAATGGCTTGGATCGCATTTTCAATCAGATTTAAGAAAACCTGCTGCATGCGCTGGGCGTCAAGATTCAAAGCCAGATCCGCAGGAATTTCCTTGATGATCTCAACGCCCGGGGGAATCTGGCTGGATATCAAAGCGACCGATCGGTCAACAACTTGCAGTAGAGGGGTTGGAGCAAGACAGAATTCTCTCACACGAGAAAACTCCAAAAGCCCTCGAACCGTATCTCGGGCACGGTGTACTTCCTGTTCAATACTCATGAGCATCTTGCGAAGAAACTCAGGTTCACCGGTGGCGAGCTCTTCCTGCAGGATCTGGCAGGAAGTGGATATGTTGTTGAGTGGGTTATTGAGCTGATGGGCAACTCCGGAGGTCAAAGTTCCCAGGGAGGCGAGCTTCTTTGCCTGCAGTAGCTGATCTTGTCTGTTCTCCAGCTCGGCCACCATTCCGTTGAACGCTTCCACCACTCTCTGCGTTTCATCGCGTGTATTGAGCACCGGAATAGGCCTGAAATCGCCCGCCGCAATACGGACTGTGGTCTTTTCGATCACCCGCAGAGGCCGAATGATCTTGTGCGCTACAAGAGTGATCAAAAACCCCCCCAGAACCAGAAACACCGATAAGGACAAGAGAAGTTGGGCCTTAAGAGTGCTGATGATGTTCAGTATTCTTTTTCGTTCGAAAGAGACCAGCTCTTGCGAGAGATCCACCAGGATTTTGCCGCGCTCCCGTAACTGCTCTTCCAACTCGGAATTATCGGCGTGGGTGATCTTTTCGCTCCCCGTAAACTTGTTCATCAAATCGCTGTAAGCAACGAGCTCCTGCTCGAGCGAATTGAATATGGAGGCTCCCTTGAACGATTTTATCTCTTTGGAGATTTTGCCCAGTATATCCATACCAGCACGAACATAGCGGCGATTCTCTTTTTGATCCTCCGCAGAGCCATATAAGAGATAATTTTTTTCGTAACGGCGCATTTCCAGGATGATATTGCTGAAATCGTCCGCTACTTCAACAAAATGCTGCTTGTGCTCGATTTCGCGCAGGTAATGGTAGGAAAGCCCGCCCACCATACCAATCACGACCATGCAAAGAGTGAAGCCGACTATCACCTTTTGTCGTATGTTCAAAACGGGAAATCTACGGTGCATGAGCTGCATCCCTTGAACGGTTATGTCTTACGATCATCATTTGCGTGCGCACAGAGCGGTCCCTTGCCGAGCCCCACAGTTACACACACATGACCCGTGGATAAGAGGCTGTCTGAAAATTGCTCACAGCAGGCAATTTGCGGATAAAATGGGCGGACATGAAGCCCGCCCCTACACAATAAACCAGCATAAAATGTAGGGCGTGGTTTATCCACGCCCAGTCAATTTTCAGACGGCCTCTAAGACGCGGCGGCACGGTGATATCACCTGTACAGTTGTTGCCTGGGGCCCACTCGAGGCTCGCGACGTAACGTTACTTCAGGTTCCGCTGAATGGCACGATTGGCAAATCGCACCATATCAATCTTGATGCATAGAGTAACTTACACTATTTGGGTAGGAAATGAAATGGCTGCTGAAGTGGAAAAAATGGAGAAAAGAGGATTTTCAGCGGCATAATTCGTTGACAACAATCATTACGAAGTGATTCTTTGTCTGATCCATGGTCTTGTTCCTATTCTACGATTGCGCGGCATCAGTCCTACTGCGTTTCCCGTGGCGCATCAGTTTTCGCTCGTAAGCTGCATCGATCTTAGCCATCAAATCGTCCAGGGGACACGGTTTCAGCAAATACTCGTAACCACCGAGCTTCATGATCTCCACAGCGACATCCAAGCAGGCGTGCCCAGTCAACATAATGACTTCGACTTGCGGATCGATTTTCTTAATCCTTGCCAGCGCCTCCAGTCCATCCATCTCAGGCATCTTGACATCGAGCAGAACGACATCATAGGTTTTGCCTCTTATTTGCTGCAACGCATCTTCACCGCTACCAGCGGTATCCGCTTCCATCCCGGCTACGGTAAGGTGCTTCCGTAGGGTGGTTCGGAATCGTTCCTCGTCATCGACTATCAAAATTCTAGGTCCTGAGGACATTACTACTCACCTCCTTTTCCCGTCCAAGTGGAAAGCGAACAAAAAAGGTGGTCCCCTCTCCTGTCTTGCTCTCAACGTTGATACGTCCCCCAAGTCTGGCCACGATCCCATGGCAGATCGATAATCCTAAACCAGTCCCCTTACCCACTGGCTTGGTCGTAAAAAAAGGGTCGAATATTTTTCTCAAATGCTCTTGAGGAATCCCACACCCGGTGTCCTTTATTTCAATAACAACCCAACCATCCTGTTCCGCGAATGTAGAAACGGTGATTGTGCCATCCGTGCCCACTGCATAGAGCGCATTGTTCAAAAGGTTCAAAACCACTTGCCGGATGAGGGGTGGATCAGTGAGAATAGCGGGCACCGTTTCATCATAGCTTCGCACGAGGATTATACCTTTTTGAACTGCTTCCTTTTCCACTAACTTGACCATGTCTTCAAGCAACTTATTGATCTCTGCCCTCTGTATGATCGGTTCTTTCTTCCTGGCAAAATCCAGTAGCTTATGAGTAATCTCTCTGCATCGGTCGATCTGTTTGACAATTTGCTGCGAAGAATCCTTAAGCTCTTCCTGCCACTCCTGGATTTTTTTTCCGCGATCCTTCAAAAGATACTGCATCCATTCTGCTTCCTGACCAATGATGGCCAATGGGTTGTTGATCTCGTGTGCAATTCCGGATGACAGTTCACCAACAGCTGCCAGTTTTTGCGATTGTAGCAATTGCTGATCCAAGGCGTACTTTTGTGCGTTTGCAATTTCCACCAAGTGGGCAAGACGACGATTACAACCGAAGCAAGCTAACGCCAGCAACGAAGCAGTTGCTGCAAACAGAATCTGCCCGCGCATGAGCAAACCGACGGCCAGTAGCAGATTCAGAAGAGGCGCCAGATATAGCAGAACAAGGCGATACTGAAAATAGGAGCGATGCCGCATAACGTCCAACATTTTCGCAGTAGCCGGCTGTGTTGATTGCCCACCGTGCCACCGTGGAAGCATACGCAAAATAAGAATCTTTCCCGTTGCCGATGCATTTTCCAATCGATCAGCTCTAATCTGAGACTAA
>Ga0068714_10002456_pt1 | contig 23918 bp, 22 predicted proteins | sample MTBNYHSulfiMetaG_FD_62988 | JGI IMG/M metagenome (GOLD analysis project Ga0068714, IMG submission 62988) | Enrichment culture microbial communities from rom New York Harbor, USA that are MTBE-degrading - MTBE-NYH (New York Harbor Sulfidogenic)... | ecosystem: Environmental > Aquatic > Marine >... | reverse complement strand
TCCCTCACCGCTCCCGTCTGTACTGCCGCCAAGGTCATTCACGACCACCTTCGCCCCTTCCGATGCCAGAGCCAGGGCTTCCCCACGCCCGATTCCCCTTCCGGCTCCGGTAACAATCGCTACTTTTCCCTTTAGTCTTTCACCCATGTTGTACCCTCCTTTTCAGTCTGTTTTGATGATTTCGTCCGGCGAGGACGGGTAAGAGTCTATTTTTGAACCGGAGTATAGGGGAGTCTTCTTTATGTGTCAAGTTTGGATGATTCACACCGCTCCTCCAAATCCTCCCAAAATCTTGCCCCGGGAATTATTGGATCAACCTGCGGCGCATGGTTCGGAGGGACAATCCCAGAAATACGATGGAAAAGACCGCGAGATATAGGACACTCATTGCAGGAGCTGTTTCTCCACTGCCGATGCACAACCGTCTTGTGAGCTCCACCAGATGATAGAGCGGAAACGCAAGGGCACAGGTTCTTGCCCACCCAGGAAGGCTGGAGACGGGAAAGAACGTGCCGCTAAACAGGAACATGGGCGTAATGAAAAGGAAGATGGGCAAATTGAACATGTCAATGGTGGGAGTGATGCCCGTGAAAAACATCCCGATGGCGCCGAAAGCCAGGCCCCCCAGGAAAGCCAGAAAGATCACGAAGACGCCTGATGAAAAGAGGATGAAACCCAAAAGACCCAGAACCCCGAGCATGATCACCGAGGCTGCGGCTGCCTTGGTGGCGCTCCAGACCTGACTGCATTTACACTGCGCTCGAGGATGAAAGTATATGGGGTCAAGCCTGTATTTCATCACAGGTTTCACGGAAAATTACATTTACCTCAAGGATGACCGGGGAGAAGTGAATATGGAATGGGAGTCCGTGCCCACGATTCAACCGGAGCTCGCAAAAGTCCTTCAGGAAGCGGAAGCCATGCTCAATAGGGTCAGGGAAATACTGCCCAAGGAGCCGATCGGACTACACGAGTGAAGGGGAGAAAAGGCGGGGACCGCAGATTCGGAGAGGGGTTTTCGGCAATGGTCAGGATGGGGACGGGGTAGCGATTTAGGACGCTTCAACTCTGCTCGATGATCCCGTTGGCCCAATCGACGATCGGGAGAAGTCTCCCGGGCGCCAGATCCTTGACTGCCTCGTAGGGGAGCCATCGATATTCGTGATGCTCAGGTTTCCCAATCTCGGGGTTCACGGAGAAACTAACCCGGGACCGGGATGTGGCGGCAAGGTAGTAGCGCGCAACTTTCTTTCCTCCGCTCCGGTAAGGTTCCGTCTCTTTAAAAACGTTGCCCCAGCGGAAAGTTAGATCATCGATCCCCGTTTCCTCTTTGACTTCCCTCACGGCTGTTTCCAGGGGGTCTTCTCCTGGTTCCACAAGCCCTTTCGGAAAATCCCAGTTCTTGTAAGCCCTCAAAAAGAGGAACTTCCAAAGCCTTGATTCTCTTCTTACCACGATCACCCCTGCCGACAGTGTTGTCTGAGCCATCTCAGCGACTCCCCGGGAAAACCCATCGCTCACATCCCACGATCGACCTTGCGGACAGGTCAGTCATGGGAAATATTTTCTTTGATCACCTGGATGAGGGTCTGAATCTCCTCCCCGGTCAGCTTGCCATCCTTCCTGAAGATCACTTTTCCCTCCCTATCAAAGGCAAGGACATCGCTGCTGTCGTCGGCGAGCTTCCACTCCCTGACGAGCACTTTCCTATAGTCACGCACGTAAGTGGTTCTGGGGTAGCGCTTCTGCTTCTCTTTTAAGGCGGAGGAAATGGCGAAATTCGGGAGCCAGGTGGCCTCCATGTTGATGATCCCCACTGACTGAAATTTCTCCCCGGGGAATTTCTCCCTTTCCAGGGCTTCGCTTGCCTCGTTGTTCAGGTCCTTTTCATCGGGGTCCACATAGAAAAGCACATGGATTTTCCCTTTGAGCTCTTCACTGCTCCAGGGGGTGCCGTCCAGCCTGCCGCCAACCTTGTCTCTTAGCTCCACCTTGGGAGGAACTTGGCCTAATTCGGCGGCGGGGAACACGTTCATGGGCAGCAGAGAAAGGACAAAGACAGCAAGACCGATTCCAAGATGCTTTTTCATTCCTTACCTCCCGCAGATGATGACGCGGCCAATTTGCTTACCGGGAATTCCGGCTCTCCACCCCACTCCCCTTCAAAAGCGCATCGAACGTTCTTAGCAGGGGTGGCTTTTTTATGTGTCGGGGAGAGTATGCTTATCTTCCTGATTCGTCAAGGGACTCTTCTCGTCCTCCGATACCGATTTGTCTCCAGGACGCTTTACGGGTATAATTTGCGGAGATCGGGTGATGAGGATGGAAGAGTACTGGGAAGGGCCGAAATACGAGAACCGTCATCATGCGGGCTTGGTGTTGGCAGAAAGGCTGCAGCCTCACGACTGGCCACAGCCTGTTGTGCTGGCGGTCCCCAATGGCGGGGTAGCCGTAGCCATCCCCGTAGCTCAAGCCCTTGCCTGCCCCCTCCATCTCATGGTGGTTCGAAAGCTCCAGATTCCGGATCAACCGGAAGCAGGTTTCGGATCCGTCGCCTCGGACGGCACCCTTCTCCTCAACGAGCCCGTGGTCCGAAGGGTCGGCCTCACGGAGGAAATCATCGCAGCACAAAAGGAAAAAGCGCTTCGAACAATCCATGAAAGGCTCCGGCGATACGGTGGCGCAGCCGAGTTTCCCGAACTCAGGACCAAGACGGTCATCCTTGTTGATGACGGCCTTGCCTCGGGCTTCACCATGGAAGCGGCAGTGGAGGTTGCGGGAAAGCATCACCCCGGGAAAGTGATTGTTGCCGTACCCACCTCATCGAGGAGCGCCTTTCGCAGACTCTCTCGCCTGGTGGACAAGGTGATCTGCCCCGATGTGAGCAGAGTGCCTATTTTCGCTGTGGCAAACGCATACAGGGAATGGCGAGATCTCAAAGATGATGAGGTGGTCGAACTCTTGAAGGCTGCTCATCCTTCCGGGCACTGAAAGGGGATTCAGGCTGCCGAGAACCGCAAACTCCTCTTCCACTGCTTCCACCGGCTGCCGGAAAACCCCTTCCCGTTGGACCTTATGGTGATCCCCGTGACGGTATATCGGGATTCGACTCCCGCCGGCTCCCTGATCGTGTCGATACGGGTTCTTTTTGCCTCATAGCTGATCCCGTCAAGGATGAGGCCAGGCTCCCAGGCTCGAAATGATAGCTCCAGGAGTTGGTCCGGGGCTTTCCGCCGTGTAAACGCTGTCGGGCATCGCTGAATTTCGACTTCGGAGAGAATAGCCCATGCCCGACTCATCCCCTCCTCCGTTAGGACGGCTGTTTTTATGGAAAGGGGATGTTCAGGGTTGGTCCTCATTTTAGAACAAAATCTCTGAAAGAGGTTTTCAGACACAGGGTCTTTAAAATGCTTCTTTCAAAAGGTAAGATCACCGAAGACCTGGTTTCGATATTAAGGTATCGCTGATTCTGAGGAAAGGGAACGGCCATCCTCAAGTGCTTCGGTTTATGTCAGGCAACCCGATTTCTCTTGACAGAAATCCTGTTTTGGATCTTAATCGGCTTGAGTTAGCTTCAGTCCCTGAAGTTCGTTTAAATCGGACAGCATAACCCCAATCTTTTCAGGGAAAATCATGCCCTCGTGTTTCCAGATCGGAATAAAAACTAATCCCCAGGTAGATTATTGTGTCCGTCGGGGCTTTTTGCGTTCATGGAGTGAACCCATAGCTGGGAAGGAAGGGGGTGATCGGAAAAAGACATGAATAAAATGTTTGCGAGGACTGCGAATCACCGGACCTCCGGCACAGCCGGAAATTTGACCCAACGTGCATCCTTGGGCAGAAAGCGGGGGGCAGGCGAGGTCCTGTAACTTTGTAACGGGCTAGATATCACGTGCGCAGCTTTTTGGGCAAGCTCAGTAATACTTTTTTGAAACATAGACGCGCCAGTTTCTCGTACACCCACAATCAAGAAAGGAGGTGCCGCTGCGGAGAATTTCTAAGTGTAGTGGTTACAGAGATTCGACCTTAACCAGGGTGAAGTCGTTTTATAGATGAGCTCAACCTCTTCGTTTCACTGTATGGTTGACTCGATTCAGAAAATTATCCAGTGGAGATGGCGGAATGAGACGCAGCCACATGATTGTCATAACGATCTTGATATGCCTCATTTTTTTTCGTCAGCGATTCCTTGCCTCGCCGTATCCGACAATACGAAAGAATTAGGTTTTTGGAAACAAGAACAGCACTTTGGTTATTGGAATGTTTAGAGGTCGGAGATGAAATGGAGTTTGCAGAAGGTGCCAATATGAAAGCCTCCAAGGAGTAGCTTATCCTTCCGAGGCTTTATTCTGGGCAATTGATGAAATACTCTAATGATGAAGTGATAAGGCATTGATAGTTATCAAAGATGTAAGCCCTTGACGCGGGTTTTAACCATTTACGGTCATTGTAAATAAGATTCTAAACGGAGGGTCTCAGAATGAAACGGATTGGAAATGAGTGTGTTATCTGGATGTTGTATTCGATTCTGTTCTGTCTTGTGAGTCTGGGATTGGCCTTGGTGCCTTCTCCTAAGATAACAATGGCTCAGGATGCGTGCTCCTTAGATAGCGCTTGGGATGCGCTGACGAATGTGGAAAACCTCATCAATGCTCTTCCGGACTCAGCTTTCGAAAACCATAAAAAACGGAATGCGCTGCTGAAGAAAATCGATGCAACTTTTAAGCAGCTCGAGGCTGGCGCTTACAAGGGTGCCAAGAAGAAACTGAAAAACGATATCGAAGCCAAAATTACCAAATGGATTGTCGCCTCAGAACAGGACGATTTAATTGACGCACTGGAGACTACGATTGCGGCCGTGATGTGCGCGGAAGTCAATGCTATGGTGATCCCCGCCAGGTCGATTGGTTTGCCGACCACCGGGGGCTTGGTCAGCAGCACAACAGTAGTCCCGGCGGCCGGCACGGGGGCTGCAGCCATCGGAGCATATTGCAAGGTACTGGGCGAAATCAGTCCGGTGGACCCCACTGCGCCAAAAATCAAGTTCCAGGTCGACCTCCCTGCAAGTTGGAACAACAAAGCCATGGCGTTTGGCGGTGGCGGCTTCGACGGCTCGATCCCGAATGTGGCTGGGAATGTGGGATTCGGTCCAACGGATCAGAAGGTGCCGTTGGGGCGTGGCTATGCCACCTTCGGCAGTGACTCCGGTCACCAGGCCGGGCCGTTAGGCTCGCAGGATTGCCTTTTCGCCCTCAACGACGAGGCTTTGGCCAACTTTGGCGGCGATCAAATAAAGAAGACCCACGATGCGGCAGTCTTCATCATCAATGCCTGCTATGGCAAGAAGCCGAAAAAGACGTATTTTATGGGCGGGTCGACCGGCGGACGTGAGGCATTGGCCGCTATTCAACGCTGGCCCGCAGACTGGGACGGCGCCATCGCTTTGTATCCGGCCTGGAACGATATGGGCGCCCTGCTTCAAGGCCAGCGCATTATGAGAGCTATGGCTGCTCCGGGTGCCTATCCCAACCAGCCAAAGCGGAAGCTGCTCTATGACGCGGCAATGGAGGTCTGTGATGAGTTGGATGGTGTTGCCGATGGCATAATCAGCAACCAGGCGGAATGCAACGCGATTTTCGATCCCGATGATCTGCGCTGCCCGGGAGGTGAGGACACCGGTGACGAATGCCTGTCGGATACGCAAATTGAAGCCTTGAATATTTACAACACGCCCGCGAACTTCAACTTCGATATGGCGAGTGGATTGCAGTCATTCCCCGGCTGCAACGTATGGGGCGCCGATCTTGGCATGACCCAAGCGGACGCGGGAGGATATGCGCTGCAGGCATACGTCATCTTCCTGACCCTTGGAACGGTGCAACCGGCGCTCCCCGCGACCACAAGCATGCCGTATCTCAGTCCGTTTATGGACCAGTTCATGAAATACGCCGTGGTGCGAGACTCAACTGGCACTTTCGACACACTCTCGATCGACCCTGAAGATCCTGGCATCTATGCCGATCGCATCAGCGAGCTTAGTAAAATGCTCGACACGAGTACGGACATCTCGGCCTTCGTCGCCCGTGGCGGCAAGCTGCTGATTGCCCACGGCCTGCAGGACGTGCTGGTCAGCTTTCGTGCCAGCGAGATGTACTGGGAACTATTGGAGGCTCAATTCGGGCCTAGGAAAGTCAGAAAGTTTGCCAGGTTTTACGAGGTACCTGGGGCCGGTCATGCCTTCGCTGCCGCGTTTACACCAGGCTGGGACTCGCTCACCGCGCTTGAAAACTGGGTAGAAAAGGGAATCGCTCCGGCGAACCAGATCGTGACCGATACGGCCGTCCATGCGGGCCGCACCCGTCCGCTTTGCGAGTATCCGACCTGGCCGAAATACATCGGCGGTGACCCCAACTTGGCATCAAGCTTCACCTGCTCCAATGATTAATTTACTTTAGGTGGATCCCCCGGGCTCTGCCCGGGGGATCCACGTGGAGATGACCCCACGCTACCGAATGGTCGCCTGCCATGGCTTTTCCCGAAAATCCGCCATCCCGCCCGTGGCCACCAACCGGGTCTATCTCATCACAAAGGACCATTTCTCTCTCCACCCGGTCCTCAGGGCCGTGTCCATGAACAGCAAGCTCTCCAGACTGACCGATCAGGACACGTGCCGGGAGCACAATGACCTCAAGGCCCCCGCGCCATGATCCATCAATTCCCCCATACCCCCGAGGCCGTCGAGAACACACTCAAGTTCTGTCGGCAACCAATCTACTAATTGCAATCGGGGCACCAGTCCTCCATGGATCTTTCAGGCAGCTTGGTCATGCGTTTTTCGTGCCTTTTACACATACATCCTGAAGTAGTCAAAAAAATCCTCAAGCATCCTGGATTATGGGACAGGAAAGCAAGACCGCTGCCTGGTATCCGGCCTGGTGCCGAAAAAGCGAAACAATCCTAGACCATTCCTTGTCCCAACTGCCGGCTTCAGATAAGTGGCTATACGTCGACCCCGAGCCTGCCTATGCGTAGATGGCAGGTAAATATCCGAAGGGTTACCCACCTTGAGTGCGGTTTATCTGGAGTGCCATCCGAAGGTAGACCGGAAAGGGGTTCAACGATCCCCGCTTATCGCACGCCTTGATAAAGCACTTTAAAACAATTCAATCTCATGAGTCGGATTACCATCGTATGGGTTATTTTTGGAGTATAAGAAAAAGGTGGAGACTGATGAAGCGGTACCGGTCCAGAGTTTATCCAAGTTGCTCCGGCAGCGCAGGGATATTTTTTATAGGCCAAACAGAGATTTGTTTTGAGATGGGATAGGCGTGCTCGCCGGGATAGATAATCCAGAGATGAGCGAGGTTCAGACTTTCCATGGCCTGCTTCATGGATCGGGTCGTTTTCGGGGTTTCGCTGAATTTGCATTCGATTCCATACCGTTGGCCGCGGTGAATGAAAAACAAATCAACCTCGGCACCGCTATGGGTGGCCCAGAAAAATGCTTGGGACGGTCTAATGATCTCCAAAGCCTGTTCGATGGCAAAGCCTTCCCACGATGCCTCCACCCGGGGATAGCTGTGGAGAGTCTGAAACTCCGGGAGGCTGAGCAAAGCGTGAAGCAGGCCGGAATCCCTCAGGTATATCTTGGGTGCATTGACCTGGCGCTTGCCGAGATTTTCATACCACGGTTGGAGTTGCCGGACCATGAACGTGCCGATGAGAATATCAAGATAGGAGCGCACGGTTTTGTCCGAAAGGTCGAGGGAGCGGCCGAGCTCCGAGGCATTCCAGGTTTGACCGTGATAATGGGCCAGCATGGTCCAGAATCGTCGCATGGCCGCGGGCGGAATCGAAATTCCGAGTTGGGGGATATGGCGCGCCAGGAAGGTTTGAATGAAGCCCTCGCGCCAGGCAAGACTGTCCAAATCGCTGTCGGCCAGGAAGGAACGGGGCAATCCGCTTCTCAGCCAGATAGCATCGGCTTGGTCGCTTCCCGTTTCGCGAAGACCGAAACCGGAAAGCGCTACGAATTCGACACGCCCGGCAAGGGAATCGGAAGCACTTTTGACAAGGTTGGGCGATGCACTTCCAAGAATGAGAAACCGGCTTTTGTGGTCAGGGCGGTCGACCAGCACGCGCAACACGCGGAAAAGTTCGGGCATTGCCTGAAGTTCATTGATGATGACGAGATCTTGTAAGGAACCCAGCATCAGTTGAGGGTTTTGGAGACGGTTTAAATCGATTTGGGATTCAAGATCAAAGAAAGCCGTGTTCCTTCCTTCTCAAAACATCCGGGCGAGCGTCGTTTTACCGCACTGCCTGGGGCCGATAAGGGCCGTAATCGGGGAGCGCCTCACAGCGCGGGATAGTTGATTGATATAAAAGGGTCGCTTAATCATCGCGGAAATTTATTATTGAAAATTCGGATTGTCCATCCGAATTTTCAAACAAATCAGAGGACACCTCGACCTAGAAATATTTGTTGATTGGGGATATACAGATATTCCCGGGAAGAACCATTTTTTGCCTGTCCCCAAAAATCTTATTTGCACATCCGCGGAAGGAAAATGTGTTTAAATTGCGTCCACCACTTCCATCATTCTCAAAAAGGAGTCTTTCTCAGTCCGGTTCCGGTGATGCGATCCTGTTTTCCTCTTTCAAGATGGTACCGGAAGAATTTCTCACTGTAATGGTCCTCCAATGCCTTTTGCAGCCCCACCTCCTTTAAGAGGCTTTCAAAGGAAATCCCTGATTCGCTATGCCCGAGAAGGGCTAATGCTCGAATTGCTGCTCCATCAGCCGTGCAGAACACTACCTCTTCTATCGCTCCACCATGTAACACAGCCAACGCTTCAAGCTCGCCAGGATCCAATCCGTGGAGAGTTGCAGAGCTCAAAGTCTCGTGAAGGCTCTGTAGATCTTCTATTGTCGCATTTACTTCTTTGATTCTTCCGGATTCTATATATGGCCTCAGTCGTATGGCTTCTCGCTTTTTTGTCTTTTTCGTATCAAAGTAGAAAGCCTCATCGTTCGCAACTGTAGCACCGACCAAGCCCCTAATCTCTTCCAAGAGACGATCCCACACGCCGATCGAGTGAGCCTCAATGATGATTACTGCATCAAGCAGTACCCAGGTCGAGTTTCTTGTGAATTTCGCGGTCATCGAGCCCATAATGATGCAGCGTTTCCGTTACATCAGGTAAAGTGCAGTTGAGAAGCTGAGCCAACCTTGCTCGTGATAGCCGGCCTTTTTTATAGGCCACAGAAGCGAGCCTTACAAACCGTTCAGGCAAGTCAGGCGGGTCCCACCAAGAAGCCGACATGGTAGCTCTATCCAAGCTCCGGAAGTCTGCGTCACCCCGTATCGAATCGACGGCATCTTTATTCAGCAAACGCAATGCTAAAAGCCGGTATAGAAGTGCCTCGGTAGAAACGTCAAACTCCCTGGCTATTGCTATCAGGTCGTTATATTCGATTTGATTATTTGCAATACGCTCGTTTAGCTCGATGTTCACCGCACCAGCGGGTAGCAAAAGGCAGGAGGCAAAGGAATTTGCGATTTTCTCGATATTTTCCCAGAGAGGTGGGTTGTTTTGAAGCTCAAGGGCCGGGATACTGTTCCAGGTGATAAGATGAAAAAGTTCGTGGGCAAAGTTGTAATTTCGGCGCCAAGGAGCCTCCTTCCTGTTCATAAGGATTGCTGGGCCGAAATCGCCTATGGTTGCCGCTGCAGATCCTTCATCAAGATCATCGTACCAAACCTTTACCCCGTATCGATCCTCGAGAGTTCTTTCCAAAGAAGCCGCCGGTCTTGCGCCCAATTCGAACTCTCCTCTAACCTGCTCAGCTAACCTAGTCGCATCTTGGAAATCAATAGTGAGCGGATTGACTGTTTTCTGCGGGAACTCACGTGGCCGTCCTACACCACTTAATTCCTCCATTGCTGCGAAATCTCTACAGTGCTTGAGAAAGCTAGCCTCCTTTTCGCCCTGCCCGCTTTTCGGCACTACCCTCCAGAGAACGGGTTGTTCCATGCTTTTGTGATCCTGCGGCAGCAATAACTCCGCCACATTCACGAAAAGAGCTCTTGACAATTTTGCAAGCTCCCAAGCCTTAATGTCGCGCTGGCCAAGCTCTATTTGAGATATGATCTGCGGGGAGCCCACTCCCAAGTGGGTCGCTAAATCCGTCTGGGTCAAATTGAGCTTCTTGCGAAGCTCAGCAATCCTTTGCCCAAGTTGCTTCACACTCTGAGCTTCCATAGGCTCCTCCTATTCAAGATTTTACTGAGCTATTATCTGATATTGGCGAATGAGTTCAATAAAATCTTTAAAACGGCTCAAGAGATTTGTCAAGAATTTGTTCCCAAAATGTGCCCGCGACATTCATTTTTTTCAAAAACCCCCTACATTTTCGAACATAAAAACCAAAAGAAAAGCGGGCAATTCAATGTAATTACCTGATATAACTGGTTTTCGAGTTCAGTCTTGTTTCGACTGAAAATCCCCGTGCGTGGCTGTCGTGGCTGGGTCGTGGTTGGGGTCGGGCCACGGCAGGTACATGAAATCGGGACCAATCGTGGAACCGGGGATGTAAATTACATTATAAGTTGGCCGTGGAACTTTGGCATTGTAATGGGCGCCGGTTTTTCTTGCCGTTGTATGTCCCATTGGTGGGGGGAGGGCGTACCTTGGCAGCAAGTGTGCCGCAGGCCAGGTGATGGATAAGGCCGTTACCGTGACTACCACGGGAAATTCGGGAGAGATAGCCATCAGATGGGAGCCCGATTCTTAGAGCGAATCAGCAGTATACAGGGTTTATTGGGGAGAGAAACATAGCTACCCTCACGCAAACATGGCCGATGTGGGAAATGCTATACCTATTGGGTAGGGAGAACGCTGCACGAATTGGTGGGCGGGCTTTACCCTTGACACAACAAGGGCAAGTCCCCTGAAGTCACAGTCCGAAAAAGGAACTTCTTGCACCACATAAAGGATGCAAACAACTTCTTAATCTTGCAAAGAGCAAGGAAACGAATTTGAAGCACAGGTCTCATCCAACACGTTGAGCTTCCTTAGATACGCAGTGCTCAACTATTTGAATGAAACCGAGAGCGGAGAGGCTCTCGAAGCCCTCTTCGCCAACCTGGTCGATGACTTGGCCGCGATCACCTACGTCCAAAGGCTCCGGGATTTTTTCCGCTGGCTTTTCCAAATCAGTCTATCGAAGATATTCGCGCTATTCGAGATGGAAGTCGCTCGGTTCAACAAAAACTTGACAGTTGTAATCAAAAAGACTACAAAAGCATGCGTTCTCATTGAGGAGTCTTAGGCATGCAGCTTACGATTCGAATGTCCGACGAGTACAAGGAAAAGATCGAGATCCTGGCGGAAAAGATGGGACTTAAAAAATCCGATGTTGCCCGGCTCGCTTTGAAGCAGTTTATTGACGAGAACATGGACAACGGCGAGAGGAGACCATACGAGAGGGTCAAGCACCTTCTGGGTATGACTGAAAGCGGCATTAAGGACCTGGGGCAACGCCATAGGGACCATTTGATCCACAAAATTAGAAAGGGCTCTTGATGCGGGTGGTTATGGACACGGGGCCGTGGGTCGCTTTAATTGACCGCAGTGAAAGCAAGCATGCAGAATGTGTGAATTGGTTCAGGCGATTCACCGGCGATATTTACAGTTCGGAGGCGGTGCTCACAGAGGTTCTTTACTTACTGGATTTCTCCAATCCGGCCCAGTCAGCCGCCATAGATTTCGTGTTGGAAGGTGCCATTACCTTGGTGCCGCCCGGCATTGAAAGCCTCAAGGGTGTGAAGGAGCTAATGAGACAGTACAAAGACCTTCCAATGGATTTCGCAGACGCAACTCTGGTCAGCATTGCCCAGGATCTGGGTATTTATCACGCCGTCACTTTTGACAGGAAACACTTCAATATCTATCGTGTTCGTAAGAAGCCGTTTTCGGTCATTCCCGAGTAGGATGTGGATCTGGAAATTACAATCACATAGATAACTTTGAAGCAACAAGCCTCTCTGAACCGATCGAATAGGCGGGGCCAGTTACAGACACTCGCTCGCTTTATCTGGAAACGGCAAGTACTTGGCCACTGTGCATTCCCTGTTTGTACAGCCGGATTTCAGCGGAGGAGTCCTGACTGGCCTAGTGTCACGTCTCAAAAATCGCTTTACAAAATCCAGACGACCACCCCCACCCATCCTCCCCATCAAGGGGGAGGAAAATCTTGCCATTCCCAGTGCTTCCCCTCCCCTCTCGAAGATCCCACCGCCTTTTTGGCGGGAGTGGGAGGGGCAAGGGGAGGGGGGACATGAGATGGCGCATGCGGACAAACAAGGAATGCACCCCTTGGCCACTGCTCTTCGAAGGACGCAGAGCACTTCTTTTGGGCATAGAAGCCGGTTAGTTTTTGGGGTTCGGCCATGGCAAGCCTTTGATTATTCATCGTTAATTTCCTAGAAATGGCTGTTTTCAAGGCCTATATCGCCCTTTTCAGCCTCAAAAAGAGCGTTATAGTAACCAGGCTCCTCCCGGAGCTGATACCTTTCGCCGCCCCCTATAACTTCCCTCCCTTTGGCCAGTTCTCTCTCACGGTATAGATGGGTGATCTACCCTGTTGAATTCGAAGGTCATTCAATCAGGGTATGCCGGTCGTAGCCAGGAACGTAATGCCGCTTTGCTCTGGCAACAGATTCTTTCCAAAAAGGGGCTTTTTGGCCTCAAAAAATGCATTATAGGTTCATTTCAGAGGTTTGTTTCAACACTATTGGAACAGATATCAGACACTTCCCGCGGCCCGACCCCACCAGCAAGATCTCGTAGTCATCCTGCGGCCGCACAATCCGCAAACCACCAACCCCTGCAACAGGGCCGGACCTTCGCGCGGGGGATAGGCACGGGGTTCGGATCTTCTAATCGTATTGCCTTCTAATTGCTCCTGGTTTTGCTCATAGTCCTGCCAGGATATATAGCCCGGGTGCGCATTGTTGATCAAGGTATGCCATTGATCATGGGGCAGCCATTTTATATTCGGTGGCCCATCGACACTTTTGCAGTCCTGGGTCCTGCGCCCGTACACATAGGCACCGGCATAGCGCGGGTTATGCAAGATATCCACCGCACGGCTGCGTGTCAACGCCCCCCACAGAACTTCGCCTTGGCAGGGCCCATGGTGCATCCGCCGGGGAAACTGAAAACCCTGGCTGTCAAACGCTTTCACCGTCGCTTGGACGGTGCCCATCCGTCGAAACGTCCGGAAAAATAAGTGCAGGCTTTGCTGCACCTGACGATCCGGATCCAGCAGCACCTGACCCTGCGGGCTATAAACCAATCCGATCGGCAGCCGCATATGCAACTCCCCCCGTCGGGCTTTATTCAACATACCACCGATCAAGCGCGCGCGTATCATGTGCAGTTCCACTTCCGACATGGTGCCCTTTAAACCCAGAAGCAAACGATCATTAAAATGGGCCGGATCATAGATACCGTCCTCGTCCAGAATCAAGCTGTGGGTGAGCGCGCAGATTTCCAATAACCGATGCCATTCGCTGCAATTGCGGGCCAAGCGGGAGGCTTCAAGGCTCATGACAACGCCCCCATTGCCTAAGCCAACTTTTGCGGTAGGCCACCAAGTCGAATTCTTGATTAAAAAGTGGATGGAAAGGATGGATGATGCGAATGCGTTGTTTCAGATTGTTCACAAAGGGTGCATTTAGACACCCTTTCTTTTTCTTGCAAGCGCCGACATTTCTGTCCGTCATGTCATCAGAAGCGGGTGGTGGAATTCGGCGGGTGGCTTTGTGAGGAAGTCCTCAAGGCCGTACCACACCGGCATTTCGTATTCAGCATACCCAAAATCCTTCGCCGGTATTTCCTCTATGATCGAAGCCTGTTGTCCGGCCTGGTGCCGAAAAAAGCGAAACAATCGTAGACCATTCATTGTCCCAAACACCGGCTTCAGATAAGTGGGTATAGGTCGACTTCGAGTATCGGGCGGATTACCCTCCTTAGGTGTGGTTTATCTGGAGTGCCACCCTTCATGATTTTTCAAATGGGGATGCCGGTTCCGGGGAGACGTATGATCTTTTTCCGGGCAACTGCCATCCTTTTCACGAAAATATGGCCCCGGATCTACCTTCCCCACCTTTGAATGCGCTCCCACCATCAATCTGACTTCCAGGCAAAACGAAGGACTACCACATCATGCTTCCACCTTGCCCTTGACACACAAGGCGAAATCTCATATAGTCCGAAACCGAAAAAGAAAGCTCTTATCACCTCATCTCACCCACTTGCACTTCGCTGGCAGAAAAAAGGATGCACTTCGGGTGCGCGGCGAGATGGTCTCGGTTGAGCATATCGAGCATCTGATTAACGAACATGCCAGAATTGCCGAGTCTGCTATTGTTGCATATAGACCTCCCGAGAAAGAAGAGCTTAAGGAAGACGAGATAGTCGCCCATATCGTTCTCAAAAAGGGTGGACAACTATCGGCTCCGGATTTTTACGAACGGTCGGAGAAGGATCTAGCGCGATTCATGAGGCCTAGATACGTGGTTCTTGTCGATTCTTTTCCAAAAACGCCCACCGAGAGAATCCAGCGCTTTAGACTCAGAGAAGAGGGACTGAAGAGGGTCGTCAAGCTCTACTAGGAAGGGTCCCGTGACGAGTGTCGAGGGCGGAGGGACGAAGACCGAGGTCTAGGCGTGAGCGACCTGCGGTCGACGACGATCATTTTCCCCTTGAAACCCGTCACGTCACAAAAGGGGCGAGTGGTCGGGGAGCGGCCATCTTGCCCTCGACACTCGACACTTGACACTTGAACAACATGACAGGACGTGAGGGGGTCACCCATATGGGAGGAAAGCTTGACGGGAAGATAGCACTTGTTGGAGGTTCAACCAGTGGAATAGGCAGGGCAATCGCTCTTCATTTTGCTCGAAATGGGGCAGATGTGGTGGTCAATGGGAGGAATTCCCAAGCTGGCCATGAAGTGGTGAAGGGAATAGAAGGGTCAGGAAAGAGAGCCCTGTTTCAACAAGCTGACCTCAAAAGCTATGACCAGGTGAAAGAAATGGTCGATGATGTAGTCAACAAGTGGGGAAAGATCGACATCGTTGTTGCAAACGGGGCTGCTGAATATCCGCTCCCTCTTTTCTTCCATGATACTGACCCTGAACTGTATCCTCAATATATAAAATCATATATGTTCACGAGGCTTTACATGATAAGAGCCGCTCTTGAGCATATGAAGGAGCAGCAGGCAGGGAAAATAATCATGACAACCACAGATGCCGGAAGGGTCCCAACTCCCGGGGAATCTTTGATTGGCGCTGCCGCTGCAGGAATAACCATGTTAACGAAAGTTCTAGCGCGGGAGTTTACCCGATGGAAAATCCACGTAAACACCATTTCCATAACGGTCACCATTGATACCCCTGCGTATGAAAGAACGATCAATATGGAAGGGTCATTGGGGAATATCTTCAGGAAGGCTGTTGACAATGTTCCCTTCTGGCCGATAACCGTTAACGATATTGCGGAACTTGCCCTCTTTTTGGCTTCAAATGATTCCGATCGCATCACAGGGCAACTCTTTACCATAAGCGGGGGGCTCACATTTCCAGGTTAAAAGTGACGTAATCGTTCACCGATCACCGTTTTCCGTTCAAGGACATATACCCTGGGAAAGCAGGATCAGGGGGAGCTACTTGACATTGAATCTTGAGAGATCCGTCCGTCCCCATATTTAAGTGGGTGCAGTTACTCTTATCTCCCAGGCAAATTGAAATTGTAGACAGGATAAACAGGATGAACCGGATTTTTTTGTTTCCTGTGAATCAACAGAAATTTTATCCTTTTGAGAGTAAAAAGCTCCCGTAGGTTGTTGAGATAATGATCTCGCCAATTCCCCCCTTTGGAGCTTCCCATCCCTCCTGTTCGAAGATCCCGCCGTTTTCCGGCGGGGGGCTGGGGGGGGGTTAGGGAAGCACGGTTTTTCAGTTTCGAGGATACGAACTCACGATATACAGGATCTGCACCCTACCTCCCTGTGTCCAGCAAAAGATATGGGAGATGGTCAGTTTTGTAAAGAGGGGTCGGGCGTTGCTTCGCTAGACCCTACCGGGTCATTTGGGTGGAGGTGCGACGTGAAAAACCTGTCAGGTCAAGCTGCAATAGTGGGGTTCGGCGATTCCTACTCCACCAACGAGGAGGGGAAGGACCCAATACGGCTGGCCACAGAAGTAATTGTGATGGCACGTAAGGAAACCCGTTTAAAAAAAGAGGATACGCGCGGTCTGTTGGCTAGCAGGTCCCCGCTCGCCGACCAGAGACCACAGTGGAATAATGCGCAGACCTGGTGGCCATGGTGATGAAATGGCGGCATTGTGGATTCAATGTCTTTTGCGGCGACAGAATCCAGCCTGGAGATGAAAAGGCAATGGCGAATCTGGCCCGTTATATCGTCGGGGTTTCCTTTTCCCAGGAGACAATTACCCCGTATCCAGTACGGGGCAGGCTTTATATCCCGGAGGAATCAAAAGTTATCTATCAGTCAAAGAATGGCAAAGAAGAAAAGGTTTTTGATGCCTTAGAGTGGCCCCGCATAAGACGGCGGGATGCCCCGCAAGCGGGATGCAAGCACAAGCACTCGCTGCCACGTGCTGCCATGTTCCGAATAAGGGAGAATCCCGCCGATGGCGGGAGTCAGATATTACGGTCATTATTCCAATGTGGCACGCGGTAAACGGAAGATGCAGGATGAGGATGAACCGGTCCCCTTGATTCTGGAATCTGTCGAGAGCCCCTCGGCCTTGAGCTCGGGGCCGAAAGGCCTCCACAGGTCGAGCGAGTGGCTCTATGTTGACCCGGAGCATCCAGAGACAATTGCTGCCGTCCTTCCTGCGTCATCAAATGCCCTGGCGCTCTCTCCACCTTTACGCCCTTGCCGGCCCCAGTGCCTTATCTCACCCCCGCGAGTTACGGACACAATCTCGCATCAGGCGGGACGGCCAGATTTTGCTTGACGCACAAGGCGAAATTTCCTACACTTCCACCCACAAAAAGCGGCTTCTTATCACCTCACCAGGTTCGAGTCATGGAGAAACCGATCAAAATGTGCTCGCCTCGCTCCTGACAGAACATTAACTGTCCTGTCGGGAGTAAAAGGTTTTCCATCGAAGGGGCCGAACGATCATAATCACGTTGATTTTCATTAGGTTGCTCCTTCTTCACCCTGTCGTTCGATAACTTCTGAGCCGCGCCATCTCGCCTGAATTCCGAGCTGGATTTGTTTCGAATTCTAAGCTTTCTTCAGTTTGAACCGCAGCAGTTAAGGCCTTTCCCTTCACCCCGGTATTCTCAGCAAACACCCTGAGAAGGCAATACCTAGTGGATACAATAGTAAACCCTAACGATCCATAAAAACACACCAAGGGGACGAATAACCAAGAATATCGCGGCACTCACTAATTCTGGAAGCCTCTACGAGGAATTCACCACCTGTGATGCCAAGAGATCGTGGAAGATTCCTCGTGTTTTTTATTTCTAATGCAGAGTTCGTTAAATGGTTGAATAGTTGAGTAGTTAAGTAGTTGTAATCACAAACCCAACTATACAATGCAACAAAATTGGACATTTAACATTTTCATGCTGATAAGACATTGAAATGGTTGTAAGAATTTTTCGATTTAACTATTTCCCATTTGACTATTTGACGAAGTCTGTAATGAGGAGAAAGGGCGATGGAAAAAATAGTCGTTCAATCACGGAGATTGAAAAAAATCTCAGGGGAAATGACATTTTATGGCTTTCTAGCCTTGACACTCCTTGCCCTTCAGGGTGGGCAAGAAACACAGGCCGGGCTTGCTAGTCAATTCATATCACCCCCAACCTCTCAGATTGCCAAGCTCCATGTCCCGTTTATATCCAACCGGGGACAGATTAATGAAGGGATAAAGTTTTATGCTAAAACTCTTGGTGGAACTGTCTTCATTACTGATACTGGGGAAATCTTATACTCTCTCCATGGTTTCGTGAATGCCAAGGATTCATTTTCAAAATCCATATTCAAAGGGGTGGTTTTTGAAGAGCGACTTATGGGTGGAAAGATTGATAATGTTGAAGGAGAAGAGGAAACTATAACAACGGTTACCTATATTAAAGGCAATGATGCATCAAAATGGATGAGCAAGATACCGTCTTATGCCTTAGTCAGTCTTGGAGAGGTATATGACGGTGTGGAGCTGAAACTAAAGGCTTATGGGAATATGGTGGAGAAGCTATTCTTTGTTAAACCCGGTGCTGATCCGGAAAAAATATGGTTGCGGCTGAACGGAGCAAAGGGTTTAAAAGTAAACGAAAGTGGGGAGCTTGTTGCCGAGACCCATATGGGGACGGTAAATTTCACAAAACCTTTGGCCTACCAGGAACAGGACGATAAGAAAAAGTACGTGGGCGTTGCCTATGCGATAAGAGAGGATAAGTACGGCTTCAAGGTAGACGAATATGATAAAACAAAACGCCTCATCATTGACCCGATGTTAGCTTCCACCTTCGTGGGAGGTGCTTCGAACGATGGAATTAACTCAATGTTTAGAGACGGCAGCGGAAATCTTTATGTAGCCGGTTGGACTAGATCGTTAGAGTTTCCAGCAACACCAAGTGCTTACAATAGAATTCATCATGGTTACAGTGATGCCTTTGTCTCGATGTTTGATGATGACCTTAAAAATCTTATCGCATCTACAATAATAGGCGGCGATTCTGGTGAGGAGATTCATGCTATTTCTACAGATGATAGGGGAAATCTTTATGTAGCCGGGAACACTTGGTCATCGGACTTTCCAACAACGACCGGTGCTTTCGACTCTACACACAATGGCTCCTCAGATGTCTTTGTTATAAAACTTGACGCAAACCTTCAAAATCTTCTTGCTTCCACCCTTCTCGGCGGCGGTAATGAGGAGGAGCCTTATTCCGTTGGTTTGAACAGCAACGGGAACATTTATGTGGCTGGTCAGACAACATCATCGGACTTCCCTTCAACATCCGGGGCCTACGATGGAACATACAATAATGGACCCAGCCAATTCCCATACGTTGACGGCTTTGTGGCAAAACTTGACGGTGATCTACAAAATCTTCTAGCTTCAACATACTTTGGGGGTAGTGTTAATGATTGGCTTAAGTCCATGTCCGTGGATAGTAGTGGGAATATTTATGTAGCCGGGAGTACTGGATCATCGGACTTTCCAACAACCACCGGGGCCTACAATACAACTTACACAGCATACTATATATCGAAACTTGATGGTAATCTTCAAAATCTTCTTGCATCCACTTTCTTCGGGGGCCAGTCCACCTCAATCATCATAGACGAAAACGAGGACGTCTATGTAGCCGGTGATACTGGGTATTCAAATTTCCCTACAACGACCGGTGCCTATGATATGGAGTTCAACGGCGGTGGGAGAGATGCGTTTGTATCGAAATTTGACACCGACCTTAAGAATCTCATTGCCTCAACATTACTGGGTGGTGATGATTGGGATGAAATCCATTCCATGGCTATGGACGACGCCGGGAATGTTTACGTGGCCGGTTCGACTAAGTCCTCAGATTTTCCGACTACAGAGGGCGCTTTCAATAGAACTCACAATGGTTATAATGATGGTTTTATAACTAAACTTGATTCTGATCTTCAAAATCTTCTTGTCTCCACATTCGTGGGTGGGGATTCTTATGACGCCATTAATTCAATTCTTTATTCTCCCACGGGAGAGGTTTATGTTGCGGGCTTGACTGAGTCATCGGACTTTCCCGCAACTATCAATGGCTACGACCCGACTCACAATGGGTCCTATGACGCATTTGTCTTAAAACTGGATACTCAACTTATCGCTGATGCAAATGCTTCAGTTTCACCGAAAAGCCACTACTTCGGTAAAGTCCCAATAGACAACAAATCCGCAAAGATATTTACAACGACTAACTCAGGTGGCGTAGACCTTGTGATAGCTTCGATATCCATAACGGGAAATGATGCTTCCGATTTTTCTGTCGTAAACGACTATTGCTCAGGTCAGACCCTATCCCCATCGCCTTCAGATGAATGCACGTTGAAGGTCATATTTACACCGAAATCGGAGGGGGCGAAAAATGCATTTCTCTCCATTTCCTACAATAATCCTGTGTCACCCATTCTTCATGTGCCATTGACCGGGTGGGGTGGAACAGAGCCGGTGAAAGGATTGCTTGATCTGCCGGAGACAGGTCAGAAAACATGCTTTGCCGCATGGGATGACGGGGCGCTTCAAAATGGAGCCTCCTGGCCGGAACCCAGGTTTAAGGATAATGGAGACGGGACCATAACGGACAATCTGACAGGCTTAATGTGGCTTAAAAATGGCGACTGTTTTGGTTCGAAAAGCTGGCAGGAGGCCATTGATACCATTGCGGATCTTAATGCCCATCCTGGAAATTACGGCTGTTCAGGCTACACCGCATCCTATGCGGATTGGCGACTTCCCAATTTGAACGAACTTGAAAGCCTCGTCAACCTGGAGGAGAAAAATATAACCAAATGGCTTAATAAACAGGGTTTCGCCGGTCTGCAAGAGGACGATTATTGGTCTTCTACTTCCTCAGGCGAAGACCATGCATGGACCGTGGATATGCAGTATGGAGACATTAGAGGAAATTTGGGTAAGGGAGGAGGGTATTATTTTCTGCCGGTGCGGGGTGAAACGGCCTTACCGGCCCGAGTTGGAAGAACAGGGCAGGGAACAAGCTATGCCGCGGGGGACGATGGTGACCTGCAAAAGGGCGTTTCCTGGCCTGAACCGAGATTTACGGACTATGGAGATGGCACGGTAACGGATAACCTGACAGGCCTTATGTGGCTGAAAGATGCAGGCTGTATTGGGCATCATCCGTGGCAAGAGGGGATTGATGAAATTGCTGAGTTCAATTCCAACCCGGACAGTTATAACTGTGAAGACTACAAGGCCTCCTATTCAGACTGGTATCTGCCGAATAGAAAAGAATTAAGGAGCCTTCTTAACTACGGAATTTCAGATTCCGGTTTTGTCGATTGGTTGAACTCTCAAGGATTTTCAAATGTCCCTATTGGGTATTTATCGTCCACAACCAGCGCAAAAAATACAGGCGATTACTGGACCGTATGGTTTTCTACCGGTCTCATAGCCAGCGATTCAAAAACCACCGGAAGGTATGTATGGCCCGTACGGCATGACAGGGTATCGCCCTACCTCAGCCAACCGAATGTATTTGGCATCAAAGTCGGTAATTCATGGGTATATCAGGGTCAATCGTATACAGCGGAGGATGAAGTGGTCTCGTTCGATCAGGACACTTTCCCCTCAATACCCACTTACCTGATGAAAGAAAGTGAAGATGGATATACTACCGCCAAGAGCTGGTATGAAATGACATCGAACCAGCTAAAGCTCTGGGGGGTGCGGGAAGGAGATGGGGGGGATATGACCAAGTTTTCAGCCGGGCTGGTCGTGGCTTGGTACCCAATGTACGTTAATGATCATGAATTTACTTCAGCCACCGCTGAAACGACCGGATATCCAGGAATTGTCTTAAACGTGAGTATGACCGTGGATGTGCTAAGCAAGGAAGTTATGAATCTTGCATTTGGTGCTCTTCAAGCCTACAAACTAAGATATCGATTGAGGATATGGGGTTATGGCCACGATGAAACCGACACATCCTATCAATGGGTGGTGCCATATTTGGGGACGGTGAAGCATCAGGACGCAGAGGATTTGGAAAACTTAACCGCTTTTTCCATAGGCTGCGGTACGATTACCCAGGAAACCGACGTCGATATCGATGGTCTCAAAGATTACGAGGAATTCATCGTGTATGACACGGATTGGCAAGATGCAGATGCAGACCGTGACAGCCTGAAAGACGGACAGGAGATCTCCCTTGGGACAGATCCAAAAAGTGATGATACGGATAAAGATGGACTGAAAGACGGGTGGGAAGTCGCATATTCCTTAGATCCCGCAGCCACAGATGACGCCCAACAGGACCCTGATGGCGATCAACTTACCAACCTTGCAGAGCAGGACCGTGGGACCAAACCCAATGATCCTGACACAGACTCAGATGGATTGAATGACGGCTATGAAGTTGCCTATGGTTTTGATCCAGTGACCACCAACAACGCTTCGGTGGATCCAGACGGTGACGGCCTCAGTAACTCGGAGGAGCGCGATCATCACACCAACCCTCTGATGGCAGATACCGACAACGATGGGCTTGAGGATGCTGATGAGATCGGTCGCGGCACCAATCCTATAAACGACGATACGGACGGAGATGGACTGATGGATTGTTGGGAGGTAACATACGGTTTTGATCCCATAGCAACCGACAATGCCTTGCAGGATCCAGACGGTGATGGGCTCAACAACTTGCAAGAACAGGGTTATGGCGTTAATCCCTTTCTGGCGGACACCGATCAGGACGGCTGCGGAGATAAGGCCGAGTTGCTGGGTGGCAGGGATCCCAATCTTCACGATCCCCAAGGAGATCTGAATGCGGACTGTGCCCTTGACTTGAGGGATGCGCTTATCGCCCTGAAAGTTACATCCAGGATAGATTCACCCCCAAGCATCGACCTGGAAGCTGATGTAAACGGAGATGGAAAGTGCGGGCTGGAGGAAACGATCTATATCCTAAAGAATATTTCTAGATTAGAATAATAATTATGAATTATTAAAGCGAAAAGGAGACCAATCAAAGGCCAAAGAAAACCTCAACAAGGTCATAGAGTCACGGTCATTTGTACACATTGAAAGCAGAAGTTGCCACTCCGGTACTCGCAGAAACACCTATACAGTTTATTGTCGATGGCCTAGGGACGGTCAAGGGGATTCTTGTGGCCGTTCAGGACTTTGATGTTTTAGTCATACTGCAGCAAGATTTGGGTGAAAATATCAAAAGGGCTAAAATCACATCTGACCCTGGTCATTAATGACACGTTGAGGAAACGTTTGGAAGAAGAGTTCGAACGGCCTGTCAGCGATAATCAAATAACTAGCGCACTTCTTGGGTTACAGGACATACGGGAGGAAGAAAACCAAGAGGCATTTGAAGAGAGTCTTGGTGTTTTAAAGCGCTTAGAAGCAGCCGAGTTGCATCCGAACGAAGATCAACGGATTGTTCTAAAATCTTGCCGGGCCGCCAAATTGGTCTTCATCTGGGGGCCGCCAGGGACGGGTAAAACTGCGAACCTTGCCCAAGTCGTTCGGTCTTTTGTTGTGAATAGTGAGCGCGTTTTGGTGCTGGCGCATGCTAACGCGGCCGTCGATGTGGCGATGGACCGAATTGCCAAGGCTTTTTCAGAAAGTTCGGAATTATTGGATGGAAAAGTGATTCGTGTTGGAATACCGCAGCTTCCTGAGGTGCAAACTAACGAGTTTATTTTACCGGAGAAGATCTTAGAGAATCGACAGCCTGAATTGGTCCAACGAAAGACCCCGCTTGAAAGCCGGATAAAATCACTCATTAAGTCACTTAAAAATGCCAGCCGGCAGAAAGAAAAAGATGTGCTAGCTGAAGAACTCGAGGGCATCCGAAGTTTAAACACCTTGGCCTCTAGGACCTGAAGACAAGACCACCACCCAAAGCAACCGGGCCGCCACAGTTCCAGGAATACAGCATCGATTATTCCATGTCCCAACTCCCGTGCTTCCCTGATTTGGTTAATGAAGAGTCCGAGTCTGATAAGCGGCTCTATGTTGAACCGGAGCATCCAGAGACCATTGCTGCCGTCCTTCCTGCGTCATCAAATGCCCTGGCGCTCTCTCCACCTTTACGCCCTTGCCGGCCCCAGTGCCTTAT
>Ga0068714_10002453_pt1 | contig 23930 bp, 25 predicted proteins | sample MTBNYHSulfiMetaG_FD_62988 | JGI IMG/M metagenome (GOLD analysis project Ga0068714, IMG submission 62988) | Enrichment culture microbial communities from rom New York Harbor, USA that are MTBE-degrading - MTBE-NYH (New York Harbor Sulfidogenic)... | ecosystem: Environmental > Aquatic > Marine >... | reverse complement strand
GCCGGAGGGTCTTCTCCCGACTGGCTGCTGCCTTTGATAATCATCGGCGGCGCCGCGGCGATAGCCATAGCTCTAGTCGAGACGGTAATGCACAAGCGCAAGGCAAAGTAAACTGAAAAAGTTTTCTATTCCTTTTCAACTGTTGCACTGTCAGCGTCGACCATCAATTTGTCTCCCGTCTTTATGGCCTCTATGTCGACTTTGTCCACGCATGGTATCCCTGCCAAGATGACGCCGGTGGCCACGATGGTCTCCGTCTCCTTGTTGACTATGGCCACTGGGGCGACGCCGTTCTTCCTCAGCCCGTAGATGACGTAGGAGCCGACCGTGGAGCCCTTGCCCTGCGGGAAGACCAGCACCTTACCCTTGACGCTCTGACCCTCGAGCTCGTGGCCCTTCTCGATGACGATGCCGGTCTTGGGGTCGATGCCGCCGTAGAAGCCGATTGGGGCTTTCGAGACTATCGCCTCACCGCTGGCCTTGCCCGGGTTTATGGTCCGGCCTTTCATGACATCCGCCCCTCCAGCAGCTCGTCGACGCTCTTGAACACGACCTGCTGCTTGCAGAATCCCGGCAGGTAGTTGGCCGCCTTGCCCGAGTCCACCCCGACCGACTTATAGCCCATGCGCTCTATCGGAGAGACCACGGTGCAGGTATCTGCGACTACCTTGCCGCCTGCTTTCTCGATGATTTCGGTGAAGCCCATGCGGGTAGCCGCCTCTTTGGTCACGCGCGAGGTGCAAATCCACAGCGGCTTCTTCAGATTCTTGCCCTCAACCTTGCAGGCCAGGCTGTATATCTCTTTGAGGGAGGCGTGCGGGCAGCCGAGGATGACGATGTCCGGGTCCTTGCCGGTGTTGAGCTTGGCATAGGCCTCGCGCATCTCCTTGTCGCCGATCTCTATCTTCTCGAGTTCGGAGGTGTCCATGATGCCAGACTCGGGAGTTATGCCCTCGATGTGGTAGAGGGCAACGGCTCCGGACGCGGCCATCGCCGCCCCGAGGGCTTTCAGCTGGTCGACGTCGGCGTGCCTGATGCCCAAGAAGTAGGGAATCTTGTCCTTGACGATCTTGCCCACGTGATAGCCGAGGGCGCCGAAGTCGGCGTTGCTCTTCAGCTCGGTCTTGACGCTGAACAGAAAGTGGGGTTGGCGGTTCTCGTGAATGTGCAGGCCGTAGCTCGGCGTGACGCCGCAAAAGGCCGCTGCCAGAGCTGAAGGGCCCCCCTCGCGGTTGGTCCTTGCCCCAAGAACCGAGTTAGCGAAAGACACGGCAGAAGACTCCGACCAGGCGATGTGCTCTCCGAAGTGCGGCAGGTTGCCGACCAGGTAAGGTGTGCAGGTCGCCGTCATCATGATGCCCATCCTCTTGAAGGCGTCCATGACCTTGAGCTGCTTCTCGGCGAAGTCCTCAGGGAAACCGAGCTCCTTCCAGTCGACCAGGTCCATGCCGGGCGGGTTCAGCGTCGTCGGGACCATGACCTTGGTGCCTTTGCTCGCGATGTCCTCGAGGAACTCCAGCCCCGGGTCGCCCAAGGACTTGTAAGAGACGCCGGCGACCTGGACCGAGCCGACCGGCACCATGCGCTTGGCGCCATAAACTTCACCCAGCCGCACCAGTAGGCGGAACATGCGCTCGACGACGGTGCCCTGCTCGCCGGCCAGCATCGCTTCCTCTTCACGGGTAAGCTCCATGATGTTCACAAGAACACTGTTAACTCCATCTTTTAAACCAATGCCGTTACCAGCCGTCAAAAATTGTATAGCAATTCAGGTCAAGTAATCCTTCGGGTCCAGCTGCACCGGAAGGGCGGGCTTGTGGAAGTCCTTCATCTTCTGGTCCCAGGGGATGGTCAGGTCGAAACCGACTTTAGCCGTCATCCGCGTCTTCATGTCCGAGGACGGGTCCAGCGACGAGCCCGGCTCCTTCTTGAGAATCATGTCCTTATCGCCCTGGAACCTGGTGGCCATGGCCCACTCGACCTCTCGCGGGTCGTGGATGTCTATGTCCTCGTCGACCACCCAGACGTGCTTCAGCGACTTATGGCCACGGAAGGCCGCTTCTATCGCCTTCCTGCCGTCGTCCGCGGCTTTCTTCTTGATGCTGACGATGGCGTGCAGCCAGGAGGCGCCGCCGGGCGTCACGTAGACGTCCTTGCACTCGCAGACGGAGTTGACCTCGCGGAAGATAGTCGGCTCCCTCGGCATGCCCATCAGCACCTTGTGCTCCAGGCCGCCGGGCAGCAGGGCGTGGTAAATCATGCCCTCCTTGATGAATATTTTCTTGATCCTTGCCACCGGCTCCTTCCTAACAATGTCGGCGGTCTCGGTGAGGTCGAGGAACGGCCCTTCGTCGTGAGTCTCCCCAGTCATCTCGGCGATGATCACCATCTCCGACTCCGGGACGGTGTGGCCTCCGAGCTCGACCAGGTTGGTCTCGGCCAGGGCGTTGGAGATACACAGCTCGCACTTGCCCAGCTTGATTGAAACGGCCGCGCCCAGGAGCACGGGTATCGAGTTGCCCACGCAAATGGCGAACTCTTTGTTGCCGCGCTTGACGATGGCGTCAAAGTCGCGCGGCAGTACCCTGATGGCGACACAGTCCTTGTCCATTACCATAATCCTGTGGAAGGAAGCGTTCATGCCCAGCTCGGGGTCGCGTGACACAAAGACCGCAGACGAGAGGTAAGGCCCGCCGTCGAAAGGATAGTGCAGCAGTATTGGGAACTGGGTCAGGTCAGCTGGCACCTCCTTATAACCTTCGGCCTTGACCACCTTCGGTTCCTTGGGGTTGTCAATCGCCCAAGTCAGTTTGGGGATGATCTCGTTCGGCTTGATGCCCAGGCCCAGCGCCACCAGCTCGCGCGTGGAGCAGAGGTTGGCGATGACCGGGACGGAGAAGCCCTTCACCTTCTCGAAGAGCAGCGGCCTGTCGTTCATCAGCCTAATCAGGGTCGACATCTCATATTTGGTGTCGACGGAGCGCTTGATCCTAGTAATCATGCCTTTTTCGTCCAAGAGCTTGATAAAGTCACGGAAGTTCGTAAAATCACCCAATTTGCGTCAGCACTACGTCGAAGCCAGCGTCCCTTATGGCGCGGGCCACCTTGTCCTGGAGATCCTTGCCCGGCGTCAGCGCCACCATGTTGCCGCCGAGGCCGCCTCCGGTCATCTTGGCTCCGAAGGCGCCGTTTTCTCGGGCCAGATTGACCAAGAAGTCCAGCTCCTTGGAGGAGACCTCAATCGACTGAAGCAGTAAATGGTTGGTGTCCATCAGCTTCCCAACCGCCCGCAGTTCGTAGGCGACCAGCGCCCGCTTGGCTATGTTTGCCAGCTCCTCGGCCTCCTTGAAAAGCTTGTCGTAATTTTGCGGATCCTTCTGCTTGCGTTCGCGGACGCCGGCCACCGCCGCCTCGGTGTTGGCCACGCGCCCAGTGTTGCCGATGATCACCTCGACCGGCTTCTTGATAGGTATCTGCTCGAGGGGCTTGCCGCGGACGAACCAGATGAGGCCGCCGTAGGTCGCGGCGGTGTTGTCCACGCCCGAAGGGGTGCCGTGGTAGGCCTTCTCGCCCTCGTAGGCGATCTCGTTGACGCGCTGGTCCGAGAAGCCGAGGCTGAACTCGTCGGAGAGCGCCCGCGCTATGGCCACGCACGATGCCGCACTCGCCCCCACGCCGCTGGCAGCAGTAAGGTCGCCGCCAAGCGTAATCTTGATCGGAGTCTTTGAGGCGTCGAAACCCGCGGCCCTCAGCACCCGCTCGATGGAATCCCGCTGCTGCCCAATCTTGTCTTCCTTGTAGCCCGGGGTCGCTGGCCTCCGGTCGTCAAGCGTCCAGCTCGAGCCCTCAAATCGCTCCACGATCGCCGTCGTCGCCTTGGCCATGGCCGAGACTATCGACGGAACATTATGGACGACAAAGTGCTCGCCGAAGAGTATCACCTTGCCGTAGCCCTTGCCCTCGCCCATCGATTCACCTCTCCCTCACTTTGACACTGCCTCTCTTATGCCCTTTAGCTCTTTCAGTATTTCCAAGCTTACGTCGGACGCTCCTTCTTTGTGAGCGGCGAACAGCGGCCTGCCCCTGACCTGCTCCATTATCGCTTCTTTTATCTCGACAAAGTTCTTGACGCCCCAAATCGCCGCCTCCGCTCCCCTTGCTCCAGGGCCGGAGGAGCCGCCGCGGGGCCCAGTATAACCCGCCGTGTGCACCTGGACAGAGCCCAGACCGAATTTTCTAGAAATGGGGCCTTGGATAACATCGATAGACATCACCCGGCCGTAGGGCACCATCTGCTTCATCTTCCACCAGACGCCGCGCTCGACCAGCACCTCCCCCTCGGAGAGAGTGTAGACGATTGAATCGACATATTTCCGTACCCAGTAAACCACAAAGATGACTATCGCTATTGCCAAGGCAAGGGGCAATGAAATTAGCAACCATGCCGTCCGCCAAATTTCCGGAGCCAAAGCCGGCACCACAATTACTGGAATCAGTGTGGCAATGACCGGAATTGTCGCGGTCAGTGCCAAATAGAGGAAGTAGACCGTCTTCTGTCGCGGGTCGGGCCTAAATTTGTCGCCTATGTTCATTCCACCACATATTTATCGTCGGTCGATTACTTATTTAACTTTTGAACTAATATCATAGGGATAAAATGGAGATACTGACGGCTAGCGCAGGGAGCTATCCGCGCATAGGCAGCACGGTCGACAAGCAAAAGCACCGTCAGGCCTACACGCAGCTCGAGAAGGGAGAGATAAACAGAGAAGACTTCGAAAGGGTTCAGGACGAAATCACGAAAGAAGCCATCTCGGAGCAGACAAAGGCCGGGCTAGATATCGTTACCGACGGGCAGATAAGATGGTATGATCCCGTTTCGCACCTGGCCCGCGGCTTCGAGGGCTGCGAGATAAACGGGCTACTCAGGTTCTTCGACACTAACTTTTACTTCCGTCAGCCGGTGGTCAAGGGCAAGCTCCACAGGAAGGAGTCCATGCTCAAAAGGGAATTCGACTTCGCAAAGGGCGTCTCGCGCAAGCCCGTTAAACAGGTGTTCACGGGACCCTACACCCTAGCCAAGCTCTCGATAAACCGCCGCGGAGACGACTTCCAAGGACTCGTCGACGAGTTCACCGAAGCGGTCGCGCAGGAGGTCAAGGAGCTGGCAGCCGCCGGGGTGGGAATCATCCAGGTGGACGAACCCGCGATACTGAAGCATCCCAAGGACTTTAAGATTCTCAGCGCCTCGGTGGAGAAATTGGCCGCCAGGAAGGGAAAAGCGCGCCTAGCGCTCTACACCTATTTTGGCGACGCCGCTCCGCTCTTCGAGGAGATGTTGGAACTCCCCGTCGACGTCATCGGCCTCGACTTCACTTACTCGCCGAAGCTGCCGGCCGAGGTGGCTCGGAGGGGCTGCGAAAAGTCGATCGGGTTAGGGCTCATCGACGGACGCAACACCAGAATCGAGAAAGAGGAAGAAGTCCTGAAAATAATCAAGAGGATACTGCCCAGCATAAAGGGCCGAACCATTTATCTCAACCCCTCCTGCGGGCTGGGGGACTTCCTGCCTAGGGAGATCGCCTTCGAGAAGCTCAGGAACATGGTAGCCATCGCCAAGAAAGCTGAGGAGATGATCTGATGCAGAACAAACTCAAGAAACTCGGCCTGAAGCTGCCCCCGCTGCCGACGACGACGGTGGGGAGTTTCCCCAAGCCGCCCTACTTGCTGGAGGCCAGGAAAAAGTTCGACGCCAAGCAGCTCAGGGAATCGGAGCTGCGGCTGCTCGAGGAGCAGGCCACCAAGGAGTGGATAGCGGCCCAAGAGGAGATCGGCATCGACGTCCTCGTCGACGGCGAGATGTATCGCGGTGACATGGCCGCGCACTTCGCCGCCGCCATGAGTGGCTTCAAGACCAGCGGTCTTGTCAGGAGCTACGGCAACCGCTACTATCGCAAGCCGATAATAGTCGACGAGGTGAAGTGGCCGCATCCGATGACCGTGGACTGGTGGAAGTTCTCGCAAAAGCTCACCAAAAAGCCCATGAAGGGCATGATCACCGGGCCCTACACGATGATGGACTGGTCCTTCAACGAACACTATCCGAACCGCAAGGAGGCCTGCCTATCGTTGGCCGAGGCCCTGCGTAAGGAGGTCAAGGCTCTTGCCGACGCCGGTGCCAAAATCATCCAGGTCGACGAGCCGGCAATATCGGCCCGGCCCGAGGAGCTCCGCGACTTCGCCCTCGAGGCGATGAAAATCGTCACCAAGGGCATCGACGCCTATTTCATCTGCCACATCTGCTACGGCGCTTTCGAGTTCATCTATCCAGACATGCTCGAACTGGCCGTGGATAACTTCGACCTAGAGACGTCCAACTCCGAACTCGACCTGGTGGACCTCTTCAAAGAGCACCCGTTCACCAAGGACCTTTCCTTCGGCGTGACCGATGTCCACACCCACGTCGTCGAAGACGTACCCACTATCGAGAAAAGAATCAGAAAGGTCCTCGAGATGCTCAAGCCGGAGCAGCTCTGGATCGACCCGGACTGCGGCTTGAAGACGCGCTCGCGGGAGGAATCGCTGGGCAAGCTCAGGAACATGCAGCAAGCCGTCAACAAGGTGAGGGCCGAGCTGGATTGACCGGGCGACCAGGTAGAAAAAAATGAAAAGGCAAGACGCACTCGCAATCGTGGCGATTGTAGTCGGTCTGGTGGCAATAGCGGGAGTGACGGTTCTCTTCGTCAGCCAGCCGCAACAATCCACCTCTTCCACGACGACCACCACGACAACGGCCGAGCCTGAAGTCACCTACTACAACGAAAGCACGGTCTTTCGCATAGATGAAAGCGGCAACGCCGAGGCCGAGTGGACGATGGAGATGTCGTCTTCAGATTTCACCGATCAAAACATAATACCCATCATAGGCGGGACGATAGGCGGCATCCCGGTTCATGGCATCGGGGTCGAGAATGCCAAGCTGATATACCTGTCGTCGCTGCAGAGCTCCTATTCCTATTTCGGCTTCGAGATGGAGAGCGCCAGCTGTGAAATCGGTGAACTCCATGTTGGCGGCCCGTTCAGTATAACGGTGAGATGGAGAGTGCCTCACATGGCCTACAGGCAGAGCGAAAAATGGGTTCTGCTAGTCGAACCCGTTGACAAGCTCGGCTACGCCCAGCACACCCTGAACAACATAAAGGAACTGCAGGCAAACATCTCAATTGTCTCAAAGCTGACGCCGGGCGGCTGCCAACTGGTAGATACCTACTCAACGACTTACATCTTGCCCGACGGAGCCGAGATTTCCAATCCGGAAGAACTGACGCTCCTCAACTACTCAATCGACTACGGCGGGGGCACAATTGAGTACGACAACGCCTATATCTCTGAGGTAAACGGGGCGCCAGCCCTGGTGACGGAGGGCCAAGTCACCGTGGGGGACAGTTTGGTCTCGATTACAGAGGAAGAATATATGGCGGCGAGCGAATCAACCCCCGTGGAGTACACGGGGGTCGCGCCTCCGGAGGATTTCGAGAGCTCCGCCTCATGGGCGGCGGTTGACATGAAGTTCGGCAGACAGAGGGACTTTTATACGGTTACCTTCGATGGAAAGGAGTTCAACATCACCTCAAATCAACTCTTATATTACGCAGCAAAGAAGATAGTCGCCTTGGCCGAAGACAGCGGCGAACCGCTGCTGATTGGAGATCAGCTCATCCAAGTCGCGCCGCCAGACAGCGAGAGCGGCGATTGGTGGTCTTTTCTCCAGACGCTATCTATGAATGATTTGGCGGCGCTGGCTCGAGATGTCCGCGATAGCATAGACGCGACAGGCAAGGCGCCGGACTCTGTCGACAGCCCAATCGGAGAACTACGGCCCAGAGATGCCCTATTCACGTTCCTGAGGGCAATATCATTTTATCACGAGCATGGGAACCTGCCTGATGAGCTGGCGTTCGCGCCCGCGCCCACGGGCAACTTGCTCATATCTGGCTTTGTAATCCCAGCCAACCTCACCTACTTAACTCTCAGCGGGAAGTACGCCGTCACCGGCACACCCAAGGTGAATCAGATAATCTCGGATCTTTGGCGCCCCGATTTCAGCGACAGTGCTTTCTCCGAAAACGTCTGCGACTGGGTTAATAGGAGAATAACCTACACGCTGGTGCTCGGTTACTTCAGTTCCGAGGAGACCCTGGAGACAGGCAAAGGGAAGTGCCTAGACATCGCCAACACTTACATGGCCATCACCAGAACCGCAGGCTTGCCCACGCGGTTGGTCACTGGGTTTCTCATATTCAGTGCCGACCAGCTGGGGCCGACATTCCTGGAAATCGCCGGCATAACCCCGGATGGGAAGTACATAGTCGGCCACGCCTGGACCGAGGTCTACATACCAGGGGAGGGGTGGACTTTTGCCGACCCGACGGCTGGATACTTCAAGACTCACAGGTACGATGCCAACGTTTACTCTCAAGTTGAGGAAACCTGGCAGGAAGTGCTTGCCGACTACGAAACCACGTACGGCGAGCTCATCTGATTGTATGATGGTCCGTGATGCGATGAGGCATATCACCAAAATCGACAGGGGAGCCTTGGACTTCATATTAGGCGTTTCCAGCTCCAGCTATCCTCGTGAGTTCGCTGGCGTCTTGCGGGCGAAGGGCGACACCGTGAAGGAAGTCCTGGTTCTGCCGGGGACCCTTGCCTCAGGAAGCTCCGCCGTTTTGAGGCTCCACATGTTGCCCATCGACCCAAGTACCTGCGGCACCGTCCATAGCCACCCATCTCCAGTCGCACGGCCATCGGGGGAGGATTTGGGATTGTTCGCCAAGTTCGGAAACGTCCACATCATAGCTGCTGCCCCATACGACATGGGTTCGTGGAAAGCGTATAATCACAAGGGCGAGGAAATAGAGCTGGAAGTCGTGGGGTGAAGATATGCGCTGGGAGACCTGGGCGCCCTGGTACGAAAAAATCGTCAAGAGGCTAAAGCTGGACAAGAGGCACGACGAAGAGGCCGCCGAGCTTCTCAACGAGATCTTACCAGACGCGGACATCAGGGAACTGAGAAGAATAGTCCAAGGCCAAGAGTGCATAGTGTTCGGGGCCGGGCCGTCCCTAGATGAGGACCTGAAAGCGCTGGACCGAGCCGGTTATCTGGGAAAAGTTTTAATTTCGGCAGACGGCGCGACGACGCCTATACTCCGTTACAGGGACCCAGAGATAATAGTCACCGACCTGGACGGGGCGGTGGTCGATCAGATTGGATCCTGGCGCCGCGGAAGCTGGCTCGTGATTCACGGTCACGGAGACAACATCGCTAAAATACGCGAAGTAATGCCCGAGGCGAGGGAACGCGTGATTGGCACCATCCAGACCAGGGCTTTCGGCAAGTTACACAACTTCGGGGGATTCACGGACGGCGACCGGGCAGCGTTCATGGCACATGAATTGGGCGCGAGCAGAATCTACCTAGCCGGGATGGATTTGGGGAAAGAGATAGGTAAATACTCGGGATTCAAGGACCCCACCAGAAAAATAGTGAAACTGGCAATCTGCGGTGAGCTTCTAGCCTGGTTGGCGGGAAGTCTAGGGGCCAATCTAGTGAATTTGACCGCGGACGGAATAAACATCGAAAACGTGCAAAGAAAACGCGTTTGATTTTTATATACTATTTTAATTCACGGGAGCATCTTGCGGACGAACTCCTTCAAGTCCTTCACCACAAAGTCGCCCGAGTGCTCACCGCTCCTGTCCAAGAAAAATGACTGGATGCCCGCCTCCCGCGGGGCCAAGTAGTCGAAAGCGTAGTTGTCGCCGATGTGAACAACCGCCTCGGCAGGAGAGTTGAGTTTGTCCAAGATGCTTAGGTAGAACTCGCCGGTCTTCTTGACCAGGCCAAAGTCCGTGGTAGCTGAGAAGACCCTGTCAAAGTACTTGCCGAAGCCCGACTCCTCGATCTCCACTTCGGCCAGCTCCCTGATGCCGTTGGTGATGACAATCAGCTTGAACCTCCGGCTCAGCCTCTCTAGGGTTTCCTTGGCGTCCGGGTAGGCTCGAACCTTGGGGCGGCATTCGTTAATCAAATCGTTCCAATCGCCTGTGAAGCCGAACTCCTTCCACCAGTGGCCGATGTTGTACCATTTGATGTTGTCCATGCCGACTTCCTCGTACCTACGTCTGACCTCGTTGCGGGCATCCTTGTGGCTCCCGCCATTTTTCTCCACATAAAGACGCGCCATGCAGTCGAACCAGAAGGAGTCGGCGAACGCCCAGTCGATGAGAGTGCCATCCAGGTCAAAGGATATTAGTTTCACCATGGAATCAAAAGCTGATTGGGCTTGGGCGATTAATAGCTTCGGGTTTTTTATTCGACTGTTGACGAGTGAATCATGAGCACCGGCGGGATATTGGTGATTTCGTGAAAAAATCCAGCACAGCTTGCAAATCAATAGATATCAATGGCGAGACACTGCCCTACCGTGTCGAGCAGAGGAGTGTAAAGTACCCTCGCTTGGAGCTAAAGACCGACGAGCTCCTGGTGATACTGCCGCGAGGCTGGAAAGACGAAGAGTCGCTCCTCAAAGAAAAGAAGGACTGGATCTTCAAGAAACGCTCCGAAATCAGGGGTGCCCTGGAAAAGCTGAGAGAAGGGGCAGGGGAAAGGAGCCTGCCTATCTTCGGGGAATTCTTCGAACTGCGCCAGGGCAGTTCTCTGTTGGTAGACATAGAGAAGAAGATTATCGAGTGCGACACGGGAGACGATGGCCAGCTGAGGAGGCTCGCGGGCATCCTCAGAAAGATGCTCGCCAAGGAGTTGCAGGAAGCCGCTGAGCACTACAGCAGAAAGTTCGGCGTGGGTTTCAAGAGGATTTGCGTGAAGAGACAGCGGTCGAAGTGGGGGAGCTGCTCCCACCGGGGCAACCTGAACTTTAACCTCTGGCTGGTGTGCCTTCCCAAGGAGCTGGTTTGGTATCTCGCCTGCCACGAGGTCGCACATCTCAGGGAAAGGGGCCACCGCAGACCTTTCTGGGCACTTGTCAAAGGGGAGTTCGAGAACTACAGAGAGCTGGAAAAAAAGCTTTTCGGCTACTGGTTCCTCGTCCAGAAGTACTCGCGGACGGTGTTTCCTCCGGGTAAGAACCTTTTTTAGGCCGTCCGCGTGCGCTTTTTTGTGCGTCAAGTGGGGACTTGACATCGACCTGGGCTATGGTTTCCCAAGCAGAAATTTCACGCCTTGGATTGCCGCCCAAGCGGTGCCTGCCAGTGCAGAAATCAGTTCGGGCACGGCCACTGCGCTCCAGGTGAAGGCCCAAGGGAGGGCAGCCAAGAAGCCGATGATCAGCGTCAGCGCCCCGACTTTCCTAAACTTGGCTAGGATGTTGCCGACGCCGATGGCCACCAGCGAGAGTGCCAGCAGCGCGAAGAAGGCGACGGAGAAATAAAAGTGAATCCTGCCAGCCGCCTCGGAGAATATTCCTATACCCACCAATGAAAATGCGCTGAGGAGGAATAACAGCGCCCCGAAGCGCCTCGCGGCGTCCCCATAAGTGGTAAGCAAACCAGCCGCGAAAACCGCCGTCAGAATACCTCCGGCGATCAGCCCCGAGTTAAACAGCCACCAGGCTTCGCCCACGCCCAAATCGCTGAGGGCGTTCCCCGACCAAGTGAACCAAGGGGATAGTGAGATGGCTATGAAAATGCAAGAAAATGAAACCACCGGGGCGGCAATCCCGCAAATCCCGGTGATCTTGAGTCTTTTTCCCTTTGAGATCTCAGCCTCGGTTCCCATTGTACTCTGACTCATCCACATCATCGTACTGCCCTTCTCCGAGTTGCTCTTCCTCGGCGGGCGGCTGCGATTGCTCTTCTTGGTCCGCAGGCGCCTCCTTCGCGGCGTTCTCCTCTTCGGCCTTTTTCGGGAAGAGCTCCTGATAAAGCTTTTTTAGTTCCTCTTCTTTTTCCTTCATGGCTTTCTTCGTCGGTTTGGGTAAGCTCAGGCTGACGCCAGCATGGGCCAAGTCACGCTTGTATTTGGCCATCTTCGCGGAGCGGGTCAGCTGCCTTGCTTTTACAGCTATCTTTCCAGTCTTCCTAGTCATGAAATGCACCTGCCACCTACTATGAATATCACCTTTTTAACCTTGACGCCTATCTGACTGGAAGGAAAATTTTCCAAAAATCTCCCATCAAAAGTCCATGAGCCTCAGCTGCGCGCCTTTGTGGGTGAGGTTCGAGACCCTTATCCCGACTCGCCTCAGTTTTCTGTCAGGATTTTCCTCGAGGAATTTCTTCAAAAGCCTCCGCGCCGTTTCGATAACAGTGTCCAGGTCGTCGGTCTGGCTGACGGTTTCGCTTCTCGTCTGGGTCTCAAGAGTCGTGTCTATCGCTATCACGGAAATTGTCCTGAAGGAGATGTCCTTCTCCTTAATCTTCTTCTTCAAATCCGTTGCGAGTTGCTTCACCTTGCCGAATATCTCGTCCAGATCGCGGGTGTCCTCCTTCAAAGTACCTATCCGGGAAACCTGCTTCGCCTCCTGCTCGTGAACGGGCGACTCGTCTATCCCTCTGGCTTTTTCCTGAAGGAGCTTGGCCTTGTTCTTCCCGAACTTCTCGGCCAGCGCGTTGAAATCCGACCGGGCGAGATCCCCGCCCGTCTTCACTCCCATTTGGGCGAGCACTTCCTCGGTCTTTTCGCCGATGCCGTGGATTTTCGACACAGGCAGAGGCTCCATGAACTTCCCGACCTCTGATTCAGTTATCACCGTCAGACCATCGGGCTTCTTGTGTTTGGAGGCTATTTTGGCAACGAGCTTGTTCGGGCCGACGCCGATAGAGCAAGTGAGTTTCTCCTGCTCCTTAATTTTGGACTTTAATTCCCTGGCAATCCCTTCGGCCTTTTTCCAGTTGCCCTCCGCACTCTGAGTGATGTCCAAATAAGCTTCGTCAACGCTCACCTGCTGAAAGGCTTCGGCCTCGCCCTCGAGAAGGTCCATTATCCGCCCGGAGACGCTTCGGTAATGCTCCAAGTCCTGCGGCAGGAAGACCACTTCATTGTCTTTGGCCAGCCTCTTGGCGAAAGCTATCGGCATGCCCGACCTTATGCCCAGCTCCCTGGCCCGGTAGTTCGCGGAACTCACCGCCCCGCTGTCCTCGGTCCTGCCGGAATAGGCACAGGTCACCACGGGCTTGTCCCTTATCTCCGGCCTCCTCAGCTCCTCCACGGAGGCGTAGAAGGAGTCGAGGTCGACGTGGAGAATCGCTCTCGACATCTTCCGACCCTCAGAGGTTTATCGGCTTGCCGCCGTCGGAAAGCTCCATGAGCCCTGGCGGGTAGGGTGAGAAGAGGCTCTGCTGCAGCAGGTACTTGTTGTCGAACCTGACCGCCCACGACCCCAACAGCCTGACGACGGAGCTCGAGGGTATCCGGTCCTCGGCGAACAGTTCCATGGTCTCCAGGAAGAACTTCTTCTCCTGCTTGGACAGGTCATCGGAAAAGTAGCCGAAGATGTGGGTGAAAGTGTTGGCCAGCCTGGGCTTCTGGGGCGTCTCGGACAGCGCCGCGTTGTAGCTCCGCTCGTAGGCCTCGATGATCTTGCGGAAATCCCTGCCCTCGCGGTTGGCCACGATGTTGCCGAGCTTGCTGAGCCACCTGGGGGACCAGGCCATAAGCATGAACTTGTGTGCCGCGTGGAAGTCGACCAGCTTCGATATCTTTCCGGAGTCCCTCACCTGGCGCAGCCGCGCGTGGGCGAAGACCCTGGTGAGGAATCCCTCCCGAATCTTGAAGTTGCTCAGCCTCAGCTCATCGGAAATAGCCAATCCATTGAACTTGGAAACAACTTTTCGCCCAAAGAGCCCAGCCCCCGTGCCGACTACCGGTGAGACCTCAGCCTTGGCGTAAAGCTTCACTCCCTTTATTCCGCAGCTCGGGGATGATCCCTTCAGTATGCAGCCGTCGATGTCGGCCAAGTCCCTGAGGAAACTGTCACAGAAGTCATTCATCCTCTCGGTCAGGTCGAGGCCGGTGGCCGGCTGGACAAGGCGGTCTGCACCCTTTGGGGAGACTATCCTTATCGGGAACCGGGGGACGCCGAGGCCAATCCCCACCTCAGGGCAGACGGTCAGGAAATCGGCGTAGCCGCGCAGCTTGCCGACAAAGTCGTCGTTTATTGACTGCCCGTTGTACCTACAGGCGTCGAAGCCAAGGCATTTGCTCGCCAAAATCCGGGGTTTAGGGGTCTCTCCCATCACTCACACCTTTTTTCGCCTTTTTGCCCTCCCGAAGCCCGTCTCGACGCATCAACTCGGCTCAAACCGTCCTCGCTTCGCTTACCAACCAATACTCAGCTTCCTTCCTGATGTCTCTCAGAAATTGGCTGAACCCATCGTAGCTCAAGTAGTAGATCGTCTTCCCACTTGCTTTCCTCGTCGCAATCATCCCTGTCTCTCTCAGCGGCTTCACCAAAACATAGAAATGTTTCCGGCCCTTCGCCGTGTTTAGGTCCAACCCCAGCACCGCCGCCAGCTCGTCGATGTTCTTCGCCCCTTCCCTCAACGATCTCATCACCTTCAACGCCTCGGGCTTCAACGACGAGCTCTTCGGATGATTTCCATATGCCAAGCCCAAAAGTTTCTCCGCTCCGCCCCTTTCTTCCAAATCATCACCCATCCTAAGTAATTTACACTTCATTTATGGGTAATTTGGTTATTTAAACCTTATGTTAAGTAATTTGAAACCCCATCAAGAGTATTATCTTGCTCTCACAACCGATTTTGCCTGTTTTTGAATTACCTTATGAAAGGTAAATAGCCGACTCCAGGGGGATCTATTGGCAAAAATATCCGGCATTTTGAAGCCTCTTTTTCGGGTAATTACCCTACAAGAGGTATTTAAATCCTCTTTAGGAGGTATTCTAGCTTGTCGGGTATCCTAAAGCCTCTGCCAAAACGTCTTCTATCCTTTTTAATAGCTTTTTTGACATTAAAGAGATATTATCTTGCTTATCTTTGCTAAATTCTGATAATTTATCCTTTAATTTATCTATTTGCTTTTTAATTTGCTCTTTATTCATTTGTTCTCTTAATTTACCCTTTATTTCGTTTTCATAGATTTTTTGAAGCTCATTTTCCATTTCTCCCAGATATAAAAGGTCTAATAGACTGATCATCATCTGGGCCACCTCTTCGCCCAGTTCAGTCAATCTAATCAGTTTAATTCTGCCTGATTCCTTAAAAGAGACTAATTTAAGCTCTTCTAGCCTTTTTAAGACATTAAAAGTGTGTGCATAAGTAGTACTAACTTCTCTAGAGATAATTGACGTGTAAAGTGGTTTATTTTCATTTTTTAGATAAATAAGTATTTTTTTAGGCTTTTCTTGCAAAAAGAAACCAAAATCTTCCCCATATCTTTTTTGAGCAGCCATGTTTTTTCACCTTACTTATACATATTATTATATCTATTTAAACTTATCTATAATATAATATATATAATCTAATTTATATTTAATGAATTGAGGCGACTTGAAAAATCAAAAATTTTTAACTGAAATCAAAATTGAAGCGTTGAAAAAAATAAAAAAATTATGGAAGAGATCTGGGAAGGGACGGGAGAGCCAAATTTTTTCAAGAAATGATGAGCAAGAGCGGAAAATTTCGCCGGCAAAAGCCAAAAAGAAATACTGCGAGCCGCTGAAAAGCCGCCTAACTAGCGGAAACAGCGTGAGAGTTATCGTATCGAACCGCGCAAATCTCGGTAAAACGTCATTATTTGCATCGGTCTCGGCTTTTTGAGAAGTGAATTTCACCCACAAGAGAGCTTTTGTCCAGGTCTGGAGAAACTTGAAAAGGGACGATGTCGATAGCCTATGGGTGGAACAACGGAATTGGAGTCATTCTTCAACGCGGCCTTCTATGTTTTCTCCATAGTGCTATTGGGCATAGCAATAAGAGTCATCACGCATCGCATTGGTTTCTTTAAATTTTTAAAACCCGTCGCCGTAATCGGGTTCAAGACCCTAAACATCCTCGCCATTTGGATCATGTTACCGATAGTCGTCTTTGTTTCAATTTCACGTTACACCATCGGAGAAATCATGTCATTCGGCAACGCCTTTGTCTTAGCCTTCTTTGGCATGGGTGTATGTTTCGTGGCATCTGTAGTGATAACTAGATTCTCAAGCGACAGAAGAGACACGATTGTAGCCGTGGTCTTGAACTCGTCTTTCCAAAACGTCACACACCTTGGCTTGCCAGTTGTTTACGCGTTGCTCGGGGCAACTGGGCTGGGTCCCGCCACGCTCTACGCAATCGGTATTGCCGTACCTAACTTGGTCATGGGTGTGATGCTTACTTCTTCAGCCGCTAGAAAAAAGATAACTTTGAGCAAAGTGCTTGACAACGTCGTGACTTTTCCAGCGGCTTTTGCGCTGATAGTCGCGTTACTCTTCGTTTTTTTCGGGGCTCCCCTACCTTCGTTCGCGCGCGATTTTTTTGACGTCTATCTCACAAAGCCTTTCTTTGCTCTCATGCTACTGCTCGTAGGATATCAAATGCCGATAGTGAATCCAGGAAAATACCTAAGAGACATAACGATGGTGTCCGGAATGAGGTTCCTCGTCGGACCGATAGTGACATACGGCCTCGTCGTCGCACTCGGCTTGAGCTTAAAAACTGACATCACGCCAAGGCCCTCCATGATAATGTCAATAATGCCGCCAGGGATATTCAACTTCATATTGGCCTACAACTACAAGCTTGACATCAGAAGATACGGAGCACTGATATTCTACACTACACTGCTATCGCTGTTTGTCGTGCTGCCAATATTATTCATGCTCATATTTTAATGGGCTCACCAGCGTCATCAAAAACCAGAGAGTCACATATCAACGAAGCCAGCAAATTTGGTAGGTTGTCAAGCGATGCTCTGACTTGCCGGGATGTGTCACGATCTCTTATTGTGACCGTGTTGTCCGCCAAAGTCTGGTGGTCGATGGTGATGCAATACGGCGTTCCAATCTCGTCTGCGCGCGCGTAGCGACGGCCTATCGAGCCAGACTCATCGTAGTCGGCCAGTAGACCCTTTGACCTCAAAAAATCCTGGATTTCTACAGCCTTCTCAGACAACCCGTCACGCTTGAGCAGCGGGAAGACTCCGACCTCTACTGGAGCCAGCCATTTTTTCAGCTTCAGATACTTGCGCTCACCTTCATCTGTGTAGGCGTGTTCCAGGGCGCAGTAGAGCGGGCGATCTATCCCGTATGAAGGCTCGACAACGTGGCAGAGTACCTTCTTTCCGCTTTCCCCGAGCGTGACCGACATGTCCTCGCCGCTGAACTTTGTATGCCGCGAGAGATCGTAATCGGAGCGGTTCGCCAGACCGGCGACCTCGACCCAGCCGAATTGCTCGGTGCGAACCTCGGCGTCCCAAGTCTCGCTCGAGTAGTGTGCCCGCTGTCCAGGTTTCTGTTCCCGGAATCGAATGGCCTCGAAGGGAATTCCGAGCTCGAGGAGGAACTTTTTCGTGAGCGCGGCAAAATAGGCGATCAGCTCGTTGTGGATGTATTTCTTCTCCACGGCCTCCTTCACCGTAACATCGACCGTTGTGTCTTTGCCCGCGATTTGAGCTTCGGCGCGCCAGAGCCTTACCTTCTCACCGGAAAGACGTGAGAAGTTCGGGTGATGAGGATTATCCGGGTCAAAGAAGACTTCGGCCTCGGCCATGGTGAACTCGCGTAGCCTGATTATCCCCTGGCGCGGTGAAATCTCGTTTCGATAGCCTTTGCCCACTTGGATCACTCCAAAAGGCAACTTGCCGCGGGCGTGGCGCTGAAGCCTCTTGAAGTCAATGAAAATACCCTGCGCTGTCTCGGGACGCAGGTAGCCGATTCGCTGGCTACCTGGACCGATGGTGGTTTTGAACATGGAGTTGAAGAAAAAAACCTTACCAAACTCACCCTTACAGTCGGGGCAGCAAACGCCGTTGGCCTTCAGAAACTCATCCATCTCGGACTCCTTCATGCCCTCGATGTCCTTGCCGGTGACATTACGGGCCAGGTCGGTGGCCTTGAAAGCGGTCCCGCACTTTTGGCATTCGACCATCGCGTCCACGAAGTGGTCCACGTGGCCGCTGGCCTTGAGCACTTCCTCAGGCATGACGCTTGGTGAGTCTATCTCTAAAAAGCTCTCACCCACTGCGTAAAGCTCACGCCATTTCCTGATTATCTTGTTCTTCAGAATCGAACCGAGCGGACCGAAGTCGTAGAATCCGCCCGCCCCGCCGTAAATCTCGAAGGAGGGCCAGATGAAGCCGCGCCTTTTGGCCAGTTCCATCATTTCCTCTGATTTGTCCTTCACGTGCTCACCGCAATAAGGACGGCGTTGAAACCCTAAAAGGATATTACTCCACCAAGGCGTGAAGCAGGTCGACGTCCCTAATAATGCCAACGAGCTTACCCTCGGAAGAAACGACTGGGGTCTGTTCCACGCGGTTCTGTTTCATGAGTTGAGCCACTCGGCTGATAGACGTCTTTCTGGAAATCGTCACCAGTTCCTTTATCATTATTTCCCTGACAAGCTTGTTGGGAATTTTTAGCTGGCTCTTCGTTATGTAGACGCGGTCCTCGCTGTCCCAGGTCCAGCTGTCTCCCTCGCTCCTACCTGACATCTGGCTCATCTTAGAGCCGACTTCGACTTCGCTGACCTTTATGATGTCGGAGTCATCTATTATCCCAACCATCATGCCGTTCTCGTTGATGACTGGCAAGGCACGGAAGCCGGCCAAATCCATTATTTCGATTGCGGCCTTTAACGGAATTCCATCCCAAACGACCATGACGCTCTTTCTGATGAAATCTGACGCGGGCTTTTCGATATTCATCTCGGCGATTGCCCGGTAGATGAGATCCCTAACCGTGATGACGCCGACGATTTTTTCGTCTTTCATGACTGCCATTCGCCTCGCGCCAGACTTTAAGAACTTGGCGGCGGCTTCCTCGATGCTATCGTCGGGGCTGACCGTCGGAATATCCCTATCGACCAATATGGCGAGCTGATCCTCGTCTGAATTCTCAAAAAGTCTGCGCAATGTGACCATGCCCACCAGCTCGTGCGACCCGCGCTTCACCACAGGTATGGCGCTGACGCTCAGCTTTCTCATGACTTCCATGGCCTCGGCCCGAGAGCCGGGCACTTCTACCCACTTGACCTCCTTGGTCATCACATCTTTAACTTTCATGTTCCCGCATCCGACACGCAAAATTCATTTGCACCTTATGAAAGTTTCTTTGGCTTCTCAGCTTATAATTATTGCCGTTTAAATAAATAGACCTTATATTGTCGGCACGAGCTCGGTTGAGAAGGCCAGCATGGACTTCGGAAAGGTGCATGAGGTTGTGTCCTCTTGCGAGAACCATGAAAGTCGCCTTGTTGCCTTCGGCGATGGGACCCCAGGGAGGTCTGAAAAGCCCCAAGGGTTTGGTTGTTGCCGCTATCAGCATCTTTCTGGCTTCCTCAGGTCCAGACTTCGTGTCGACTCGGCGAAGACACTTCCAAGCGAAGGAAATTTCCTCGAACATGTCGGGCTGGCAGAGCATCGCGTTGTCAGTGCCAAAGAAGAAATCCAATCCAACTTCTAGGGCCAGATCAATGGGGGGAACTCCGACACCAAGCAAACTGTTTGACCTTGGACAAAATACTACTGGAATTTTTTTCTCCTTGAGTTTCAGCAGCTCTTCCTTTTCAGCGTGCGTGGCATGCACGACAAAGGAGCAATTAAGGTCAATCGCTTGGTCAATTTCGCTTTTGCCGAACTCCCTGATGAAAGCCGCTCTTTCGTGGCTGGTTTCGGCAACGTGGATGCCGAAAATTTTTTTGGCCTTACGTGTCGCTTCAGAAACTCTTCTCATCTGAGCCTGTGGAAAAGCGTCCATTCTGGGCAGGCCCACGCCGTCCGCTTTTTTGAGAACGCCTGAAAGTTCAGAGAAACTCGAAAATCTGCCAAGAATTTTGGAGATTAGCGGGGGGCGGGAGATCTTTCTCAAAAGCTCGACTCCTTGAACACCTCCTTCTCTGAAATCGCAGTGCGCAAGCGTCCCAGTTCTAATCATGTCTTGGAGCGTGTTCTGGGTAGCCTCAACCATCATCTTGGTGGAGCTGGAGCCAAGCATGCGCAATTTTACTCCGCCTGGCCCGACGACCTGTGACTGAGTCTTGGAAACGTAGAGTTCCTTGGCTACCGAGTCCACGACGTGGGTGTGGAAGTTGATAAAAGGAGGAATTATAAAGCCGCCTTTTAAATCTGTCGCGCGCCCCTCTGGAGAACCATCCGAAATTTCCTTGACCAAACCGTCCTCTATAACCAAGTGACCTCGAACGACCTCGAGATCGTCGTCGGTTAGTATGGTTGCATTTGATAGGACTTGCCTAGCCATTTTACCCATTCTCGCTTTTCTCAACAACAACTTAAATATTCGGATTGAAGCAGCTCGAAGTTAAAGTCTAGAACCTGACCGGAGAATTTTTACTCTAAGCTTCGTCATGTCTTCTTTCACTTCAATATCGAATCCCATTTCGGTCAATGTGTCGGAAATGAGCTCCTTCACAAACCTCATGCCGAGGTTGGAGTTGAGAATCAGAGTGTAATCGCCTTCAGAATCTTTGTTTAACTTGTAGAAGTTACAGGCCTCAAGGCGCTTCAGGTACTCTTCGGGAGTGACTTTGGCCAGTTGACCGGCGTGGGACTGGGACACCTTTTTGCCTTCATTGTAGAATGCTTCCTTCTTGCTAGATGACTCAATATGTTTCAGAATTAGGAACCAGTGATCGATGTCCAAAATTATATGTTCACCTTTGGAAAGGAGATTGGACCAAATATTCATGTTTTCATAATGTTCAATTGACTTTTTATTCTGGGAGAAGTGTCTCAATGCCGTCCGAACCAAAGAGCTGTAAGACATTCCCATCTCTTTGGCCATCTTTTCTAAAGTCTTCTCAGTCTCTTCGTCAAGAGCTATCGTTATCCTGGCAAGATTCGGCATAGTAGAAGAGAAATTGTTTTTGCTGTATAAGAAGCTTTTTAAAGTGACCGAGTTTTTCTCCTCTTTAACCAGCTAAGCTCCACCAAAGTTTCATTAAAAATCGTCCTTGGAAAATTCAATTCGGTAAAAATACTCAATTTTCACAATTTTTCATAATTTTCATAACAATGGTTAAGCCCAAAAATGTTAAATCAGGGTGGTGATTAAAATGCCAGAAAGAATTCAGAGGGATTCGTCAAACATCAACGGGATGTCCACTACCGGGACATATATAAGAGTAAGAGACGGAAGCCCGAGCAGCGGGATGTGCCCAATATGCATCCAAGATTGCCCATCCCTTTGCGAAATCTCGCTATCCGCCTTCAGGGGCAGGGAAGTTCTTTACCCTTCACCGGCCCATTTCGGGAAGAGCACCGCGGCTTCCCTGAAGAATTACGGACTCGATTGGTCCCATTTTAATATATTATCTCGCCTCAGAGGCGCCGAAGGAATCGCCCCAGACCCTGATGTTGCCTTCTTTGAAAACGTTAAAATCGAGTCCAGCATAGGCGGCATCCCAATCAAGCTGCCACTGGTAAGTGGCGCATATGGTTCAACTGAAGTGGCGAGGAAAAATTGGGATGCTTTGGCGGTGGGCGCGGCCCTCTCCGGAGTAATATTGGTCATCGGCGAGAATGTTTGCGGAGTTGACCCCGACTCAAAATACACCAGAGAAAAGGTCACTTACTCAAAGGATCTCGAATACAGGGTAAAAAAATTCAGAGAGTTCTGGGACGGCAAGCATGGCGATGTCGTAGTGCAGACGAATGTTGAGGATCAGCGAGCAGGCGTCGACGTCTTCGCAATCTCAAAGCTCGAAGTAAATGTCATAGAAAGGAAATGGGGGCAAGGGGCCAAGGCAATCGGCGGCGAAATAAGAGTAAACAGCCTGCAGGAGGCCCTTAAACTGAAAAAGCGCGGCTACCTGGTGCTTCCAGACCCAGAAAACCTCGCCATTCAAGAGGCTTTCAATAAAGGAACTTTCAAGAGCTTTGAGCGCCACAGCAGGGTTGGTATGCCCTCAAGGGAAGACTTTGTGAGCGATGTCGAATGGCTCAGGGAACAGGGTGCCAAGAAGGTCACCTTGAAGACGGGGGCCTACCGCCCCATAGATGTAGCATGGACAATGAAGGTGGCCTCTGAAGCCAAGGTCGATTACCTGACCTTCGACGGCGCCGGTGGCGGCACTGGGATGAGCCCTGTGCCGATGATGAACGAGATGAGTACGCCGACAGTTTATCTGGAAGCGCAAGTCCTCAAGTGCGCCAACATCTTAAAAAAGAATGGGCAACACGTCCCCGACTTGGTCATCGCAGGGGGGTTCATAAACGAAAGCCAAGTATTCAAGGCCATCGCCATGAGCAACTTCGGACATGGGCCTCTAATAAAGGCAGTGACCATGGCCAGGTCTCCCTTGACGGCCGTGATGAAGTCATCTTACTTTGTTGAACTCGCAAAGAAGGACAGGCTACCAAGAGATTTCGCCGAGAGCTACAGCAACGATCCTGAGAAATTCTTCGCTGCAATCCCCGAGCTCCGTGAAAAATACGGGGAAAGGTTCAGTGAAATCCCGCTGCCTGCGATAGGCCTTTACACTTACCTTTGCGATAGGACGGGGACTGGGCTTAAGCAACTGATAGCTGGGGTCAGGAAGTGGAAGTTGGACCTCCTAGACAGAAGCGACATCGCAGCTTTGACGGGGATAGCTTCAAAGGTCACGGAAGTGCCAATGATTGACGAAGTAGACGCCGATATGTTCGAGAGGATCCTTAGCGAGCAATAAATGCCGTGCAACTAAAAACGGGTTTCGGGCCAGAGGGGCGTTAATAGCTTAAATGTTCGGGTAGAGTTAGATATGAAACTTATCTGGAAAAAAAAGTGTGCTCATGAAGATAACCGTATACAACACCCGGGAATGCGACCCGAGAAAGTGCACGGCCCTGAGGCTAAGGAAATTGGGCAGAGTCCACATGGTCTTCAGGCAGAGCGACATACCGCGAGGTGCTGTCCTTCTGGACCCTTTCGCTGAGAAGGCCATCTCTAGAGAAGACTTGGAAACAGCAGGTAGACGCGGTCTTGTCGCGCTGGATTGCTCTTGGAAAAAAATAGAACAGATAGAGAGGGTCAAAAGGTGGTTGGAACCGAGGAGCCTCCCTTACTTGATAGCCGCGAATCCGACGCACTATGGGCGGCCGACCATCCTGAGTACTGCCGAGGCACTGGCCGCGGCACTCTTCATACTCGGCGACACTAGCGCGGCGGCCAAAATCCTCGGGGACTTTAAATGGGGACCGGTTTTTCTTGACCTAAACAGGGAACCGCTGGAAGCCTACGCCAACGCCGCCAACAGCTCGGATGTAGTCGCCGCACAGCAACAGTTCATGGGCAGGGAAAAAATTTGAGAAAGCCCTATGCCGACTGCATAAAAAAGCTTTAAACGACATCACATAACATAAAACAAGGTGTCAACATGCCGAAGAGCGAGGAAAGGATGCCTGCCACGGGCGCAGGCTTGATAAGATATTTTCAGGAAGAGGGTAGTGGAGTAAAGATTTCTCCCAAAAGCGTCATAATCTTCACCGCTGCAGTGGTAATCCTCGTTTTTGCCCTACACATAGCTGGAAGACCAATCTTGGGATTCTAGTCACATTGCTTGAGCGATTCTTTCCAGTCTGGCCACCCTCTGAGCAGTCGGAGGGTGTGTCGAGAAAAGTGCCGCGGCACTAATGCCTTGAAACGGGTTCACGATAAACAGGTGTGCGGTTGAGGGGTTTCCTTGCTGGAGCCGTCTGTTCTTTGCCGCTGATTCGAGTTTCTTCAGTGCGTTAGCCAGACCCAAGGGCTTGC
>Ga0068714_10002450_pt1 | contig 23961 bp, 20 predicted proteins | sample MTBNYHSulfiMetaG_FD_62988 | JGI IMG/M metagenome (GOLD analysis project Ga0068714, IMG submission 62988) | Enrichment culture microbial communities from rom New York Harbor, USA that are MTBE-degrading - MTBE-NYH (New York Harbor Sulfidogenic)... | ecosystem: Environmental > Aquatic > Marine >... | reverse complement strand
GTTGTCAGCGAGACGCCGCTGCTCAGGATCACCGGGATCAACGTGCCTGCGCACAGTCAGGCGTCGATCACCTTCCGGGTGACGGTGAACAACCCTCTGCCCGACGGCGTGACCCAGATCGTCAACCAGGGGACGATATTTTATGACAGCGACGGGGACGGGATCAACGATAGCACCCAGCAGACCGATGGGGATACGACCCAGCCCGGAGAGCAGCCAACGATCATTGCGGTGGTCCCGGCGATCGCGGCGAAGCTGGGCTTGCTGAAGACGGTTAACAACACGGGTGGGGGTACGGCGGCGGTGGGGGATTTCACGCTGACGGCGACCGGACCGATGGTGATCACGGGTACGACGCCGGTGACGCCGGTCGATGTGCCGGTGGGCGTCTACGCGCTGACGGAGACCGGTCCGGATGGGTACACGGCCGGGTTTAGTTGCACCGGAGGCGGCACGTTGGTCGGTAACAAGTTGACGATCACAGGAGCGGACGCGGGCAAGACGATCACCTGCACGATCGCCAACACGTTCACCCCGGGGGCAATCGCGGCGAAGCTGGGGTTGCTGAAGACGGTGAATGGCGGTACCGCGTTAGACACGGATTTCACGCTGACGGCGACGGGCGATGCATCTACCGGACCGACGATTGTGACGGGTACGACGCCGGTGGGACCGGTCAATGTTCCGGTGGGTGTCTATACGCTGACGGAGAACGGTCCGGATGGATACACGGCCGGGTTCAGTTGCACCGGAGGCGGTACGCTGGTCGGTAACAGGTTGACGATTACAGGAGCGGATGCGGGCAAGACCATCACCTGCACGATCGCCAACACGTCCGGTACACCACCACCACCTCCACCACCACCAGAGGCCGATATCCCAACGCTGTCTGAATGGGGTATGATTGCTCTCACGCTGATCCTGGGATGCACGGCGGTATTATTTATGACAAAGAAGCGAAAGAGTTAGTTCTGTTTGAGAATGAGCTGGTAAATTGAATCGGGCGGGTGGCATACCCGCCCGATTTTGTTGCACCCATGAAGTGATTCAATGGTCATTGAACCTTTTCCTTAAGTGGACATATTGGGGGGATGTTTATGGCCAACAGTGAAGTGATTGGATTCACTTATGGCTTTCCTCAAAATATCGGCCAAATTGAACGTTTGCCAGGCCAATGTTGCTGTCAACTCCGAGACGAAACCGTGGACTTTGCCATCGTCGAGAATTATCTGGCGCCGAACTACGTAGTGGAATGCTGTGAGAAGGTATTCGGTGTAGGGATTGCGAACATCCCGTCGGTTGGGCATGAAATTGTCCAGGCCGCGATCCCTTTTCGCGATATTGCTACGGGCAGTGCGCTCGATAAGGACGACCGTGTGAAGAGCAATTTTGAATAAAAATAGGAAGGCCTCGATGCGCTTGGGAGTATGTAGGTAAATCGGCTCAAGCTCTCATCTTAAAAGGATAATGGTTTCTGAAACGAAAGCTCAAAATACCATAAACTGCAAACAGCAAATCGGATGGAGAGGCGACGTTGGCGCGTAAGTCACAAAACATAGAGGAAAACCACGGTTCTTTTGTTGTGTGGAAATTCATCGTTACCTATGTCGTTTTAATGGCAATTGCATTGCTTATTATCGCTCTTGAACCCGTCAAGAGGGTAGTCGACATAAACGATCTCTACAGCAACATGTTAGTGCAGATTACCGCCTTTTTGCTTAAACCTTTTGGAATAGTTGAAGGAACTCGAGGCCCTATAATCGACCTGAAGGGGATTACTCTAAACGTTCGCTTTGGATGTAACGGATTGGAGGCATTTGTAATTTATGCTGTCGCTATAATCTCATTTCCAGTTGCCACAGCCAAAAAATTGTGGGGCATTTTAGTTGGTCTCGTTATCATCCAGTTGCTGAATATCATAAGAATATTGGCTTTAGGCATGAGCGGCGTCTACTTTAAGACGTATTTTGAGTACATTCATATTTATGTTGCTCAAGGAATTATGATCGCACTTGCGTTGGTTTTATTTTTGGTCTGGCTACATTATGCGACTGAAAAATGAAATACTTACCAGTACCCTGGTATTTTTAATTCTTTATCCAATCACGTTGTTTCTTTGGCTACAGGTGAAAGGCTACTACAGTCAAGTTATCGTGAGAATAGGTGCTGATTTGTCAGCCTGGGCCATGGGGGTAGAAGTAGAGAAAATAGTGTATGGCCAAGAAGATTCGTTGGTCACATTCGTCCGTTCCATCTATACAAACAGAGGATTCAACGACCTGCTTTTGGATATTAAGTTATCCGTGTCAGGTTATTCTTTTAACGTGCCTCTCACGCTCTCGCTGACAGTGGCTCTGTTCTATTTGTATAAATGGCGAAAACGTGTCTTTTTGGAAATTGTTGCGATCCTTGCCTCGATTCACCTACTTGCAGTCTATTCCTACTGCTCGCTTCAGATCTTTAAACAGCTGTTGAACCCTGAACCTAAATTCTTCTCCAAGGTCTTATTATTTTCACTGGAATTCACATGGACCTTTGCTGATGCTTTCATCATCAAGTTCGAACCCTTTTTAATCGGTGTCTACCTGTGGCTGACAGGTAAAAAGAAGTCGAATAAGGCTCAAAATTGACTGGCACTCGAGCCAGTTTTCATTGCGTCACCGATTAGGATGGTGCTGTTGCAATAAAGAACGCTCCCACGGAAACCCTGGGAGCGTTGAAAATCCTTTTTCTAAGGTCATTTATTCCGGTGCAGCTAGCATGGCTCTCTTATTTATCGGTAGAGATGAAGCCCTTAGCTCCCTCGACGAGAAACTTCGCATAGTCCAGGCCGAGATCGAGAGCTTTGCTGATCTGCTTGACCTCGGTGGAAATCTGAGGTTGGGTGATGAGGACCACCAGATCGAAGGTCTTTATTTGTTCGCTGCCGTTGCTGCCGATCGTCAGTTGAAGACTCTGGTTATCAGCGGCTTCAATTTGTCCCACCAAAGTGTCCTGGATTTGGATTCGATCCAATTTGGCCAGTGCGCTTTCCTGTTCTTTCTTGAAAGACTCCAGGCCAGTGGCAAAGACTTCAATGTCAGCCTGGGGAAGATTCCGGCGTGCCAGGATAGCGCCGTTGAGCCCGAAGCACAGGGCCGCCTGGTGCATCTCGGGAGAAGCCGACGAGTAACTCTGCACGAAAGCGATGCTGCCCGGGATCTCTCCGTCGTAGGGGCGAATCACCAAACCTGCGCTAGGCCCGGTTCTGCTCAGCATGCGCTCGAGTTGGGTATCGGTGATGACGTTGAGATGCTTGCCGAAGCCGAAGCGCTTGTCCAGTCTGCCGAGCGGCCGCTCAACACTCGGGGAAATGATGATGCTGTCCGCTTCAAGATCGAAGACCTCATCCTGCATTTCAAACATGATTGCCTCGGGCTTGCATTCGGCCCAGCACAGGGCACATCCCAAGCAGCGGCGGCAGCTCAGGCAGCGCTTGGCCTCCTGTAAAGCCTTCTCTTCATCGAAACCCAGCTCGACTTCGTTATAGTTGCCGCGGCGCTCCTCCACATCGATCTCGACCTGATGCTGACGCGCTTTGGGAATATCCTGAAACTCGACTATGTAGCGTCCTTTTTTCTCGTACATCTCTTCCCTCTATGTTGAGCCCAAAAGCCCTGAGGTTTTATGTTCAATTCACCGCAGAGTACGCTGAGATCGCAGAGTTACTTTTGCACAAATCCATTTCTGATTTCTCTGCGTGCTCTGCGCTCTCAGCGGTAAGTTAAATCCCTTTGCTCTATTTCTTTCGTTTGGCTTCAAGATAGCTGATGATCCCGTTGGCGGCTTTGCGGCCGTTTGCGCAGGCCCGAATGGCGATGTCCGCTCCGGTCTCCACGTCGCCCGCCGAAAAGATACCGGGAATATTGGTCATGAAGGTCATTTGATCTACAGCCAATGTGTTCCATCGGGTGATGTCCAATTCGCTTCCTTCGGGAACAAAGGCGAGATCCGGTCGCTGCCCGATCGCGGGAAAGAGTGTTTCGGCCTCAACCACAAACTCGGATCCTTCTACCGGAACCGGCCTGCGGCGGCCACTCGCATCAGGTTCGCCGAGCTCCATTCGAAGGCATTTGAGCCCTGTCATACGGCCGTTGTCGCCCACCACCTCGATGGGAGCAACGAGGTACTGGAATTTGACCCCCTCATGCTCGGCAGCTTCAATTTCCCACGGACTTGCCGGCATTTCCTTCTTGGTTCTGCGATAAAGCACGTGGACTTCGTCGAAGCCTTCGCGCCAGCTTACTCGAGCAGCATCCATGGCCACGTTGCCGCCGCCGATAACGATCACCTTGCCCTTAGCGTCAACCTTCTTGCCCATGTTGACGTCTCTCAGGAAATCGACGCCGTCCACAACCCCTTCGAGATCTTCGCCTTTTATTCCGAGCTTCATTCCCTTTTGAGCACCGACCCCAATGAAAATGGCGTCGAATTCCTTGCGCAGTTGCTCGAAAGAGATATCCTTGCCCACGCGCGTGTTGCAGCGCAGTTCCACCCCGTGAGAGAGAATCCAGTTGATTTCATGCATCAAAGTGGCGGCGGAAAGACGATACTCGGGGATGCCGAAACGGAACATTCCGCCCGGCTCCGGCAGGGCTTCAAAGCAGACCGAATGATAGCCCGCCTTGGCCAAATAAAAGCCACACGACAGGCTGGCGGGACCGGCGCCGATCAAGGCCACTTTTTCCTTGTGAAATTCGTCGGGAATTTCCACCGGCGGTGGAGCTTCGCTTTTCACTTCCCAGTCTGCCACAAACCGCTTGAGTGTACAGATGGAAATAGGCTCATCCATGTAGCCGCGATTGCAGGCCGTTTCGCAAGGGTGTGGGCAGACCCGGCCGATGGAGAGGGCAAACGGCAGACGCTCGCGGATCTTCGCCAGGGATTCGGTGTACTTGCCGTCGGCGATTAACCCCACATAGGAGCGAATGTCCAGGTTGGCGGGACAGGTAGCCTGGCAAATCGGCATGTCTTCCTTAAAGATGTTGTATTCGCCGGTTTCGGCATTGAAGAAGTCAATGGCAGTGCGGAAGCCCAGCCCTTCATTGAAATCGTCGTACATGTGAATCGGGCAGACCCTCATGCATGCCCGGCAATCGTTACATTTTTCAGGATCGACGCGAGGCGTGCTGCGACGCACTCGAAATCGGTAGCTTCCGTTTTCCGTTGAAGCTTGCTCCACCTGAGCGTTGGTAATGATACGGATATTCGGATGTTTTTTAACCGCCTCCAGGTTCGGATCAATGAATGAGGAATCATCGGTGATTAACCGGGTTTGCGGCAGCCGTTCGCTCCCCAGGCTCGGAGAGGGCTCTATCAGGGTTACTTGCATGCCGGCTTCGGCCTGCGCCAGTGCTGCCGTCACGCCGGCAGGGTCGCCCCCGAATATGATTACACGTTTTGTCGACACAGTTTCATCCTCCAGGAGTATTAGTTTTGAGTTTTGAGTGTTGAATTTTGAGTTATCCCGAGCAAACCTAACTCAAAACTGAGAATTCAAAATTCAAAACTAACTGATTATGCGGCCTGCTCTTTGGCCATCGGGTCGACGATCTGGTAGCGTGGTGAATTGCCGTCGATTTCCGCCAGACCGACAAAGCCGCGGCGCTGCAGAGCAAGCACGTATTTGAGCACGTGCGGCGGCGGCAGTTGGAGCGTTGCGGCCAGATCCTTAACTGCTGCGGGGCCGCGCTCCAGTTCGCGCAGAATTTCGTAAGTGGCCACCTCATCCATAATGATGGTGTCGAGCGTGCGCCACATCTCGTGATCGGTAAAGAGTTCGCCGTACTTGTTGCCGACCGTCTGGAACTCGGTAAACTTGCCGACTACCCAGCGGATCTTTTCCCTGTTTAGGATCGTTTTGGCGATAGCAAGCTTTTCCTTGAGCTGCGGCAGTGGAAGGGCTTCGGCGCTCCCCAAAGGGCCGAGCTCGCGAATATTGCGGTCGAAGGCGGTGACCATGCTGACAAAGCGCTCCCCCTCGGCCGAGGAGCACTGACTGAAGGATACCCGCTGCGGGTTGAGCCCCACATAATCTAATGCTCGCGCTGCCAGTCCGACTTTGATCTTGCCCTGATAATTGCCGGTGATGTAATGACAATCCCCAAAGTGGCATCCCACCACCATGACTCCGTCGGCGCCTTTAATGAAGGCGTCGGCCAGCATGGATGGGTCTACCCGCCCCGTACACATCAAACGGATGATTCTCACATCCGTCGTATATTGCATCCTGGAAACTCCAGCGAAGTCAGCCGCAGCGTAACCTCACCAGGTGCAGCAGAGCACCAGGACTTTGGGAGTGAATTCTGACATTATCGTCGCCTCCTCCAAATCTGTTTTCTGGTTCTTGCGTTAAAGCAGGGCCGGAGCCCTGCGCTATATTGCAAACCTGCCTAGCCTTCCGTTCCTGTTTCCAGGAAGGCACTGATCTGTTGACCGATCTGTTCATCGGTATAGGAATTAATGGTCAAAGCATGTTGATAGCAGGTGGCCGCACACACGCCACAGCCCTTGCAGGCGACCGGAATCACGCGGACCTTGCGTCCTTTTTCGGTGCGAACGATTTCCAGGGCTCCATAAGGGCACAGTGCAACGCACAAGCCGCAGCCGCGGCAAGCTTCCTCATCGACCAATGTGGAGACGATCGGCTCAACCTTCATCACATCCTTGGAGAGCGGTATGGATGCTCGGGAGGCGGCACCGAGTGCCTGGGAGATTGCTTCGCGAACCGTTGCCGGGTAATGAGCATTGCCGCAAAGGTAGACCCCGTCATTGGCAAAATCCAAGGGTTTTAGCTTTACGTGTCCTTCCAGGAAGAACTTGTTCTCGTCCAGCGAAACTCTGAGCAGCTGTGAGATGGCCTCGTTGTCCTCACCGGCGATAAGCGGTGTGGAAAGGACCACCAGATCAACCGGCAGCTCCAGATCTCGTCCCAGCAATTGATGATAGACGGTGACTTTGCCGGGCTCGACTTTGGGCGGTTTGGCCTGGTCGTATTTGAGAAATCGAACGCCTAGCTGCTTGGCCCGCTGATAAAGCTCTTCGTTTTCCGTACCGTAAGCCTGGATGTCGCGGTAAAGGATCTGGATGCCGGTTTCGGGACTGCGCTCTTTGATGGCAATGGCGTTCTTTATGGCGACCATACAGCAGATACGCGAGCAGTACTTGCGATCTTCATTGCGCGCGCCTGCACACTGGATCATCACCACTTTTTTGGCGTCAAAGGCTCCCTTTTTGAACAAACTTTCGAGCTCCAGCTGGGTGATCACTTTTTCGCCGTCGTAGTTGTACAGTCCAACCGGCTTCAGCACGCGGGCTCCGGTGGCAACAACGATGACTCCGACGCCGAATTCTTCCTGCACCCCATTGGTAGAAACAGTAACGTTGAAATTGCCGATGTAGCCTTTGATCTGATCAATGGCGGTCGAGGTAAAAACCCGTATCTTGGGGTGCTTTTGAACCCGTTCTGCGTGCTTTGCAGCCAGAGATGCGGCATCGGCATTGGACGGACCGATTCTGTCCAGCTGCAGAAGCAGTCCGCCGAGTGCGGCGGCCTTTTCCACCAGGGTGACCTGGTAACCGCGATTGGCCAGCGTCAGAGCCGATGTCATGCCGCTTATGCCCCCACCGATCACCATAGCCCGCGGGTCCATTGGCGATTCGATGGGCTCCTGGGGCTGCAGCAGAGCAGCTTTGGCCACTCCCATGCGGATGAGATCCTTGGCCTTGTCGGTGCCTTGTTCCCTTTCCTGCATATGCACCCAGGAACATTGGTCGCGGATATTGACCATCTCAAAAAGGTACGGGTTGAGTCCCCCCTCTTCGCATGTTCCCCGGAACAGAGGCTCATGCGTGCGAGGAGTGCAGGAAGCAACCACCACCCGATTGAGCTTTTGCTCCTCGATGGCTGCCTTTATTTCATTGATACCGCTTTCCGAGCAGGTATACAGGTTTTCTTTTACATAAACGACGTTCGGCAGTGTCTTGGCATATTCGGCCAGCTCACTCACTTCCAGATAGCCGGCAATGTTACTGCCGCAGTCGCAAACAAAGACTCCAATGCGAATCTCTTCAGCCAATTTAGCACCTCACATATTATTAAGAGCCTGCAGCCGCCGTCTGCCTGGCAGGCGCGACCACTTCAGCGGCGCAAGCCGCCGCACTGCTGGCCTGAGCAACCGACTCAGGAATGTCCATGGGGCCCTGGGCACACCCGCAAACGAAGATTCCGTCTCGCGATGTGTTCAGGGGTGCGAGAGGATCGGTTCGAACGAAGCCATTGCCGTCCAGTTCAACGCCGAGAAGCTCGGCCAGTTTGGCGGCGCCGGCTGTGGGCACGCAGGCAGTCGCCAGCACTACCATATCGAATGCTTCATGCAGAACCTGTCGACTGGTGGTCGATTCGTACCAGACAACCGGGTTGTGCGCTTCGTCTTCGGTGATTTCTGCGACACGTCCGCGCACATAGCGGATGTTCGATTGCTTGCCGCCACGCAGTTTGTACTCTTCAAATCCTCTGCCCACCGCCCGCAGATCCATGCAGAAAATGGACGAGTTGACTTCGTTGTCGTGCTCGTTGGCAATCATGGCTTCCTTGACGGAATGCATGCAGCAGTAGGAGGAACAGAATTTGTTGAAGCGGAAATCACGCGATCCGACACACTGAATGAAGGCCAGTTTTTTGGCGGAATGGGCCGCTGCAACCTTCTTCTTCAGGGGCTCCAGCCTGGCTTCGACGTCGCTCAGTTTCTCGGCCGCAGACGCCCAACCGGAGAGATCCTTATCGTCGGCAGCAGCGCCGGATTTGACCTGCGCGAGCACCTCGGCCGAAGACTTGCCGTGCTTTTCTTCCAACTGCTTGACCTGGCGGCTCAGCTTCTTTTGGTCTTTCTCAAGACTTTCGACTTCTATTTCCAAGGCCAGGTCCGATGGCCGGTCCAGATGCCCGGCGGTGGGACCGCTGGCACTCAGCAGTCGTTCGAACTCCAGAGCGGTCACCACGTTGGGAAGGTGATCGTAGCCATATTCGGGAATGACGGAGGGGTCAAACACATCGTAGCCGACGGCCACTACGATGGCGCCGACTTCCAGCTCGACCTCGCGGTCTTTCTGCTCGTAATCGATGGCGTTTGCCTGGCAAACCTTGGCGCAGACTCCGCACTTCTTGCCCTGCCCCAACTGACGGCACGCCTCGGCGTCAATCGTGTAAACGGAAGGGATGCCCTGAGGGAAGTATTTGTAGATTGCTTTGCGGTTGCCGAGCCCGGCGTTGTAAACATCGACGGTCATGGTCGGGCATTTCTCCGCGCAAGACCCACAGCCGGTGCACAGGTCTTCATTCACATAGCGGGCTTTTTTCCGCACCTTAACCTTGAAATTACCCACTTCGCCGTTGACTTCTTCTACTTCACTGTAAGCAAGCAGATTAATGTGAGGATGTCGACCGACATCCAGCAGCTTCGGCGAAAGAATTCAGATGGCGCAGTCGTTGGTGGGAAAGGTCTTGTCGAGTTGGGCCATCTTACCTCCGATACTGGGGAGCTTTTCCACCATGTGGACCTGAATACCCATCTCGGCCAAATCCAGGGCGGCCTGTATACCGGCAATTCCGCCGCCGATCACTAATACATCGTTGTTCACGATACACCTCTCGAATTTATCATTACATGCTCTCTGCAATCAGGGTCGTCAGATCCTTGATTTGCAGATCCATATCCATGGTGGTGAGTGCGCAGTTCAGGTGAATTGCGCACTTGGGGCAGGCGGTCACCAGAGTCTGTGCCCCGGTCTTCTTGGCTTCCTGCAGTCGCTCGACCTGGATCTGTTTGGACCCGGCGGAGCAGTTGGCCCATCCGCTGGTGCCGCAGCAGACCGCATTTTCCCGGTTGCGCTCCATCTCTACGAACTGGGAATCGGCCAGGCTGCGCAGAATTTTGCGCGGGCCCTCGTAAATTTTAGCCATGCGGCCGAGGCGGCAGGGATCATGATAGGTGTAAATGCCTGCCCCGTTGGTTAATTTCAGTGCATCTTCAGCCAGCATTTGCTCGATCAGGTCATAGAAATGGACTGCTTCAAACCCGAGATCGCCCAAATATTGCGGGTAGTGGTGCTTGAAAGTGTAATAGCCTTCCGGGCAACTGAAGACCACGCGCTTCGCCCCCGACTTGCGGATCAGATCTACATTCTTGGCAGCGAGCTTCTTGAATGCGTCGAAGTTTCCGTTCCACAGCATGTCATGGCCGCAGCAGCATTCCGCATCGCTCACCACCGGCTCGATACCGGCCGCATTGAGAATCTTGATGACATTTCGGCTGACCGTAAGGCTGTCCACGCCGATGTCCCGGAAAATAACGTCGAAGTAAGGCATGCAGCCGACAAAGAAAAAAGTGTCGCCGGTTTCGGCCACTTTCCCCGCTTCTTTCGCCCACTCGGTTTTCTTTTGCTGAATTCCCTGGGTTTGCAGCTCCATAATGGTCTGTAGCATGCTGTGATGAGCATAAACGGGCGTGGTGCCGCGTTTTGATGCCTCTTCACGCAGAGCACGCATGAATTCCGGGAAATTGATTTTCGCCGGGCATCGCTCATAGCAGCGACTGCAGGTCAGGCATGCCCACAGCTCGGGATCCTGCAGCAGTTCGTCACCGAGCTCCAGAAGCCCTTTTTCCACAATCAGGCGCGGCGAGAAGCTCGGCAGAACCCTGGAAACCGGGCAGCTCCCGGTACAAACTCCGCAATCCAGACAGTAATAAGTCTGGTAAGTGTTTACAGCTTCTTGAACATTCATGCAGCCACTCCAAGACTTGATTTTCCAAGCTGTTTGATCTTATTGGTGAAGGAAGTGACTATTTGGGCAAAACGGGCGCCCTCCGCGGAAGAAACCCATTCCAGTGCCAGCCGCTCATTGTCGATGCCCATCAGTGAAAGCAGTTCGCGGGTCATGTCGATAACACGCTGAGCTTTTTCATTACCATCCAGGTAATGGCAGTCACCGATGTGTCAGCCGCTCACCAGGACGCCATCGGCCCCGAGCTGAAAAGCTTTTAGGATAAAATCGGGGGAAATACGGCCTGAGCACATCACCCGAATCACTCTTATGTTCGGGGGATACTGAATGCGACTGACACCGGCCAGATCTGCACCGGCATAGGCACACCAGTTGCAACAGAAAGCGATGATTTTGGGCTCGAATTCCGCAGTCATATTCTCTCTCTTCCTTTATCGCAATTCTTCGTTTGCACTTCGTTACTCACAGAGAGCCGCCTCTACCATGGTGAGCACTTCCCTATCATTGAAATGCCGGATGGCGGCAGCTCCCGTCGGACATGCCACCGCACAGGCGCCGCATCCTTTACAGAGCGCTTCCTGAATTTGGGAGACATACACATCTTTCGCCACTTCAACCAGCTGAGGCGAGCCATAGGGGCAGACTTCCACACATTTGCCGCAGCCCCGGCAGAGGGTCTCATCGACACTCGACACAACGCCTTCGACTTCGATGCTCTTTTGCGCAAGAATCGTTGCGGCTCTGGCTGCAGCCGCCTGGGCCTGAGCAATGCTCTCGTCGATGGGCTTCGGATAGTGAGCCAGCCCGCAGACAAAAACACCGTCTGTGGCAAAGTCTACGGGACGCAGCTTCATGTGGACTTCCAGGAAAAAGTTGTCCTGGCTGAGCGGAACCTTGAAAAGCTGGGCTAGATGGGCTGCATCCTGAGTCTCAATGGCGGTTGCCAGAGTGATGAAGTCGGGCTTCAACGTTATGGGCCTCTTGAGCACGTGGTCCACAACGGCTACCTGCAGGCCGCCGTCGACTTCTTTAACCTCGGGCTTGTTGTCGGGATCGAAGCGGACAAAAATCACGCCGCGCTTTCGGGCCTCCTTGTAGAGGTCTTCGCGCTCGCCAAAAGTCCGGATATCCCGATAGAGAATGTAAACGTCCGTGGCGGGGTTGCGCTCTTTCAATTCAACGGCCTTTTGCACCGAAAAGGTACAGCAGATTTTGCTGCAATGCGGCCGCTGCGGCTCCCGCGATCCGACACATTGAATAAATACGGCACTCTGGGCGTTCTTGACCAGGTCGGTATTCCAGGCTTCATCCAATTCATGCCAGCGAAACACGCGCTCGCTCCTGCCGTACAGATATTCATCCGGCTTGATGGAATGTCCTCCGGTAGCCAGGATGGTCACTCCGTGCTCGATCTCCTTTTGACTGGCGGCTCCGTTGGAGGAAATGGTCGTCTTGAAGTTGCCCACATAACCCGAGGTCTCCTTTACATGGGCATTGAGGCAAACCTCTATATTCTCATTGGCATTCACTTCTTCGACCAGTTTGGTGAGGAACGCGGAAACGTCCTCGCCTTTCCAGGTCTTTTTGAGCTTGAGCCCGTGGCCTCCCAATTTGTCCTGCTTTTCCACGATGGTGGCTCTGAATCCCTGATTGGCCAAGGTAAGGGCACTCACCATGCCGGCTATTCCTCCACCAACCACCAGAGCTGACGGTGTCACGGGAACCGAGGGCATCGCCAGGGGCTCGATCAAAGCCGCCCTGGAAACCGCCATGCGCACCAGGTCTTTGGCTTTTTCGGTGGCCGCGTCCGGGTCGCCGGCGTGCACCCAGGAGCACTGATCGCGAATGTTGGCCTGTTCGTACAGGTATTTGTTCAGAGAGCTGTTTCTCAGAGTCTCCTGGAAAAGAGGCTCATGGGTGCGCGGCGAGCACGCAGCAACTACGACGCGATTGAGATTCTGCTCTTTGATCACCTGAACCAGTTTGTCCTGAGCATCCTGCGAGCAGGAGAATAGGTTCTCCTGCACGTAAACAACCTGGGGTAGGCCTTTGGCATACTCAACCACTTCCTTCACCCGCACTACGCTGGATATGTTCACACCGCAGTTGCAGACGAAGACGCCGATGCGAGGCGGCTCGGCGTGCACATCCCGTTCCTCGGGAAAAGTTTTCTCCTTCACCAGGGTGTGACGCGCATCGGCCAGCTTGCTGGCGGCGGCCCCTGCCGCAGCCGAAGCTTCCATGACCGACAGGGGAATGTCTTTGGGGCCCTGTAAAACGCCGCAGACATAGACTCCCGGCTTGGAGGTCGCCACCGGCGCAAAGCTGCTGGTGGCGGTGAAGTTATAATGGTCGAGCTCAACGCCGAGCCTGCCCGCCAGTTCTCGAACTTCAGGCGATGATTCGAGACCGGTCGACAAGACGACCATGTCGAATTGTTCGCTCACCATCTCACCCGCCTCGGTGGCATAAGTGAGACACAGCTCATCGCTCTCAGGCACCGGCTCCACACTGTGGATCCTGGTGCGCACGAAGCGAACGCCGCTTTCCTGGGCGCGCGTATAATATTGCTCGAATTCTTTGCCGAATGTGCGCATATCCATGAAGAAAATTGCGGCATCCAACTCCTCTTTGGCGTGCTCTTTGGCGATTACTGCTTCCTTGATGGCATACATACAGCAGACTCCGGAGCAGTAGCCATTATCGCAGTGATTGATGTCGCGAGAGCCCACGCATTGGAGCCAGGCAATTTTTTTCGGTTCGTGCGCACCTGCTTCCTTGCTCTTGAGGGCTGCAAGCTTTTCAGCCAGTGCTTCGGTCTGGGCGGCAAGCTTCACCCAGCGGCTCAGTTCGGGGTCGTCTTCACCCGCCGATTTGAGCTGCTTCTTTATCTCATCGGATGACTTTCCTATCTTTTCTTCCAGTTGCTTCAGTTGACGCCGGGATTTTGTCAGCTCTTTCTCGGCCGTGGCAAGGTCCGCCTTGAGCGTTATGTCGGAGGGGCGCAGCAGATGTCCGCTGGTGGGTCCCCCGGCGCTCAGGAGCCGCTCGAATTCCATGGCCGTCACAACATTCGGCAAATTGGCGTAATTATAGGTGTCGAAACGGCTCGGATCGAAAGTCTGGAATCCTGTGGAGAGAATAACCGCGCCCACTTCCAGATCCAGCATGCGCTCCTTGTCCTCGTAGTTGACCGCGCCGGTGGGGCATATTTTGGCGCAGACACCGCATTTTTTGCCCTGGCCCAACTGACGGCAGTTGTCCGAATCGATGGCATAGGCGGATGGAATCGCCTGGGCATAATACTTATAAATCGCTTTACGTTCGCCCAGCCCGGCATTGTAGGCGTCTATGACGACTGTCGGACATTTTTCCACGCATGCTCCGCAGGAGATGCACTTGTCCATATCGACATAGCGGGGCTTCTGGCGAACCTTGACTCGGAAATTTCCCTCTTCGCCTTCGATGTTTTCAAATTGTGAATTGGTTAGGAGATTGATGTTCAGATGGCGGCCGACCTCGACCAGCTTAGGGGAGATAATTCACATCGCGCATTCGTTGGTGGGAAAAGTCTTGTCCAACTGGGCCATACCACCACCAATGGCTGGGCCCTTTTCCAAGAGATGGACGAAGTAACCGGAATTTGCCAGATCCAAAGCGGCCTGCATACCCGCAATGCCGCCTCCGACCACCAGCACCGAACCGATGGTCCCGTTGCCGCGACTGCTCTTCGACATAGTTCCTCCTGAACGCAAATAACCCGGATGCGAGCGGTTTTTTGTGAAAAATGGCTCACAGCCAGCCACGCCTTCGCACTGCCGAGCACAAGATCAATTCTATTCAAAACCTGGTTGTTTATCCAGAACTCAGGCTGTAGGCATAAATAACCCTAACGCCTGGTATTGTCAAGGGAAAGCCCATCATGCCGCAACCCGCTGCACCGAATGCAAAAGGCCAGGTTCAGCCTTTAGGGGCTGCAGTGCACAGGTACTCTTTGCACAAAAAAGGGAGCGATTGCAAGGAAAATGTGAATTTGTGCACATTGACCTGACAGGCCTGCACGTAATATCCTTCAATTTGCCGAACTGAAAACCCATCCCTGCCAAGACATATGAATCCATGGCCGGGTCAGCTCAAGTTGTGTGTTGATGAATTTAACGACCTGCTCGATTGTCCGCTTTCACTTGAGCATGAGGAAATGAGATAAGAACACTTACAGAGGCCCCGCTTACCGAGCGTGACCTCAGAGCCATCAAAGCGGCCGTTGCAATGCTCGAGCTGTTGGGCTGCCTGGGTTCAGAACCTCTCGATGATTATGACTATGCCGCCGATTGGGGAGAATTTGGTGCAGATAATCGCCTCTCTTGACATGTTTACAGGGACCCATATCTATGTTGACGCGATGGTGTTCTACACTTTGTTGCGAGCTGAACTCAGTATCCGGCCCATTGTTGCACGATTCTTCTCCCGGATCGAATCCGGTGAAATTATTGCCCACACTCCGTTTTGACCTTCCGGTTATTCGAGATTCTTGATTTGACACTATTCAAATTTCAAGTTGAGCGAAGGTACTGAATTTATGTGGACTCCAGGTCGGCCGGCTGGCGTGTGATGGCGCAAGCGGGTTCTTTTTGGGGTGCGGTATCGGATGAGCCCGGCAGCAGGGGCACGACGTCTTTGAATTTCTTGCCGTGGATGAGCAGCCGGCCCTCGCCGTTCAAGACGGTATTGTCCTCCAGGATGATCAAGCCGAAGCGCTCGGCCACGTCCGTTTTGTATCTATATTCCATCGATTTTTTTCTTAATTTGAAATTGAGCACAATCAAAACCAGGGCAAAAACAGTCAAAACGGCTAAGATTATGCCGGCAGCGAGCAGCACAAATCGGACGGATTTTTCTCCGACAGCTCCAATAAAGGCCAAAATCACATCTAGTTTATAGAAGACACCGACGGCGATGCCCAACAACAAGAGCAGGCTGAGGAACGGCAATCGCTGCAGCCAGTTCATCATCACATAGATTCGATATGCACGGCTTGACTTGTCTCCGGGCAGATGGGCTTGGTGATCGAGCACGACTGCCGCTTCCGGCTCTCCGAAATACTTGTTGAAGCCGATGATGATGACTCCCAGCAGAAAAGTAATAGCGACCGGGGCGAGAAAAGAGAGCAAGAAGTATACTTTCCATGGGAATGGGATCTCTACCGGTCCGTAGCGGTCAAAGCCCTGGTCGCCCAGTTGGTACAGCCAACATCCAACGAAAATGAGAACTTCCACCCATCCCAGAAAGAACAGATACTTGCGAAAAATCTCCTTCCGTTCGACGTCATCGAAAAGACCCGCAATTCCTCGCAAAGATTTACTCGCGTTTTCAGATGAATTTTTCATAAACCGCTTCCCGTTTCAAACGTTCCGCTGCACCAACCTGCTCAGAGACAGTGACGGTAATACCCGTATGATTCGTCCTTCATGCAGCCGGTTATCAACCTTGAATTCCGACTCTTGAGAAGATAACAAGACCATGGGTAGGGGTCAACCAGGATTTGACCGGCTTATGGATTTGCTTTCCGCAGAGATTGTGATAGAGAAATCCACACTTGCAGCACCGCCGAATTAAGGGATGAGACTCATTACTTGCGGGAGGAAAGCTATGTCGCAAACCCTGTTTGAAACTGAATTTCCCAGACTGAAGCTTCAATCCAGGGGAAAAGTCAGAGATATCTATGACCTGGATGATTCCCTCCTAATCGTGGCGACCGATCGCATATCCGCATTCGATGTCGTGATGCGCACACCAATCCCGGATAAAGGCAAGGTGCTTACCCAGCTGTCCGAATTCTGGCTTGATTTCCTGGGCGACATGGTCGAGCATCATCTCATCGGGACCGATGTCAGCCTCTACCCGGAGGCATGTAAACCGTACTCGGCGCAGTTGGCCGGTCGCAGCATGCGGGTCAGAAAAGCTCGGCCGCTGCCGGTTGAATGCATTGTGAGAGGCTATCTGGTTGGCTCCGGCTGGAAGGATTATCAAAAAACCGGTGAGCTTTGCGGCATCCGGCTACCGGCCGATATGCAGCAGGCGCAAAAACTGCCGCATGCCATCTTCACCCCATCCACCAAGGCTGCCCTGGGAGCACACGACGAGAACATTTCTTTCGGAGAGATGTGCAGTCGAGTCGGTGAGGATATTGCCTCCAGGGTCCGGGAAATAAGCATCAATATTTATACAAAAGCCGCTTCCTATGCCGAAAAGCGAGGCATCATCGTGGCGGATACCAAGCTCGAATTCGGTATCGTCGAAGGGCGGCTGCTATTGATCGATGAGGTACTGACACCCGATTCCAGCCGCTTTTGGCCGGCCGACCGGTACAAAGTGGGCGGAAGCCCGGAAAGCTATGACAAGCAATATTTGCGCGACTACCTGACAGAATCGGGCTGGAAGGTCTCAGACCCGGCTCCGGAGCTGCCGCCGGCGGTGGTTGAAAACACCCGCTCGCGTTATCTGGAGGCATTGGAGCGGCTATCGGGGCGCAAGCTTCGTTAGCGCGACAGGAATAGAATGAAAGCTGTGCTCAATTCCATAGAACTGACCGATCTGAACCGGCAAGACCTGAGTTTTGCCATTCCGAGCTTCGCCCCGCATCTCGGTCTGTGTGATTCACTGCGGTGCTGCGGTATCCTTCAGCCCCCCTGGATACGGGCCAAGGCTGACGGTACGAAGATTATCGTAGATGGATTTAAAAGACTGGAGTGGGCTTTCCAAGAAAGCTTTGAAAGAATCCGGGTCCTGCTGTTTGCTGCCGAGTGCGACCCTGTAAAGCTGCTGCTCGATCGAATTGAGGCTAAGTTGTTTGGACCGGCTCTGAACGTTGCCGAAAAGGCTCAAATCGTTTCTAAATTGGTGCAAAATGTCGCACCGGAAGTGATGCGGAGTAGATATTTGCCTCGATTGGGCATCGCCGCTCATCCCGAGGCAATCCGGAAATGGTGCCGACTGGCGGCTTCGGACGAGCATTTGCTTGCAGCTGCAGCACTGGAAGAAATTTCCGATCGAACCGCCCTGGAGCTCGTTGACTGGGAAAAAGAAGCGCAAAGGGAGATAATCTCATTATTGAAAGAACTGCGCTGCAGTTTCAGCATCCAGTCGGAAATTCTGGAGCGCGTGAGGGAAATCGCTTTGCGGGAAGAATCATCCGAGCTGCAAGTTCTGAATGTTCCTGAATTGGCGGCTATAAAGGACGACAAGAACCGTAACCATCGCGAAAAAACACAGGCGCTGAGGGACTGGCTTTACCGTCGCCGCTACCCGAGGATAAAAGCGCGTGAAGAGCGCTTTATGCGAGATTTGGCTGCAAGTGATCTTCCCGCGAGAGTACGTATTACTCCACCGCCTGCCTTCGAGGGCCAAAACTGGCAGCTGCAGCTCTTTTTCGGCAATCCTGGAGAACTGGAACAGATGCTGGGAGATCTGCAGGTCTTTGCAGGCTCGGCCGAGCTGAGGAGCCTGATGGGCGTCGGTAACGGTTCATCCCAGAGAGCGCAGGGGCATGACAGGAAGGTGTAGCCGAGAGCTGCACCGGTGCCCGAGTCGCTGTCGAGTGCCCCCTGGGGCAGGAATTCATTTGGAGGCACTCCTTTTCAGAACAGGTTGGGTTGAGCAGCGCGAAGCCCAATATCTATTTTGCCGGGCTTCATGCTTCAACCCGGCCTACCTGTAGCCGGTAGCACGTAGCCTGAAGACTGAGAGTCAAGCAGTGTACTGCAAGCCGCCTCGAAAAGTTGTTGTTGAAGCGACATGCCGAGAGAGCCCCCTGGTTAGGAGCTTGCGGACTAATCTGCCATCTGCCGAGCTCCAGATCGTTGAGCGTATTTCCGAAGAATCGACGCCCGACCCCGGTGTGCTTGAAGTTGTGCACTTCCGCGGGCGCTTTCTCAAATCCTGCCCGGGAACCCGTCATTACTTTTGCTGTGGATACCAGATTCTCCATTTCGGCATGCAATGTACTCTGGAGTGCACTTACTGCATACTGCAGGCATATCTCAATCAGCCTAATTTAAGGATATTCGGCAACACGGAAGATCTCTTTGCGCAATTGGAGCATGAGCTGCGCGCCCATCCGGCAAGACTGTATCGGACGGGCACCGGCGAATTCACCGATTCGCTGTTGCTCGATCGCTGGACGCAATTTTCCCGCCAGCTGATTCCGTTTTTTTCCAGGCAGCCGAACGCCATTCTCGAGCTCAAGACCAAGACCGACTTCATCGACAACCTTGAGGGTCTCGATCACGGCGGACGCGTCCTGGTGGCCTGGTCACTCAATTCGCCTCCGGTCAGCCGCCGCGAAGAAGCCCGGACAGCCACTTTGAATCAGCGCCTGGCGGCTGCCGGAAGAGTCTCAGAATGGGGATACAAGCTCGCCTTCCATTTCGACCCGATGCTCGAGCATCCCAATTGGCGGGAAGGATATGCCGAAGTACTGGATCTTTTGTTCGACAGCATCGATCCCGCCAATATAGTCTGGATCAGCCTTGGAACATTTCGCTTCATGCCAGAATTGAAATCAATTATTCAACAGCGACATCCCGCCAGCCGTATTGTCTATGGCGAATTCATTCGAGGACTGGATGGTAAAATGCGCTATTTTCGGGAGATCCGGGTGGAGCTCTACAGCTGGATGGTGGAGCGAATCCGCCGGGTTGATCCCGAGCTTTGCGTCTATCTTTGCATGGAAGGCGACGACATCTGGCGCCAGTCTTTCGGTTTTTCTCCTGAGGATAGAGGTGGGCTGCCCGTTATGCTGGACCAGGCGGTGAAACGAAGAATGCAGATCGGATTGCACTGCACACAATCAATGCCCCCAAATCAAAAAGATTGAAACCCTCCATTTTTTGCGAATTTTAGTTTTTGCATTGCAGGAAAAATTTGATATTAACAAATTCGTTTCGCTTTTAATTAATCAAGCTTGTCCTATAATATTAACAACCATGTGTCCGCACTGATCGATGAGCGAACGCGAAAATGCGAGCTGAAGGGAGGAAATAAATGGATTTCCAGCTGAGCGACGAACAACGAATGATTAAGGAAACAGTCTACAAGTGGGCGGTTAATGAACTCGGGCCGTTGCAGGAAAAGATTGACGAGGAGGATTGGTTTCCCCCGGATTTTTTCAAGAAGTGTGCGGAAATTGGAATTCTCGGGATCACCATAGATGAAAAATATGGCGGGCTAAGCGGTGATGTCCTGATGCAGACCCTGGCAATTGAGGAGATGAGCCGAATCTGCCCGGGTTTGGCCATGACTTACGGCGCTCATTCCAACCTTTGCGCCAACAACATTCACAAAAATGCCAATGAGGCTCTCAAAGAAAAATATCTGCCTCCCATGATGACCGGAGAAAAGATTGGCGCCCTTGGTCTTACCGAGCCCAATGCCGGCTCGGACGCCATGAGTCTTCGCACCAGAGCAGTCAAAAAAGGCGACAAGTATATCCTGAACGGCACCAAGATATTCATCACCAACGGACCCATTGCCGACACTCTCCTGGTATACGCCAAGACCGATCCCGACAAGGGGGCAAAGGGTATCAGCGCTTTCATCGTGGAAAAAGATTTTCCGGGCTTCTCGGTCTCTCGGAAGCTGAAAAAATGCGGTATGCGCGGCTCCCCCACCGGCGAGCTGGTGTTCGAAGACTGCGAAGTGCCTGGGGAAAATCTGGTCGGCCAGGAAAACATGGGTGTGCATGTGATGACAAGCGGTCTTGATATCGAGCGCATCGTTTTGGCCGGCGGCTCCGTCGGAATGGCTCAGCAGGCATTGGAGGAATCGATCCGCTATGCGGTGGAGCGCGAGCAGTTTGGGCAGCCCATTGCCAAGTTCCAGATGATTCAGCAAAAACTTGCCGATATGTATGCGCGCACCGAGGCCGCGCGTCTCATGGTCTATCGAGCGGCTGAACTGGCACAGAGCTCCTCGCGCGGAGGCAAAGGCACGGAGCTGACGAAGCTGGCGGCGGCAGCCATTTTATTCGCGGCAGAGACTGCCACCTGGGTGTGCGATCAAGCGATTCAGATTCATGGCGGTTACGGCTACTGCTTGGAATTTCCTGTACAGAAATTGTGGCGCGACGCCAAGCTTTATGAAATCGGTGCGGGCACCAGTGAAATTCGGCGCATGATCATTGCCCGCGAGCTGACCCGGGAAGAATTTGCCCGCAAAGCTCAAAGGTAGTCAGTGAGCAGTGAGCAGTGAGCAGTGAAGAGTGAGTGATTGCACGGCTGGCAGCTCACTGCTCACTGCCAAATAGGGGGGAATATATGGATCAAGAGCTGGTTCTGGAGGAAAGGCGAGATCAGGTTGTTGTGCTTACGCTCAATCGGCCCGAAGTGATGAACTCATTCAACTTTGGCATGCTTCGGACACTTAAGGAACGGGTGGAAGCCATTCAATTCGATCCCGAAGTTCGCGTGGTTATTATCACCGGCGCGGGTGAAAAGGCTTTTTGTGCCGGCGCCGATTTGAAGGAGAGGGCCACATACAGCGAGCAGCAGGTTAGAGAATTCATTTTCACGATCCGCAACCTTTTTACCTTTATTGAATTCCTCAACAAACCGGTCATCGGCGCTGTCAATGGCATTGCCCTGGGAGGTGGAACGGAACTGGCTCTCGCCTGCGATCTTCGCATCGCTTCGACTACTGCCAGCATGGGGCTTACCGAAACGCGCCTGGCCATTATTCCAGGGGCGGGCGGCACGCAGCGACTGCCGCGGCTGGTGGGCAGAGGCAAGGCCAAAGAGCTGATATTTACCGGGCGTCGAGTGGATGCTCGGGAAGCTCTCGAAATAGGGATGGTCAATCAAATTTGTGCACCTGAGTCTTTATTGGAAGAATGCAAAAAGATGGCCGCTATGATTTGCGAAACCGGCCCCATTGCCATTCAACAAGCGAAATATGCCATCAATTACGGATTGGAGACCGATCTTCATTCGGGTCTGGCCATCGAATCAAATGCGTATTGGGTCACTATCCCCACGGAAGATCGGCTGGAGGGATTAGCCGCTTTCCGTGAAAAGCGGAAACCGGTTTACAAAGGTAAATAACGCAAAGACGCCTGCTGAGGATAATGCGAAATGACTGATTCAAGAATGGAAAACCGAGCATTTTGGGAAAATGAAGAGCTCAAGTTGGACCAGCGTGTCTATGATGCCACCTGGCCCGGTGGAGAGAAGGCGGTCGAGCGTCTCGCCAAACAGGGCAAGCAACCGGTAAGGGATCTCATAGCGAAGCTCATCGATCCCGGCACTGAATTTTTCGAGCTGAGCCGTTTAGCCGGCTTCGGCATGTATTATCCGGAAGTGGATGATGTACCCTGTGGCGGGCTGGTTACTGGCTTGGGCAAAATTTACGGCAACTGGACCATGATTGTGGCCAACGACAGCCGGGTGAAAGCGGGAACCTATTTTCCGATCACGCTCAAGAAACACATGCGCGCTCAGGCGATTGCCGAGCTCTGCGGTCTCAACTGCGTCTATATCGCCGATTCGGGTGGCGCATACTTGCCCATGCAGGCCGACGTTTTCCCCGATGATCAGCATTTCGGCTCAATGTTTTACAATATGGCTCGCATGTCGGCCAAGGGGTTGAAGCAGATCACCTTGAGCACTGGAGGAAACACCGCCGGTGGCGCATACATTGTCTTTATGGCTTGCCAATCCATCATGATCGACAAAATGTCCTACTCCTTTTTGGGAGGCCCCCCCCTGGTGAAGGCGGCCACCGGCGAAGTCATTTCCGCCGAAGACTTGGGCGGCGCCCGGGTGCACACTCAAATTTCGGGCGGAGCCGATCATCTTTGCAAAAGCCAGGATGAGGCCATTGTAAGGGTACGGGAAATTCTTTCTCTAGAGCGCCCCAAGGAATTGCAGATTCATCGCTACGCGGAAACACCGCCGACAGTGCCGGTTGAGTCCATCTATGAAATGTTTCCGGAGAAAATCCATCAGGGCATCAACAGCCGCGGTTTCCTGGAAGCCATCGCCGACGACAGCTATTTTATCGAGTACAAGAAAAACTACTCGCCGGGACGCGGCGACAACATCGTAACCGGGAAAATCCGACTGAAAGGCATCCCCGTCGGTGTTATCGCTTCCAACGCGCTGGGAATCATCTTTGCTGAAGCCGCCCGCAAAGCGACCGAATGGATTGTCCGCTGCTCCCAGGAAAAAGTTCCGCTGCTCTTTGTGCAAAGCTCTCCCGGATACATGGTCGGGTCCGAATCAGAGCACATGGGAATCGGCAAATACGGCGCGGACATGGTCCGTTCGGTCTCCTGCGCTCAGGTGCCCCGCATCCAGCTGGTAGTGGGGCCGGACAACGGCGCGGCCAACTACGGGATGTGCGGCCGCGCTTATCGTCCTCACTTTTTGTTCCACACCATGCGGTCGAGAACTTCAGTCATGAGCGGGCGCTCGGCGGCTGAAGTGCTGCTTTCCATCGAGGAGCGCAAGCGCGCATCGGCCGGAAGCCCGATGAGTGAAGGCGAAAAACAGGCTTTTCGCCATCAGATGGTGGATAAATATGACGGAGAGGCGCATCCTTTCTATTGCGGTGCGCGCCTGTTAAGTGACAGGGTGCTGAAATTTCGAGAGATTCGCGATTGGCTGGCTATGGCCTTCGAGGTCAGTCTACTTAAGCCCATCGGAGAGCCCGCTTTCGGCAATTTGAGATTCTAGTCCATGACGAAAGAGGTTATTGACCGGCTGATGGATGGCTTCATCCCTTGAGGGGGGCAAGGGGGGCGTTTGGTGGACATTCACGGCTATCCCTTCTGGGAGGGAGAGCGGCCTTAGACCAAGACGAGCCGGATACAGTGTTGAGAGACAAGGAGATAGCATCATGGCAATAAAAACAGAATACGACTACTGGAAGATTTTTCCGAGGATGCCGAAAAAGGTGACAATCGGAGACATTACGATTCGTGACGGTTTTCAGCATCTGGAGAAATTTATCTCGACGAAGGCCAAGATTTTCTACGGTCAGGAGCTGATCCTTGCGGGTTGTCGCGAGCTGGAAGTGACGAACCTGGGCGCCATCAGAACGACGCCGCAGTTTGTGGACGCCGATGAGGTCATGCAGGCCATGCG
>Ga0068714_10002449_pt1 | contig 23965 bp, 20 predicted proteins | sample MTBNYHSulfiMetaG_FD_62988 | JGI IMG/M metagenome (GOLD analysis project Ga0068714, IMG submission 62988) | Enrichment culture microbial communities from rom New York Harbor, USA that are MTBE-degrading - MTBE-NYH (New York Harbor Sulfidogenic)... | ecosystem: Environmental > Aquatic > Marine >... | reverse complement strand
GGCGATGCAGGCTGGTGCCAGCCTGGAGAGCACCAAAATTTAGTTACTTCATCTAATCCCACTGCTTTGTCTATAGAAGGCATAGCAAATTCGGCACCATCGACAATTCCTTTTTCTAGTGCCTGATACACTTCTCCTCCAGAAAGCATTACCTGTGAAGCCCCAAGTTCTTTAAGGATTGCACCCTGGGGTTTGCCACCCATTCTAATTTTCAGCCCCTTATAATCCTCAAGTGTATTTATCGGTTTATTAGCTCTCACGCCCGACTCTGAGAATTGGCAGCTATGTGGAAAATAGACTAAGTTGAACTTTCCATATACTTCATTATAGGCATCTAGACCTCCTCCCTGATAAATCCACATCTGATAGTCACCAGCAGTAAGTAGCATGGGGAATGAGCCCAAGAGACTGAAGGCGCTGTTCTTGCCTGCCCAATAACCGGGCCAATCAAAGCCTCCTTGAATGACACCGGATGACACTGCATCAAGGAGTTCAAAAGCCGGAACGACTTCACCACCGGCAGCGAAGTCGATCGTCAAACGCCCGTTACTGAGTTTATTTACAATTTCAATAAACTTTTTATCTGCATTCACCAATATGAATGAGCCAGGCCAAACGCTTGCCATTTTCCATCGAATGGCTTCAGCAAAAGCAATCCTGTATATCATTGAATTGATAAATACTACAGCACAGACCGCCATCAGCACATTGACAAATAGCTTCTTTTTCATTTTCCATCTCCTTGTAAGCTTTGAGTTGCCGTTTACTTTTTCAAAATCCTACTAAGTCTTTCTACCAATGTTCAACTTGTCACCTCCTTGAAGACAGATTAAGATAAGAATGAATTTACCTGCTCTTAGTTTCCAATTTTGTTCCATTTTTCCACTTCGTGGCGCAAAATCTTACCAGTCGTGCTTCTCGGAAAGTCCTCAGAGTCCACAAACGCGAACAATCGCGGCTTTTTATAAGCCGCAAGTTTTTTTATGCAAAGCTCTGATAATTCATCCTGATCTACCAACAGATTTCGTCTAGAAATGTAGGCCTTAGGGACCTCGCCCCATCTGGAATCATGAGCGCGTACAACAATTGCTTCTTCCACTCCCGGGTGCGACTTCAATACGCGCTCGATTTCGGCAGGATAGATATTTTCTCCACCACTTTTGATTAAGTATTTTTTTCTATCAACAAAAGTTAGCGTTCCGTCAGCATTTTGTGTAAAGATGTCTCCCATATGATACCATCCTTGCTTGAATGCCTGCCGATTTGCCTCCTCATCCTTCCAATATCCGCTGCAGAGAGAGGGTCCGCGGATGATTAATTCACCCGGCTCTCCTATTTTGACATCTATATCTTCCTTGTCAACCAGTCGAATACTGCACATTTTGTTAGGTTTTTTTGCAAAATCACTTGGTGCCTCTCCAACTGGAAAAAGTGAGTTTGTTGCTGGAGCTAGCCCCGTCTCGGTAGAGCCGAATGTGTTTAAGAAGGGACTCCTTGTCAATCTCGTGATGTTTGCAATCATCTCAGGTGGAACGAGGTCTGCCATAGAGCCTACCATAGCCACTCCTACTGGTCTTTGATTTGAAGAAAGTAGACGTTCAACCATTGGTTCAAAAGTCCCCGGCATAAGAAGAAGCCATCCCAGACGCTCGCCCCATAGATAGTTGGCAAGTTTGTCAGGGTCAAAGCCGGGAATTACCACGTACTTGGCACCAATTATACCGCTGATGAGCATAGGGTCCATGGCAGCCATATGGAACATGGGAGACCAGCCAATGTATGTATCTTCAGCACTCAGCTTCAGGTCGAGTACCCATATCCATGCTCTACCGAAAAATGCGCGGTGAGATACAATTGCGCCTTTAGGATATCCTGTCGTTCCGCTGGTATATATAATAACTAATGCATCTTCGGGCGTTACTTCAACCAGAGGCTCACTATCGACCCCATTTTCAATAAGTGAGGCATATGAAAACTCATCCTCAGATTCGGGAAAGTCGTCTAGCAATACGACTCGCTTAAGGAAAGGGAGATCATTTTTAATTTCTTCGAATACCTCTCTATAGTGGGATGAGACAAGAATTGTTTCAGGCGTCGTTAAATGCATGCAGTAAACTAATTCCTGAGATGATAGGCGCCAATTTAGACAGGGGACTATAGTACCTACCTTTGCAGCAGCATAGACTAACTCGCAATATTCCAATCTGTTTTCTGAAAGTACAGCCACCCGATCGCCCTTTGCCAGACCCATTTTCAAAAGGCTATTGGCCAATCGATTGACGCGTTTGTTAAGCTGAAGAAATGTCTGTTTACCAGTTCGATGTTCAATTGCAATGTTATGTGGCATCGTGTTGGCATTGTTTCGCAGAGAGTCGCCAATGGTCATATGGCTCGCTCTCAAGACTAATTGATTTGTCATCTGCTGGGAATGACCAAAGGTAAGCTTCATTCTATTCGACCTCCCTGATTACGTGACCCATTAATGTTCCACTTTACCTATCAACGAGTTTTCGTTCGAAGATTCTCCCAAATTATCGAATATCCCTGTCCTCGTCCCACACACATGGTTGTTAGGCCATATCTGGCATTGGAATTTTCATTGAAAAGCCCTGCCAGAAATGCCACTAATCTAGGGCCTGAGGAAGCCAGTGGGTGACCGTAAGCTATAGCGCCGCCCCATCTATTTACCCTAGGATCATCCCATCTCAAACCTAGGCGGTCGAGGCAGTAAAGGGCCTGCACAGAAAAGGCTTCGTTCATCTCGATAATGTCTATGTCGTCCATGGATATTCCCGCCTTCTTGAGGACCTTCCGAGTGGCCGGAACAGGTGCGGTTCCCATAATGGTTGGGTCAACTGCAGCCACTGCAGATGCAACCCAACGCATAACAGGCTCTATTCTCAATTCCCGTGCCCTGTCTTCACTCATAAGAAGGACTGCGCATGCGCCGTCGTTCAGGCCGGATGAATTTCCAGCAGTCACGTTGCCATTTTCCTTGAAGGGCGTCCTGAGGTCTCTTAACGCCGCCATGGTAGTGTTGGGCCTTGGCGGCTGGTCCTCAGCCGCAATCATGAAAGTACCGTCTGCCGATTCTACCTCCAGGGGGATAATCATATCTTTCATTTTTCCTGCTTTTATCGCTATACCCGCCTTGCGTTGGCATTCCACAGCATATCTGTCCGCCATTTCTCTAGTGAATTCAGGAAAACGTTCATGTATGTTCTCAGCAGTCATGCCCATATTCAAGGCAGATGGCCCACCCATTGCTTCTTCAGCATTTGGATGCGGATCACGCATGAATCCCATGGGGAGATGCCCCATATGCTCTACGCCCCCGGCAATTAAACAATCAACCATCCCAGCAGCAATGTTGGTAGCCCCAAATCCTATCGCACTCAAGCCTCCAGCACACATTCGATCTATGGAGCAGCCGGGTATTTCATAACCCCAATCGGCCAGCATGGTTACTACCCGGCCTATAGTGCCACCCTGCTCTTTCATCTGGTTCGTAACTCCCCAGATATTATCTTCAATCATATCGGGTGTTATCTTCGAATTTCGTTCCATCAACGCCTTCAGCAGTGGTACTATAAGATCATCGGCCCTGGTCCTCCAGAATATTCCTTTCTCTCCGGCCTTTCCAAAGGCGGTCCTTACTGCATCGACCACCACCACTTCTTTCAACTCTCTTCCCATGACACCAATACTCCGTTATAATTCACTGTAGTGCAATTACTCTATTCAGGATCATTCGCAGATCAATAGGTTATAATAATTGAAAGAGGCCGCTATATTGGAAAAAATCAAAATGCCTCTTCAGGCATGCTTTCAACCTCACGGCCATTCCGAACACAGGTATCCAATCGTCCCAGCGTTAACGGCAGAGTTGTCTCTACGTAATATGCAGCCTGCATGAGCTTTCCAGTTAGAAAGTCGTTTTTTTTGCCAGCATCCATTTTATTTTTAGCAATCAGGGCCATATCCAAAAGACGCCAAGCCATTGTTACATCCCCGAAACATAATAAGGCTGGATAGGTGTATGAAGCCCATTGCAGGAGATCGGTTTTGGCCCTGTTCGACATCTCTCCAACTACCCGAACCACCTTTTTAAGCACATCTGAAAGGGCTTTTATCTGCTCGGCGAAGACCCTGTTATCCATGTTCTTCAGGCAGAAACATTCAATCTCCGTCATGAATGCCTTGAACGGGGCACCCCCGTTCATGTTCATCTTGCGGCCCAAAAGATCCATGGACTGTATACCGTTGGTCCCCTCGTAAAGGGACAGAATTTTGACATCCCTTAGGTACTGCTCCAGGTAATACTCTTTACAGTAGCCATACCCGCCAAGGCACTGGATTGCGGTTTCACATACTCTGAAACCGATATGCGAACAATAGGCCTTAATGATCGGCGTGATGAAATCGACAAGCGATTGGTAATGCTGTTTTTCCTTGCCTTCCGGGAGTTCAAGCGTCAAGTCGGACCAAAAGGCCCCGGTATAGATCATGGATCGCATGCCATCCACGGCGGCCTTCATCCACAGCAGCATCCTTCGGACGTCGGGATGGTCAATAATGGGAACGTAGCCGGGCTTTCTGCCAGCCAGGTCGGATCCCTGGATTCGTGTCTTTGCATAAGTCAGGGCATTCTGATAGGCGGTGCTTGCCAGGGACATTCCGCTGACACCGCTGTTTATCCTGGCCTGATTCATCATTTGGAACATATGGGCTAGACCCTTGTTCTCGTCTCCGCACAGATATCCTATACAATCATCATTCTCCCCGAAATTGAGCGTGCACGTTGGAGAGGCATGTAGCCCGAGCTTCTTTTCTACGGCAGTACAGATTACATCATTCGGATCACCAATGGATCCGTCAAGATTGACCCTCATCTTGGGAACCACAAATAGAGAAATGCCTTTAATACCTTCTGGCGCCCCCTGAATACGGGCCAGAAGAAGATGAATGATGTTGCTGGTCAAATCATGGTCGCCCCAAGAAATAAATGTCTTGCTCCCTTTGATCTTAAAATAGTTCCCCTCAGGGTATGCCGTGGTTTTGATGGCAGCCAGATTGGAGCCTGCATTGGATTCGGTCAAGGCCATGGTCCCGGCCCATTGGCCTTCATACATCTTAAGGACAAATTGACTTGTCAATTCTTCGTTTCCAAAGCGCTCTATAAGGTGGGCCGCGCCGTGAGTAAGACTTGGGGCCATATTGAATGACTGGGCCGCGCCATACATCATATCATTTATGACGATACGCATCATATGAGGAAATCCCTGGCCGCCATACTCGGGATCCCTGGCCGCAGCTATCCACCCGTTTTCGCCGTAGATCTTGAATGCCTCCCTGAATTCGGGTGCACAGCGAACCCGACCGTTATCGAATATCACGCCCCATTTTTCACCGATTTCCTGCAAGGGCGCCAATTGCCCTGTCGCAAACCTGACAGCCTCTGAAACCAGCATGTCCAGTGTTTCTTCATCCAGTTCTTTATAGCGTTCCAACTTGCACAGATCGCCATAATTCAATTGGTCCTTCAGAATAAAAAAAAGGTCTTTTTCATTTACCTTAAAATGCCCCATTATTTTTCTTCCTTGTTGTCTGTCAATGAAATGATGCTATACGGGGCGGTTGCCCTGCTTTCTTCTGGGACGTGGGCTGATACGATCCTTGATGGTTCTGCCAAGTTCCAATGCACGGATGATCGTCTCTCTTGTCTTTCTTGGATCGATGATGTCATCGAAAAAATCCCACCTGAGGTTGGCGGCCGTCTTGATGGGATCCACGTACTCATCAAAGTATTCCTTTTTTTTCTCTTCAGCATAGGCCAGGCGTTCCTCAGTGGTAGACAACTCCTTGATTTTTCGATCATATATAATAGCGACTGCGCCATCCGCACCCATTGGGGCATATTCGCCCGTGGGCCACACATATACAAAATCCGCTGCATGGGGTTTAGCGCAAAAAATGGGCAAAGTTCCGCCATAGGCCTTACGGACAAGAATACACACGCGAGGCACCGTCGCACAATTGGTAGTGTGCAACAGTTTGGTGGCGTGCCTGATGACCCCCTGTCGCTCCCAATCATCTCCGACCGTTATGGCGGGGGTATCAACCAGATAGACCATGGGGATATTAAAACAATCGCAAAATGTGATGAATCTACTCACCTTATCGCATGAATTGGGTTCCAGACAACCTGCCAAGTAAGCGGGGTTCCCTGCGTAGATCCCACAGGGGTGGCCGTCAAACCGGCAGAATCCCACAATAGCGCTCTGCGCATATCCGTCCATCAGTTCCATGAAATCGCCATCATCTACTATTAGATTTATAACTTCGTGCATATCATAGGTCCGGCGAGGGTCATCGGGAAGTATTTCAATGAGTCTTTCTTCTCTACGAAATGCGTTATCCTTGGGCAGGAGATAGGGCGGCTGCTCCTCCCAGTTCGATGGCAGAAAGCTTAGAATCTTCTTGGCAACATTTATGGCCTCCTCGTCATCTTTGGCCGCATAGTGGCAGCTCCCGCTGAATTTCATGTGGTATTCCGCACCTCCAATCGCGGAGATATCCTCTTGTGTGAGGGCGGCTGTAGCTCTTGGGCCTCCAAGCCACATATTGGTCCCCTTGGTCTTTGTCATTATAATAAAGTCGGTCAGTAGGGGAGAGTAAGCTTGACCCGCCGCACATCCGCCACAGATAACCGTAAGTTGTGGGATTACTCCGGAATAGTTGCTTTGAAGCCAGAAGGTATCGAAATAGCCTTTCAGGCAGGGAGCAGCTTCATGGAGTCTCGCGCCGGATGAATCTATAAACCCCACAATCGGCACCCTAGATGCACCGGCTAACTTGGTAATATCGGCTATTTTTATCTGGTGCCCCTCACCGCTGGAACCAGCTAAGACAGAATAGTCCGTGGCGTAGGCGCAGACCCGTCTCCCGTTCACAAGCCCGAAACCGCAGATTACTCCGTCAGCCGGTGTGTAGTATTCTCCCATTCCCATCCCTTGGATCTGGCTTTCGCCAAAAGCTCCGTGTTCAACAAAAGTACCCTCGTCGAAGAAGAGACCTATCCGCTCCCTGGCGGTAAGATTCCCTCTTCCATGCTGCCTGGCCAAAAGCTTCTCGCTTCCCATTTTTAAAATCTGGGCGCGTTTTTCTTCCACCTTGGCAAGGCGGGATTTTATATCTTCTACATAAGGTCGGAAGGAGATTCCCCGTCCCTTGCCTCTGGATGATTTTTTTTTCGCCTCCACCACTTCTTTTGTGGTGTCAATGGACCATTTCTCCTGCCGCGTAGTATCTTCCTTCACTTTTTCCTCCATATTCATTAAGGTTTGTCTCATCTCATGTTCAGTATGATAGGTCGACGAAAATGTTGATACTCACGAGAGTTCTCAAAGGACATTATTGAACTTCTCAAGAAAATGAGTGTCGATGTTTCCTTGAATGAAATCCTTATCCTGGAAAACTTTAATGTGAAAAGGAACCGTTACCTTGATCCCTTCTATCTGAAACTCGGAAAGCGCCCTTTGCATCCTTCTGATGGCTATCCCTCTTTCTTTCCCCCAGACAATCAGCTTGCATACGAGGGAGTCATAAAAAGGAGGCACTTCATAATTATCATAGATATGGGTATCCACCCTTACTCCGGGACCACCCGGCAGAATGAGGTTTTGAATGACGCCGGGTGAAGGGACGAAACTGTTTTCCGGATCTTCTGCATTGATGCGGCACTCGATGGCCCAGCCATCTCGATGAACTTGGTTCTGTTCAAGTTCCAGTTTCTCCCCGGCGGCAATCAGGATTTGTTGCCGAACCAGATCGACACCGGTGGTCATCTCGGTTACAGGGTGTTCCACCTGAATTCGGGAATTAACCTCCATAAAGTAAAATTTTTTTTGCGCATCAACCAGAAACTCCATAGTCCCCGCGTTGGTATATGAGATTGCACGAGCGACTGTTATTGCAGTTTCCTCCATCTTTTTGCGCAAGGATTCGTCTACAAAAGATGAGGGCGCTTCTTCAATGAGCTTCTGATATCTTTTCTGGATGCTGCACTCCCTCTCTCCCAAGCAGACATAGTTACCGTATTTGTCGCCCAATATCTGAATCTCGATGTGCCTTGGTCGTTCGATGTATTTCTCGAGGTAAAGATCCGGATTTCCGAAGGCCGCCCTGGCTTCTCCAGAGGCGACTCTCAAGCCCTCGGCAATTTCTGAAGGATCATAGATAATCCTCATGCCTCTCCCACCGCCACCCCCGGATGCCTTTATTATCACAGGATAACCAACCTGACCGGCCAGTTCAACGGCATCTTTTTCATATGAAACAATCCCCTCACTCCCTGGGATTATCACAACGCCCAGATTAGTCAAGGTCTTCCTGGCAGTAGCCTTGTTCCCGGCGATGGCAATACATTCCGGAGAAGGACCTATAAACACCAATCCGTTGTCCTCGCAAGCTCTCGCAAAAGTCTCGTTCTCAGACAAGAAACCGTACCCAGGATGAATCGCCTCGGACCCTGTTTCTATAGCCGCTCGGATGATCTTGCCCTGATTCAAATAACTCTTCTTGCTCAGGGGCTTTCCTATATGGATCGCCTCATCTGCGTATTTCACATGAAGGCTTTCCCTATCGGCTTCAGAAAATACTGAAACAGTATGTATTCCCATTTCCCGGCAGGCGCGGATAATCCTGACCGCAATTTCACCCCGGTTGGCAATCAATATCTTTCTAAACATAACTGCGACTCCGAGCACATAATTTCTAACTTGATAGAGATCAATGGTTGCTTTGGTCCATGAAGAGAAGAACGAATCAAGTTAATTCTATCTCTATCATTTCCTGGTTTCTCATGACCGGGTCCTCATCCTCAACCAGGATGTTTGTAACAATCCCTCCCCTTTCGGCCCGCAATTCCGTAAACACCTTCATTGACTCGATAATACATAAGACATCGCCTGTATGGATCTCTTGACCGACCTCCACGAAGGGAGGTTCTTCAGGAGACGGGGCCCGATAAAATGTCCCCGCAAGAGGCGCAGTGACTTTGGATATTCGTGGACTCATCGATTGATCCTCCTTTAGCTGTTCCATTTGGCCTTCCTCTTTTGCATAAACGCAGTGGTTCCTTCGATGCAATCAGGTGTTTGGGTCAATATGACCGCCATATCGCGCAGATAGGAAACAGCCTTTTCATATTCCATATCTGTTGAGTTGGAAAATGCCTCTAGGCCGAGCCCCAGGACACTGCCGCTCTTTCCTTTTAGGCTTTCAGACAACTGAACGACATACGGTTTAAGTTCCTCGTGGGAAACCACTCTTGTAATCATGCCGATCCTTTCCGCCTCTCTGGCATCAATCTGCTCACCTGTACATATCAACTCCAGGGCCTTTTTCCTTCCCACTGTCCGGAAGAGAATAGCCATAACCATCATAGGCCACACGCCGATCTTTATCTCTGGACATGCAAAAATGGCATTATGGGAAGCGATACTGAAGGTGGGCAACATGGCAAGACCGCAACCGCCAGCCATTGCATAACCGTTAATCATGGCAATCGAAGGTTTGTGAACGGCCTTGAACACTCTGCAGATGCGGGCATATGCATCTAGGTTTTTCTTGCTCGCCAGGATGGAATCCCGCTCAAATTGATCGATGCTTGCACCGGCGCAAAAAGCCTTTTCACCCGCCCCTGTAATTACAATGACCTTCACGCCATCGTCATCTCCGGCCTTCTCAACAGCCTCAACAAGCTGGTCCATCGCCTCGGTTGTGAGCCGGTTCATCTTCTCGGCCTGGTTTATGGTTATCCAGGCAGTTTGATCTTCCACCAAGTATAGAATCGCATCGCCCATATTATTTAATATGTTCCATTTTCTATAGTTGCTGCAGCATTTACCGCCTCATCAATTAATGCGTCATCCGCTTCCACAACCATTCCAAGAAGTACCGGGCCCATAGACTTTCCGGTCTGATCAAACCTGAGAGTACAGGTCGCCCCTCCTCCGAGCGACTGCCTCAGCACGATTTGCAGGCTGTCGATATTTGGAAGAGGATATATCTCGACGTCCCCTTTGACCATACCCTTATAGTAGGCTTTGATTTTTTCCGGAGTAAGGCTTTTTAACAAAAACTCATAAACGTTTTTTGTCTTAGCCATAATGCCTACATTGCAGACATCCCCTTTATCCCCGGACCTTGCGTAAGCCAATTCCTTTAGCTGGACCATTTTCATCTACTTTACCTCCATAAGTTGACTTTTGGTTCTAACAGCATCCCTTGGTACGAGAGTCGGCCACAATCTGATAACGGGCCTCACATTCATGGGAGTTCCAAAACTGGACCCAATTGGTCCCTGTGTCCAAAGGTGTGTTGCCTCCCTTCGAACAGCTTCGGCCGCTTGTCTGGTTTTGGCTTTACCGGCTACCCGCATGCCGACTTCGTTATAGTGCTTGTCCTCTATCTCTACCGCTTCCCCATGAAGTGTATTTACACCTATATAATCAATTCGAAGTTCTTCGAACTCAACACCAAGGAGCTTGAATCTTTCCCGAAGCCACTTTTCAGAAAACCTAGCCTTTTCTAAAGCGTCAGGGGCAGGGAAAAGGACCATACCTTCTCCAATATACCCATCTCGGTAACCAATGCAGAGCTTCAGAGTGTCAGGCCGCTTTTTCCCACTCATGTTACTCACCTTCACTCTGTTGCGCCCGGACTCTTCCAACTTAATGGTAGAAAAATCTGCGATCCCATCGGGCATCAAATAATTATGGGGATCTATGACCTCGTAAAGGAGATGCTCCTTAACCGTCCATGTATTTACGATACCTCCGGAATTGGGGGTCTTCGTAACTATGGCATCTCCGTTTTCGAATACTTCAAGGATCGGGAATCCGATTTTCCATGGACGTTCAGAAATTCGCCACATGTTGGACATGCCGCCTGTTACGCAAGCAGAGCATTCTATGATATGCCCGATAGTTACGGCTGCGGCTATTTGATTTACATATGCATCCGTATAATCCCAGCCGAATTCATACATTAACGGTCCTACATAAAGAGCATTATCAGAGACTCTGCCCGTAATGATCAGGTCTGCGTCATTCTTCAACTCGGCAATAATTTCGTCAGCGCCGGTATAAGCATTGGCGGCTACAATATCTTCCCTGACGCGATCGATATCCTCTTCTCCCGTATCCATGTTCGTAAATTTGACGCCCTGCCTTCTGATTTCATCAAGATAAGGGAGGACATCATCACCAGAGATAACACCAATTTTCATAGGTGCCAAGCCCAGGTCGTTTACCACGTTCTTCACCTCAAGCGCTGCCTGAAGCGGATTGGCGCCCCCTGCATTTGTTATCATCTTGATCTGTTTTGGCTTCGTAATGGGCAGTAATTTCTTCATCCACGGAATTATATCTGGAATATATCCCATTTTAGGGTTCTTTAATTTCATTCTATTCAATAAGGCCATCGTCAATTCGGCCAAGTGATCAAATCCAATGTACTGTACGTCGCCTCTTTCAGCCATCTCGACTGCAGGCTCCAGCAAATCGCCCCAAAAGGCTGAGCCTGAACCAATTCTAACTTTTTTCATTGCGCGGTTCCTCCCTCTCATCCACAAAGATAGATCCTTATCCGCTTCCTAAACACCTTATTATTTTTACTTGTCATCCCAGAGACCCATCTGACATATCTGTCAGTAAGCCCGGGGCAGCCCCATCGCCATTCCGATAAAATTCTTTGTCATTTCATTAGTAATAGGCGTGACCAGAAAAAGCTCGGCATCCCTGAAAAATCGCTGCATGTCATATTCCATCATGTAGCCATAACCTGCCATGATCCTCATCCCTTTCAGGGCAGTACGAAAACCAATTTCAGAGGCAGCAAGTTTAGCCATAGCGGTCTCTTTAGCACAATTCTTATTCTTAGATTGAAGCCACGCAGCTTTATAAGTCAGCAAGCGAGCCATTTCCAATTCGGTTGCTGCTTCTGCGAGATAATTTTGTATGGTTTGAAATTGACCGATAGGTCTCGAAAACGCCTCCCGTTCCTGCGCATATCGAAAAGCATATTCAAAAGCCGCTTGACCGATCCCCAAGGAAACAGCGGCCAGAGCTACCCTCTCATTATTGAGTGTGTGTACAATCTGTTGCCAGCCCTCATCCTCATTACCCATCAGGCGCTCGGATGGGACCTTTACATCCGTAAAAAATATTTCATTTGAGCCGGTTGCACGAATACCCAATTTCTTCAGAGGCCGGATCTCAATACCAGGGCTCTTGGCATCAATCATCAGCACCGAAAGACCTCCTGATTTTCTTTCCGTCTCCTTACAGGTCTTCACTACGGTAATTAGATAATCCGACACATGAGCACCAGTAATAAACGTCTTTTGACCGTTCACAATATAGCCGTCGTCATTTTTTATTGCAGTGCTTTTCAGACTGCCCAGAATATCTGTGCCACCACCGGGTTCAGTGAGCGCCAGGGCGAATCGCATTTCTCCTGAAAATAGTCTCGGAAGATACTCCTGCTTTTGCGTTTCGTTCCCAAAAAATTCGATGGACTTACCGCCAAAACAAGTTGATAGAAAATATGTTAAACCGATGGCAGCTGAGGCCTTACTTAATTCCTCTATGATTAAAACCTCGTCTATAATATCTCCATCCAGACCACCATATTTGGAAGGAAATGGCAGGCTCATGAAACCAAGATCAGCCATCTTTTTATATAACTCATGCGGAAACGTCTCATATTCATCTATCTTGCGCGCATATTCGGCAGGACACTCTTGAGACACGAACTTTCTAAGGGTAGCGACCAGCATTTTTCGCTCTTCGTTTAGTTCAAAATCCATTTATTACTCCAGTCTTACAGTCTGATAATTACAGCTGTTCACTATCATCCCAGCCAACGTTTCCTTCTTTTATAATGTTTTACCTCACGGTAGCTTTTTCTACGGCCTAATTCTCCAAGGCCCATGTAGAATTCCTTAATATCCTCATTTTTGTTAAGCCTTTCGGCCGTGTCAGCAAAAACAACTCGCCCGTCTTCCATCACATAACCGTATTCTGCAATGGTAAGAGCTATACGGACATTTTGCTCAACAACTAGAATCGATGTTTTGGATTCTTTGTTAAATCTTTTAATAATATCGAATATCTCTTCAACCAGGATAGGTGAAAGCCCCAAAGACGCCTCATCCAAAAGCATCAATTTGGGGCGGGCCATCATCGCCCTTCCCACCACAAGCATTTGCTGTTCGCCGCCAGAAAGATACCCGGAAACCCTTCCCCTAAGATGCTTTAGGCGGGGAAAATATGTGTAAACCATGGTCAAATCTTTCTTTATCTCTGAAATGCTGGGGCGCATATTGGCCCCTACTACAAGGTTCTCTTCTGTTGTCAGATGTTCAAAGGTAGCTCTGCCTTCTTTGATCTGAATAATGCCCATTCTGGCAGTTTTTTCAGGGTTTCTGTTTTCAATCCGTAATTTATTCCATTGAATGCTTCCGCTTGTAACTTTCCCCAATTCTGTCTGGAGGAGACCCGATATTGCCTTGAGAGTTGTTGACTTACCACCGCCGTTGCCTCCCAGAAGCGCAACAATAGCCCCATCCGGCACCTCCAGGGAAACACCCTTTAAAACTTGTATAACATCAGAGTAGATGACTTCGATATTGTTGATGACCAACATACTACGCTCCTTGCTGATGGCGGTTCATAATATCCGCCATCAGCCCGCTAACGCGATCAAGCCATTAAGATGGCATCGTGAAACTTAGCCCTTACTATTTGCCGATGATCCAAGGAGCACGTTTCAGGAATTCGGCGGGCTCTGGAACCCAATCACTTACACCAACCACCTTGTCGTTCTTTACCTGAAACACTTTTATCTCATGCCAACCGAGTCGATCGCCGCCGCTATAGCCTGAGAATGATTTAGTGAGGCCCCAATCCCATGGTGGCATGTTGGAAAGACATTCGGCCACCTGTTCTCCAGTCACCGGAAAACCATACTTCTTGATGGCCATCTCCAAGGCATGCTGGTTTATGTATTGCCCCATCCATCCTTGAAAATAATTGACATCGTAATATCTGTTGCCACGATATTGTTCCATACAGTCGCGCAACTTCTTGACAACCGGATTTGAAGGATTATCGTCAGAAACACCAACATTCCAAGCCCAAATACCGTAGGTCCCTTCAGATGCAGCCCCTGCCAGCTCAATATACTTATCACTTAAGCACCAGAGGGTACTCATGAGATCAGTTTTTGGAGTCACATTAAGCCGTCTGGCGTCTTTAGCAAGCATGGCATACTGGGATGCTAAAGCCTGCATAAAAATAAGATCGGCCCCCTGGCCTTTTAGTCGCATCAAATGCGGCGTAAAGTCTTGAACTTTTACAGGAAAGAAAACTGTGGGAAGGACGTCAATATTCAAGTCCTCCTTGAGATATGCATACACTTCGTCTATGTGAGAAGACCTCCCAAAGGCGCTATCCCAAAGAAGAAGACCAAGCTTCATTTTCTCCGGACCTTTCCACACATTTTCTTTGTACCACTTAACGGAAGCACACAAGATCCCGGGATAGCTCGGCTGAGCCAAATATGTATATTTAGTTGGAGGGACAAAGAGTCCTTTCGTAAAGCCTCCTACGATAACAGGGACACGGGCCTTTTCCGCAAGAGGCATAAGGTTGACACCACCAGGCGTCCACTCGGTTCTTACTATTGCCGCGCCATCCCCTACGAACCTGTTGAAGTTGGATACGGAAAGTGACACGTCACCCTTGTTATCAACCAAAAGGAACTTTACTTTATAAGTCTTGCCATCTACCGCAAGCTTATAGTCATGCTGTTTCCAATAGTCCTCGGCAGCCTGCGCCATCACAAAACAGGTCGCCGAGTAAGGTCCTGTCATACCTACATCATAACCGATCACAATTTCACCTTCAACATCCTCCGCCTTGACATTGGTCTGAATGCCGGGTACCATGAACATTGAACAAGCCAAAAACCCCGCAGTAACCACCAAAGCCCCCCATTTCCTAAACCTTATTCCTCGCATTTGTTGCCCTCCTTCTTGCTTGTTTAAAAGGTGAATTTCCCGACTTCCTTCCGAATGTTTAAATTAAATATTCAATACGAAAAGGGATGAAGCCTGTAAGATGTTTTAAATGTCTGCCATCTGTGATTTAACCCTCTAGGCTCAAATATTAGGAAAATGATGATGACCATGCCGAATACGATTCCGCCAAGGTAATTGGCTAAAGGAGGTCCCACGATAGGAATATGAGTTATGCTGGGGCCTAATATCACTGTAATTTGTTGCAAAAGTCTTATGAACACGACTCCGAAAACGGCGCCGACAACACTCCCGCTTCCACCGACGACAAGCATTCCCAGATACCAGATAGACTTTTCTAGGCTGAAATTTTCGGGAGCAATTCGAGTGATATAAGGAGCAAACAGTGAACCTGCGATTCCGGCAAAAAGACCTGCAATAAAGAAAGATAAAAGTTTACACCTGAAAACATTGATACCTAGCACCTCGGCTGCCAGATCACTATCACGTACGGCAACGAAAGCCCTACCTACCCTTGTGCGCGCAATGTTCTTTGCAAAATAAATCATGAGCCACATAAATACCATGACAACAAAAAACCAGGACTCATACGAATTGAAAACAATATTACCTATTTCTGGAGCCGGAGTTGTCAGCCCGTTATCGCCACCTGTCAAATGATGCAAGGGTGGGTGTGTTATCAGCCAGAGAATTAAAAATTGGGACGCAAGCGTAGCCATAGCCAGGTAAAACCCTTTTACTCTCAATGACGGCAGTCCGAATGTGACAGCAATACAGCCGGTAATCAGGGCCGATGTCGGGAGTGCCAACCAATAGGAGAAACCGGCTTGTCCAATGAGGATTGCAGTGCTATATGAACCAATTGCCATAAATCCGGCCTGGCCCAATGATATTTGGCCACAAAGCCCTGTAACAAAATAAAGGCCGAGAACCGCTATGATTATAATGCACGTCTCTATAACCCAGCTTAACCAATGAAGATTGAGGAAGACCGGCACTCCCAAACTGAGAACAATGCCAGCCAAGAGCAACAACCAGTGGCTTCTAGTTCGGACAATGGCCATGTCTTTCGCGTATTTCGTATTGTAAACACCGCAGGGAAGACAAATATTCATTTTATATCCTCTCTATATGCTTTCGTCCGAAAATTCCGTGTGGCCTCAGAATCAGGGTAATAAGAATGATGATGTAGGGCATTACCTCACCGGCGCCTCCCTCTGTCAGGGGGTCAGCGTATCCAACGGCCAATATTTCCAAAACTCCAACGATAGGGCCAGCAAGAACGCAACCTAATATGGAATCCAGACCTCCAAGAATTACAACTGGAAATACTCTTAATCCAATGGAGGTCATGGAAGGTGAAATACTTACTATATTTCCAAGTAACCCGCCCCCAATCATAGCGCTTACAGAAGCAATAGCCCATGCCCAACTGAACATTGATCCTACTTTTATTCCGCAACTTCGTGCCGTGTCATGACCATCTGAGACGGCCCGCATAGAGAGCCCCAATCGTGTACGGTGAAAAAAGTAGAGGAAGATACATACCATTCCCAGTGAGGTCAGAAAGCTAATAAGATATTCATAAGATATGCTGAGGCCAAAAGCATTAAGTCCACCGCCGGGGAAGGACCTCGGGAATGATTTTTCATCTGCGCCGAAGATTGACGGCATCAAACTATCAAACAGGGAAGCCAATCCGATGGTCATGACAATAACAGCCATGAGGGATTGCCCAGTCATGGGTCGTATCGTCAAGCGCTCTATAAGCGTGCCGAGAAGGGCCATGCATATCACCGCTAGCAATCCGCCAAACCACACTGAAAGACCCAAAGGACTAAGAAACGTCCACAGCACTAATGCCCCTATCGCTAACAACTGCCCTTGGGCGAAATTTATAACGCCAGAAGATTTGTAAATGATGACAAAACCAAGGGCCACGAGCGAATAAACGCCCCCCAACATAACACCGCTTAAAACTAATTGAAGAAAAAAATTCATAATAACCTCGAAATCAGAAAAGAGTTTTTATCTTTACCTGCGTCGTTGTCTCCCCTCTGCTTCCGTCGCGGTATTTGACCTCGGATCTCACCAGAACACTCTTTTTGCCTTCATGGACCGCGGTTAACAATTCCTTGTATTTTCTATCAAGAAAGTCTCTTCTAAGTTTTCTAGTCCTAGTGAGTTCCTCCTCATCCGGATCCAATTCCTTGTGAAGGCATACGAATTTTTTTACCCGCGTAGCCTCTGGTACACTTCGGTTCAGGCTTTTCACTTCATTTTCGACCAGATCATATACTTCTGCCTTTTGAGATAGATCTGAAAAAGTTGTGTATACGATATGTTTCCGCTCAGCCCATTTACTAACTGAATCAAAATCAATTTGTATTAAAGCAATGACATAGGTAAACCGACCACCACCTACAGCAATTACATCCCTTATAAAAGGGCTGAACTTTAAGGTACCCTCGATATGTTGGGGAGAGTACTTGACCCCGCCCGCAAGTTCCATCATGTCGGCCATTCTATCAAGATAGATAATATGTCCATCCTCATTTATGTGACCAGCATCTCCGCTATGATACCAGCCATCAACCAGGGCTTTTCGTGTCTTGTCAGGATCTTTGTAGTAACCTAGGAAAATGCAATTCCCTCTCCATAGCATTTCCCCTGTCTTGCTTATCCTTAGCTCGATGCCTGGAAGGGGAAGGCCAATCGATTCATATTTGACATCGTCTTCAAGGTGACAGCAGCACAGTCCGGCCTCCGAAGATCCGTAGGCCTCCCTGAGACCGACTCCCACAGCACGGAAAAATCTAAAAGCGCCGGGGCTTATGAGAGAGCCACCGGTATACGGAGAACGGGTATTTTTCAATCCGATCTTATCTCTCAGTGACCGGAAGACCATCAAATTAGCTAGTATATACAGGATACGCCATAAGCAGTTTGGATCTTTATGCTCCATTTTTAGATCAGCAAATTTGTAACCAATTGGCAAGAAAAAATTGAATAACAGCCTTTTAAACAGCGAACCATCTTCGATCTTAGTCTGGATTGTGGAACAAAGGCTCTCCCACATCCTTGAATTATATAGGATCATAGAGGGACCTATTTCCCTGACGTCATTTTGCAATGTCTCAGGTCTTTCTGGGAAATTGATTGTCGCTCCTGAGAGAAGCCCTCCGGTTATCCCGAACATTTGCTCTGTTATCCAAGCTGGCGGTACATAACTCAGATAATTGTCTTCAGGATGCCAGGCATCCACTTCTAGCCATTGGCTAACTGTAGTTATAAGGTTTTTATGGCTTACCATTGCGCCCTTTGGTAAGCCAGTGGTCCCAGAAGTATAGCAAATGATTGCCAGATCGTCTCCAACAGTGCTTTCGATTTCTTTCTCAAAATGGCTTGGATGCTTATCATTAAACGCATCACCCAGTCTTTGAACATCCTTGAAGCTTATAATTAACTCGTCTTCATATGCCCACATCCCCTTGGAATCCCAGTATATCACCCTCTTCAGTCTTGGAAGATCTTTCCGGATCTGTAGCATCTTATCGATCTGTTCTTGATCCCGTACCACAACGACAACTGCTTCAGAATGGTCGGCGATATATCTGACCTCGTCTTTAACGCAGTCCACAAATATGCCTATCGCTACTCCTCTTAGCGCTTGGGCCGCAAGCTCGGACCAATACCATTCCGGTTCATTATCACCTAGGATACAGAGCTTGTCTCCAGGGCTAAAACCAAGGCACTTGAGGCCAGCGGCGAATTGCTTAACATTTTCGTAATAATCTCTCCAGGTAAACTCCTGCCAAATACCAAGCTCCTTATGACGCAGAGCGACTTTCTTTTCACCCCACGTTTCGAAGTTTCGCTTTAGAAGTTTGGGCAGGGTATCGAATGATTTCATTATAGATTTTGTCATATTACAGCGCTCCGGTTACAGCGCTCCGGACTCAGCGAATTCTGTTTCTTTGACTCCGAGGTATGCGCTTATCACCTTAGGATTCTTAACTATATTTTCAGGATTGCTGTCAGCAATTTTCCGGCCAAAATCGAGGACAATAACTCGATCTGCGATATCCATCACTAATGCCATATCGTGCTCAACCAATACAATTGGTATTTTCTTTGTCTCAAAGATGTCAATAATGAAACGGGCCATATCCTCCTTTTCTTCTACATTCATTCCGGCCATTGGCTCATCAAGTAGAAGGATCTTGGGTTCCAGTGCAAGAGCCCTTCCAAGATCAACTCGCTTTCGCATACCATACGGCAGGTTGGCCACCACCTGTTTACGAATGGGTTGTATCTCAAGAAAGTCGATGATTTCTTCCACAATCCTTCGATTTTCGACTTCTTCTTTCATGGCGCGGCCGAAATAGATTGCGCCATATAAAAAATTGGCGCGCATGGCAATGTGCCTGGCGGCCATAAGGTTGTCCAGAGTACTCAGTCCGCTATATAGAGCAATATTCTGGAACGTTCGGGCAATACCCAATTTCGCGATCTCGTGAGAAGCCAGTTTTGTTATATCCACGCCATCAAAACAGATCCCGCCCATTTGAGGATGGTAAAACCCTGTGATGCTGTTAAAGAGGGACGTCTTCCCTGCACCGTTTGGTCCGATGATTGCAAGAATTTCATGTCGCTTCACCACTGCGTTCACATTGGAAAGGGCTGCGAGCCCTCCAAACGCCAAATAGAGATCTTTGATTTCCAGGATATTGTCACTGGGAAGTTTGTTCTCTCCCAAGTTTTCCCCCTTGGCAAGCCATATGCAACGTATCCGGCTGTTAAATGGCGTCTTATTTATGATGAGTGTTCTATTTGCTCTCTCGCGAACTTGACCATTTATTCAGAACAGAAGAGTTTTTTTCGATATTTATCCAACCTTTCGCACTGTAATCCCTCACATGAAAGCTTTTTACCAAGCCTCTCTCCCCTTGCCCTCATCTCCTTTAGCCTTTCCCTCGTGAGTTCCTCGCAATATTTCCTATTGCCCGTACACCTAGTTGATCTATCATTGCGGATGATCAGAGTTACATTTGTTCCTACAGCATCACAATAGGTCGTCGTCTCAGTGACTTCCCAATCTACCATTAGCTATTTACTCCCAAGGTCAGTTTTGCAACATTAGTTCAAATCACGCACCACACAGACTCAAAGATTAGAAATCGCTTTTCAATCCTCTGACCAAATATTCAGCTATCGCATCTCCTATCTCTTCCGGGCTCAGCGGACCCTCTGGAGAATACCAACGAGCAATCCAGTTAACAGATCCGAGAATCGCAAAAGAGGTTATTTTCAGGTTACTGTTCCTAAAACATCCAGCTTCAACTCCCTCTTGTATGATTCCTGTAAATGTTGTTTGGAATTTGTCCCGCTCCGCCATTACCCCTTTTCGCAATTTGTCAGGAAGCAACAAATCTTGTTGCCTTAAGGTTCCATAAACAAATGTTTTGGTAATCACCTTGACATGCTCCTTAATGGCCAAAGTTAATTTATCTTCGGGCGATATGTTCTTTTTTTCGGCAATCTCGCTCAGGAATTCATTTGCTAGTGAATGCGCCCTTATCAGGCTCTGAAACAGAATGTCTTCCTTGCCCTTAAAATAGTAATAGATGCTGCTCTTCGTCATTTTCAGAGCGGCTGCGATCTCTTCCAGGGTTGTTCTTTCATAGCCTTTTTTTGAGAAAATTTCGGCTGCCCTGCTAAAAATGTCCTCTTTTTTCTCTAAAAATCTAATTTCTCTGAAACTGGCCATTGTATTTTTATCTCCATTTTGTTAGACTTTCATTCAAATCTTATGCCATCGGTTAGATTTTCACTCACACTGTTTTTTCGAATTTTGATATTATTTTGGCGGCGTAATATAGCTGTTATATCAATATATTGTATATTCTGATATTTTTCATTATATTTATTAACGTCGCGCAGGCGTTATCAGGTTGTTTACAATTGATACAAATAAAATAAATAGCGCCAATTATGTATCCGAAGTATACATAATGAAAAATAATAAGCTCATTCATTTTAATTACTCTTTTAATTGAAAGAAATTCAAAATTATTGTACGAGAGATATGACTCATATCCCATTTGCACGTGTCGCCACCATGTATGAAATCCACCGCCTTGCTGGGCAACGGGGAAAATTCTCATTGAAAACGTTCCGGTCGCCACAGTCCTATCGACCGGCAAGAGACTCCTTGATTATAAGAGGCGAAGTCGTCTTGTATTTGAGTGACATGCTCCGTACAAAACGGAACAAAGCTAGGCTACGATCATACCAGATATCCTGACTAAAGACCGAAAACCGCGGCTTTTCGCTTACCTTAACAGCATGAATAAGGAAAATGCTTCAAAAGCCGCCAATTTTTAATGTATTTACTGACCAGAACTGGCCACTTTTTCCGGACGCAGTCTCGGAAAAAGCATAGATGCTTACCAGAATAAAATGGAACAAGTTTGCCCCTGTTTCATGCAGTTAACCTGAATAACCTTAAATTCTGCGAGGTTCTCATAAAATGGAATACAAAGATTTGATTTTCAGAATAGACGGAAATGTAGCGATCATTACATTGAACAGGCCTGACCACCGAAATGCTTTTAGCGCTGATATGCTTGATAGCTGGTTTGCGGCTCTAAAAACATCTGAGGCAGACCCTAACATCCATGTCATTATAATAACTGGTGAGGGCGAATCTTTTTGTGCTGGCGGCGATATAAAGAATTTTATGAGCCAACACCTGTCCCCTTGGAAAATGAAGCTGTTCCTTCAGGAAAAAGTTCACCGAATAGCTTATATTGTTGAAGAACTGGATAAACCGCTGATTGCGGCTATCAATGGTCCTGCCTTTGGCGCGGGTATGGATATGGCATTAATGTGTGACGTCCGGATTGCTTCGGATAGAGCGAAATTTTGCGAATCTTATATTAAACTTGGGATGATACCCGGAGATGGGGGCGCATATTTTTTGCCTAGGCTTGTGGGCACTGCCAAAGCTTTAGAGTGGCTGCTAACAGGCAAAATCATAGATATAAATGAAGCACTTCGTTTTGGGCTGGTAAATTTGGTCACACCTCACGAGACATTAATGAAAGAAACATTGAATATCGCAAACAAAATGGCAAACTATTCGCCTTTGTCCATACGTCTAACTAAGAAGGCGGTATATTCATCTCTACATTCAAACCTTCGACATCATTTGGATTACATGTCATCCCAGGTCGGCCTTCTTTGCGACACAGACTATTTTAAAAAGGCTGTAGAAGAATATACTAGGAATGGCTATTTCAAGGAATAAATCATGAGGAAACTGGGTCGAAGCAAATACATACTTATTAATAGTCTTCGCCTTCACTACATTGAGTCCGGTGATAAGAATGCCAGGCCGATGATCCTCCTACATGGCACAGGCGACAATGCACATACATGGGATCATTTTGTTTCCAATATGTCCAAATACTTTAGAACTCTAGCCTTGGACCAGAGGGGTCACGGAGACAGTGAATGGGCGAAATCCCCTGCATATGGTTGCGAAGATTACGTCAGCGACCTCGCTGATTTTATTGAGGCACTCCAGCTAGAAGGGGTCGTGCTCGTAGGGCATTCTATGGGGGCACTCCATGCTGACAGTATCGCATCCATGAAATCTCAAAAGGTATCCGCACTCATCCATGTAGATATTGAGCCATGCCCGCCTACATGGAACAAAGAATATCTTCGTAATCTCTATCATACTCTCCCGGAATATTATGAGTCAACAGAGGATCTCATGCGTCAAATCGAGAAAACTAGTCCATTTGCAGAAAAAGGACTGTTATTTCGATTGGCATCCTTTTCCCTCTATGAAGGAATGGACGGCAAGTTGCGCACCAAATTTGATAAAGAAGTGCTGCATTACTTTGATCACTATAATGTGAACCGCCATTTGCCTAACATAAATTGTCCCACTCTCATTATTCGAGGAAAGGAGAGTCAGGTCATGCGGAGAGAAAAAGCCGAACAGATGAATAGAATGATATTTGGCAGCCGATTTGAAGAAATACCTCTCGCGACCCATCCGGTACATGCAGACAACCCCGACGGTTTTCAACGGGCCATATTTAGGTTCTTGAAGAATGCCGGGCTGGTATTTAATACGAGGTGAGGGAAAACGAATCCTACCAAGAGGCGCCTCATTTCTTTCAGCAAAGCTGATTAATCTCGAAGCGTGCCAGCTGACATAGTTTCAATCCCGCTTACCAAGTTATTATTGTCCGGCATTCTTGTCCAAAACAGCCTTCGAAAAATGATTGAATCCGTGTTGGAGCACCGTAGCCCTAGGACCAATCACGACAGGCTAATAACAGGGGGAAAAAGATATGCTACATTGAGACGAGTTTTGTCTAGCCAACTGAATATAGCTTTCAACCAACGAAAAATCTATGACCTGAATTTTGCACCAATTTGATCAATTCCCGTGCAAGAAATTTTTTGCACGCCTGATTTTGCTTATATTAACAGTAGGTTAGAATACGCCAACATTGCCAACTTCTGAGAGGCGCTATTTTACTGGGGTTCCAGAAGCGTCTCAAGGCCCTTGTTTAGAAGGGTTTTCGAGCTTAAGGGAGTACCTGTATTTACCTGTTTGGTAAATTTTGAGATTCTCTTGTGTCATGAGGAAACCAGCAACAATAGGGCTCGCAAGCTCCTACAGTATTTTTCGCGCGATTTCGCGCAAAATTCAGGTTAAAACTGACCCTTTTAGGAGTGTCTATTGACTTCTACTCAATTTTGTACCCCAATTCATTGAACAATCTTAGTGCATTTTTACGATAGACTTTATCCAATATCTCTTGTTCATATCCT
>Ga0068714_10002447_pt1 | contig 23994 bp, 15 predicted proteins | sample MTBNYHSulfiMetaG_FD_62988 | JGI IMG/M metagenome (GOLD analysis project Ga0068714, IMG submission 62988) | Enrichment culture microbial communities from rom New York Harbor, USA that are MTBE-degrading - MTBE-NYH (New York Harbor Sulfidogenic)... | ecosystem: Environmental > Aquatic > Marine >... | reverse complement strand
ATTCACCCGGCGTGAGACCGGGGTGTAGTCGTTGGGCATCGGGCCGGGACCGCGTGCCGGGCTAGCGCTCTGAGGCGGTGCTTGCGGTCCCCGGGGTTTACGGTGCGCCGGCAGGCAACCCGGCTGTGGTAGGTGCCTCAGGGTGCGTGCCTTCCCTGCGCTGCCCGTGCCCGCGCTATGCGGTGGCCAGGTCCACGAGGTTGGGGAACAGCCGCCGCCGTAGGATCTGTCGCCAGCGCAGCGGGTGGTCGATCACCCCGGCGCGCATGGCGGCGGTCTCAGCGGGCCAGCTTTCCTTCTCGCGCCGCTTCTTGACGAAGTTGCGCCAGACGACGAAGAGCGCCAGGCGATCGAAGGCTGCCCGAGCGCACTTACTGAAGGCGATGGTCTCGCGGCGGTGGTTGGCGCTGCCGTGGCGCAGGAGCAGGTCGGCCAGGTTGACGGGGAACAGGGGATTGCTCTGCGTGCGGCGCACGGTGGAGGGTGTGATGCAGTGCACGATGCGAGGGCCATGGGGGATCTCGGCGCGCAGGCGGCGCAGGGCGGGGGGGTAAGCGGGGTGGTCATCGGAGTGGAGTAGGAGGGTGTCGCCGGGCACCCGTTTGAGCAGTGGGCGCAGCAAGTCGGCGATGCCCCGTTCGACGGCCTTCGGATCGGGGCGCCCGAGGTCGCGCTCGAGTTCAGCGCGCCTGAGCTTCTGGTAGGGGGTCATGGCGCCCTTGCGACGCAGGGGGCTGTAGGTGAAGCCGTAGATCATCCAGCTCTCGGCGCCTACGGCGAGGTTGGCGTGGAAGGGGAAGTACTGGGAGCGGGCGAAGGATTCGAAGCCGTCGATGACGAGGGGTTCGGTCAGGGCGCAGTCGCGCAGCTGGGCGCGCAGGAAGAGGCGGCAGTGCTCCCCAAGGCGCGTGGCGTAGCGGGCGACGGTCGTGTGGGAGACCCCCAGGACGCGGGCCATTTGGCGCAAGCCCGGGCCCTCGGGGAGCCAGGTAGCGACGGGGATCAGGAGGTGGCGGAGGCGCAGGCTGCAGGAGATGGAGAAGGAGCGGGGCGAGAAGTTGCGCCGGCAGTGGGAACAGCGGAAGCACTGGATGCGCCGACCGTCCGAGGGTCGGGTGAAGGATCCGCGGCGGACGTAGCGCCAGTCAGGATTGGGGCGGTGGAAGGGGCACTTGGGGTTAGGGCAATGGGGTGGCTGGAAGCCGCCCTGCCGGTGACGGGGATGTGACGATGCAGTGCTCACACCCCTGGGAGAAGCCAGGCAGGTGCCAAAGCGCGCGGGAAGCGGAATCAGCGAGCAAGAATCCGCCAAGGGCCGACCCCGAAGACACTCAGGCGTCGCCCCTCACAGATCGTCGCACCACAACCTACGCGGAAAGCGGGAAGACGTAGCGGCGATCGATGCTCGGGGGCAGCAGGGCCTGGACGACCTCCTCGGTGCAGATCGCCTCGAGGTTGTCCCGCACGCCCAGCACGCTCATCCAGCCGGCGACCGGCAGGTGCGTGGGCAGCACCTGGCGGCCGGCCAGATACGGCTCGGCGATGTGGCACAACAGGTCCGATAGATGCACCGCGGCGATCGCCCGGCGGTTGCCGATGACTCGGCTCGGTCCGTGGTAGATGGGCGCATGGTGCTGCTCGATGGTCATGCACAGCTCGGTCGGCAGGCCCCAGAGCCTCGCCACCTCGGCGCCGAGGCGGGTATGGTCGGTGGCCATGTAGTCCTTCTCGAGCCCCAGCCGATCGCGGTTGCTGAAGCGCAGGGGTGTGTAGAAGGTCTGCGCCCAGCCGGGCCACACACCCAGCGCGATGATCTTGCCAACGTCGTGCAACAACGCCGCGCGAGCAACCTCGCCGGCTCGCGGCAGTTTCGTCGAGCGCGCGATGGCATGGGCCACGCGCGTCACGGCAAACGTGTGACGCCACAACTCACCCATCAGCTCGCTGGCCGGGTGGTCAGCATCGTCGAAGGCCTCGTTGATGCAAGTCCGCCAGACGATGCTGCGGATCTCGAGCAGGCCCAGAAGCTGGACCGCCTGGGAGACTGACTCGGCCGGGCGCATCAACCCGTAGTAGGGCGAATTGACGGTCTTGAGCACCTGAGCGGCCAGAGCACGGTCGTCGGTGATCATCTGGCCCAGTTCCGGCGGATCCGGCGCCGCGCGCGACAGACCATCGAGGATGGGCGCGCGGGCCCGCAAGCGCAGCCCGATCTTGGCAGCTTGAGCCGCGATCTTGGCACTCGCCTGCGGCGAGGGATGGCCGCCCTCGGGATGGTGGACGCCGTCAACGGGCGTTTCGAAGTCGAGCAGGTCGATCGACTCGAGGAGCGAGATGCGAGCCCGCAAGGGACTCACGCCATTCGCGGTCGGCTGGGGCGACGTCGGCGGCGCCTCGGGGCGCGAGACCGGCCGCTCGGGGGGCTCCGATCGACGCGGCGAGTCACCGGGACGACTTGACGTCCTTCGGCGCGCTCTCCCGGCCGACAGCCGTATGCGCAGAGGGTCAAATGCTCGCATCGATCCACCTCGCCCGTTCGCGGCGGGAGGCGATCCGCCTTGGCTCGGTTCCACCAGAATCGATCGGCTGATCCCAGCCACAGGTGAAGCCCAAACCGATTTGCGGGGGGACCGTTCCGGCCCTCGCTCCGGGCTGGCGGCCGGAACGGGGGCCTCACGGGGGCGAATCCCCGGATCGTTGCCACTTTCTTGCGCTTGATGGAAAAATCCCACCGGCCGGCCCCGCGCAGTGGGTATAATTACATCCGGATATCCACACGGAGCCTGTCCCAAGCTGCCTCCGGAGCTGCGTCGCGTTGAGAAGACGAAAGGCCGGAGTGCATCCGGGTGGAATCATCGAGATATCGGGATCGCGCCGGGGCGCTTCGGAGAAGAGCGTCTCCACGGGAGAACTGCGGCCGATCCCAGCGAGACAACCGGTCTTCCACACCAGCGAGGAGGGTGTTGATGAGCACTTCCGGTTTCAGTGTGCGCTGCGCCCTGGTGGCGTTGAGCCTGGTGGGGCTGCTGAGTCTGACAGGATCAGCGGCCGCGGAGATGATCCAGGTCGCACAGGGAGAAGACGCAACGGGGCTGCTGCTGCAGGCTCAGACCCGCGGCGGCGTCGAACTCGAGTACGCCATGGATCGATTCGGCCTCGAGCCGATCGACATCGATGGCGCGATGATGCAGATGGTGATCCTGCCGGGATCGTTGCTGCCCAACGATCCGGGCGCGCCCAACCTGCCGGGCATCGGCCGCATGGTGGCGATTCCGCACGGAGCGCAAGCGGTGCTGACGGTTACGGGAACCGAGACCCGCACCTACGCCGGCGTCGACGTGGCGCCGGCCGCGCCCATCCAGCTCGAGAACGACGACACGCCGCCGCGCTACGAGCGCGACATGTCCATCTACGGTAGCCGCCCTCTCTACCCGGCGAGCCCGGTTGTGATGTCCGAGCCGGGACAGATGCGCGGCGTCGACATCGTCACCGTGGGCGTGACGCCGTTTCAATACAACCCGGTGGCGCGCGAGCTGACGGTCTACACGAGGATCAGCTTCCGCGTCGACTTCGTGGGCGGCACCGGCCAGTTCGGTGACGAGCGCCTGCGCAACCGGTACTGGGAACCCCTCCTGCGGGACCACTTGATCAACTACGCCGCCCTGCCCGCGATCAGTTTCGAGCGGGCCGGCGGCGATCGCAGCGGATTCGAATACGTCATTATTTGCCCCGACGATGCGGCTTTCGTTGCCTGGGCCGACTCGATCAAGGCCTGGCGCATGCTCCAGGGTGTCAGTACGGATGTCTTCACGCTCAGCGAGGTCGGGGGCACAACCACGACGGCCATCGAGAGCTTCCTCAACAACGCGTACAATACCTGGAGCACACCCCCGGTGGGGTTCCTGCTGCTCGGTGACTACCCCAGCAGCGGCGACGACTACGCCGTCACATCTCCTTTCTGGAGCGGCTACTGCGTCAGCGACAACATCTACGCCGACGTCAATGGCGACAACCTGCCTGATATGGCGCACGGGCGCATCACCGCTCACTCCATCGGCGATCTGGAGCTCATGATTGGCCGGATGTTCGACTACGAGCGCGATCCGGTCACCGATCCTGACTTCTACGCCAAGCCCGTTATCGCCGGTGGCTGGCAGACCGAGCGCTGGTTCATCCTCTGCACGGAGATCTGCTATGGCCACCAGGTCAACGTGTTGGGCAAGACGCCCACGCGCGAGTACGCCATCTACTCGGGGTATCCGGGTTCGCAGTGGTCCACCAACCAGAACACCTACATGGTCGTCAACTACTTCGGCCCCACCGGGCTGGGATACATCCCGGCGACGCCGCAACACCTGACCGATTGGGGTGGGAATGCGTCGCGCCTCATCAATGACATCAATGCCGGGACGTACATGATCCTGCACCGCGACCACGGTATGGAGACCGGCTGGGGCGAGCCCTCGTTCAACACTAGTAGCTTGAACGGGCTCAACATCAGCGGCAACGAGTATCCCTTTGTCTTCACGATCAACTGCCTCACGGGCAAGTACAACTGGGGCGGTTTGACCTTCACCGAGAAGTTCCACCGCCAGGTGGAAGGGGCGCTCGGGCTCATCGCGGCCTCCGAGGTGTCCTACTCGTTCGTCAACGATACCTTCATCTGGGGTATGTGGGACAGCATGTGGCCGGAGTTCGATCCGGGCTACGGCAGCGGCGACAACATCGGCCCGACCAACCTGATGCCGTCGTTCGCGATGGCGTCCGGCAAGCACTATCTTCAGGCCAGTAGCTGGCCGTACAACCCTCAGCACAAGGTCTATACGCACCACCTGTTCCATCACCATGGGGACGTCTTCTTGCGCATGAACACCGAGGTGCCGCAGCACCTCACCGTCGTGCACGACGACCACCTCGAGCTGGATGAGACGACTTTCACGGTCGAGGCGAATGAGGGCGCGGTCATCGCGTTGACGGTCGACGGCGAGATCATCGGCGTGGCCGACGCGACCGGGGCTCCGATCGCAATTCCGATCGTGCCGCAGAGCGAGGAAGGCGAGCTGCGCATCACGGTCACCAAGGCCAATGCCTACCGCTACGACGTGCGCATTCCGATCGAGGCGGGCGCGATTCTGGTGAACGGCGCGGGAACGGGAGACTACCCGACGATCCAGGATGCTATCGACGCCGTTACCGAGGGCGAGCTGATCTACCTGGAAGACGGGATCTTCTCGGGTCCGGGCAACCGTGATCTCGACACGGGCGGCAAGCAGCTCACGATCGAGTCGCTGAGCGGTAACGCGGCCGCCTGCATCATCGACTGCGAGGGCTCGGAGCTCGAACCCCATCGGGGCTTCCGGTTCCACAGCGGGGAGACGGGGACCACGATCGTGCGCAACATCACGATCCGCAATGGCTGGGGGCCAGGTGAGTGCGCGAGCGGCGGAGCGATGGTGTGTGAGGGCGCGGCGCCGAGCCTGATTGGCGTCATGTTCCGCAACAACACCGCTGAGCGCGGCGGCGCCCTGCTCTGCACGGGCGCGCTTCCGACGATCAACAACTGCACGTTCGAGCAGAACACGGCGGTCACGGGCGCCGCGATCCTGTTTGATCAGATGTCCAATCCTTGGCTCAGCAGCTGCCTGTTCAGAAACAACATGACCGATATGGGCACTGTGGCGTGCGAAGGGGGATCGTCGCCCCACCTGACGTTGTGCCAATTCCAAGCCAATGTGGGGGTCCATGGAGCTGGGTTGTTCTGCCAGGATGACTCGAACCCTGTTCTCACATCCTGCACGTTCTCCGGAAACTCGACCCAGCCCGGGATGAGCGGACAGGGCGGTGCGGTTGCCTGCGTGAATGCCTCGCCGGCCCTGACGCGCTGCAACTTCTTCAACAACTCCGCCGAAAGCCTCGGCGGCGCGGTCGACTGCGAAGGTTCGCAGGCGGCCTTCAGCTTGTGCCAGTTCGTGGGGAACGAGAGCGCGAGCGGCGGCGCGATGGCGCTGGCCACCTCGGCTGTGACGGTCAGTGGCTGCACGTTCTACGGCAACGCTGGGACGGCTGGCGGATGCATCTTCCTCGGCTCCGGCGAGGGGACGTTCGAGAAGAGCATCTTTTCGTTCTCGACGGCCGGCGCCGCCTTCGAGTGCGGCACGCCCGACAACGTGGTCATGAGCTGCTGCGATGCCTACGGCAACGCGGGCGGCGACTGGACCGGCTACATCGCGGATCTGCTGGGCACCGACGGCAACTTCTCGCTCGACCCGGCCTTCTGTGATGCCCCCAACTGGGATCTCACGCTCTGGAATTACTCGCCGTGCCAGCAGTATACCTGCGGGCAGATCGGGGCCAACGGCATCGAGTGCTTCGAGACGAGCGGGGCGGAAGAGGAGCTGGCGGCGAGCGGCATGTTGCTCGAACGGGCGCAGCCGAACCCCTTCGGGCGGGCGACGACCATCGCGTTCCAGATTCCGTCCGATGCGACCGGCGCGGCAGCCGTGCTGGAGGTCTTCGATCCATCGGGCCGCCTGGTGCGGACGTTGGTGAATGAACCGCTCAACGCCGGCAGCCACGTCGTGGCCTGGGACGGCACCAATGCGGGCGGGGAGCGGGTGGCTTCGGGTGTCTACTACTACCAGCTCCGAGTCGGCGATCAGAGCGACACACAGCGGGTGGTGCTGATGCGATAAGGACGCCGGGCGGACGCCTGCGTACAGGCTTCCATCTCAGCGTGGGGCCGGGTTCCGAGAGGACCCGGCCCCACATGCCTTTGGGTGAGGCCATGGGGTCGGCGGTCCAGCGCGGGGGGAAACTGCGGAGAGGGGGGGATTCGAACCCCCGAGACCCGTAAGAGCCTACTCGCTTTCGAGGCGAGCTCCTTCAACCACTCGGACACCTCTCCGTGGCTGACTGTCCGCCCGGGCGCCAGGGCCCTGGCGGAGACGTGACAGGCTAGCACAGGAGGTAATAGCCGGTCCACCGCCGTCTCAGATCATCGGCCCGCGAGTGATTGACTTGCCCTCCCGCCTGGGGCTTTCATGCTTTCATGCACACGCGCCCTACACACCCGCCCGCCGACTGGCGGACCAAGCCCACCGACCGCTTCGTGCTGCGCTGGATCAAGGTTCACCTCTCCGCCCCAGTCACGATGCAGCTAGCCGGCTGGCGCTGGTTGCAGCCAAGTGGGATCACCCTGCTCGCGGCGGGGCTGGGCGTTGCGGCGGGCACGATCTACGCGCTGGGATGCGGCTGGCTGGCGGGGTGCGTCGCGGCCCTGGCGCAGGTGCTCGACGGCGTGGACGGCCAGCTCGCGCGCCTGCGCGGGCAGGCGTCGCGCAGCGGAGCGTTCTGGGACTCGGCGCTGGATCGCTACGCCGACGGGGCGATGGTCATCGGCACGACCGTCTTCCTGGGCCGGGAACACCTGGCGCCGGCAGGCGTACTCATCGCCCTGGGCGGCCTGGCGCTGATCGGCTCGAGCCTGATCAGCTACACCTCAGCCCGGGCGGAGGGCCTCGGCCTCGCCCTTGGGCCCCCGACGTTGGTGAGCAAGGGAACGCGCTCGGCGGTCACGATCCTGGGCGCGTGGGGGACGCTGCTCTGGCGGCCGCTGCCGCTGGTGGGCCTGATCTATCTGGCCGTCCACACGAACGCCGAGGTGGCCCGCCGGCTCGGTCGGACGCGTCGTGAGGAGGTCTCCCGCCGTGCATGACGAGGGCGTCATCCACGGGCGCTTCCAGGTGTTGCACAACGACCACCTGGCCTACCTCCTGGACGGCAAGTCCCGCTGCCGCCACCTGATCGTGGGCATCACGAACCCCGATCCGCGCCTGACCGCCGACGATCCGGCCGACCCGCACCGCAGTCGCCCGGAGGCCAACCCGCTCAGCTACTACGAACGCCACCTGCTGACACGCGCCGTTCTCGAGGAGGCGGGCGTGGCGCCCGGGGCGTTCACGATCGTGCCCTTTCCGATCAACTTCCCGGAGTTGTATCCCTGCTACCTGCCGCTCACGGCCGTCTTCTTTGTCTCCGTCTACGATGATTGGGGGCGGCGCAAGCTGGAGCGGTTCCGTGACCTCGGCTTGCGGATCGAGGTGCTATCGGAGCGCCCGATCGAACGCAAAGGCATCAGCGCTACTGAAGTGCGTGCCCGCATGGCCGCGGGAACGCCGTGGGATCAACTGGTGCCCCCCGCGGCGGCCAAGCTGCTCGTGGCCTGGAACATCCCCGGGCGGCTGCGGCGCCTGAGCGCCGGCACGGAGATGGGAGAACGACCTTGAACAACCGGCCCAGGATCGCCTGCTGCAACTTCATCCCCGACGTCCAGGAGCTGCGCGCATTCGCCCTCGAACACAGCTTCGACGGGATCGAGTGGAGTCTGCGACGGGCTGACGTGCCGACCTCGGATGAGGACGCCGAGGAACTCGCGCGGCACATCGAGGCCTTGCGCCCGCTCGAGGTGCGCTATCACTGCGCGTTCCAGAAGACCGATCTCGGTGACATCGATGCGGAGCGCTCGCGCGAAGCGATGCGCGTGTTCCGTCAGGTCTGCCGCCTGGTCACGCGCCTCGGTGGGGATGTGGTGACCATCCACGTGGGGCTCGGCCACGACTCGACGCTGGGCCTGTCGTGGGAGCGCACGATCGACAGCCTGGCCCACCTGGTGCGCTATGCGGAAAGCACCGGGGTGCGGCTGTGCCTGGAGAATCTCGCCTGGGGCTGGACCAGCCGACCCGAGCTTTTCGAGAAGCTGATCCGCAAGGCGGGGCCGTGGGCCACGCTCGACATCGGGCACGCCTGGGTGAGCCCTTCCGTGACGAGCCAGCACTTCGCCATCGAGGACTTCGTCGGGCCACAGCCCGAGCGTTTCCTCGGTGCCCACATCTACCACTCCGAGGACGACCGGGGGCACATTCCGCCCGGAGCGCTGGTCGAGATCGCCGACCGGCTGGACCTGCTGCGGCGCCTGCCGGCGTGCACCTGGTGGGTGCTCGAAGTGCGCGAGCGGGTCGGGCTGCTGCGGACCCTGGCAGTCGTCCGGGAATACTTGGAAGGCCGGGGGACGGAAGCCCACGGGGCGTGATCGGGTGCGCCTTATATCAGTTGCGCGACGTGCTCGCGGCGGCGTATCATTGTTACGCTGATAGCATTGAGCTGACGACCCGGCGATCTCCTGCTCGGACGGGGGCCGCCGGAGTCGTCGTGAGGGCGGGATCGGACCACGATCTGCTTTGTTTCCCGCTTCCCATGGCGTGGCAGCTCTGGGTGGACATCGCGTGGAACGCCAGTCTTCAGGTCGGTCAACACGACATGCTGATCCTTGGTGGAGAGCAAGGGAGGGGTCCATGAGTACGTTTTTCAACGGTTCACGTTTCCTGGCCTTGGCGCTGCTCGTTCTGCTGGCGGCGCCTATCGCGGCCCGGGGCGAGGTCATCCGGATCGAGGAGAATACCGGTCAGGCCGGGCTTGAGCTGCGGGCCCAGAGCGCGGCCGGCGTGGAGATCCACTACACCATGCCGGCGTTCGGGATCGACCCGGTCGAGGTGGAGGGGCAGATCCTGCAGAAGGTGTCGCTGCCCGGCTGCTTCCTGCCCAACGACGCGGGCGCACCTGACCTGCCGGGCTTCGGCCGCTTCATCGCGCTGCCGTTCGGGGCCGAGGCGCAGGTCACCATCCTGAGCGCGGAGACGCGCACGCTCACCGGGTTGGACGTGCTTCCCGCGGCGCCGATCCAGTTTGAGAACGACGATACGCCCCCGACCTTCGCGAAGGACATGGCGATCTACGGGCGGCGGGCCAACTACCCCGAGAGCCCCGTCACGGTCTCGGAGCCCTTCGAGATGCGCGGCACCAACGCCGTGACCCTGGGCATTATGCCCTTCCAGTACAACCCCGTTGCCCAGGAGCTCACCGTCTACACCAGCTTGGATATCCGGGTCGACTTCGTGGGCGGCACCGGCCAGCTCGCCGACGACCGACTGCGCAACCGCTACTGGGAGAGCCTCTTGCAGGACCAGCTTCTCAACTACGCTACCCTGCCGGCGATCGATTTCAACAGCCGCTCGCCCCAGGACGGCCGCAGCGGCTATGAGTACGTGATCATCACGGCTGACAACGCCACCTGCCTCGCCTGGGCCGATTCGATCAAGACCTGGCGCAACGCGCAGGGCATCAGCACAGAGGTGTTTAGCACCACCGAGACCGGGACGACCACCACGCAGATCGAGACCTGGCTCAACAACGCCTACAACACCTGGGACATACCCCCCGTGGCCTTCCTGATCCTCGGCGACTATCCCAGCAGCGGCGACGCGGGCATGGGCGGCGAGAGCGGATCCCTGGCGGGAGATGGGGATCGTGAGAATCTGCCGGGCGTGACCGCTCCCTTCTGGAGCGGTTACTGCGTCAGCGACAACATCTATGCCGACACCAACGGCAACAACCTGCCCGAGATGGCCCACGGGCGCATCTGCCCCAGGACGGATGTCGATCTGGCGCTGATGATGGGCAAGATGTTCTCCCACGAACGTCAGCCCGTCATGGACGCGAACTTCTACAGCAATCCCGTGATCTCCGGAGGTTGGCAGACTGAGCGCTGGTTCATTCTCTGCGCCGAGATCATCTACGGACACCAGGCCGTTGTGCTGGGCAAGACTCCCAAACGTGAGTACGCGATCTACTCCGGCTACCCTGGCAGCGTTTGGTCGACGGCCTCCAACACGGCGGCGGTCGTCAACTACTTCGGTCCCAGTGGCCTTGGGTACATCCCGGCCACGCCGCAGCACCTGACCGATTGGGGCGGCAGCGCCACGCGGATCAACGCGGACATCAACGCCGGCGCCTACTTCGTGATCCACCGCGACCACGGCCTGGTGACCGCTTGGGGTGAGCCGGCGTACAACAATGGCAACGTGAACATGTTGACGAACACCAAGTACCCGTTCGTCTTCAGCATCAACTGCCTGACCGGCAAGTACAACTACGCCGGCACCTCATTGACCGAGATGTTCCATCGCGTCTCGCACGGCGCCGTCGGTCTCGTGGCGGCCTCGGAGACGTCGTATTCGTTTGTCAACGATGCCTACATCTGGGGCGTCTTCGACAGCATGTGGCCGGGCTTCGACCCGGGCTACGGCACCGGGGGCACCGCGGCCACGGCCCTGCGGCCGGCCTTCGGCCAGACCTACGGCAAGTACTATCTGCAGGCCAGTAGCTGGCCTTCGAACCCAGCGAACAAGGTGGTCACGTACCACTTGTTCCATCACCACGGCGATGTCTTCATCACGATGCACGATCAGGTTCCCACGGCGCTCACCGTGCTGCACGAGGACCACCTCGAGCCGGGTGCGGCGACCTTCACGGTTCAGGCCGAGGCGGGAGCGCTGATCGGTCTGTCGGTCGACGGTGAGCTTATCGGCGTGGCCGAGGCGACCGGAGCGCCGCTGCCGATTGCGATCATTCCGCAGGCCGAGGGCGGCGAGCTGCGCGTGGTCGCCACCAAGGCCAATCGGCTGCGTTACGATGTCCGGATTCCGATCGAGGCCGGCTCGATCATTGTGGATCCCGAAGGCGGCGGCGACTACCTGACGATCCAGGACGCCATCGACGCGGCGGCCGAGGACGACCTCATCGAGCTGGTGAGCGCGGTCTTCAGGGGTCCCGGCAACCGGAACCTCAACTACCACGGTAAGGCGATCACGATTCAGGCGCTGAGCGGTGATCCCACGAGCTGCGTGATCGATTGCGAGTACGTGCAACGCGGCTTCAACTTCGTGAGCGGGGAGGGCCGGAATTCGGTCCTGCAGAACGTGACAATCAAGCATGGGCTCGCTACGGACTCGCGCGGTGCCGGCGTCTACTGCGTGGGGTCGGCGCCCACGTTGAACAACGTGCTTTTCGTCGACAATCAGGTCGCGGGTGCAGGATTGGGCGCCGGCATCGCGGCGGTGGACGGATCAGCGCCGGAGCTCCACTACTGCATCTTCTCCGGCAACGAGTCGGACCACCATGCGGCGGACGTTCATCTCTTCGACAGCACGGTGCTGCTCGACCACTGCACGCTCTACGGCGGTTCGGCCCTGGACGGCGGTGTCATCTTCGTCGATGATGGCGGTGTGGCGGCGTTGCGCAACACGATCGTGGCCTTCAGCCAGGCCGGCCAGGCGGTCGAGTGTAACGGGTCGGGTGAGGCGGTGCTCGACTGCTGCGACGTCTACGGCAACGCTGGCGGCGACTGGGTGGGCTGCATCGAGGGTCAATACGGCCTGACGAACACCTCGCTCGATCCGCAGTTCTGCGACGCAGCCGGCGGCGACTTCCGTTTGTGGAACTACACGCCGTGCGTCTCGGAGATGTGCGGACAGGTGGGCGCGCTGGGCATCGGCTGCTACGAGCCGAGCGGCGTGCGGCCGGCTGAGGCCTCCGCTCTCTTCCTGAGCGGCGCCCGCCCGAATCCGTTCACGCACACGACCAGCATCGCCTACACCGTGCCCGCGGCGGGCGGACGGACGTTGCTGCAGGTGTTCGACCCGAGTGGCCGCCTCGTGCGGACGCTCATCGACGCGGCTGAGGCGCCGGGCGCCCACGCGGCCGCCTGGGACGGCGCCAACGCGAGCGGCGAGCGGCAGCCGAGCGGCATCTATTACTACCAGCTCAACGTGGGCGCCGAGCAGGCGACCCGCCGCGTGATTCTCTTGCGGTAATCTGAAACGACCCACTCAAGGGCGACGTGCGGCCACCTCCCGGCGACGGGGGGTGGCCGCTGTCTGTGTGCCCCGTCGTATCCGGGCCGCGCCGTGTGCCCGCCCCGGCATGTTGCGACCTCGGCGTGGCGCACCCTCTTCCTATCTGCTAGGCTATCCACAACTGCCGCCGGGGGAGCCCCGGGATCGAGGGCCCATGTGCGCGTGGAGGACCGACGATGAAGTCCGCAGCGATATTGCGCGGCGTGATCCTGCCGGCCGTCGTCGGCGGGGTGGTTCTGCTCGGGCTCGCGCCCGGCGCCGCCGCCAACCCGATGCCGCCCGACTGGACCGCCTATGACGCGACCCACTACGACCTCGCCATCGCCGTGGGTGACGGCACGATCACGGGTACGGGCAGGCTGGAGGGCCGGGTTGTGCAATCCGGTCTGGACGAGATCGTCCTGGCTCTGGCCGACGAGCTGGCGATCGAACAGGTGACCAGCAGCACGCACACGATCACCGCTCACGAGCGTTTTGCGGATCGCGTGCGCATTCATTTGGCCGCCCCGCTGGCCGCCGATGAGGTCTTCAGCGTCACGGTCTCCTACAGCGGGACCCCGCCGAGCGTCGGCGGCGCTGTCTCAGACTATCCCTTCAATTGGCGCACCCACACCTACGAGCAGGTGGCCACGCCGGTGATCTTCACGATGAGCGTTCCCGATCGCGCCTGGACCTGGTGGCCGTGCAAGCCCGTGCTGGGGGACAAGGCCACCGTGGCTATGTCCGTGACCGCGGACTCGGCTTTGACGGTCGTGTCGAACGGCAAGCTCCTGGGCGTGGATGAGGAGGCGGATGGTGGCCGGACGTGGCGCTATGCACATGGCCATCCGGTCGCGAGCTATCTCGTGTCGCTTGCCATCTCCGAGTACGCTGTGCTGGAAGATTCGGTGACCGTTCCGTTCGAGGGCGGCGAGGTCACCATTCCCCTGCGCTTCTATGTCTACCAAGAGGATCTGGCCGATGCGCGCGTGTTCTTCGCCCGCACCGGTGAGATGATCACGTTTCTCTCGGAGCTCTTCGGGCTCTATCCCTTTGCCGACGAGCGGTACGCGGTCGCCGCGGCGCCCATCGGCGGCGGCATGGAGCATCAGACCTGCACGACCCTCGGTGGACACTACGTCAACCGAGACGGCAACCACGAGTGGATCCTGATCCATGAGCTGTCCCATCAGTGGTGGGGCGACTGGCTGGGTCTGGCGGACTGGAAGCACGTCTGGCTCAACGAAGGATTCGCCACCTACTGCGAGGCCCTGTGGGTGGAGCACAAAGAGGGTGCTCGGGCCTACACCGATTACATGCGTGAGTTGGACAGTTACGCCCCGCCCGAGGGGCTCGACTTCAACGGCACGGTTTACGACCCGGTGCAGCTCTTCGGCATCACACCGTATCGGAAAGGGGCCTGGGTGCTGCACATGCTCCGCCACATCGTCGATGACGATGCGGTCTTCTTCTCCGCGCTCAGGACCTACTTCGAGTCGTTGGGCGGCACTGGCCAGGCGACTACCGAGGTCTTCCATGAGATTATGGAGGCGGAAACCGGCCTGGAGCTGGATACCTTCTTCGACCAGTGGATCTATCACACCGGCCGACCGCTCTACCGGTGGACCTGGTCCAGCGAACGGGTGGCGTCGGGGTACCAGGTGACCCTCGATCTCGTGCAGGAGCAAGAGGAGCCCGAGGTCTACGTCATGCCCATCGATGTCGAGGTCGGTATCTCGGGGGATCCGCTCAGCTCTCGGCGGTTCAAGATCCAGAACACGGCGCGCGAGCAGACCTTCACCTTCACGGTCGACAGCAAGCCCCAAACCCTGGCGATCGATCCCGACGACTGGGTGCTCAAGCCGCTCGCAGCAGCCCCGCCGGCGCACGCGCTGCTCTACGCGCCCCGCCCGAATCCCACCCGGGCGCTGAGCCGCGTCACCTACATGCTGCCCGCGGCGGGCGAGGTCAGCCTGCACGTCCTGGATGTCGCTGGCCGCCTCGTGCGCACACTGGTGGACCGCCGGCTGCAGGGTGCCGAACACACGGTCGAGTGGGACGGCACCACGAGCAACGGCGACCCGGCGGCCTCCGGCGTGTACTACTTGCGCCTGGAAGCGCCCCGCGGGGCCGAGCAGCGCGCGCTCGTGCTCGTGCGTTGAGGGCCGCCTAAACGGGTCGGCCCCGGGTGGTGGGGTTCACCCGGGGCCTGGAGGGGCGAGCGGGGCCAGCGGGGCCCCCGCTCTTCTCCTGGGGACATCGGTCAGACGCCTGAGAACTGCAGCTCGGTGAAGCGCAGGCTGGGCACGCGCGTCGATGAATACGGGTAAGGATCGTTGCCCAGCTCCGCAAGCAGCTTCCAGAGCGTCACATGATTGCCGGCCAGGTTCATCTCCGCGATCGGGCGCACGAGTTCGCCGTTCTCCACCCAGTGGCCGCTCACCCCGGTAGAGAAGTCCCCCGTGGCATCGTTCGAGTTACCGCCGCGGAAGTCCGTGATCAGGATCCCAGTGCCCATCGCCTTGAGCAGTCCGGTCAAGTCCCGCGCAGCGGCGGGGAACACGAGGTTGGTCGCGCTGCCGGTCGTGGGCTCCTGGCCCAGCTTGCTGGCGTAGTACGTGTCGAGATAGAAGTTCTTCAGCACGCCACTCTCAAAGATGGGCCGGCGGCGCGTCGCCATGCCCTCACCGTCGAAGCTACCCGAGCTGAAGCCGCCCTTCAGGTGCGGGTCGTCGGTGATCGTGAGCAGCGGACTGCCGATCTGAGTGCCCAGCTTGTCGGCCATGCAAGAGCGCTGCTGCTGGATGCGGCCGCCACTGAGCGGGGAGATCAGATTGCCGATCGTCTGCCCAGCCACGCGGTTCTCGATGACACAGGGGTAGCTGCCGGTCTTGATGGGCCGCGCGCCCAAGCGGGCCAGTGCCCGGCGCGTCGCTGTCCGGCCCACCTCCTCGAGCGACTCGAGCTGATTGAGGAACAGCGCCGATGTCGACCCGTAATCGCGCGGCCGGCGATCGTCCTCGTCGCGCACCGTGACGACGGACGAGCAGAAGAAGGCCGTGCCACCCTCGGCGGCCTCCATGCCATTGGAGGTCACCATGGCGGACTCGTAGGCCACATCGCCCCAACTGCCGCTGGCCGAAACGATCCTGTCAGCGCCGGGGGCGGACCGGGCCGCCTCGACCAGCCCCTGCGCGCGGCGCCGCCGTTGGGCGCCGTCCAGCGAGGCTGCACCGGTGGGGTCGTCGATGCCGAGGTCGCCCTGGAAGCGCCCGGCATAGCGCGCCGGGTCCGGCAGATTGCGGTGCGGATCGGGAGCGAGCAGCCGCGTCATGGCGATGGCGTTCGCGATGAAGCTCTCGAGCGCCTCCGGTCGCAGATCGCTTGTGTTGTGCGCGCTGTAGCGGCCGCCGACATAAAGGTTGACGCTCAGCGACATCGTGGTCGACTCGCGGATGCGATCGAGGTCCGTGTCGCGCCACTCGACGCGGCTGGTGCGGTTGCGACTGATCGAGACGCGGGTGCCGTCGGCGCCCTTGGCGCGCGTGACGGCGACGACGTTCCGAGCCTTAGCGAGCAGGTTCTCACTCATGCCGTGCGTCCTCCCACCGAGATTCCGCCCGCCCGAACGGTGGGCATCCCGAAGCCTACGGGCACGAACTGACCGTCCTTGCCACAGCTTCCCCCGCCGGTCTTGAGCGTCATGTTGTTGCCGATCAGGTCCATGGCCTCCAGGACCTGGGGACCCCGACCGGTGAGATTGACATCCTTGATGAGGCCGGTGAGTTTGCCGTTCTCGATCAGGCGTCCCTGGATCAGGTAGAAGCTGAAGTCGCCGGCGCCGATGTTGACCTCGCCGTTGCCGATGACGCGGGCGTAGATGCCCCGCTTGACCGATGCGATGATCTCCTGCGGATCGTGGGGCCCACTGATCATGTACGTGGTGCGCATGCGCGGCACGGGCGGGAAGCGAAACGACTGCCGGCGGCCGGAGCCCGTCGGGGCGACCTGGTAGTGACGCGCCGAGATGCGATCGTGCATGTACGAGCGCAGGATGCCGTTCTCGACGAGCACGGTGCGCTGCGTCGCCGCGCCCTCATCGTCCACGTTCAGTGAACCGCGCAGAGCGGGCAGCGTGCCATCGTCGATGATTGTGACGTCGCGGCCGGCGATGCGCTGGCCGATCCGGTCGGCGTAGATCGACGTGCCCTTGCGGTTGAAGTCGGCCTCCATCCCGTGGCCGATCGCCTCGTGCAGGAGCACGCCAGCAATACCGCCCGCGAGCACGACCGGCATATCGCCCGAGGGCGCCTCGACCGCCTCGAAGCCACCGACGGTCTGCGCCACGACTTCCTGCACCAGCTCATCGACATTGGCATCGCTCAGCAGCTCAAGACCCTGCCGGCCCGAGATGGCGTCCCCCGAGCTTTCGATCCGCTCGCCATCCCTGGCCGAGCAGGAGATGACCATCAAGACCATCGGGCGAATGTCCTCGACGAGGCGGCCCTCGGAGTTGGCCAAGAGAATGTGCGTGTCCTCGTCCGCAACAGATATGCCGACCTTGGTGATGCGCGCATCTTGCCGGCGGACCTCTCGATCGGCCCGCTCGATGATCGGCACGATGCGGTCGATGCCGATCGTGCTCCAGGGGACCTCGATCCGGTAGAAGTCGGCGATCTTGACCGCGGCCAGCGAGCGAGGTTGCGCCGCGGGAGCGCCGTCCGCGACCGCGGCGGCCGTGCCGGCGGCCGCCAGCAGGGCCTGCTCCGACAGGTCCTCGCAGTAGGCGAAGCCGGTGGCGTCGCCCTTGAGGACGCGGATGCCGGCGCCCAGGTCGACCGAGCCGAAGGCGCGATTGACCTGGCCATCCTGCATTCCGGTCGTGCGTGAGAGCGTGTGCTGCAGGTAGATGTCGGCGAAATCGCCGCCGCGCGCGAGCGCCTGCGCAAGAACGCGGCCGAGCACCGGCTCGCTCACGCCAAACCGATCGAAGTAGGTCGCGTGAGCGCCGGAACCGTGGCCGGCAACTCCCAGAGCCGTGCCGGATCGGCAGCCGAACACGGCCGGCAGAGAGATCATGGCCGTGCCCGCTCCGACCCACCTGAGGAAGTCGCGGCGGTTGAGGTTGGGTTGCATGAACTACCTCCAGGGGGTTATGGCGCATCTGGGGGGGTGTGACGAAGGTGATTACGCAGGCGGAGAGCAGGAGTTGCCCGAGGAATTGCTGAGGAATCGCCGAGAAGCCGTTGATGGCGCGCCTTCTATGCTAGACTGAGGCGTCCGGCGCGCGCCGGCGGCGAGGAGGGGGTGATGAGACCTGGCAAGCTGGTTCCCGCGGCGCGAGTTCCCACCGCGCTGGTTCCCGCGGCGTCGATCGCCACCGCGGTTATCCTCGCTGGCATGCTCGCCGGGCCCGCCCAGGCCGGCACCTTCGGCGTCAATCTGCGGGTCAACCAGTCCGGCGACGGCTACCACCAGACCGATCCCGAGCTTGGGCGGGGACCCGAGGGGAACCTCTACGTGGTCTGGGAAGACTGGCGCCACACGACCGGATCGGTCTACTGCGCTCGCTCGCTGGACGGCGGCACAAGCTTCGAGCCCGAGATCCGCGTCGATCCCGCCAGCGCCCCCGGCTACGGGACCCCCATCCTCGTGCGCTGGCCGTGCCTCGGCGTCGACGGCAACGGCATCGTCTACGTGGCGTGGGTCATGTGGGAGCCGGGGCACGTGGGCCGCGTCTTCTGCGCGCGCTCGGTCAACGAGGGGGCCTCGTTCGAGCCGCCCGTGCTGGTGAGCGACTCGGAGGTCGAGGACCGCGCCTGGCCATCGCTGGCGGGCGACCCGGCGGGGGGCGTTCACATCGTGTGGTGTGATTTCCGCAATAGCCCTGATATCGTCGACCTTTACGTATCCTACTCACCGGATGGCACGGCGTTTCGGCGCAACATCCAGGCCAACCGCGAGGTTGTCGGTCCCACCTGCACGCCGCCCCTGCCGGACATCGCGGTGGGCGGCGACCCCGCGATCGTCCACCTGGTGTGGCGCCAGACGACGCCCGTCTGGAACCGCTGGGTTTACGCGGCCCGATCGCTGGATGGGGGCCAGACGTGGGAGCTGCCCGTGGAGGTGAGCCACGAGCCGTGGTTCTACGACGGCTGAGTCATGCCGTGCGCCTCACTGGACGTGGGGCCGGACGGGCAGGTCGGGGTCGTCTGGACGAGCGCGCATCTGAACGAGGTGCCGGACGCCTACTTCGCCGAGTCGACCGACGGCGGCGTCACCTTTGGAGAGAACCATTGGGCACACCCGGTGGCCGATGGCATCCAGCAGCTCCCGGCGATCGCCTACGACGGTCTGGGCGTGGCCCACGTCTGCTGGGAAGACTCGGCCGAACCCACCTGGGACACCGACATCCACTACGCCACAACCGGCAACGGCGGAGCGACCTTCACGCCACCCGAACGCGTCAACGACGACCCCGAGTGGGAGATCAGCCCCCAGCAGGGCGTGGCGGCGGCCGGTCTGCCCGGGAGCGGCGTCGTGGCTGTGTGGGTGGATGGACGCGAGAGCTACGATGAGAATATCTACTTCGCCGGCCCCGCCCTGTCGGGCCTGGCGGAAGACCCTGCTTGTCGGGCTGTAAGCTTCAGTGGATCAACGGATTCCGCGGTCCGCCTCACCCCCTCGATCGTGCGGGCGGGGGCGGCATTGCGCGCCGAATGGGTCCGGATCCTGGACGCCGAGGGCCGGCTGGTGCGCGAGCTAGGCGTGCGCGGCGGGGCCGGCGCGGGCAGCGGCCGGCCGTGCCAGGCAGGGTGGCTGTCCTGGGACGGGCGGGATCGCCAGGGGCGGCGGGTCGCGCCGGGCTGGTATCGGGCGCTCCTGGGCGGAGTGGGCGGAGTGGGCGGACTGGAAAGCCGCGGCTTGATCGTCGTGCGGTGATCCACCCCCCGGTCGCGCGCCTGGTTCGCGCCCGGGCCAGGTGCCTGTTGGCGCGCCCGGCCGCGCCGAGGACGCGCAGTTCACGACGGGAACCTCGGCGGCAACCCCATGGTTCACGTAGCGTAGCTTTCCCCGGGACTCCGCACCGGGAGTCTGCTAAGATCGGCAATCTGCCCCCCGGGCTGCTGGTCGACCGGCAGCCCGTGCTGCAGCCGGAGCACAAGGGCCGCAACCAGAAGGAAACGCAACCGCAAAGCTCGGCGAACACCTCGCCTTGATACTCTAGACATGAAGAAAAACAAACTGCGCAAAGCTGATCTGCACGTCCATTCGTGCCGTTCGTGGGACGTGCCCGACTTCGACCGCTACCTGCCCCGCGCGCTCTTCGAGGCGGCCCTCGGCCACGCCAATCCTGAGCGCCGCATGGACTATTTCGCTCTCACCGACCACAACACCATGGCGGGTTTCGAGGAGCTGTGCCGTTCGCTTTCGGCGGGCGACCGGCGGCTCTTGATCCCGGCCGTCGAGCACAACCTGCGGGATCCGGGCATCGGGTTCTCGATCCACGTCAACCTGTACCAGCTCACTCCCGACCAGTATGCCGAGATCCAGGAGCGCGTGGTCACGCTGGCGGATCTGCGCGACTACTGCCGCGAGCGCGGGATCCTCACGCAGTACAACCACCCGACCTGGTGGGAGCGCGAGGAACTGAAGAACGGGCAGGTCACGCTGGAGAAGGTGCGCGACGCGGCCGCGTACTTCGACGTCCTCGAGTTGAACGCGGGCCGCACCGTGCTGCTCAACCGGGTGACCGCCAATCTCGCGCGCGACATGGGCAAGCACCTCACCTGCAACTCCGACACCCACTCGGGCGATGTCGGCAAGGCCTGCAACGAGGCGCCCGGCGACACGGTCGAGGAATTCCTCGCCGCGATCTGGTCGGGCCACGGCCGGCCGGTGCGCGACAACATGACGAATCGGGCGCTCCTCACGATGGTGCACTCGGTGATCGATGAGCTCTTCAATCACCACCACGGCGTAAGGATCAAGGACACCGCGATGGATTCGGGCAACCCGCGCATCGAGCGGCTGACCCAGCGCGTGATCGGCTCGGACCTCGTCATGCGCAGCGCACTGGTGCGCGAGCCGCTGCGCCTCTTGCTCAAGCAGGCCGCGCGCCCGGTCGTGTACAACCTCATGGCACACGAGCGGCGGCTCGAACGGGAGCTGAGCGAGTCCGGTCTGCAGTGCTATCTCTAGTTGGCGAAGCCAGATAACCCATCCGTTCGGCTGTCCCCCGGCGCCGCGCGTGGCCTCAGCCGCAACGCGCGGCGGCCATTGGCGCTTGCCGGTATCGCTCCCCAGGTGCCATACTCACAGTGAATTCCACTCCGAACTTCTCACGTGATGGCCCCGTGCTTTGCGGGCCGGAGAGGGAGGAAGGACATGCGCTCGCTGCTTGTGATTGCGGTCCTGATCAGCACTTCTGCCATGGTCACGGTGCAGGCGGAACCCACCAGCCTGGGTTACCACCCCGACGTGACGGTCATACCCCCGAGCAGGACCGACTGCCCTGAGCCGCCAGTCTACGCGCACAACGGCACCTTCGAGAACGGCTACTGCTGGAACTCGAACGGCACGATGCCCCCTTACTACGGGGCCTTCGGCGAGGCCTACGATGAGGGACCTTGCACGATCATGTGCGTGGCGCTCTGGCTGACCCAGGTCGGGGGCTATGAGGACTGGCCGGCGGACATCTACATCTGGGAGGGTGGGATCTCCGGCGAGCCCGGATCGGTTGTGTGGATGAAGCCGGGCGTCGTCTTCGACTCGCCGGCGATGTGGCCCACCATCAGCCAGCACGACATCCGCGTGAACCTGGTCGCCGGGCTCAACGTCGAGGGCGAGTTCACCGTGGGCTACTGGGCCGACTTCTATTCGTCGCCATGTCAGCTCTTCGTCGCGGCTGACGAAGACAACACCGTCGGCCATCCTTGGACCAACATTTCCCCTGGCATCGGCTATCCGACCGGCTGGAACCACCCCGGGGTGGTCTGGGGCACCATGGAGCTCTCCCTCGGCCTCGGCGTTTTCATCGACCGCGGGACCTCCGATGTCGGGGATTGGCTGGACGAGGGCGACGGCGAGTCTTCGACGTGGGGCCACATCAAGGGGCTCTTCGATCGCTAGCCGGCGTGCGGGCGGCGCCTCCATGGTCAGCCCTGCCCTCTTCTAGACGACCGCACCGACGGGCGTGCCCCAGCAGCCAGATGAAGACGAGCACCGTGGGCAGCGCCTTGGCGTGAAAGTGCAGCACGCGGAACCAGCCGGGCCACGCGGCCAGATCGGCGCCCGCGGAGACACCCGCTAACGCGGGCGTTGCCGCATAGAGCGTCGGCAGGCACAGCCAGATTCCCAGCGCCAGGATAGCGCGCGACGCGAAGACGCAATAGAGCGCGGTCACCACGGGCAGCATCATCACGTAGTGATACTCCCAGACGCTCTTGAAGATGAGGAAGAAGATCGTCGTCCAGAGCGCGAGGTCGAGGGTGCGCCGGTGCGGCGCGTGCGACCAGCGGCGCGTGGCCCACACACCGGCGAGCAGCACGAGGGCCGAGATGCCCGGCAACGCGATCTTCTCGAGCGTCAGCGTGCGGCCGGCCAGCCGCATTGACCAGTCTGTGACCGCCTCCGGCAGGTGCGAGACGAGATCGCGCAGCGCCGTCTGCAGCCCGAAGGCGCCCTTGTAGATGGCCATGAAGGGTGTGAGGTTCAAGCGCAGGAACTCGCGCACGTCAGCGGGGCGCAGGATGAAGTAGGGTGCGCAGACGACGATTCCCAGGACAGCGCCGGCGAGGATGCGACGCCACAGACGGTCGCGCAGGTAGGGAACGACCAGCATCGCTGTAAAGGTCTTGAGCGTCACGCTGGCGGTCCAGACCACGGTCACGAGCCACTCGCGGCCGCGAGCGCTTCGGGCGACGGTGTCGGCTCGGGCCGCATCGGCCGGCGCGGTGTCCGCGGATGACGCGCCGCCCGTGGTATCCCAGCGCCAGAGCAGGTAGAGCAGCGCGGCCATCGTGAACGAGAACTGTCCCATGAACTGCTCGATGTAGAAGGGGAAGCAACCCAGCCACAGGCCCGCCGCGATCTGCCGGCGCGCGACAGGCCAGCGCCGATCCCGCAGCACCGCCCAGACGAGCGCGCCCATCATCAGCTCGTTCAGAATCACCCAGAGCCAGTAGGCCGTCCACGGCGCGAGCAGCGCCGCGGACAACCCAGCGACGTAGGCCGTAGGCGGCAGATAACGGTAGAAGTAGTAATAGGGGACGACCTGCGGCGCCTCATGCCGGTAGTCGGCCGAATCGTAGATGCTGTGGCCGTGGATGAGGTTGGCGCCGGCCTGGTAGATGCCGAAGAGGTCCGAGGCCTGGCCGTGGCCCTGGCTCGCCTCGACGAACAGGCCGTTGAGGAAGCCGGTGGGCAGCGAGATGATGAAGACGGCGTGCAGGAGGAGTCCCATGGCCAGGATGAGCTGTGGGCCGCGACCTGCTGAGCTTGGCTTCATCCGCCTCGTCCTCGACCCGATTTCCCTCTCCCAGTCTGCTTCAGGACGCCAGGAGTGTAAGGGCAGGCGCGGGAGGCGTCTAGCGGATGCGAGACCAGAAAGCATACGTAAGTATACATACACCACTTCTGGGCACCCGCCGGGAACGCGGCCTTGATTCGGTCCCCTCCGGGGCGTATCCTTGTAGTTGAGGAGCTTCCAGGTGTTGGTCCAGACGGGTTAGGTGCCCTGGGCACCGTCCTGCATCGATGGGAGGAGGAACCCACATGAAGAAACTGCTACTGGTTCTGTCAGTTCTGCTCGTGACCCCGGTCGGGTTTGCCTTGGCGGAGGACCTGGACAACAACGGAATCATGGGTGATGAAACCTATGTTCCGGGCGTGTTCACCGGGAATCCGGAGCGCGATGAAACCGTAAACTTCCCCGTTTCCACGGACACGTGGATCGTGACGAGCTACCCGTACTGGTGGCATCCGGGTGACACGGTTTACGGGAATCGCAATGTGAGCCTCGGGTCGGTCGATCACGTCGACCTGGCGTTCAAGATCTCCTACAACGTGCTCAGCGGCTCCGGCCACGTGGATCTCGACTTCCGGATCAACGGGACCACGGTGGGGTCCATCATGGCCCTGCCGAGTCATGGTACGGGCTACATCTATGCGTCCTTCGACTTCCCGCCGGTAGCGCCGCCGTTCGAGCTGCGGTACTACGAGACGAACCTGGTCGATCCGGGTGCGGGCAGCATTTCGATCGATG
>Ga0068714_10002444_pt1 | contig 24008 bp, 18 predicted proteins | sample MTBNYHSulfiMetaG_FD_62988 | JGI IMG/M metagenome (GOLD analysis project Ga0068714, IMG submission 62988) | Enrichment culture microbial communities from rom New York Harbor, USA that are MTBE-degrading - MTBE-NYH (New York Harbor Sulfidogenic)... | ecosystem: Environmental > Aquatic > Marine >... | reverse complement strand
CAAAGAAGAGTCAGCTTGTCCCGCAAAATCGGAATCAAAAATGTAATTTTGTATCCTTAACCAGTATATCAAACAGCTCCATATCATTTCAGAGTTGTCTCTGAACACATACTAAACGGACAATCACACTATTTTGAGCGAGGGAGGCTGCCATGACAAGGAAGAGATTCATAACCGCTATTCTCTTATTGGCCGGCATGCTCGTATGTGGTCTTTTCGTCATCCCCATTGCCAATGGAGCAGGATCAACAAGGATTGTCTTCATTTTGGATGCATCGGGCTCCATGTGGGGGCGAGTGGATGATGCCACCAAGATGGAATCAGCGCGCGAAGTTATGAGCGACCTGATCGCAAGCTTGCCGGAAAACACCGAGCTTGGCCTGGTGGCTTACGGCCATCGCCGCAAAGGTGATTGTCAGGATATAGAGGTCATCGCAGCCCCCGGATCGGAAGACAGAGAGAAGATGCGCGAAGGCATCAAACGATTGACACCCAAGGGGAAAACCCCTCTCGCCGCTTCCCTTACCCAGGCTGGAGATTATCTGAGAGATCATGAAGGGGATGCCACCATGGTTCTGGTTAGCGACGGGCTGGAGACCTGCGGAGGCGATCCTTGCGCGGTAGCCAAGAGACTGCATAGAAAGAAAACAAATCTCACCATACATGTGGTCGGATTCGATGTTTCCGGCCGGGCTGTCGAACAATTGCAGTGTGTTGCCGAAGCCGGCGGCGGACGGTATTTCCAGGCCGATACAGTTGCGAGCCTGGCGCAGGCTCTCGCCGCGGTCGGCGACCACGCGGCCAAAGGCGCCGCCCTGCCCGAGCCGGCGCCTAAGCCGCAAGCCAAAACTGAGAAAGCGAAAACCACCCGAATTAAAGTCGCAGGGCCCGGCACCGTCGCACTCGCTCCTGCACCCTGGGTCGTCATGCCTCCCAAATACTGGCTTCTGACGGATGCCGAAACCGGCGCTGAAGTGGCCCGCGCCGGCAGTGATACGCTGCGGGTCAAGCCCGGTACTTATCATCTGATCTGGCGGCAAAGCGAGCACGGCGCAGATGACGTGCCGCTCAATGAAATTGTGACGGTCAAGGCTGGAGACAAAATCACTGTGCCTCTGACAACGGGAATTCGCATTACCGTTCCGGAAAACGTAAGCCCACCTTACAGATGGCGCTTAGAGAACGAAGAACAAACCCCGGTTGCAGAATTTCAAGAAAATCTCGACCCGCAACTTGTACCCGCCGGAACCTACCACCTTGTTTGGCGACAGACGGAGCAAGGTCATCCAGATGTAGATCTGGGTGAAATCACCATTAAATCGGGGCAGCTCAATGAGCGGGTTATTGAATGCGGGATTGTTGTAAACCTGCCGGACTGGCTGCAGCCGCCCTACTATTACTCGTTGCTGGATCAGCAGGGGCGTCAGATCAGAATGAATCAAACGGGAGTCCAAGTGGTTCCGGCCGGCACTTACCAACTGACCTGGAAACAGAGCGAGCATGGCTTCAGCGAGATCAAATGGACCAGCATAACCGTGCCGCAAAAAGGATTTGCCCAAATCGCCATCGACAGCGGCCTGACCTTCGTGTCGGGAGATGATCCGGCGCCTTACCGCATTTATGCCCAGAACATGGCAAGCGGCGCCTGGGCCGAAATGGCTGACAGCTGGGGTCCCCTGCCCCTTCCGCCCGGGACCTATAGGATAGAAATGCAAGACAAGCAGCATGAAAGCTCGCGAGTCGAGCTGATAGCGGAGCTGCCCATCGGCAAGGGGCAGCTGATTGAATTGGAGCTCTAATAGCCGTTTTTCTGAGATATTTTAACAAGACATTCAGCGAGCGATTGTTTTATAATCGAACCCGTCGAAAGCTCGCTGGATTTGTCCCTCCAAGCAAGGCATTAGTTTTATCCGATTTCTCGCAGCAGAGGAGGATTTGATCATGGGACATCCATTGTCCTTCATGTTGATGCTTCTGGCTATTGCCTTTCCGGCTCCTTCCCCGACCGCAGCCTCATCTGAAGAATGTACCAAATACTCAGACCAGTTCGATGCATATCGCGCAGACAGATGGCATGAGGTGCTGATCTACTCCGAAGCTCAAGCTGACTTCGCGGTCCAAGACGGCCGTTTGATGCTCAAGAGTCCTGAGAACGAGCCTTGCGAGGTCCAGGTCTATTCGCTCTTCACGTTTGAGGGAGATTTCGACATACAGGTTGATTATGACGTCGCCAATGAAAGGGAAGAGTTATGCCGCTTTAACGCAGGAATCGTGCTGCAGACATTGGGGGACGAAAAGAGCTACAAATCGTATGTAGCCACAACGCCCGGAAAAGGTCTGTTTTTCCGCGCCCGGCTCGATCATTTCGGCGAGGAAAACATCGAAAGCTTCAAGGGAGAACCGGCGCCGCAAAAGGGCGTCCTCAGACTTGCCCGGCAAAGCGGGAAGGTGAAGTTTTCATCCCTCGTCGACGGCCAATGGAGCGAAGTGTACGAGTATACGGAAGCTTGTCCGGAGAAGCTCCGGGTGCGCTTCAAATTACAAACCGGGAGCGATGAAGAGGAAGGTCAAACCTGCCCGGTCCGGGTTCATTTCGATAATTTTATGGTCAACTCTTGCTCTCGGATAACAGAGGAATGAGATCAGGAAGCCGGGCCGGTGTACCTAAGCACCAGCATGGTGATGTCATCGGCCTGCGGCGCTCCCCGTGCAAATTCTTCGATCCTTTCGATCATCTCCCGGGTTATATCCTTTACAGGCCTGTCGCGGAGCTCGAGGATACTCTCCTTCAGCCTTTCTTCCGAATACAGCTCATCTTCTGTATTCATGGCTTCAGTCACGCCGTCGGTATAAAGGAAGAGGGCGTCGCCTTCTTTCAGAACGAATTCCTGCGTGTAGTAGCGCATATCCTCGAACACACCCAAGGCCGAGCTCTTGCGGGCATGTAGAAAATCGACGCCGTCCTTGGAGGCTATCAGCAGGGGAGGATTATGACCGCCGTCGGAGCAAATGACTTCACCGGTTCGAATATCCAGCAGGCCGCAAAAGACAGTGACAAACATGCAGGTGTCGTTGCCTGCGCAAAGCTTGGTATTCACCCGTGCCATGACTTCGTCCAGATTGACTCCTCTGGTCGCACTGGCACGTAGAAAGGCGGTCGATACAGCCATAAAAAGGGAAGCGGGGATGCCCTTTCCGGACACATCTCCCAAGGCAAAGAACAGATGGCTCTCATCTACGAAGAAGAAATCGTAGAAATCTCCTCCCACCTCCCTGGCCGGCTTAACCGTAGCGTAAATGTCGAATTCAGGCCTTTCCGGAAAAGCGGGGAAAAGCTTCGGCAAGATACTCATCTGAATATCCCGGGCAATCGCCAGTTCGCTTTCAATCCTTTCCTTGGCCGCAGTCGTTTCCTTCAGATCCTGGATATACTGTTGCAGAGAAGCTTCCATAAAAAGAAAGGCTTCGGCCAGCTTGCCGACCTCGTCTTTGTACTTGACGGCAAGCTGCTCGATTTTGGGCAGTTCCGTTTCGGGAGCTGAAAAATCGTGTGCCGGCAGTTGCTTGGCGTGGTCGGTCAGTTTTTTCAGATGCTGAGAGATGCCCTTCACCAGGAAGTAGGCGATGAGAATGCTGGCAGCAAAAATGACCGCGATAAACAATGTCTGCCGCAATACCACTGTCTTGGCGGGCGCCTGGATTTCACTCTCGCGGGCAACAGAAACGATGTACCAATTGAGGGTTTTGAAGTACTCAGCATACGATTCATACCGACTTTGCCCGTCTTCAGTATTCGAGGGGTCGTCCCATAAATATTTGATGGGCTGCTCCGGATGTTTTGCCGCCGCCATGAACTTGTCCAGCAGGAGCTCCCCTGAACTGGGATCTTTGGCGGCCAGCAGAGCATCCGCCGAATTTCTCGGATCGATTAGAATTTCTTTTTTGCCGTTGAATAGAATGAGATAGCCCGTCTTGGCAATCTGAGTCTTATCGAAGGTACTTTTCAATTCCTTGATCACCAAGTTGAGCTTCTTCTCCGCTTCCTGTTCGAGGTCTTCGGTTTGAATCGCTGTTGCGATCATCCAGTTCCATTTCGGGTAAAAGACAAAATAACCCAGTTGCTTGGTGGTATTTCCGGTGTTCATGTCGTCCCAGGAGAAGCTGGCATAGCCATCCCCTTCCCGCATTGATTTTTTCAGCATGGAATCGAACAGGGAGAGACCCTTCACGTCTTTCAACGAGGAAAGGTCTTGGCCGATCAAAGCAGGATTGGGATGGCCCAGGACAACGCTGTGCTCGTCATAGACAAAGAAATGCGCACCACTTTCATCTCTGAGCTTTTGAATCGAGTCGAGTGCCAGCCTTTTCGCTTCATCTTCGGCGATCCGGCCCTGCTCAGCCAGTTGCTGATAGTCGTTTATGCCCGCCATCACAACGGCGGCCAGGCTCTTCATCTGCTCTTTGCGCTCCGTCAGCATGGCGATCTTATGAAAAAGGAGGCTCTTGTATTCGTTCTCAACATTGAGCTTGATCAGATACATGGCGTTTCTTATTGATTTCTCCTCCATTCCAAGGACCGCCTCGCCGACATCCCGCTTGGTGAAATAAACCAGGATTAAAGCCGTAGCCAGCATGATCCCGACTATAAGCAGAAGCACTTTGGTTTTTATGGAGCGAAGCAATGGATTCTCCTTGATTATTTATTCGGGAAAGGAATCGTATATCACGTCGGCTGCTTGCAGCAGATCCACCGGCAGCTCAACCCCCATTACCTCTGCCGCTTTTGTATTGACGTGAATGCGCAGATCTTCCTGCCATTCGACCGGCATGGATGAAGGGGCTTCACCAGCAAAGATGCGCTCGGCCATCCGCCCGGTTTGCCGCCCCATGCTGTAATAATCGATCGCCAGAGTAGCGACGGCCCCCCGGGGAATCGAATCGACATCCGCCGCAAACAGCGGCAGCCGATGCTTGGCGCAGATGCGCGCCACGCTTTCGATGACTGAAACAACCGTGTTGTCGGTCGGGGCATAAATGGCATCACAGTTGCCGACCAGACTCTGTGCGGCTGTGGCTACCTCTTTCCCGTTGCCGACGGCTTTTTTCACCAGCCCGATCCCCTGCCTGGCACACTCCTGCTCGATGATTCTTACCAGGCTGACGGAATTGCTTTCGTTGTTATTGTAAATCACACCGATGGTCTTGAGCTCCGGGACTAATCCCGTGATGAGCTTTATTTGCTGTTCGATGGGGCTCATATCCGTCATTCCGGTGATTCGAGCCCCCGGTTTACTCAAGCTTTCCACCAGACCGGCTCCAACCGGGTCGGTGACCGCCGAAAACAGGATCGTAGTGTTGGGCAGTACTTTGAGGCAAGCCTGGGAAGAAGGTGTGCTGATGGCGAGCACCAGGTCCGGATTTTCCGCGCCTATGTCACGGGCGATGCTCTCGTTTAAGGCCTGGTCGCCGTTGGCAATGTGCACCACGTATTTGACCGGTATTTGCGCACTTTCAAGATGCTCCATGAATCCACGCAACAGTGCATCCAAAGCGGGGTGCTTGATGAACTGGCTGACCGCAATGGTATGTTGTCTATTCTCACCGGCAGCCTCGGCAACAGGGCTTGAGAAGCTCATCCAAGCAGCCGCACAAATCATGGCAAGCAGCCGGCAAAAACACTTCATCCTTGATTGTTGCATGGATTCTCCTTTGACGTCCCCACAATACTCCCACAACAGGTTTTTTCGCAAGTGACATATACGTGCAGCTGTGAAGAAGAACGACTGCGCCGGAGAGCAACTGCCGCTATTGCGATATACGATTAAAGCCTTTGATATAGTCAGCCGATAATGGAGATGATTCGGATTGAAACGGGACGTAATTCTGTTCTATGATGCACGGCAATCAAGCGAAGCTCAATTACAGCCCGGTCTGTCGGACCGATATCCATGACATTTGACTGCCCGATGGGACAAGCCTATGCACGAAAGGTTGGACATGGCAGAAGGACCGCCGCAATCTTCAGCAGTCCATTTTTACAAGTATTCGGTATATGGAAACATTTTGGTCCTGGTCGATGAGCTTCAAGGGCGACGGCTCAGCGAACCCGAAAAATCAGCTTTCGCTCGCCTGGCAACGGATGAGCACTTCGGCATAGGCTGCGATAATCTCCTCTTTATCCAACCTTACTCGGACGATCTGATCCGTTCCATCGCCGAATATCGCCACTATTGGGATGATTATCCGACCGATCTCGGCCCTGATATCGATTTTGTCTTCAGGGTGTTCAAACAAGACGGAGAAGAAGAGCTTTGCTGTGGAAACGGATTGCTTTCCGTGGCTCACCTGCTCAATTGGCGCCACGGACTCAAAACAGCGAAAATACTGACTGAGATCCCCTGCGCACGACCCAGGACCCGCCATGTAAGAACTTTGGAGCCGCAGGGGGTCTGCTGCGCCAACATGGGCGCCGTAGAGATCTTTCCGGAAAGATTTGTAAAAGAGAATGCGGTTCAGTGCAAGCAGGGCTGTGTCTCGATAACCGAAGACCTCAAAATAGCTTTTCAGGTCAAGGCCATGGACGGCTCTATCCAGGATTTCAACTTGCCTGTCCAAGGAATTCTTGCTTTCAGCGGAGAACCTCACCTGGTCATTATTGAAAAGCAAAAAGAGCTCATGGCGGAAAGGCGCCCCACGATTGCGGTGGATCGCATAGAGAGGAAACTTGCAGTTGTGCCGGCATTGACAGGCGGGTACGGGCAGGATTCAAACGGCAAAAGGCTGTTGGATATTGACGCTGTGGTCTCCGCCATCCTCGACGATTACAAAGAGAACGAGCGGGACAGACCGGAGAGTATATACTCGGTAAGGCTGCTCCGGCAGATAGGACTATGCCTCAATGCAGAGAGATCACCCTTTTTCCCCGAAGGGGTGAATGTGGATTTTGTCAGAATTATCGATCCGGATGAAGGCATTATCGAATATCGCGTTTTCGAGCGCGGACCGAGAAGAGAGACACTTGCGTGCGGGACCGGCGCTATTGCCATTGCCGCCGCAGTCACCCAACTGGGTCTGGTGCATTCGGATTGCATGAAGCTGTGGCCCAAAAGCTGCCGGGCTCACGATCCCGGCGCCGAATTGAGGGTGAAAAGAGACCAAAGCGGCAACTGGTGGCTGCAAGGAAACCCCAGACTTTTGTTTTCCGGCTCCACCGAATTTCCGGCCGGTTCCGGTTTCAAGCTCAAACGCAGGATATCATCTCCATCGCATATAACCAAAGCCGCTTCTCTTTGAGCTATTTTATTCCGCCTTAGGAGGGCATTTCATGAAACAAATTGTAAAGTTTACCGTGGTGGTCCTGCTGGTGCTCGCCTCCTGCATTTTCATTCAAGCTGTCGCCCGCGCTGCAGAAAAAGGCGATTTCAGCACCGCTCCGCGTGACAACAACGGCAAAAAATGGCGGATCGGCTACTACGAAGGCGGAGAGTATAATGACTATCAGCTCACCTTGATCGCCACTATCAAGGGTCTGATGGAGATCGGCTGGATTGAGCCGGCGGAGATCCCACCGCAGGAGGGTATACAGACCAAGGGGCTGTGGAACTGGCTGGCCGAGCAGGCAAAAAGCAATTATCTCGAATTCCCCAAGGAGGCCTATTACAGTGCCGACTGGGATGACGCTCTGCGGGAAAAAATGGCGCCGGAAATCATCGATCGGCTAAACGGAAAGAAGGACCTGGATCTCATGATTGCCATGGGGACATGGGCGGGCAAAGATATCGCCAATGACAAGCACGGAACACCCATCCTGGTCCTCTCGACCAGCGATCCCGTAGCGTCGGGGATCATCAAAAGCGCCGAAGATTCCGGTTACGACAATGTGCACGCGCGTGTCGACCCTACCCGTTACGAGCGACAGCTTCAAGTCTTCAACGACATTATTCCGTTCGAAACCTTGGGAGTCTTCTATGAAGATACCGATGCCGGAAAGACCTACGCCGCATTGGATAAGGTGGAGAAAATTGCAAAGGAGCGCGGGTTTGAAATCGTAACCTGTCACACCATATCCGATACTCCCGACATCAAGGTTGCCGAGGAAAGTGTCGTCAAGTGCTTGAACGAGCTGGGTGAAAAGAAGGTGGAGGCGATTTATGTAACCAAGCAAAACGGTGTCAATCCCGACAGCCTGCCCAAGCTGGTCGGCATTCTGAACAATTATCGAATTCCCTCATTCTCCCAATCCGGCTCGGAAGAGGTACGGCGCGGCATCCTTTTGAGCATTTCGATGGCGGGGTTTAAGTATGTCGGGCGCTTTCACGCCGAGAACGTAGCGAAGATACTTAATGGAGCCAAGCCCCGAGATGTGAATCAGGTTTTTGAAAGCCCTCCTAAGATAGCCATCAACCTGGCAACGGCTTCAATCATAGGCTACGATCCACCTGTTGACGTACTCGGGGCGGCTGACGAAATATATCAGGAAATCGAAGCCACCGAGAGCAAAGCCGAGTAACCGGTACCGCGCTTATCATTTAACCGCGACCTTGTTGCGCAAAAGCTCGCTGCACTCTCTTGCCAGCCGTTTTTCCCAGCCCTGCGGTCGCAGCTGGGAGGGTACGCCGTCGGGTGCGGTTTCAAACAGGCCGGCAAGATGCGCTTCGCGAACTGTGATCTGCAGCATTCGTTCGATATCTTCGCCTTTTATTCCTCCACCTGCCATGATTTCGATTGGACCTGCGGGAATCAGATGATATTCGTCGGCTCCGGCCAGCACCGCGGCGATCGCGGATAAATACCTGTCAGTCGGCACTTGCGCGACAAACCGAGAGACGTCCTTGTATCCGGCCGTCTTATCGAGGGCCTGAAGCAGGCCCTGCTGCATGGCTGGAAGATATCCCCCTTGAAAATATCCGCCCACACAAGTGAAGCCGCGAGCAAAAGAGAGGGTCAGAAAGCAGGTAAAAAGCGAAGGCAGCAGACGTCGGCTGCGCAGGCTCTCTAGCAGCGATTGCGGGGTGAAAGGAAGCTGGAAAAGAGCTCCCTGATCGTCGATCCCGGAAAGCGTGGCCGGCGCCAATCCTGTCAGTTTGAGGTGCAATGGAACTCTTCTTTTACACCCGTCCACTCCCCAGAAAAAAACTGTTCCCAAGCCTTGCCTCGCCGTCTGTACATTTTTGAAGGAACAGCCTGCGAGCTTATCCAACTGCCAGCATCCCCTTTTGCCGTCAAGCTCCAGCAGCACGCTTTCCCGCAGTTGCGGATCGAACATGACGCACCAGGCCAGGCTTTGCGTGTTGAACAAATCGAATTCAAGAAGAGCCGCGACAATTCTTTCGATTTCAACATTGATCAGTTCGGGCGCTGCAGTCGATTCGTTAAAAACCCGCTTCCAAATGCGATGGTTCAGCACCACCGACTGTTCGGAAAAACTCGGCAGCGCCAGCACTGAAGGGTCCGCGTAATCCTGATGAAGCAGTTTGTACAGGGTATCGGCAAGTCGTTGGGGCACTCTCCCGGTTCGGCGCATACTGTCACACAGGAGCTCGGCTCGCGCGATCATAGCCTCGTCAAATCCGGGAGTCACACTGACCATGGACCTTTTGAGCCGGTCCGGAAAGATCGGGAATCTTATCGTCAAACCATCGCGCTCCGGGTGCAAATGATAGAGCAGCAGCCCTCGGGGATATTCATAATTGTTGAGAGGAATATTGCCACACGAAAATACACAGATCGTTTTGCTTGACAAAGCACCCTGCAGAACATTCAGGGAAAAGATGAGGCTTGCCTGAAAGGATTGGGAGATGCAGTCGACTCCATTGTGGTTGGCCGTAAGAATTACCGGAAATTTTGCCAGATCGCGACCTGCCCGGTCGGCAATGGTTGTTCCCAATAGAGGCTCTGCCAGCTGCTTAAGCACTTCGAGCAGATCATCTTTGCCTTGCAGGGAGGGTGTGGGCTCCTGGAAAAAACTCCGCAGATAATCACCAAGAGCCGTGTGACCGTGTTGTTCGATCACACGATCCACGACCGGAAGATGCAGCCGTACGATCTTGAGGAATTCTTCCAGCAGGCTCAACTCACTGCTCTCCTGTTCAGTGCGCCTTGCGGATCATGAGAAGAATGCCGTCCTTATTCTCCACCCCCAGAGCGGAAGCGATTTTATCTTCTCGGCCGTGCTTTTTCCAGGAGTCGAAATCATACATGCCATGGTAGATGTTTTTCCGCACCATGGTTGCAGTTATGTTCCGAACTGCCTCTTCAACAAGGTTCATGCCGCCTCTCACAACGCCCAGGTAAAGCTTGTGAAAAATCTCCAGCACCAGCTCATGATCTTCGACGGGCAGGGTGACCACGGTTTCCATCCCCTCTTTCATCTCCAACCGGGGATAGACTTCATAACCGGTCAGCCCTTTCAACGGCAGTCGAACCCAGGAATGGAGCGACGCAGAGTGGGCACAAGTCGTCAGTAGAAGGTCGGGGCTCCAATTTTCCATTACCTTCTTGATAATTTCGTTCACCAATCCGGTGCCGTGATATTCCGGAGAAACAATGCGCGCGAGCACATAAATGGCGTTGCTGACCGTGCCGCCGGCTTCCACTGCGCCATAATCAAACAACATGGTGGCCGCCAGCTTGTTTGAATCATCTCGGAGCAGCATGAGCTCTCTGCGGATGCTTCCTCCCGGAAGAGTGAAATGATCCTCCAGCCATTCTTTGCGAACTTCATCCGACATCCTGGGAAACGCCCGGCTCAACAGGTCATCGATCTCAGCCCGAAGCTTCACTTGTTCTTCTGCAGGCCATCCCAATACTTGATCGACCGATGTGATCTGCTGATTGAACTGCATGTGGATTCTCCGATTCAAAGACGGGAACCGAGCCGACCCTTGCTGCCCGGATCTTTTGGAGCGAGGCGGAGCGCCAGGCGTTATTCGTCTGCTATTGCCATCTTGCTGTCGTTTTGCGCAAACAGGAAGAACAATAAAGTTATAAACAGATAAACCAGCCCGAAATAGATGACGCCGTTGCCGCTCCCCGCCACAATGAGCAGCCAGCCGAAGGTGACCGGTCCGAGTACCTGGCCGAGGCGATTGGCAGAGGAATAAATCCCCATCGCTTTTCCTTTTCCCAGCTCTTGCGTCACATTAAGCTTCAATGCATAAGCGCTTTGGGATGCAAAGCCGAAGCTGCTGGAAAGGCCGAGCAGAAGCACGGTCAACGAGGTAGCCACGATGCCCTGGAAAAAATAGAAGGAGATAAACGCCATGCTGCCCAGAATCCCGCTTATTACGATGAACCCTTTTCTTCCCCGGGATGCGTCGACGTACTTGCTGACAAAGGGAGCAATGTAGATCAGGCAGACCCCGTAAATCATCAAAATCCTGCCGATGTTCGACTGGGACGCGCCGATTCGGTTCAGGTATACCGGGCTGAAATAATTCAGGAAACCAACCAGAGCAATGGCGGTCGGGAAGCTGCTGAATAGAATCAGACTGGAAATGTTTCTATTGGTGAGAAAACGCCAGACTTGACCGAATCGAAGAGATTGCTCCGGTTGGTCGGCGCCTGCGGCAGCGGGTCTTCGAACGGCCTCCCGCATGAAGACAAAGGTGTAGGGAATGACACCGAGCAGAATAACGGCGCCAATCAGAAATACTTTGCTGTAGCCGATTCTTTCCGCCAACATGGCCCCGGCCGCACCGCCGCAAATGCTACCGGCATAGACGCCGGCCCACAACTGCGCCAGTCCGCGCGCCCGGTTGCTGTCGGTTGTATAAGTGACCACAAACAACTGAGCGGCAATCAGCGAAAATCCATACCCTATGCCGAAGATGGCCTGGGACAAAATGAAATGAATGGCATCGGGCGCCAGCCAGGCATAGACGAAGCCCAAAGCCGAAAGCCCTAAACCGACCAGGAAAGGTTCATGCCATCCTCGGCGGTCGCCCCAGGTACCGCCGACAAAAATAAAGATCCCGGTAGTCAAGACCCTCGCCGAGATGGGGATGCCCATAACCATATCCTTGGACAAGCCCAGGATCGGTTCATACAAATTTTCCATGTGCAGAGGAATGAAGGAAATGCCGATGTCGATTCCGAACAGGAACAGAAACGCCGCCGGTCTCATGATTCCGAAGTGGACCGCGCTCCTTCGATCGTTTTGGGCCAGTTGTTTTTTCATGAACGGCAGCATGAGGATCAGCATCTCGATCAAAAACAGGATTGAAATGAACAGCACGGTAAAAGCGTCCAGGGCCATGTCCCGGATTTCCTGAAAGACCACCTGCTTGGATATGTATGTGGAGACGTACCCTTGCAGTTGCATCTCTTTTTGAATGTCGAGGCGGAGGCTGTAGGAGGGATCGGCCTTCGTCAGGGCGGTTTCGGCTTGCTTCTTCTGTTCTTCCGTCGCCTTCTGGAAATCGACCACACCCTCTTTGGTAGCGACATACAGAGGCCGCTCCCGGCTGTCATAAACCGTGATATCGGCAAATTCCGGGGATGCCTTGATGATTTCTCCCATCAGAACATCCATCTTGACCAGCTTGTCGATACGGATGCCCTTGCTCAGCAGGTACTCGATATCGTCTCTTAGCAGAGCCGTTAAGGTGCCCGCTTTCTCCTTTGCAATGGTGAGATAGTGATCTTTGAAGGCGTTGGTCTGAATTGTGGAAAAGCAGATTTGTGCGGCGCCGACCACTATAAATATCAGCCAGGAAATCTTCTTTCGCGGAAATTTCCCCTCGGCGCTCACCGACGGAGCCACAAAATGGAGCAGCAAAACGAGCAACAAAGTGCTGCCCGCAAGAATAATTGAAATCATGGTGATGTTGTTTTTCAGGATGGCATTGAGAAAGGGCTCTATCTGTGCCTGATCGAAGGTCATCACCACCATTGCGACCGGTTCTTGATCCCGGCCGTGCACCGGCAAGGTGACATAGTACTCGTTTTTGAATTTGCTGTAGGGAGATGCTGATTTCCTGCTTTTCTGACTTCCCGCCTGAAGCTTTTGCGGGAGCATGCTGTCGACCAGTTTTTCATCTGCACTGTATAGAATCCTGCCATCGGGTAGAGCCACGGAGACATTGATCGCGCCGCCTACCGCGGCATCTGCCCCGATGGCTTGCGGAGCCTGGGACAAACCGACCTTGCTGGTCAGGTTGTCCCTGGTTTCCTCCAGCATCCGGTTCATTCCGACGAACTTGTTTATATTTTTACCGAACAGGAGCGCCTGTTCGAGATTTCGCTGCAGATCCTTGCCGACCACCTGATATTCGGAGACAATGGAGCCCAGATAGAGCTTTTCAAGCGAGCTTATGGTCAATAACGCCCCGAACCCGAGAGCCAGGACGAGCAGAATGAAGGCGCTCGCTATGAGCTTCAGCTTAACGCGCGCGGGCCTGGAAGTTGTTTGTTCTTCGATATGATTGTCGGACATTTGCCCCCCACCGTGACCACATGGTTTTAATACAACATCGAATCTCGCACAAGGACCAATTCCTCCGGCGGAACTGCTATTTCCTCCTGCAAGTGCTTCCTGCCGGCGGCACTTTGAGGTTAAGATTGGGTTGTCATTTTGCCGCATAAGTTATAAGGATTGGCTCGAGAAGACAAAGAATGAGAAGTATTTTTCTTTACTCCGTCTCCTCAGTGTCCGCGTGGCAAAAATGCAAGGGTTTCAACCTCAATTTCAGTATGGATGGGAAATCGCTATGAGTAGATTCTGGAGCTCGAAAGTTCACGCTCTCACTCCCTATGTACCCGGAGAACAGCCGAAGCTGCCCAATCTGGTCAAACTGAATACCAATGAAAACCCCTTCGGCCCTTCGCAAAAGGTGCTGCAGGCTCTGAAGGTGGAGGCGGCCGAAAGCCTGCGATTGTACCCGGACCCCAACGCCGATCGGCTCAAAGCCGCCGTGGCCGCTTATTTTGGGATGACGCCCGGGCAGGTGTTCGTCGGCAATGGCTCGGATGAGGTGCTGGCACATACCTTTCAAGCACTGCTCAAGCACTCGAAGCCGCTGCTCTTTCCCGATATCACCTACAGCTTCTATCCGGTCTACTGCGGGCTGTATGAAGTGGACTACGAGGTAGTTCCGTTGACGGATGCCTTCGAGATTCGGCTGGAGGATTATGAACGGCCCAACGGCGGCATCATGTTCCCCAACCCCAATGCCCCTACCGGGCGGCTGGTGCCGTTGAGCTCCATCGAAAAGCTGCTGCAGCACAATACCGATTCGGTTGTCGTGGTCGATGAAGCCTACGTCGATTTCGGCGGTGAAACCGCGATACCGCTGGTGGACCGTTATCCAAACCTGCTGGTGATTCAAACTCTTTCAAAATCCCGCTCGCTGGCCGGCCTGCGCGTCGGCTTCGCAATCGGGCATGCGGATCTGGTCGAAGCTTTGGAAAGAATCAAAAACAGCTTCAATTCCTATCCTCTGGACCGATTCGCCATCGCCGGCGCCGTCGCTGCAATGGAAGACCGCGATTATTTTGAATATACCTGCCAGGCCGTGATTCGCACTCGGAACAGACTGGTGAAGGATTTAACCGAACTGGGCTTCGAAGTGCTGCCTTCAGCGGCCAATTTCGTCTTTGCCCGCCATCCGCAGCGAGACGCGCGCGAGCTGGCTGCACAGTTGAGGGCAAGATCCATCATCGTGCGCCATTTCAGCCAACCGCGCATCGAGCAGTTCCTGCGCATCACGGTGGGCCGGGAATCCGAATGTGCGGCATTGATTGAAGCTTTCAGGGAAATCCTCGACAGCGATGTGAAGAAGTAAGCATTTTGACGGAAGCCGGAATCGAGGTGAGAAGATGATTACCAATGCTGAAATAGCCAAACAGATGAGGATCAAGCTGCAGGATATTTTTCCGCAGCTGCCCGAACCGCCTCGTTTGGTTGAGGGCATTCGCCGGGCGCCCAAACGCAATCTCACGCTCTCCACTGAAGAAATCGGGCTCGCCCTGAAAAACGCCCTCCGCTACATCCCGGAAGAATGGCACGCCGATTTAGCCGAAGAATTCATGAATGAGCTCCTGGAGACCGGCCGCATCTACGGCTACCGGTTTAGGCCGCCCGGAGCCATCAAGGGAAAGCCGATCGAGGAATACCGGGGAAGATGCATCGAGGGCAAAGCCTTCCAGGTGATGATCGATAACAACCTGGATTTCGATGTAGCCCTCTATCCCTATGAACTGGTTACCTACGGCGAAACCGGCCAGGTCTGCCAAAACTGGATGCAATACCACCTGATCAAGCTCTATCTGCAACGGCTCACCCGCGAACAGACCCTGGCGGTGGCCTCGGGGCATCCTCTGGGCCTGTTCGCCTCCTCCCCCGATGCGCCGCGGGTAGTCATCACCAATGCGCTGATGGTCGGCGCCTTCGACGATCAGGAAAACTGGCAGCGCGCCGCAGCGCTGGGAGTTGCCAACTACGGGCAAATGACGGCCGGCGGCTGGATGTACATCGGACCGCAGGGAATCGTTCACGGGACCTATACGACCGTCCTGAATGCCGCCCGCTTAAAATTCCACATGCCGGATAAAAGCGATTTGGGCGGATCTCTTTTTGTCAGCTCAGGATTGGGCGGCATGAGCGGCGCTCAGGGCAAGGCCGTCGAAATCGCCAACGGGGTCGGGGTCATAGCCGAAGTCGACGATTCCCGCATTCGCACCCGATACGAACAGGGCTGGCTGAGCAAGGTCAGCGACACACCCGCTGAAGCCTTTGAATTGGCCAGAGTTTACCAGGAAGACGGCAAAGGGGTCGCTATCGCCTTTCGCGGCAATGTCGTCGATCTGCTCGAGTACGCCGTGGACCAAAACATCCGGATCGATCTCCTCTCCGACCAGACCTCCTGCCACGTGGTCTACGACGGCGGCTACTGCCCGCAGGGCCTCTCTTTTCAAGAACGGACCGCCATGCTCAAGCGCGATCCGCAGGAATTTCGCAAGCACGTCGATCGGTCGCTTCGCCGCCACTATGAACTGATCAAGACCCTGGTCGATCGCGGCGTCTATTTCTTCGACTACGGCAACAGCTTCCTGAAGGCGATCTATGACGTGGGAATCCGGGAAATCTGCAAAACCGGCGTGGACCCCAGAAACGGGTTCATTTTCCCCTCTTATGTGGAAGACATCATGGGGCCGCTCATGTTCGATTACGGCTACGGCCCATTCCGCTGGGTGTGTTTGAGCGGCAAAAGGGGAGACCTGCTCAAAACCGATCGGGCGGCCATGGAATGCATCGATCCAGAGCGTCGTTTTCAGGACCGCGATAATTATATTTGGATTCGGGATGCCGATAAGCACAACCTGGTGGTTGGAACCCAGGCAAGGATTCTCTACCAGGACGCCCGGGGACGTATGAATATCGCATTGAAGTTCAATGAAATGGTTCGAAACGGTGAGATCGGACCTGTCATGTTGGGTAGAGACCATCACGACACCGGCGGGACCGATTCTCCCTTCAGGGAAACGGCCAACATCAAGGACGGCAGCAACATCATGGCCGATATGGCCGTCCATTGTTTTGCCGGCAACGCCGCTCGGGGTATGAGCCTGGTGGCGCTGCACAACGGCGGCGGCGTCGGGATCGGCAAGGCGATCAACGGCGGCTTCGGCCTGGTGCTGGACGGCAGCGAAAGGGTGGAGCGCACCATCCGCACCGCCATCCCGTGGGACGTGATGGGCGGCGTGGCGCGGCGCGCCTGGGCGCGCAACTCCAACTCGGTTGAAACCGCCGCAGCATACAATGCGGCCCGCAAAGAGAGCGACCATATCACCCTGCCCTTCATTGCCGACCACAACCTCGTTAAGGAGACCGTAAGTGCGGTCCTGGCAAAACAGTCATCGTAGCCGCCTTGGGTGAATTTAAACCGCGGAGCACGCCGAGATCGCAGAGCGTTTTTATTCCCTAATTATCTTCTCCGCGCTCTCCGCGGCTAAAAGGGGAGCAATCGAACCGAAATGAGCGATGCCAATAAGCTGATCGAGTGCGTACCCAATTTCAGCGAAGGAAGAGATCTGGAGAAGATCGAAAGCATTGTCCGGCCGTTTCGCGGCAAAGAGGGGGTGAGGCTCCTCGATTACCAGTGGGACCTGGATCACAACCGCATGGTGGTAACGGCCGTGGGCGAGCCCGATCCCTTGCGCCAGGTCGTTATCGAGGCCGTCGCGGTAGCCGTCGATCAGATCGATATGACCAGACACCAGGGCCAGCACCCGCGCATGGGGGCCGTAGATGTCATCCCCTTCATCCCCATTCGAAACGTCAGCATGGCCGAAGCGGTCGATTTTTCCAGGCGAGTCGCCGGCGAAATCGCCGAACGATTCGACCTGCCCGTTTTCCTCTATGAAGTATCGGCATCGAGTCCCTCGCGACAGAACCTTGCGGCTGTGCGCAAGGGACAGTTCGAGGGCATGCGGGAAAAATTGAAGCAGCCGGAGTGGAAACCCGATTTCGGCCCCGAACGCATTCACCCGACAGCCGGGGTGACCGCCGTTGGAGCGAGAATGCCGCTGGTCGCCTTCAACGTGAACCTGGGGACCGACAACCTCGAGATCGCCGACCAGATCGCCTTGAAAGTCAGGCACATCAGCGGTGGCTTGCGCTACTGCAAGGCGATCGGCGTAGAGCTCAAAGAACGGAGCATCGTCCAGATTTCCATGAATATGACCGACTACACCAAAACGGCTCTCTATCGCGCCTTCGAACTGGTACGCATCGAAGCGCGGCGCTACGGAGTAAACGTTATCGGCAGTGAAATTGTCGGTCTGACTCCCATGGAGGCTTTGATCGATGCGGCAGTCTACTACATGGGGATCGAGAATTTCTCCATGGACCAGGTGCTCGAAGCCAGACTGATGGAGTAAGCTTGCTCGAGCATTAATGCATACCACGCCAACCAACCACGAAGGCGCAAAGAGCGCTAAGGAATGTCAAGTTCTTCCTGGTTTCCAGGCTCCTGCGTGAGAACCCTGGTTTGAAACGCTCGACTCTCTGATGCGCTCATATTGCTGCGCTGAAGAGAGTAGAGGACGCAGGAGCGTGGGAACGAGGGGAGATACAACCTCCTCTGGGGCAACTTGAGCGAAGTGGATAGCCCCTTATTTGGAACGGAGGAAAATAGTGCTGGCAGATCTGAGCGTTACAGAATTTCTACGGGAAACCGCCGCAAGCACTCCCGTACCCGGCGGCGGCAGCGTAGCTGCGCTGAGCGGCGCTCTGGCGGCTGCCCTGGCGGAAATGGTCGCCGGCCTGACCGTGGGCCGCAAGGGCTTTGAGGCGGCAGAACCGGAAATGAAATCGATCCTACAAAATGCCAAAGCTCTGCGCATCAAGCTCACGGCAGACATTCAGCGGGATTCCGAAGCCTATAACCGGGTTCTGGCGGCCTACAGTCTCCCTAAAACCGGCGAAAAAGAAAAAACCAGGAGAAGCCGAACCATCCAGGCAGAACTCAAGCAGGCGGCGCTGGTTCCCCTGGAAGTCGCGCAAGACGCCCTGGAAATCCTGGCTCTTGCCGAAACGGCGATCACCCGGGGAAACCCCAATGCCATAACGGACGGTGCCGTAGCCGCCATGCTGGCCAGAACCGCCGGCTTGGCCGCGCTCTACAATGTCAAAATCAACCTGAGCTCCATCAAGGACAAGGATTTCGTGGCAGAGACAACCAGTGTGGTGAATCGGTTCGAGGCTCGAATCATTGATAAGGAAAAACAGGTCCTGGCAGGCGTAAATCTATAACGCGTTTCAGCACTGCAGATCTATCAAATGAATCGGCAGGACTTCTACAACGTCTTCTACGTTGAGAACTCCAGCGCGGTTCACTCAGATATGTGGGCGTTGAATGATTACATCAGCAATGTTCCGGGAGAAGAGCTTCAGATTTTTATGAGTATCGCATATGACCAGATCAATTTTTTGTCGTGAGGCATCCAAGGGAGACCTTCCTGAAGTGCTTCGCCTGTATGCGCAGCCTGGCTTCGACGATGGGAAGGTGCTTTCCCTATCCGCGGCTGAAAGTCTTTTTGAGCGCATCGCTCACTATCCCGACTACAAAATCTACGTCGCGCTCTCCGGAGTGCAAATTGTCGGCACTTTCGCTCTCCTTATCATGGATAACTTGGGCCATCTAGGTGCTCCTTCCGCGATCATCGAAGACGTTGCGGTTGATCCACAATGGCAAGGGCGCGGGCTTGGAAAAACGATGATGCGGCATGCGCTCCGAGTGTGTAGTGAGAGAGGCTGCTACAAAGCTGTAGTTTCGTCCAATCTCAGGCGTGAGCAAGCACATGCGTTCTACGAATCGCTAAACTTCGAGCGCCATGGATACAGCTTCCGAGTCAATCTCAAAACGAATAAGGATAGATCGTGAGAGCAAAGCGAACCACGATCTTATCCTGTAGTTGGACGAGCCCACTGGTAATTGAGGGGCTGTTCTTATATAGCAAATAATCCTTTGCGGAATGTGAGGCGGTTTCAGCCCGGATTTGACCACTACTTTTTCAGGGCAAGCGAGACCGTTTAGCCTGCAGAGAAGCTACAAAGAGGGGCATCGATGTATTTGACAAAGAGGAGCAAGCGGTAGACTACGTCCCCAAGAAAAATGAAGAGCTTTATCGAAGGCTGGCTTGATGCGCCACATCCGCCTGGGTCAAGTGCTTGAACTCCGCCGCCGCATTATGGAACAGTCGGGCGGTGTGAATTTGCATCCTGGATTGAGGTCCATCATCCTTTAGACAGTTTTGTCCACGCTACCCAACATTTTCATCCAGCGGACGGGCGATCATGGAAAAGGTGTCAAATCTGCTCTGGACTCATAGGGCATCTTCCTTAAATCTTGTGATTCCTTTGGGTGTAAGTAAACTGCGCACTCTTTTATCGGAGCCCTGAATTGTTCGACCCGTTTGGCTTCAGGGCAAAAAGGGGGCGCGGTGGGGACGGCGGGCACTGCATCGTTGCGGGAAACTTCATGGGTGAGAACGTTTTTGAGCAGGTGCGCAAGGCATGCAAGACGGTTGCTCAGATGGCATGCCATGTGCGAATCAACCATGCGCGCATTGACGAGTACGCAATGTCGCTGCCGCTCGATCAGATCGCCAACCCCGAACTTGACCTCACAACGCATTACCTCGGACACGGCAGTGACACCCTGGCCTTTCTTGTCACCCTGGATGCCATCAATTTCGGCTCCGGCTATTTTCCCCATTTGCGCAAAAGGCCGGGTAAGTCGGGATATTTCACAATAGCCTGGTCCCTCACGGATTTTTATCGGGAGCATGGTCCGCTTTCAGCCCAACAATTGGCACGCCTGAGCAGCGACGACTGCACCCGAATATTCGGCCAGGACCCGGGCAACCAGCCTGCCGGCGAACTGATGCAACTCTTTGCAACCGCGCTCAACGATCTCGGCAAATTTCTAATGGAGCGGTTCGAAGGCAGTTTCGTCACTCTGGTTGAATCGGCTTCAGGTTCTGCCGAACGGCTCGTTGAAAGCCTAACCGAAATGCCCTTTTTTGACGATGTTCTGCCTTATAGCGGCATTCTTGTGCCTTTTTACAAAAGAGCCCAGATCACCTCTGCAGACCTTGCCATTGCCTTTGCCGGAGAGGGACCCGGCCGATTTGACGACCTGGATCGACTGACCATTTTTGCCGACAATCTGGTGCCTCACGTACTTCGGGTGGACGGCATACTGCTGTACGAAGAAGCGCTGGCTGCGCAAATCGATGCAGGACAATTGCTCGCTTCGGGATCACCGGAAGAGGTGGAATTGCGTGCTTGCGCCCTGCACGCTGTGGAGCTGATGGCGAAGGCACTGCAGCGGAAGGGTCACGATATCCCTCCAATGAAGCTCGATTACTTGTTGTGGAATCGAGGTCAGCAGAGCTATTACAAACAGATACACCCGCGGCATCGAACGAGGAGCGTTTTCTATTGATCGGGACTTTACAGGAAAACCTCCATGAAAATCAGTGAATTCCCTTATACTAATCAGTTTTTCTCCATTTTATACAAAAGCTTAGTGACATCATTGACTGTTGCTGATAGCCCTGGTAGCGCTTGCCGGCTTCCGGCAATACTCATGCGCTGAGCCAAAACGCTAGACTGGAAAGGAGAATACCGATGGCAAAGGATCACGGACCGCAGATCAAGGATGATGAGTTTTACGAAAAATTGCGCGGCCAAGGAATGAGCAAGGAGAAGGCCGCCCGCATTGCAAATACGGGCCGCTCCAAAGCGGGCAAAAGAGGCGGCAAATCACCCCGGTATGAAGATTGGACCAGGCAGGAGCTCTATGAAAAAGCCAAACAGGTAGGAATAGAAGGACGTTCGAAAATGAATAAGCAGGAGCTGATCGATAGCCTGAGAAGCCACTAGGAGCTTGTCCGAGAATATGCACCGACACAAGCAATCTTCATCGGGAGCGGCGCCCCGGATGCGAGTCCGGGGCGGAGAGGCAGCTACAGCGCTTTTTTTGCTTTTTCTTTTTCTTTATTGAAATCTTCCATTATCTGCTTCATTTTTTCAGCATCGAGATTCTCTTCGGCATCTGAAAATATCTTTTCTTCTTCTTCTTCGATATGATGCTCAACCAATTCTTTGAAGACCGATAGCTTTGCCCCCCAATTTTCTTCGGATTTGGACATTTTGTCCAACTCCTTCAAGACGCTCTCGGTCACGTGATGCTCTTCGATGGATTCCAGAACATTATCTTTGGCTTCTTCGTATTTCTTCAGAGCGGGATAGAATGCCTTTTCTTCTCCCGTCATGTGAGGCTTTATCTCTTCCTTAAGTTGACTGAACAGCTTTTCTCGGGCTTTGGTTGCAGTTTTTGAGGTTTCCTTCAACTGCTCCAGAATACTTTTCACTTCCTGGTGATCTTTCTTCAAAACTTTGAAAAATTCCTGATGCATCTCTGCTCCTTTCGTCTTCTAGTCGGTAGAGTTTTTCCACTTCCGTCTGATCTGTGCTCAGATCTCGATCGCCTTTCGGCAGTCCTCAGCCCGGAGTACCCATTCGCATCATCTCAATATGCTTTCTCCTCAACTGTAAGTTGTTAAATTCACATGCAAATGGACTAACTGCGAATCTCATTGGACATACAAACGGATGGGCGACTGAACGACTGCCTTGCCGATGTGCAAAAAATCCGCTTATGGGGAACACGCTAATTCGTGGAAGCGCTCCGATCAACTCAGGTGGGGACTGTATTTTAGCAGAGGATTGATTGGTTTTATACTCCACTGCAACGTGGACCGCCGGCCGGCGTCTGAGTTGAACCTAAACAACCACACTGAAACACGAGCTGTCTATGTAGGTTTAGCGGCTCAGGGTATTTTCTCTAAAAAACGGGTAGAAGGCCCGATAGAAGACCCTGAGAATGATGGCTACTCTTGACCTAGATTTTTATAGATTTGCCAGGGGGTTCTCAGCTGGACCTGCAGTTTAAAAACAGCCAAAAGCCCCATTCCTTCATCCTAATCGCAACAGAACAAGGAGGACTTATGAGTTTCAATCCGTTTGAGGAAAAAGGCATCCCTGTTGAAAAACAGCTGCAAAGTTGGACCGATCTTAATGGCAAACCCTACAATAAGAATGAGGTCCACCCTTATACGCGCTGCCGAGTCATTTTGATGAACGGCGCAGAATTCGAGGGGGTCTGGTTTGGACATCACTTTGCCCGCCACACCGACGACCTGGAATTGAAGAAAAAGCTGGCCATGTCGCGCCGCATCGAACAGCAGCAGCAAAAGATGATCAGCGGGCTCGTTCCAGCCGACGAAAATGTGCTCGAACAAACCATCGGCTATGAGCAAGTCGCAGTCGACCTGACGGCATTCCTTGCTCAAGTGGAAACCAATCAATATGTAAAAGCTGCACTGGATTTTGCACTGCTGGAAGATTTCGATCATCTCTATCGGTATGCCAATTTGATGGAGATGACGATGGGAAAAAAGGCGGAAGTCCTAACAGACGAGTATACTGAGATTACCCCCGGCCGACCGACCGTATCAGAGCATCGTCATCCTCTCGACGATGTGCGGAGCTTTACCGATTTCTCCAATGCCGCCATCCAGACCAAGCTGAACACAATGATCATCGTCGCGGGCGAACAGCAAACGATGAACTTCTACATGAACGTCGCCAATCGGCCCGACGTCACGGTAGGCCGCGGTCTTTATCAGGAGATCGCAATGATTGAAGAACAACACGTCACTCATTATGAATCTTTACTCGATCCCCGTTCCTCCTGGTTGGAAATGCTCGTTATGCATGAATACAACGAATGCTACCTTTATTACTCGCTCTCGCAGGATGAGCCAGATGCCCGTATAAAGAAAATATGGGAACGGCACTTGGAGATGGAGATCGAGCATCTTCATGTCGCGTCCGCATTGATGAAGAAGTATGAAAAACGGGATCCGAAGGAAATGTTTCCCAAACAGTTTCCGGAACTTTTCAAATTCCAGTCAAACGTTGATTATGTCCGTGAGATTCTGGCCAGCCAAGTAGATTACAACGCTCAGGGCACAGAATTTGTCCCTGGAGACCAAGTGCCGGCCGACAGCAAGTACCACGAGTATCAAAAGGCGGTAAACAAAGGGGGCACTCCGAGTCAGCAGGTGATAGAAGATAACATCAAAAAGAATGGCAAGGATTATCGCCAGGAGCTCAAAGGCGAGCACCCGGCGAAACGGCTCCGTGAGCGGAAAAAAGTGGTTAAATAACGATTGATCAGAGTGGGAGAAGTCTCTGGTCGCCTACAATTGGCATGGCCGAGCCCAAATACCTTCCTGCTTGGCTGGGATACATGCCAATACTTTGAAGCTTCATTTTTTTGAGATGGCAAGAACGCAAGCTGGGACGCCGAAGCGTACCCAGCTTGCCTTCCGCGAGAGCGTGGGGAAATGGAGTGAGCGTGGGCGAGAGAGCATGATGAGATGAACGTAGCGATTTGAAGAGCATGGCGAGTGAAAAAATCATAATATTGCAA